>ENA-ORXU01000350-ORXU01000350.1-marine-metagenome-genome-assembly--contig:-NODE-350-length-55355-cov-3.811299_pt1 | contig 55355 bp, 65 predicted proteins | sample MGYA00237869_ERZ511484 | MGnify/ENA metagenome assembly ERZ511484 | reverse complement strand
CTGTGGCAGTGCTGAAAGGGGCAAAACCGGGCCGGAGTGTGCTGCTGCGCGGCGATATGGATGCTCTGCCGATGGATGAGCATACCGGCCTCGATTTCGCCTCCACCATTCCCGGCCGTATGCACGCCTGCGGCCATGATGCGCATACAGCCATGCTTGCCGGGGCCGCCCGCATCTTGGCGGCACGTGCAGACGAGCTGGCTGGTGAAGTGCGCTTCATGTTCCAACCGGGCGAGGAAGGCTTTCACGGAGCTCGCTTCATGCTGGACGATGGCTTGCTGGGCGGCACGGCAGACTATCCATTGCCCGACGCCGCCTTTGCGCTGCATGTGTGGCCCAACGCTCCACATGGCCGCGTGGAAGGGCGCACTGGCGCCATGCTGGCCTCTGCCGATATGCTGGAAATCACCGTCAAGGGGCGCGGCGGCCATGCCTCCATGCCTTATGACGCGATAGACCCTGTGCCTGTAGGCGCGGAAATCGTCATCGCGCTGCAAACGATGATTACTCGCCGCTTTGCTGCAAGCGAAGCCAGTGTGCTGACGATCGGCAAGATGGAAGCGGGCAGCAACAACAATATCATTCCGGACAGCGTCTATCTGCTCGGCACGATGCGCAATTTGTCGCCGGAACGGCGTGCAGCAATGAAGGATGCCGTCCGGCAAGTGGCGGAAAACATCGCCCGCGCACATGATTGCACGGCAGAAGTCACCATCACCGCCGGCTTCCCGCCCACCATCAATGATGCCCGCGCCATCCAGATCGGAAAGCACGTCGCGACCGGTCTGCGCGGAGAAGAGCCCTGGGCCGACCGCCCCGCACCAACAATGGGCGCAGAAGATTTCTCCTACGTGCTCGAAAAAGTGCCGGGGGCAATGTTTTTCCTCGGCGTGGCGGCGGACGGCAGCGATTGGCAAGGCTGCTGCGGCCTGCATTCCAGCCGCATGATTGTGGACGAAAGCGTGATGCCCAAAGGCTCCGCCTTCCTGGCAGGCTGTGCGGCGGAATTTCTGGATAGCGGCTGGAAGTAGCTTTTGGCTTGGCGGGAAGCACCAGCATTGCTAATCGCCCGCCACACAAGGCACCCGTAGCTCAGCTGGATAGAGCGCTGCCCTCCGAAGGCAGAGGTCAGAGGTTCGAATCCTCTCGGGTGCACCATCTGCTGTATCGGCACACTCTATCCGCTCCTCCGCGCTAACCACTTGGCAAGACCTGCCGCGCTATCGTGCACGTTATGAACGCTGTTACGCCCAAATTTGGTCCCCGCTCGGCAGGTGGCCCCCGTCGACAGACCGCGCAGGCAAATTCCACCAGTCTGCGTTGGGCAGCGCTGGCTGAAGCGGGCACGGTTGTCGCTATGCTGGCAGGCTATGAAGCGGAACGCACTGACAATACCATTCGCAATTTTCCGGCGTTGATCCGTGATGCAGAGCCGTGGCGGCGTGAGCTGGCTGAGAATGGCTGCGCCGATCTGGCCGCGGTGATGGAACCGGGAATTGCTGCTCTGCTGGCGATCAATGCCCGCGGGTCCGATTGCAAGCTGGCGGCGCAGGCACTGTGGCAGGAATTCACGACTGCGCGCTCTGCCATGCTGGCGCTGTTGCCACCTTCGGGCGGAATGGGGCCAAAGCGCAGCGCCTAGCTTGCTTCCACCCAACCAGACCGCTTGACGATGTTCTTATTTCGTTCCAATTATGCGGCATGTCTGATTCTCTCATAGCCAAACCCGATAATGTTTCTCCTGATGCCTTCGCTTTGCGTTCGCGCGCCGTGTGCCGGGGCATTTGCCGCCTGTTTGCGCGCAATGGCATCTGGGCGCTGACCGAAATGCCGCTGCGCAATGGGCGGCGCGCAGATTTGATGGGCATTGATGCCAAAGGCAAAATCGTGATCGTGGAAGTTAAAACCGCGCGCGGTGATTTGCTGGGTGATGGCAAATGGCCGGATTATCTCGATTTTTGCGACCGGTTCTATTGGGGTCTGCCGCCCGAACTTGATCGCAAAGTGCTGGAGGGTGCAGATTACCGGCCCGATTGCTGCGGCGTTATTGTGGCCGATGAATATGACGCAGAGATCGTGCGTCCGGCACCCAGCCACCCGCTTGTCGCAGCGCGCCGCCGGGTAGAGGTGGAACGACTTGCCCGCACGGCGCTGCGCCGCCAGCTTGTCGCGCTGGACCCGCAATGCAGCAATTGGGGCGGTGAACTGGCCGGATAGTGATTTTGAAAAAGGCAATTTCAGGGTAGAGGAATCTTCACGCACACCGCATAGGTGCATCAGCATGATAACCGCTATTGTCCTTTCCGCCCTTGTTATGACGGCCATCATCGCGGCGCGATATATGGCGACCAGCGCCCTGTTTGCATGGGCAACCGCCAAGGTGCGGCCGGGCCTGTATGACGGGCTGGACCCGCAAATCCGCAAGGAAATGGCTTGGTCGCTGGTATCTGCGGTGATTTATGGCATCCCCGCTGGCGTCGTTGCCTGGGGCTGGCACAATCATGGCTGGACGCAGCTGTACACCGACATTGACGCGTTTCCGCTCTGGTATTTGCCAGTGTCGCTGTTCCTGTATCTGTTCGCGCACGACACATGGTTTTACTGGACCCACCGATTGATGCACCGGCCCAAGTGGTTTCGCATCGCCCATGCGGTGCACCACGCCAGCCGTCCGCCAACCGCTTGGGCAGCGATGAGCTTTCATCCGATTGAGGCGCTGACCGGCGCTGTCGTCATTCCGGTTCTGGTATTCCTGATCCCGGTACATGTGAGCATTTTGGGGCTGGTTCTGGCGATTATGACCGTCATGGGTGTGACCAATCATATGGGGTGGGACATGTTTCCCCGGTGGCTCGTTCATTCTCCAGCAGGCAAGTGGCTGATAACAGCAAGCCATCACCAGCGGCACCACGACGAATATCGCTGCAATTATGGCCTCTACTTCAGATTTTGGGATCACCTGTGCAAAACCGACAAAGGATTGGGTCAGCCCGCAATGCGGCCCTAATAGCAGCGCTTGCTGCGACTGCCGTTTCCGCTCCGCTTCAGGCAGAGCCGTCCGGTGCAGACGTTACCGTATCCGTCACCAACCTGCGCAATAGCGACGGCGTTCTGCGCGCCTGCATGACGCGTGACGAGGATCGCTTCCCGCGTTGCCAGAATTCAGAGCAAGGCTACCGCGTGGTCGTTCCTGCCGGCGAGGGAGCCGTGCTGCGCTTCCGCAATGTCACGCCCGGCACCTATGCCATCGCGCTGCTGCATGATGAAAACGACAATGGCCGCGCAGACCGCGCATTGGGCATGATGCCAACCGAGGGATTCGGGTTCTCCCGCGACGCCCGTGTCCGCATGGGACCGCCCGATTTTGATGATGCCGCCGTCACGATAGGCGAAAATGCAACTCGCCTGACCATTCGTATGCGGTACATGCTTTAGGGAAAAACAGAGCCTTGCCGCCCTGTGCGCCAGCAATTCCCGGCGCAACTTCACGGAAAATTTACCACGTCGCGCCAAAAGGGTCCCTGCAATCCCAGGGAAAGGCTTTTGGGCATGGACAGTTATCGCGGCAATATCGGATCGCTTGACGCATTGGATCTCGACGGATTCGATGCGTTCGATACCGACGTGCACGATGAAGAGGACGAGGTTCACGAAGCCCCGCCACCCAACATCGGCACCGATGAGCGCCGGATGCAGGTGCGCGCCTACAATTTCTGGGCCAGTCTGCTTGAAGACTGCAATTTCCCTTCGATAGAAGATCTTGATCCCACGCTTCTGCCTGATTTCGGGCCAAACAGCGTATTGCTGGATTTCTCTATCGGGGCCGAAGATCCCAGCATCAACTTCATCGGCGACAAGCTGGCAGAAGAATGTTCGACCAGCAGCGACAAGCCCGAGCGCCTGTCCGATGTGCCGCCACGCTCTTTGTTGTCGCGCATCACCGATCATTACATGCAGATCATCGCGAATCAGTCGCCAATCGGTTTCGAGGCGGAATTCGTCAACAGTTCCGGCGCGACCATTTTGTATCGCGGCATTCTGCTGCCCTTTTCCAGTGACGATGAGACAATCGATTTCATCTATGGCGTGATCAATTGGAAAGAGATGGCCGATGCCCGCTCTGCCGAAGAGCTGTTCCTTGAAATTGACCAGGCACTGGAAGACAGCCTGACGCTTACCAAAGATCAGGGGCGCGGTGCTGATTTGACTGATTGGGCAGATGGCCCTGCGTCACTTCTGGCCAATGTAAATATCGCGGGCGACGAAATAGTGCGCCCGTCTTTCGATCTGTCCGGCCAGTCTGATGGCGTGGCTTCGCCATCTGCAATTCCCGCCGGTTTTGACGAAACGGCGCCCATGGAGCTCGCTGATTGGCTTGCCGCAGCGCGCGAAACCGCGCAGCTTGCCAGCAGCAGCGAAGAACGCACCCGCGCCGCGCTGTATAATGCTGTTGGCCGCGCATGGGATTTTGCCATCGCCGCCGCTGATGCGCCGGAAGACTTCGCCGAGCTGCTGGAAGATGCAGGCATTGCAATGCAGGAACGCGCGCCGATGACTCCAGTCGTCAAACTGGTTTTCGGCGTGGATTACGACAAGACCCGGCTGACCGAATATGCCGCCGTGCTGGCCTATGCCCAGCGCAATGGCATCGCTCAAGGCACGCTCGGCGAACATCTCGCACAGGCGGCAGGCGGTCTCAAAGCCGTTGTCGCTGAAGAGCGTGCCTTCCGCCGCGCCAGCGATGGCTCCGCCCCGCGTGCATCCCGCAAGGGTCCGCGCAAGGCGACCGCCGAAAAACTGCGCAACATCACGCCCAGCCGCTTTGATGCTGTGCCATCGCAGGGCGAGGAGTTCGCGCTGGTCATGGTACGCCGTACCGAAACTGGCGAAGTCGTTGTGCTGGGCGAAGTGCCAGACAATGCCGCACTGATCGAAAAGGCCGCACGCAGCCTCATCGGCTAAAAGTTCGGCTTACAGGTGGGCAACACCCGCGCGATTGGCTAGAGCCGACCGCATGGTTTTTGCCCGCAGCATTTCGACACGCCTTCAACCCTATTTCGGACATCGCAGCGATGACCGGCTGGTGCTTTCCGCACGCGCGCTACGCACAGCTCCTGCTGCATTTGGCGAGGGATCACGCTGGCGTGCCATTCGCACCATGATGGCGCAATTCGCCAGCCGCGAAGTTGCCGGAGTGGATGTGCGCCTCGTGATCGAGGGGGCGGAAGGCACGCTGCTCGATCAATCGGCCACCACGGACAGCGAAGGCTTTGTGCATTTCGATGTGCCGCTTTCCCCCGCATGGGACTTGCCCGATCATCCCGCATGGGAAGTGGCGCAATTGCGCTGGATCAACAGCGAAGGCCCGCAAAGCGTGGACGCGCATATCCTTGTGCCCGGCAAGGACAGCAATCTGGCAGTCATTTCGGATATTGACGATACGATTATCGAAACCGGCATTACCGGCAATCCGCGAAAAATCGCGCGCAATTGGAAGCGAGTGCTCGCGCAATTGCCGCATGAGCGTATCGCCGTGCCGGGAGCGGACAGTTTCTACGGCGCGCTCGGCGGCGGAGAGACCGCTTCTGGCAACGCGCAAGCTGCGCAAAGGATGCCCGCCACGCATCGCCCGTTTTTCTACATCTCGTCCAGCCCGTGGAACCTGTTTTCCTATCTGGTCGCATTCCAGAGGCAAAAGGGTCTGCCACTCGGCCCGCTTTTGCTGCGCGACTGGGGCCTGAACAGCGCAACATTCGGCTCGGGCAGCCATGGCGCGCATAAGGAAGCGGCCATCGCTTTGATCCTGGAGATGTACCCGGCGATGCAATTCGCGCTGATCGGGGACGACACCCAAGGCGACCTGCCCGCTTTTGCCCATGCCGTGCAAACCCATCCGGGCCGCGTGGCTGCGGTATTCTTGCGCAAAGCTGCGGGAGAAGCCTTCACAGCTGAAGAAGATGCGGCGAAAGCCGCTATCGAGGCGGCAGGCGTGCCGCTTTGGCTGGGTGCGACCTATGCAGACGGCGCCGATTTCCTCGGCAGATTGGGTTTTCCTTCTGGCGGAGAGACCGAACAGATCGTTCGCACGGTCGAGAATGTCGAAACCGCCAAGGAACTGCGGGAACAAGAATCGGACGCGCCAGACAGCCGTCAACGCTAATCTTCAGTTTCCGTTCAGCGCGCAGCGCGCTACGCAGGGGGCTGATCATGCACATACCTGTCTTCAAACCCGCTCGCCTTGTAGCCAATCTCCTCGCCATATTCGCTGTCGCGGCGATGGCTGCGCAGCCGGTTGCCGCACAAGGCATCAGCGTCCTGCGCGATGCGGAAACAGAGCAACTGCTCCAGGATATGATCGATCCGCTGGCAGAGGCCTCCGGGCTTGGCGAAGGCGCGGTCGAGGTTGTGCTGGTCAACAACAACTCCATCAATGCTTTCGTGGCTGGCGGACAGCGCGTTTTTGTCCATTCCGGCCTTTTGAATGCGGCAGAAGATGCGGGCGAGGTGCAGGGCGTGCTGGCGCATGAGTTGGGCCACATCACTGGCGGCCATATCAACCGCTTTTCAGAAGGCGCAGGCAATGCAACGCGCATCACGCTGCTGTCCGCTTTGCTGGCAGCAGCCGTCGCGCTGGCTGGCGGCGGAGAAGCTGCGATGGGCGTTTTGGCAGCAGGCCAACAGGCGGCCATGGGCAGTTTCCTGTCGTTCAACCGCACGCAGGAAGCCAGCGCTGATGCAGCTGGTGCGCAATATCTCAGCGATGCCGGGATTAGCGGGCAAGGCAGCCTGCGGTTTTTTGAACGGTTGCAGAATTACGAATTTCGCCGCGGCATAAGCCAGGCACAGGAACGCGAATATGGCCGCACGCACCCATTATCGGGCAATCGCATTGCCCGTCTTCGCGAAGATTACATTGTCGATCCCGCATGGGAAGCGCCGACCGATCCTGATCTGCAACGCCGGTTTGAGCGCGCCAAGGCCAAGCTGTATGGCTTTCTCGCTCCGCCTGAACGGGTGTTGACGGCCTACCCGATATATCTCACCGATGTTCCCGCCCGCTATGCCCGCGCCTATGCTTATCACAAGGATGCGCGGATCGAAGAGGCGCTGGCCGAAGTCGATGCCCTTATCGCGATGGAGCCCGGCAATCCCTATTTCCTTGAGCTTAAGGGACAGGTTCTGCTCGAATCAGGCCGCGTTGAAGCCGCTTTGCCGCCGCTGCGCGAGGCCACACGGCTCACAGGCTCCAACCCGTTGATCGCCAGCATTCTGGGCCACGCGCTGATTGCGACCGAGAATCCGGACAATCTGGACGAGGCCGAAAGCGTGCTGCGTGCCGCCATTGGGCGAGACCGGGAAAATCCCTTTGCGTGGTATCAGCTCAGCGTGGTTTACGGCCAGCGCGGCGACACACCCCGCGCGCGGCTTGCCAGTGCGGAACAACAGATCATGGCGGGCAATCCGCAAGGCGCGCTGATGAATGCCAGCGTAGCAGAACAGACCTTGCCAACGGGTTCCCCCGACTGGATCCGCGCGCAAGACGTGCAATTGCAGGCTCGCGCGCAGCTTGAACGGCTGGCGGATCGCAACTAGGTCAGACCGATGCGTTGGATCATTACTGCCATCATCGCGCTTGTCGCGGGTTTTGCCGGAGCGGCGGCGTGGGATTATTCGGGTCTGGGATCAGATCGGCTGCGCGCTGATTTGATTTCGCAGCCGGAATGGCTGCCCGAAGCGATGAACGAATATCAAGCCATGCAAATGGCTGAGCAAATCGCTCCGCTGCGTGCGGAACTTGAAGCTCCCTATCCCGGCGCGGTGCTTGGCAATCCTGATGGTGCCGTCACGCTGATTGAATTTTCGGACTATGCCTGCGGCTATTGCCGCCAGACGCTGGCCGATGTGAACACTTTGATCGCCGCCAATCCCGATTTGAAAGTGGTCATCCGCGAATATCCGATTCTGTCCGCAGGCAGCGCCGACGCATCGCGCATGGCACTTGCTGCCGCAGATCAGGGCCGCTTCGAAGAATTTCATAATGCCATGTTTGCGCAGGATGGTGTCGGCATGGATGCCATTGAAGCAGCAGCGGCCGCGGCGGGGCTTGATCTTGCAGTGGCCCGTGCCGCTATCGACGCGGGCGAGTACGAACCCCAATTGCAGAACAATGTCTTCCTTGGCCAAACCTTGCGCCTGGCAGGCACGCCTGCATTCATCATTGGCGATGAAGTCATGAACGGTGCAGTTGGCGCAGATCGGATCGGCGAGGCCATCGCCGAAGCGCGCGATTCCTAGGCCGGGTCGCCAGCGCCGGGAGGCCTGCCCATGCAAATGCGTCTGACGCGCACAGGAAATTCGGCTAGAAAGCGTGGCATGGCTGTGCTGCCGTTTGAACCGACTCCGTTTTTTAAGGACAAGAACCGCGCTTTCTGGCGGTTGCAGATGCTCGGCTGGGGCGGCGCGTTTATGCTGCGTTCCGTATCCGGGATCGTCAACGGATCGGACCTGTCATTCTTCGCAGTGGTGCTGATTGAGGCCATTACGGGCTTTTCCATCAGCACAGTGCTTTCGGTGATCTATAACGGCCTGATGAAGCGCAACCCGCTGATGACATGGGGGGTTACTGCGATTGCGCTGGCCATTTCCGTGCTGGTCTATGCTTTCGTGCAAACTTGGGTACGCCAGCTTACTCTCGCCGAAAGCGCAGGTTTCACGCAATTGCTGATCGGTTATTCGATCTTTCCGCTTACTTTGCTGGGCGCATGGTCGGCCCTGTATTACGCCATCAATTTCTTCCTGCAGGTGGAAGAACAGACGGACCGGCTTGAGCGGTTGAAAGCGCAAGCGACCAGTGCGCAATTGGCCATGTTGCGATACCAGCTCAACCCGCACTTTCTGTTCAATACGCTCAATTCGATCAGCACGCTGGTGCTGCTCAAGCAAACTGAGCCTGCCAATGCCATGCTGACAAAACTGTCTGGCTTCCTGCGCCACACGCTGATTACCCAGCCCGGCGGAAAGGTGAGCGTCGCGCAGGAAGTGGAAACGCTGCAGCTTTATCTCGAGATTGAGCGGATGCGGTTCGAGGAACGCCTGCGCACCGAATTTCGCGTGGATGATGATGCTGCAAAAGGCGCAGTGCCGTCATTCCTGCTTCAGCCGCTGGTGGAAAACGCCATCAAATATGGCGTTTCCGCACAGGAAGAGGGCGCGCGCATCAGCCTTGCTGCCAAAGTCATCGGATCGCGCCTGCGTTTAACGGTAAATGACACCGGGCCGGGGCTGCAAGGCAATCAAAACGCTGCTGAGGCGGTGGCGCGCGGCACCTCCTCAACCGGTGTCGGCCTTGCCAATATCCTTGAGCGCCTGAAGCAAGCCTATGGCGATGACCACCGCTTTGAAATTGAAACTCCGCCCGACGGAGGATTCACCGTAGTCATCGAAATTCCCTATGAAATTGCGGAAGAGGATGAGACCGCTCCTGCATTGCAGAAACTTCCCCGCCTTTCAGCCGTTGAAGAAAACAGGGACGCATTTATCGGAACCCCCCAAACCGGAGCCCCCGCATGACAATTCGCGCCATCGTCGTCGACGACGAAAAACTCGCCATCCAAGGTCTGCAATTGCGGCTAGAACCGCATGAGGACATCGAGGTGATCGAAACCTGTGCCAATGGACGAGAGGCGATCAGGGCGATCAAGACCCTGAAGCCCGATCTGGTGTTTCTGGACATCCAAATGCCGGGGTTTGACGGATTTTCCGTAGTGAAGGGCGTGATGGAAATTGATCCGCCGTTGTTCGTCTTCGTCACTGCGTATCAGGAACACGCCATTCGCGCGTTTGAAGCGAATGCGGTGAATTATCTGATGAAGCCGGTGGATGAGGACAAGCTGGCCGACACCATTGAACGCGTGCGTCAGCGTCTGGCTGAAAAGCGCTCGACCGAGGAAGCTGAAAAGCTGAAGGATGTGCTGGCCGAAGTCAGCCCAGAAAGCCTTGAGGATATGGGCGGCGAGGAAGAAAGCGCGGGCCGGTATGAAAAGATGATCAATGTGAAAGATCGGGGGCAGATCTTCCGCGTCGATGTCGACACGATCGAGCACATCGAAGCCGCTGGCGATTACATGTGCATTTACACCGGCGACAATTCGCTCATTTTGCGCGAAACGATGAAGGATCTGGAGCGGCGGCTCGATCCGAAAAACTTCCAGCGCGTCCACCGCTCGACCATCGTGAACCTTGACCAAGTCCGACAGGTGAAGCCGCACACCAATGGCGAATGCTTCCTGGTGCTTGATTCAGGCGCCGAGGTTAAAGTTTCGCGTAGCTACCGCGACGTGGTGGCGCGCTTCGTGCATTGATTGGTTTTGCGAAGCCGCGGATGCGGGTTCGTGAGGAAAACAAAAACACCATCCTCGACTTGGCGCGAGCTTGACGAGTAAGAGGACCTATGACGTTCACCCTCACCGGCTTCGACCTCGACCAATTCGTGCGCGACACTCTCGCTGAAGACCTTGGTGAAGGCCTGCCCGGCGGCGGGCGCGATGTTACAGCGGAAAGTGTCATCCCTGCCGATGCGCGCTTTGCCGGCGTGATGGACAGCCGCGATCCGATCACTGTGGCGGGGTTGCCAATAGCGGAGGCATTCTTCCGTCATCTCGATCCCGATATGGCTGTGGAGATATTGGTGGAGGAGGGCGCGCAGGTTACCCCCGGCACTGATCTCATGCGCCTATCGGGCAATGCCCGCGCCATGCTGACGGCAGAGCGGTGCGCGCTCAACACCGTGCAACACCTTTCCGGCATCGCAACCATGGTGCGTGAATATGTCACCGCGATGGACAATCCCGATTGCACTCTGCTTGATACGCGCAAGACCATTCCCGGCCTGCGCCATCTGGAAAAATATGCCGTGCGCCAAGGCGGGGCGAGCAATCACCGGATGGGATTGTGGGATGCTGCCATGATCAAGGACAACCATATCCTTGTCGCCGGTAATGTCGGGGAAGCGGTGCGCCGCGCACGCGAGGCGGGCGTAAAGGACATTATTTGCGAAGTGGACCGGATCGACCAGATCGAACCGGCGCTGGCCGCTGGTGCCACGCGCCTGCTGCTCGACAATATGCCACCCGAAACCCTGCGCGAGGCTGTGGCGCTGGTGGGCAAGATATCAGATGGCAGCGTACCAACCGAAGCCAGTGGCGGGATCAATCTTGATACGATCAAAGCCAAGGCCGCGACGGGTGTAAATTTCGTTTCCGTTGGCCGTCTGACCCAAAGCGCGCCAGCAGCAGATATCGGCCTCGACTTTACGCCGCTTTAGGCTTCTGCCATCTGCATCCCAACGGTGGAGGGAAGACAAGCCATGCGGCCTGATTCAATACGTAAGTTCGATCTGTTCTATCTGGCATCCATGGCGATTGGCGTTGCCAGTGCGCTCATGAATTTTGACTCGCAGGTCGGGGCACTGGAAGCTCGCTTTGCAGAGCTTGGAGTCAACTATCCTGCAGAAGGCTTCCTGCTCACCGCGCTGGGCGTGGCTTTCGCGCTGAATCTCCTGCTGTGGTTCCTCGTGGCGCAGATGCGGCTGGGCTTTGTCAAATGGATCATCATGGCTTTCGTGCTTTATTCCGTGGGAACGACGGGTGTCGCGCTATCCATGGGGATGGGGTCTGTCAGCATTACCGGCCTGCTTAATGTCGTGCTGAAGGTGATTGCCGTGTCCTTCCTGTTCCGCGCCGATGCGAAAGAATGGTTCGCCACGCGCAGCCAATGATAGCACCAGTGACGGGGCCAATGACGGAAAATCGGTGATGCGGCGCGGCGCAGCTTCGGTTCTGGCGATCGCGCTTGCTGTGATTCCGGCAGTCGCAAGCGCGCAGGCGTATCAATGCCGCATTCCGCAAGGCCCCGTTGCCCTGCCGAGTATCGAGCGCGACGGCCCGGTGCGCCAGACACGTGTTACCGGTTATACGCTGGCGCTCAGCTGGAGCCCGGAATTCTGCCGTTTTCGCGATGATCAGGCGCGCCATGCCCGGCAGTGCTTAGGCCGCGAGGGGCGCTTTGCCTTTATCGTGCACGGGCTTTGGCCGAACGGGCCAAATGGCCGCTATCCGCAATGGTGCCCCGCCCGCGACGCGCCAACACAAGGCGAAATGCGCGGCGCGCTGTGCATGTCTCCCGACACGCGGCTGATCGCTCGCCAATGGGCCAAGCATGGTAGCTGTATGACAAGTGATGCGGGCGTTTACCTGCGCGTCACCGACATTTTGTGGCGAAGCCTGCGCTGGCCCGATTTTGACCGGCTTTCCCGCCGCCGCGGCCTGACCGCTGGCGATGTGCGAGAGACCTTTGCCGAGGCGAACCCGTATTGGGACGCAGAAGACGTCGGCTTGGTGGTCAACGAACGCGGCTGGCTGCGCGAAATGCGCCTCTGCTATGGTGCGGACTTCATGCCGATAGCGTGCGATGCGCGGCGATACGGACCGGATGATGATGAGGACGTGCGGATCTGGCGGGGGATGTGATGCGATTGTGCAGCTTGATCTCAAAGATCGGCAAGTTCATCCAGAAGCATCCGCAACTCCTTTCGATCATGCTGAGAAAGGTGACGAAAGCCGTGCCCATGATCTAAGATTTCTCGAATGATACGCGCCACTAGACGGCTGAAATCTGGGATTCCATCCAATAAGATCGTCCAGCCCATCGGCGAAAAGTGGACGAACTGGTTTCGAACCTCGATGTGCAAACGTTTGATCCATTCGAATTCATCATCGGTGAGTGAAATTCCATTTTCATTAAGGCCATCGCCAGCCGATCTCGGAATCCGAGCCTTACTCATCAGTTTTGGCAGTTCGAGAACGAAGGTGCGCGGTTGCGGGGAACTGATGCGGTTGGATTCGCGCAGATACTTATGCCATTTAACAGCATCTCCGTCACTTATGATGCCAATAGGGGGGGCTGTGGTTACGAGATGGCAAATGAAGGCGCCCTGCAATGCGGAGTGAAGAGCAAGAAATAGCCATTTTGCGGCATGAGGGTCTCCCTCGATCAATCTGGCACACGCCAAAGCATGCCTAAGCGAGCCCAAAACATCCTCTGACTCGCTCGTTTCAAGGGTCCGCTCGAAAGCCCTTTTCACCGCCGCTCCCCAAAGAACCCGCGCAGCAACTCGCCCGCCTCGCTCTCGCCAATGCCCGAATACACTTCCGGCACGTGCAGGCACTGCTCCTGCGTAAACACCCGCGCTCCGTGGTCGACCGCGCCGCCCTTCGGATCGCTCGCACCGTAATACACCCTTGCAATTCGCGCGTGGCTGATCGCGCCGGCGCACATCGCGCAAGGCTCCAGCGTCACGTGCAGATCGCAGCCGGTCAGCCGTTTATCGCCCAAAGCCGAGGCTGCTCGGCGAATCGCGACCACTTCTGCGTGGGCGGTCGGATCATTGTCAGTGCGGGTAAGATTATGGCCCTCGCCCACGATAGCGCCATCCTTGACCACAACCGCGCCAACGGGCACTTCTCCCGCAGAAGCAGCCATTTGCGCCAATTCCAACGCACGGCGCATGGCAGGAGACAGGGGCCATTTGGTCATGGCCGTGCGCTACCTGTTTGCTTGACGAATCTCCACCCCCCCTATATGTGCCCGCTCTTCCCAGCACCACGCTGATTCAACTTAACCGTTTCGAACGAGAGATTTCGCCATGTCGCGCATCTGCGAACTTACAGGCAAGGGCCGCCAGGTCGGCAACAATGTCAGCCATGCCAACAACAAGACCAAGCGGGTATTCCTGCCCAATTTGCAGAACGTCACGCTGCTGAGCGAAAAGCTCGACCGTAGCTTCAAGTTCCGCGTTTGCACACAGGGCCTACGCTCTGTTGAGCACAATGGCGGGCTCGACAATTGGCTGCTGAAGACCAAGGACGAAAAGCTGTCCACGCGCGCCGTTCGGGTGAAGCGAGAGCTTAAGAAAGCTGCCAAAGAAGCAGCATAACGCTTCAAACGCGTTATTCGGAGTTTCAAAGGCGCGCGGGGTTATTCCTCGCGCGCTTTTTCGTGCCCGCTTGCCGTCTCATCGTCCAGCGATCCGTCCCACACCAGCTTCGCCAACAAGGTGCGCTGGAAAGAGGCAAGGTTATCATCGGCGATAAGCCACAGCGTGTAGCTGCCATCTGCCTGCTGCTGAACCGCCAGACCTTCGTAATTCTCACGCGGAACAAGCCGGTCCAGTTCGAGCAATGGCTCAACCGCCAACACGCCGCCCTCTTCCAACGCGCTTGGATCGGCAATCCCCAGCGCAGCGTTGAAGGGCGGCCACCCGAGCGTCACGCGGCGCAGCAACACCAGCACCCGTCCATCCGGCAGAGTGGCAAGGTCGGTCGGCGCAAAATCGCCCGGAAGATCGACGGTAAAACGCAGCGGTTCGGCTTCGTCTGCCGGGTCACCCGGATACAGGAATGCATCGGGGCTGCGCTCTGGCAAAACCAGAAAGCGGCCATCGGGAAGGCGCGCCATCGCTTCGACGCCGGAATTCTGGGGCCAGTCGCTCCATTCCGGCGGCTTTCGCGATGTGCGCAGGGCTCCTGCCTCGCTGTAACGGATCACCGAATGCGCGCCTTCAAAAGCCAGCCAGTAATCGCCGGTCGCCGGATCGCGCGTGGCAGCTTCAATATCGGGAAAGTCCTTGGTCAGCTCTCCGCGATCTCCGATATCGGCAAGCTGCACGTCGCCGACTTGCGGCGTATCGGGCAGGGCAAGGGTCATCATGGAGCCGCGATCTGAAAACGCCCGGCCAATCTGCCCATCACCCAGCAAGATCAGGGCGGAATAGCCGCCAAAAACAAGGCTGGGGCCGGTAAGTTGCCACACGCCTTCGCGCGTAAAGCCATTGGCGCTGGCTTCCTCTGGCAAATCTTCCACGCTGGCAATCGCCAGCATCTGCTCCCGCTGATCGGGAATTGGCGTGCGCACAAATGTGCCCGGTGCTAGCGCCAGCGCGAGCACTGCCGCCGCCCCGATACGGCGCTTTCGCGAAGTCAGAATTGAGCGGAACGCTGCCATTCAGCGCCAGCTATCACGGCATCGGGCCAACGAACAGCAGCGGATCAAGGCGCGTCAGGTGCCATTTGATGCTCCAGTGCAGATGCGGGCCGGTGGCGCGTCCGGTAGAACCGATTGCGCCAAGCGTCTGCCCCTGCACCACGCGGTCACCTTCGCGAACATCAATGCGCGAAAGGTGGAGGAAGGCGCTGTTAAGGCCCTGCCCATGGTCGATGATCAGCAGATAGCCTTCAAGGCTGAACGGCGAAGTCGTAGCCAAAGTCACCACGCCTGATGCCGGGGCGACAAAGGGCGTACCGGTCGGCCGCGCAATATCAAGGCCTGAGTGGTACGCGCCCGGCTCTCCGCGATAAATGCGCTGTGAGCCAAAGCGACCCGAAATGCGCCCAGTCACCGGCCACACGAAATCTTCCTGCCAGCCTGTCGCAGGCGAATTGGCCGTGCGCGCATCCCAAATGGCGTCGAGTTCCGGTTGGCGGCGGCGCATGAAGCTGTCGCTCGCTCCGCCAGTTCGGCGCGCCACGTTGACCCGCTCCAGATTCCATTGGCGCGGAGATACCGCGATAGGGCTGCGCACATTGCGTCCGTCGCTCAAGGTCGCGATTAGCTCGGCAGTGGTCCCTGCATCGCGATCAAAAGCGGCGAAGAAGCGCCCGTTGCTGTCCAGCTCAACCGCCTGATCGCCCAGCTGTGCCGACACAGTGCCCGCAGGCGCTTGCCCGCGAATCCAGCCGCCTTGCGTCAACTCTCCATTGAAAAGGAAAGTCGTTGGGCCAGTGGGTGTCGGCGTAGGGGTTGGCGCGGGCGTTGGGGTTGGCGAGGGTGTCGCGATCGGCTGCACCACTTCTGCATTCGCCGGCACTTCACCGGGGCCATCAGAAGATGGCACTACCGCACAGCCCGCCAACAGCGCAGCCATTCCCGCCATCGCGGCGCAGCGTATCATTGTCATTGCTCTTGCAGCGCGCGGCGAGTGGAAAGTTCTGCACTGGCATAGGGCTCTTGCAGGTCCACGCTCCAATAGCGCAATTCTTCCAGCGGCACAGGCACGCCGCTTGCTGCGCAGATAACGAAGTGCCCGGGCTTGATCACGCGGAAGCCATTGGGGCCGTACAACAAAGTGGCGGCATTTTCAGAGGAGTTCATCAACATGTCGCCTGTTTAGAGGGTGATATTCGTCAAAGCAATTTCGGCTGACCGCTTTCAGAGGGCGTTTGCGCTTTTTTACGTGGTTTGCGCGGCGCTTGGGGCGGTGCACTCGCCGGAATGGCCGTAATCGCGCCATCGGCAAATTTGATGCCGAGCGCGGTCTGCTTCCCTGCTTTTGCGGCGCTCGTCACCGCTTTGCCCTCCGCATCCAGCACCATGGCATAGCCTCTGGAAAGCGGCTTTTCAGGATGCAATTGCTCCGCCAGCCGCCACAGCGCATCAAGCTTTGTCTGATGATCGGTCTTGGGCTTTGCGATAAGCGCAGGCTCCAGCCGCGCTGCGCTCAGCCTTTGCGCGGCGTCACGCAGATTGCCGCGCAGAATAGCGGGAGACAGGCGGCCAGCAGAATTCGCCAAAGCTTCGCGCCCTTTGCCCGCGCGGTCTATCAGGCCCTGCCGCAGACGTCCGCCCAGATCGTCCAATAGCTGTGTGTGGGATTGCAGCAGCTGTTCGCCGCTTGGCAGGCGCTGTGCGCGCGCCTCCAGCCGCTCCCGCCCCATGTCCACTGGCCGCATCACGACCTTGCGCTGGCGCAGGGCCAGATCATCTATCGTCGCGGCAAGCTCTCGCCGCACCGGCACGGCCAATTCCGCCGCCGCTGTGGGCGTGGGCGCGCGTTTGTCGGCGGCGAAATCGCACAAGGTGGTATCCGTCTCATGCCCCACAGCGCTGATCACCGGGATCGGCGATTCGGCCACGGCGCGCACCACGGCCTCTTCATTGAAGGCCCACAGATCTTCTATTGAGCCTCCGCCGCGGGCCACGATCAGCAGATCCGGCCTTGGCACCGGGCCATCTGCCTCCAACGCGCCAAAGCCGCGCACGGCGGTTGCCACCTGTTCTGCCGCGCCCTGGCCTTGCACCAGCACAGGCCAGACAATGACATGCGCCGGGAAGCGGTCTTCCAACCGGTGCAGAATATCGCGTATCACCGCGCCCGTGGGCGATGTCACAACGCCAATGACCTTGGGAGCAAACGGCAGGCGGCGGATATTGCCGAACAGCCCTTCCGCCTCGAACCGTTTGCGGTTCTTTTCCAGCAGGGCAAGCAGCGCGCCTTCGCCTGCAATTTCCATCTGCTCGACCACAATCTGGTATTTGGAACGGCCCGGATAGGTCGTCAGCTTCCCCGATGCGACAACTTCCAGCCCGTCTTCCGGCTGAAACGGCAGCCGTCCAGCAGAGCCGCGCCACATCACCGCGTCCAGAACGCTCTTTTCGTCCTTCAGGCTCATGTAGAGATGGCCGGACGCGGCGCGCTTCACGCCCGAAAGCTCCCCGCGCAGCCGCACAAAGCCGAAGCGGTCTTCGACCGTGCGCTTGAGAGCCTGCGAAACTTCGGTAATGGAAAGCGGAGCGGAATTGTCGCCATCGCGCGCCTTCGCTACCAAGCCGTCTGGTCTGTCATCATCATGTGGAGAAACGTTGGCCATGAATATCCTGGTATTGGGGTCGGGCGGGCGTGAACATGCCCTGTGCTGGAAGCTGGCGCAATCCAAGGCGATCGATAGCGAGGGCGGAACGCTCTATGTATCCCCCGGCAATCCCGGAATGGAAGACGTTGCGCAGATCGCACTGGTCGATGCGGCCAAGCATGATGAAGTCACCGCCTTTTGCAAAAAGAACGACATTGGCCTTGTCGTGATCGGGCCGGAAGCACCGCTGGTCGATGGATTGGCAGACACTCTGCGCGATGCCGGCGTTGCTGTCTTCGGACCTTCGGCGCAGGCCGCGCAACTGGAAGGCAGCAAGGCCTTCACCAAGGCGCTGTGCGACCGCGCGGGCATTCCCACCGCCGCCTATGTCCGCTGCACCACGCTGGCAGAAGCGCTGAGCGCGCTCGCCACATTCGCTCCGCCTTTCGTGCTGAAAGCCGATGGTCTGGCGGGTGGCAAGGGCGTGGTAATCGCCGACAATGAAGATCACGCGAAAGAGGCGCTGGAAGACATGTTCGGCGGGGCCTTCGGGGAAGCCGGCGCCGAAGTCGTGATCGAGGATTTCATGCACGGCGAGGAAGCAAGCCTGTTCGCGCTGACCGATGGCACGAATGTCATTCCCTTCGGCACGGCGCAGGATCACAAGCAGGTGGGCGAGGGCGATACCGGACCCAACACCGGCGGCATGGGAGCCTACAGCCCGGCGCGCGTGCTCACCGACGATCTGCTGGCTGCAGCGATGGAGCGCATCATTTTTCCCACGGTGAAACAGATGAAAGACGAAGGCATGCCCTATCGCGGCGTGCTGTATGCGGGGCTGATGCTGACTGACGAAGGCCCCAAGCTGGTCGAATACAATGCCCGCTTTGGCGATCCGGAATGCCAGGTGCTGATGATGCGGCTGGAAAGCGATTTGGCCGACTACATGCTTGCCTGCGCTTACGGCACTTTGGGCGAGCAGATGGCCCCGCGCTTCGACGACGCGACCGCGTTAACCGTGGTCTTGGCCGCAGAGGGCTATCCCGGAGCGCCGGACAAAGGTGGCGCAATTGATCTGTCAGGCGTGGAGGAAGACGACAACACCAAGGTCTTTCATGCAGGCACGACAATGCAGGCAGACGGGACGCTGGTAGCAAGCGGCGGCCGCGTGCTGAACGTCACTGCGTTGGGAGCAAATGCGAAAGCTGCCCGCGATGCTGCCTATGCGGCGGTTGATGCAGTGAAGTTCGAAAGCGGGTTCTGCCGGCGCGATATTGGCCATAAGGAAATCGAGCGGGAGTTGGGGCGGGTTTGAGCCCTCAGCCAGCCGCGACGCACTCTTCCAACAGCCAGTCCCGCGCTGCGAAATTGGCTTCTAAATTGCTGTACTCATTGTCCGGGATGAGTGAACCGTCTGCCACCTGACCAGTCCGGTCTGCAGCGTTCGAGACGGTTATCACCAGCAACGCCCCGTCCGGCAGATTAAATGTTGAATTCGCAGTGGAATAGCCACCCGTAGGCTGACCAAAAGACCGCACACCTTCGCGCCCGATTAAGGCGAGCGCAGTCATCTCGCCAGAACTGGAGGTGCGGCCGCTTAAAACCACGGCAAGCGGCTTCCTAGCATTGCGCAAGTTGAACGCGGGCGTGATGTTTGCATCCACATCGAGCACCGCAGTAATACCATTTGCGGAGCGCGCCCAGGCGGTTCTGCGTGTACTATAGTCGAAGAAGCCGAAAGGAGCTTCACCGAGAAGGGGGTCTAGTCCCGCCAGCATCGGCCACATATTGCCGCCGGTATTTCCGCGCAAATCGACGATCCAACCACAGCTTGCATCTTCATCCATCTGTTTCAGCCCTTCGATTAACGCGGCTGTGTATCGCTCTGCCAATGCGAAGTCGCCGCGGCTTGTATCAAGGCCCGGAAGGGTGATGTAACCTACGCCGCCGTTGATATTGGTCCACCTCGGGACCGCAGGCAGGCTTGCGGCATTTTCACTGGGGTCGCTGTCTGCATCAGGAAGAGTAGCCACAGCGCTTTCGGCAGGGGTTACCGTGTGCGTCCTTAGAAAACTGTGCCTTTCGCCAAGCGCAGTGATCACATGCCGGATAGCGTTATGGGCAGCGGGAATATCGCTGCCATCTGTCTCGAAAACCTTTGCCGCCTCAGCCCGCAAGACATCCCAATGCGCGCCACTCGAGCGGTAATGATGAGTCTGCAACAATTGCAGAGCTTCTAGAAGGTAGTCCTGCGGCGGCGGCAGATCATTATCCTGTGCTAGGGCGGGAAGCGGCATGCACAGAAGGGCCAGAGCAGCGAGCGGTTTGAGCATCCGATCACCCTGCAAAATCTGCCTGAACCTAGGCTGTCGAAATCATCGCAGCGAACAATTTGACTTCCCTACATCCTCGCAGACCCTCCAGCCTTCGCAGTTATGTCGAACCGCCAACTCTCTTGTAAACGCAATTCAACACGCAAAGTGTCACCCATAGCAAAACGCCGCCAAACCGCTGTAATTACAGAGGAATGGCGGCGTTTTCGCCGGGTGACAGGGTGTAACCTTTGTCACCCTAATGTTGGATTAGCCCAACTTTTCGGCCATCAGTGCTTTCATATCCACTCCGGGGCGCGGGCCGTAGTGGCTGATGACTTCGGCAGCCGCCACTGCGCCGCGCTTCAGGCACTGTGCCAGTGGCTCGCCCTTTGCGTGGCCGGACAGGAAACCGGCGGCGAATTGATCGCCTGCGCCGGTCGTGTCCACCACCTTGGCGATGGGCTCTGCGGCGACTTCGGCGCGTTCTCCATGGGCCACGGCAATTGCGCCATGCTCTCCGCGAGTGGCGACCAGCACGGGCACCTTGCTCGCAACGGCAGCAACGCCTGCGTCAAAATCTTCTTCGCCTGTCAGCGTGGCAAGCTCGCTTTCATTGACGAACAGAATATCGATCACACCGTCTTCGATCATCGCGCGGAAATCGTCACCGTGGCGGTCAATCACGAAGCTTTCGCTGGCGGTGAAGGCAACTTTGCGGCCCGCCGCTTTCGCCACGTCAATGGCGCGGCGCATGGCCTTGCGCGGTTCTTCCGGGTCCCACAGATAACCTTCGAGATAAAGGATCGCGCCGCTGGCAATCAAATCCTCGTCCAAAGCTGTGGCAGGCAAGAACTGGCCCGCGCCGAGGAAGGTGTTCATCGTGCGCTCGCCATCAGGCGTAACAAAAATCAGGCAGCGACCCGTCGGCGGATCGCTTTTCAGCGGAGCGGTATCAAAATCAATCCCCGTGGCGCGCATGTCATGGGTGAAAACCTCGCCCAATTGATCGTCACACACCTGGCCGACGAATGCGCATTGCAGGCCCAAAAGCGATGCCCCCGCCAGCGTATTCGCCGCCGAACCGCCCGAAACCTCGCGCGCTTGCCCCATGGCGGCATACAGCGAAGTCGCGCCTTCGGCGTCGATCAGCGTCATGCCGCCGCGATTAAGGCCAAGCTCTTCGATCAGCTCGTCTTCGCAAGAGGCGATTACGTCCACCACGGCATTTCCAATGGCGATTACGTCGTAACGGGGGGTAGTCATGCAGTCTCCTGAGCGATTTTCGGCGGGTTTCGCCGCGTTGGCGTTGACTTGGCGGAAGGGCCGCGCAATCGCAAGCGCCGATGGCATCGCTGACAACTTCTCTGGCCCCCTCGCTGGCCTTGGGCTTCGGGCAATTGTTCGACGGGGCTGTGCTGCGCATTCTTTTGAAGAGCATTGCAGTAACGCTGATCGCCTTCGTGATCGTCGCGGCGGCCGGCTGGTACGTGCTCGATTGGCTGCTGGCGCGCGGCGGGCTGGAAGACGGCATGTTTGAAGGCGCTGGCGCTGTTCGAGAGGCCTTGTCGCTGCTGCTGGCGCTCGTCGGCCTGTGGCTGGTCTGGCGCGTGGTCGCGATGGCTGTCGTGCAATTCTTTGCCGATGACGTCGTGGCAGCGGTTGAGCGGCGGCATTATCCCGGTGAAGCCAGCATGGCGCGCGAGCTCAGTTTTGGTGAGCAGGCAGGCAATGCAGCGCGCGCTGCGGGGCGGACATTGCTGGCGAACCTTATCGCTGCACCCATCGCGCTCATTCTGCTGTTTACCGGTGTGGGGACATTCGTCGTTTTCTGGCTGGTCAACGCGCTGTTGGTCGGGCGCGAATTGCAAGACATGGTGTGGCTGCGCCACCGGCATGATAAAGCAGAAGCCCCTCCGGTAGGACCGGGCGAGCGGTTTATGCTAGGCGGACTGATCGCCGGCATGCTGGCCGTACCATTTTTGAATTTCCTCGCTCCTGTGCTTGGCGCAGCAAGCGCGACACATCTTGTTCACCGTTCCAACCGCAAAGTGATTGCAGTCTGATATGCGCCTGATCCCGATTTTCCTTACCGCCACTCTGCTGTCCGCATGTGCCACCACGCCGCAAGTGCAGCAGGTGCCGCTTCCCTCGGAACGTCCCGATGCGACAACGCAGGTGCCGCCCACGCGGCCAACCGCTCCGCCGCCCGTCTCGGTTGGCGGAATGCCTGCACCGCAAATCATGGAAGGGCCCGGCCTTGGCGGAATTATTCGCGAGGAAGCGGGCACATTGCAGCGCCGCTTTGGCCAGCCCCGACTCGATGTGGTCGAAGGCGATATGCGCAAATTGCAATTCAGCAGCGAAGCCTGCGTGCTCGATATCTTCCTCTATCCGCTTGCCCAAGGGGCTACGCCGGTCGCCACATGGATCGAGGCGCGCCGCGCATCGGATGGTGCAGCAGTGGACCGCTTGGCCTGCATTCAAGCGCTCTCTCGCACGCAGTAGTGGCGCTGCACTCGCGCTTGGTAACGCGAATTTAAGGCTGTTCGGGCATAGAAACTCCAAACGGAGGGATTTCGAGTACCCATGAGCATGCACTTCGCCGATATCGCACGTGACGCCGCCAGTGATGGTGGGATCAGCTCTGATGAAATCTTGGCTATGCGTCAGGCTGGCTGGGCCGATGGCAAGATGACCCGCGCCGAAGCGCAGGCCATTTTCGCCGCGCAGCACGCCGCGACCAATCCTTCGGTGGAATGGAGCGATTTCTTTGTCGAGGCGATCCAGCAGCATGTTCTCGAAGGGAGCGAACCGCGCGGTTATGCCAGCGAGGAAGAAGCCCACTGGCTGGTCGATCAGGTAAAGGCCGATGGCCGCGTCTGCTCGATGACAGAGCTGGAACTGCTCACCCGTATCATCGAGAAGGCGCAAAATGTGCCAGAAGTGCTCAAGGCCTATGTGCTCGAAGTGATCGAGGCCGAAGTGCTGACTGGCACCGGCCCCACTCGCGCTGGCGGCGAATTGTCGGACACGCATGTGTCGCAAGGCGAATGCTCGCTAATCCGCCGCGTTGTTTACGGTCAGGCGAGCGATCGCCCCGCCGCTGCAAGCCGCCGTGAAGCTGAAATGCTGTTCCGCATCAAGGCCGCAACCGAGCACGCCGCCAATGCACCCGAATTCAAGCGCCTGTTCGTGCAGATCGTTGGCAATTATTTGATGGGCTTTGCGGGTGACGCAGGCCAGATCAGCCGCGAGCGGCAAATGGAGCTCGACAGCTTTGTCGCCGACAACAAATCAAGCGTCGGCCGCTTCATGGGTGAAATGGCCGTGGCCGCGCCCAATGCCTTTGGCGTGGTGTTCGGCAAGCGTGACAAGCGCGAAAGCCGAAGCGAACAAGTTGCCGCCGATGCTGCCGTGACCGGCGTAGAGCAGGACTGGCTCGATACGCAGATTGAATTGAATGGCAAAGTCGACGCCTATGATCAGGCGCTGCTGGAATTCATCGCTGAGGAAACAGGCGCGGCTTGAGCCCTAAGCGCGGTCAAAAGCGAGTGGGGCTTCGGCACCGCCCTGCATAGGAAATGGGCCCTTGGACGGCTCCGCGGGAACGGACAGGCCGGACCCAGGAGGCTTCCGGTTGAACCGGCGGTAAAGGTCGCCCTTAATCACCTTCATTTTTCGGAGAGTTGATCGCAAGACCTGGCGCTCTGTCCCAATTGTTGTCGAAACTAGGTGCATCCTCAACCGCTGGATCTCGTCCTCTACAGCCGAGAGAAAGTCATCGAACATAGCTTCATTAGCGCGCTCGCCGTCTATGCGATGGGCTCGTTTTACTTCTTCGATCTTCCGTCGGAAATGCTCACTGAATACTGACATAAGATAACCTCATACCATAAAGCTTTCACCGCAGCCACATGCGCCCTTGGCGTTGGGGTTTTCAAACGTGAAACCGGCGGTGAAATCGTCCTCCACCCAATCCATCGTGCTACCGATCAGATAGAGCACGCTGGCGCCGTCGATGTAGAACACGCCGCCGGGCGTTTTGATCTTTTCGTCGAACGCGACCTCTTCGGTGACGTAATCAACTGAATAGGCGAGGCCGGAACAGCCGCGCCGCGGAGTAGACAGCTTCACGCCGATTGCTTCGGCGGGGGCTTTTGCCATCAGATCCGCCACACGCTGCTCGGCAGCGGGGGTAAGGTTTACGGCGGCTTTGGGAGCCGGGCGAGTCTTGGTCATTTCGGTCATGTCAGTGTCTTCTGCCAGAATTGCGCCGCGCCCGCTTCCGGGTCTAGCTGATAATCGCCAAAGCCGCACTCGGCGTAAAGCGCCTTGGCAACGGTGTTGCCGCTGAGAACTTCCAGAGTGATCTTGCACGCACCGCGCGCTTTGCTTTCCGCTTCAACCGCCTGCATCAGCGCCTTGCCGATACCTTTGCCGCGAAACTGCGGCAGCACAGCCATATCATGGATGTTGACCAGCGGAGCCTCTGCGAAAGTCGAAAAGCCAGTGAAGCAATTGGCAAGGCCTGCGGCTTCACCATCAACCCGCGCGATGAGCGAAAATGCACCGGGCACATCGCGCAGGCGATCCAGCAAATCTTGGCGCGTTGTCTCTGCCAAAGGCGCGCCGCCGCCCATCGGATCGCACGCATAAGCGTCCAGCAAGGCAATCAGTGCCGCACCATCAGCAGGATCGGAATAATCCGCCCGCGTCACGGTCAAAGGCGGTGCGAGCGTCGTCACAGCATCCCCAGCTCGAGCCGCGCCTCATCGCTCATCTTGGATGGATCCCAAGGTGGGTCCCACGTGATGACGACCTCTGCATCGCGCACTCCGGGCAGGCCCATTACGCGCATTTCAATCTCCTGCGGCATGGTCTCTGCCACCGGGCAATTCGGCGTGGTCAATGTCATGGTGACGACAACATCTACGTCATCGGCCACTTCGACATTGTAGATCAGGCCGAGGTCATAAATATTCACCGGAATTTCCGGATCATAAATCTCCTTCAGCGCGTCGATCACTGTCTGGTGCAATTCGCCGCCGGGCTCCCCTGCTGCCACATTTTCCGGCTTTTTTGCGAGGAAGCCGTCAAGATAATCGCGTTTGCGCTCCAGCTTGGCGCCCGCGGTCTCTTCATCCGGAAGCGGCGCGTCGGAAACCCGCGCGCGGGGCGGCTTCTGCATCGTGTCCTCTTCGGAGGTACCGTGCCCAGTCATGCTCTGATCGTCCATCAGCCGAAAATCCTTTTTGTGCGTTCAATACCGCGAAGCAGCGCGGCGACGTCTTCCTCATCCGAGTATATGCCAAAACTGGCGCGGGCCGTTGCCGGGATACCCAGCTTGGCCATCAATGGCTGCGCGCAGTGGTGCCCGGCGCGGATCGCCACATTCTCTTCATCCAATATGGTGCCCAAATCATGCGGGTGAATACCATCAATGAGAAAACTGACGATTCCCGCGCTGTCGGCGGGGCCATACAGCGTGACATCATTCATCGCGCCCAAGGCCTCACGGGTCATCGCGACCAAGCGGCTTTCATGCGCGTGGATCGCCTCCAGCCCTATGGCAGCCGTGTAATCGCACGCCGCGCCAAAGCCGATTGCTTCGATAATTGCGGGCGTACCTGCCTCAAACCGTTGCGGCGCAGGGGCATAGGTGGTGCGTTCAAACCCGACTTGATCGATCATCGCTCCGCCGCCTTGCCAGGGCGGCATGGCGTCGAGCAATTCAGCCCGTCCCCAGAGCGCGCCGATGCCCGTCGGACCATAAAGTTTGTGCGCCGAGAAAACGTAGAAGTCGCAATCGAGCGCAGCCACATCAACCGGCAGGCGCGGCACGGCCTGGCATCCATCAAGCAACAGCTTTGCACCAACCCCATGCGCCAGATCAGCTGCACGCTTGCCGTCCAGCGTGCTGCCCAAGACGTTTGACACGTGCGCAAAACTTACCATTGTGTGCTCTGGCGTCAGCATGGCCTCGGCGGCATCAAGGTCGATCTGACCATCTTCCGTTAGCGGGCAAACATCCACCTGCCACCCGGCCAATTGCCACGGCACGATGTTAGAATGATGCTCCAGATCCGACAGCAGCACGCGGCCCTTCTCGGGATAGGAATAGGCGACAAGGTTGATCGCTTCAGTTGCACCGCGTGTGAACACCAGTTCAGTATCCTGCCCGCCAACGAAAGCGGCGACTTTGCGCCGCGCGTCTTCGAACTTGCGCGTCATTTCCGCAGAGCGCGCATAGACGCCGCGGTGAACGGTGGCGTAATCCTTACCAGCTGCATCGCTCAGCGCGTCGATAACGGCCTGCGGCTTTTGGGCGGTCGCAGCACTATCGAGGTAATACCACGGCGCGCCTTCGGGCGTGACCAGGCCGGGGAAATCGGCGCGGTGCGCCATTGGGCGAGAGAGAGTTTCACTTACGGACATAGATCGCGGCTCCATCCGGGATTGGCGCCACGCGCACAATTATAGCGAGTTCCGGCATCAAGCACGCGCGCGCCATTTGCATCCTCAACTATCGCAATTCGCCACTGCTCTCCGCTGACAGAATCATCGGGATAACCACTTGTGGTAATCAGCAGGATGCGGTGTTCGCGAATTCGCGGGTCACTCAGTAACGCACTGTCAATTTCGACGGCGTCGGAGCCTTCCTCTACAAATCGCCCTTCGATATCGCGCAAGTAATGCGCGCGCACAGCCTCCGCGCTTGCAAAAATCTGGGCGGGAGGGGCGATAGGGTTGAACGCCGCTGCACCCGGCTCGTCAATTTGCGGCGTGGTCATGCAAGCGGCCAGCGCAAAAGGCATGCCGATAGCAGCAAGGCGAGCGCCGATCTTCATACGGTGTCCTCCAGAAAGGCCAGCGTCTCTTCCAGCATCCGGTCGCGGGTCGCATCGCCTTCCACAGCGACAAAGGCATCGCCGATAAAGGCCTGCACCAGCAGCTTCTTGGCAACTTGCGGCGCAATGCCCCGGCTCGCCATGTAATAGCGCGCCATTTCATCCAGCTGACCAATTGCCGCACCATGGGCGCACAGAACATCGTCAGCGAAGATTTCCAGCTCCGGCTTGGTATTGGCGCTGGCGCCCTTTTCCAGCAGGATTGCGCGGAAATTCTGCGCCGCATCGGTCTTCTGAGCGTCACTCGCAACTTCGATCCGGCCAAGGAAATTGCCGGTTGAACGGCCCCACTGCACCGCGCGAACGACCTGATTGCTGGTCGCATTCGGATGCGCGTGAATGGTGCGAGTTACAAATTCCTGCACCTTGTCGCCGCCGCCCAAGGTCACGCCGCCAAATTCAAAATGCGCGCCTTCCTCCAGCGTGACTTCAACTTCGACGCGCTGATAATGGCCGCCTGCAATGGTCACGAAAGCTTCGAACCGGCCGCCCTTGCCAACATGCACCCGCAAGCGGTCCGTCATGCCGGGAGATGTGTCACCCGACGAATGCACCTTGACCTCTCGGCGCGTTTCTCCGGCGGGCACATCCAGCGTGCGCCAGTGATTGATCGCAACAGCGTTTGCCGCAGCGAGGTAATCGCCATCGGCATAGCGCCAATCTTCATCGCGTTTGGTAGGCAGAATGGCTGCTTCGCTCATGATCGGTTCTCCAGCAGTTCCTGACGGAAATCGTCGAGCGTTCTGCTGCGATGGGTGCGTACGCATTCTTCGGTCGCAACGCGGTCGCCATCATTCTCGCGCACGCAATGCGTAGTCGTCCGGCACAGGCGGCTGTCAATCACCTCGCTGCCGCTTGATGCGGACAGGCTACAGTGCCAATTGCCTTCCGCATCTTGCCCAACGTTCACGTCAATCGAACGCAGGCGTTCTGCCATCACGATTATGTCGTTGTCGATGGCTGCGGCATCGGTTGGCGTGGCTGATTGCGCTGGCGTCGCGGCTTGCGCGGCCATTATGAGCGCTACGAGCATGCTCATGCCACCATAACCTCATCATAGCCTTCCGCTTCTAGCCGCGCCGCAAGGTCGGCGCCGCCGGTCTTCACGATCGCGCCAGCAGACAGGATATGGACGAAATCGGGCTGCACATAATCGAGCAAGCGCTGGTAATGCGTGATCAGCAGAACGCCCTTGGCCGCATCGCGCATGATGGCGTTGATCCCGTCACCCACAATGCGCAGCGCATCAATATCGAGGCCGCTGTCGGTCTCGTCTAGAATGGCGAAGGAGGGATCGAGAATGCCCATCTGGACCATCTCGTTGCGCTTCTTCTCGCCGCCGGAAAAGCCGACATTCACGTGCCGCTTGAGCATTTCCATGTCGAGCTTCAGCAGCGCCGCCTTTTCGCGCGCCAGCTTCAGGAAATCACCGCCGGACAAGAGCTCTTCACCGCGCGCCTTGCGCTGCGAATTCAGAGCCTCACGCAGGAATTGCACGTTGGAGACGCCAGGTATTTCGACCGGATATTGAAAGCCGAGGAACATGCCAGCCGCCGCGCGCTCATGCGGGTCCAGCTCCAGCAAGTCTTGTCCATTGAACGTCACCGATCCGCCGGTCACTTCGTAACCGGGGCGCCCGCCCAGAACATAGGCCAGCGTGGACTTGCCCGCGCCATTCGGACCCATGATTGCGTGGATTTCACCGGCATTCACTTCAAGGCTGAGGCCCTTGAGGATCGACTTGCCATCAATTTCGGCGGAGAGGTTTTCAATCTTGAGCATTTCAGTCTTTCTTCGAGTCAAAAGAGATGGCGAGCTTGGCCGCGCCATCAATAAAGCCAACATCGCCGCGGTGGTGCGGGCTGGCAGCCTGTTCGTAATAATCGACAGAGGGTTCGGAGACCCCTGCGCGCAAGATGTCTTCAGGCATGGTGCCTTCAAACACCCAGACATCGGCCTTGGACCAATTGGTCAATTCGCCGGTCATGCCTTGGGCCTGCGCCATCTTCACCAGTTTTTGAACAGCATCGCTCACTGCAAATCATCCTTGCGAGCGAGATCGTTGCAGCGGGCGCGCTGAATGGCAGCCTTGTTCTCGTGAACTTGCAATTCATCCTGCATGTCCGCGAATATTTCGAGCTGCTCCGGCGATGCCTTTGCCGGATCGACATTGACGCCGTGCTCGGCAAAGCGCGCGGTAATTTCGGCGGCAGAGGTCGTCCGCTCCAGCTCCAGCTGCGCCAATTGTGCGCGGCATTCGGTAAGCGCCTGCGCATCGGCGGAACAGCCGACCACCACGGGCGCAAGGGCCAAAGGAGCGAAAGCGCGGATCACCGCTCGCCATCGCTTTTGCGCTGGGCAAAATGTTCGCGGCGGGCATCGGCTCTGTCGGAAATACGCAAGCGCATTCCGGCAGTGATGCGCACCAGCACCTCATCCATGTTTTCAAGGATGTCAGCGGCTTTCAGGTGCATCACGCGCACGCCGACCGATTCCAAACTCTTGTCGCGGCGGCGGTTGAGCGCTTCGTTGTCGCCCTCTTCATCAATCACAATGGCCATGCCGAGATTGTGGCAATTGAAATCGACAATTGCGCTCCCGACCACGGCGAAGCGTTTGAAGGTGTATTTGCCCAGATCAGCCTTGGCGAACCGCGCCGCCAGCGCCTTATGCGCGTCCGAAGCATGCCGCTTCATATCACGCGCCTGATCGTGCAGCACATCAAGCCGCTTGTCGGAAATCTTCCACCCACGGCCCTTCTTCTCGAGCTCGGGCGCTTCGGCATCGGTCGTATCGCGGAGGTTGAGGGTTTTTCGTTCAGTCATGGTTGAACTCCGCCCAAGATTGCTTTTGATTGCGCATGAAGTCATCCCAAATGGCCCAGACAACAAGGCTCGCAGGGATTGCTACGAGTGTGAGGTTCAAGGCAATGGACCAAAAACTGAGACCGCCGAAGCCAATCCCAATCCAAGCCATCAAGATCGCGAAAAGTGTTGCCGGGATTAGAACCACAAGGCGGATAAAGGTATTCACCCCACACTCCCCTCAAGCGAAATCGCCAGCAGCTTCTGCGCTTCCACCGCAAATTCCATCGGCAGCTCTTTCAGCACTTGCTTGGCAAAACCGTTGACGATCAGCGCCACGGCCTCTTCCTCGCCCAGCCCGCGTTGCATCGCGTAGAACAGCTGGTCATCGGAGATTTTGCTGGTGGTCGCCTCATGCTCGATCTGCGCGCTGGGGTTCTTCACCTCGATATAGGGCACGGTATGCGCGCCGCATTTGTCGCCGAGCAGCAGGCTGTCGCACTGGGTGAAATTGCGCACATTGTCCGCATTCGCGCCTACGCGGACGAGGCCGCGATAGGTGTTGTTGCTCTTGCCCGCTGAAATCCCCTTCGAAATGATCGTCGAGCGCGAGCCCTTGCCATTGTGGATCATCTTTGTGCCAGTGTCGGCCTGCTGGTGGTTGTTGGTAACGGCGACCGAGTAAAACTCGCCCACGCTGTCTTCACCATTGAGCACGCAGGACGGGTACTTCCATGTCACCGCACTGCCGGTTTCCACCTGCGTCCAGCTGATCTTGGAGCGATCACCTTGGCACAGCCCGCGCTTGGTCACGAAATTGTAGATTCCGCCAAGGCCCTCTGCATTGCCGGGATACCAGTTTTGCACAGTCGAATATTTGATCTCCGCATCTTCCATCGCGACCAGTTCCACCACGGCGGCGTGGAGCTGGTTTTCATCGCGCATAGGTGCGGTACAGCCTTCGAGATAGGAAACGTAAGATCCCTTCTCGGCCACGATCAGCGTGCGTTCAAATTGGCCGGTGTTTTCGGCATTGATGCGAAAATAGGTGCTCAGCTCCATCGGGCAGCGCACGCCCTCTGGAATGTACACGAAGGTGCCGTCGGAAAAGACCGCGCAGTTCAATGTGGCAAAGTAATTGTCACGCTGCGGCACGACTTTGCCGAGCCACTTCTTCACCAGATCGGGATATTCCTTGATCGCCTCAGAAATGCTGCGGAAGATGACGCCTGCGCTTTCTAGCTCCTTGCGGAATGTTGTGGCGACACTCACACTATCGAATACAGCGTCTACAGCGACCTTGCGCGCACCTTCGACTCCAGCGAGCACTTCCTGCTCGGCAATGGGGATGCCCAACTTTTCATATATGCGCAGAATTTCCGGATCGACTTCATCAAGGCTGCCGATCTTGGGCTTGGCCTTGGGTTCAGCGTAATAATAAGCGTCCTGATAATCGATTTTGGGGTAGCCGACTTTCGCCCAATCCGGCTCTTCCATGGTCTGCCAAAGGCGGAAAGCTTTCAGCCGCCATTCGAGCATCCATTCAGGCTCACCCTTCTTGCCCGAAATGAACCGCACCGTGTCTTCGGTCAGGCCCTTTTCGGCAAATTCCTGCTCGATGTCAGAGGACCAGCCATGCTCGTAATCGGCGGCCTTTGCGGCCGCGTCGCGCGCGTCCTGATCCATCTCGTCACGGGATTGGAGCTGTGTTTCTTCGGTCATGCGGGTTCGGTTTCCTGAGTTTCCTGGCGAGCAAGCCGGGTGAGGGAAATATCGGCCAGCGCGCTGCGCAAGGCATCGTTGATCAGCGGCCAATGCGGTTTGACGGCGCAGGTCTGCTTCACCGCGCAATCACCACCGTCGATGCAGGAAGTAAGCGCAATCGGCCCTTCCAATGCCTCGACAATATCGGCCACGGTGATGGCGGCGGCAGGGCGCGCCAGTTGCAATCCACCGCCCGCGCCGCGCGTGGAGCGCAGCAGGCCAGCGGCAGTCAGCTTGCTGACAACCTTTTGCACGGTTGGCACCGGCAGGCCTGTCTCACCCGCCAAATCCGCCGCACTGCTGCGCCCGCCGCCACAATGGCGCGCGGCAGCCGTCATCAAGACGACAGCGTAATCAGCGAGGTTGGACAGGCGCATGGTGCAAACGGCTTTCTAATTGGACCAAATTGATCTTATTAGTCACCTATGCGTAAAACCGGCAGAATCAACCCATTTCACCTTGTTGCGAGTCGTTAGCGTTCAGGGTCGCTTTCGTCCTGGCGGCAGGCATAACCAGTTTTCACCCGCTCCGCGTTCCAGCACATAGCCGCGCTCTTCCAGAAAGCGCTTACAGGTTTCGTGGCTATGCTTGGTCGTTTCGAGCCAGAGAACCGGCTGCACTTCGGTAAACAGCTTTTTTCCGCCTGCAAGAACTGCCACTTCCGCCCCCTCGACATCGATCTTGATGAGTGCAGGGCAGTTCTCTTCTGCCTCCAGCAATGTATCGAGTGTCAGGGTCGGCACAGCAAGCCGGGAACGCTCTCCGCCAGATTGCGAGCTGCCGACGACGTCCGAGAGATGGTTTGATGCGCGTCCGCGCTGCGCAATGATAAACGATGCCACGCCGCAGGTGTCAGACAACGCGCAGCCAAGGACGACCACTGGCACATCGCTGATCTCAACCGACTTGCGCAACATATCCGCCAAAAACGGATCAGCTTCAACCGCCAGAACCCTCCCGGCGTTGTCACAGCTGAACGCAAATACTCCGCAGTTCGAACCGATGTCCCAGACTGTGTCGCCGGCGGCGACCCACTTGTCGGCAAGCTCCACCAAATCGGCGTCGAACTCACCTTTAAGGTACTTAAGCTGGGCATCTGGGCTGACGTATATCTGCACACCGTTTGGCAAACGTCGCCGCAGTACACGGCCACGCGCAGCCCGTTCAACGATAGTTCTAAGCTTCATGATAATTCTCTGGCATGGCGGGTATATCGCTGGGCCTGCGGTGATACGCAAGCGGTCAGTCCGCGGAACGAAATTCCAGCAAGCGGCTGAAGTTTTTCATTTGCAGCAGCGTTTTAAGGATCGGCTGGCCATCGCCGCCAAGGCGTGAGGGCGTGTAGCCGCAGTAGCGCCGTATTTCGCGCACCATATGCGGCTGGTCATAGAAAGCGTCTGCAATCGCGGCTTCTTCATGGTCCGAAAGATACTCTTTCGCCAGCAATGATGCGGCGCGGATGGCGCGGTATTTGCGGGACAGTGCCGCAGGAGGGAAACCAAAATAACGTTCTACCAATCGCTCCGCCTGACGGCGAGAATACGCGAGCCTGGCGAACAGGCGCTCAAGATCGGGATTGAGAGATTCGCAGAGCCAGGCAATTGTTTGCTCGATCAGTTTTTCATGGAGAGCAGGGATAGTTGCAAGCCGCGGCGTGACCCAGTCCGCCATGGCGAAGCTGGCCTCTTTTCCGGTTATCTCGCCGGCGCAATACCGCGCGCTGAGTTCATCGCCGAAGGTAGTGGCCTCCTCCCCCAACAGCTCGGCCGCCGGAAAGAACCGGTCGATGTAATCGCTCGCTGGCACACCGGTCAGCGCGGCCCAGCCAAGCGGGGACAAGGACAGGCCAATGGCGTGCCACGGACCTTCGATGCTGAATGGTGCGGCGGCTGAGAATCCGCTGAACAGATTGGCAATTGTTTCGGCACAGTCAGCTCTTTCCCCGAACCGAATTACGCCATTTCCTCGGGCAAACAGGACAAATTGCCCCAATGCGCCCGGCTGGAGATCCTCGATCAGCGGCGCATCACTCGCGAATTGGTAAAGCACCAATATATGGCGCGCCAGTTCCGGCGGGGGATCGAAATAGTCTAGGGAAAAAGGGGGCGGCATAACTAACCAGGTGCGACCCGTAGGTTATCCCGCCCCGCCTGTCGCACTGTTGATCGGGGGGCGACCAGACCCGAGCGACCCACAAACAAGTGCATAGTCTTGATCGGTATCAGCGCATTGGATCTCAGCGACATTGTCGAGTTTTTACAAGTTGCGGCTGTGAATTCAAGTCAATTCAGAGGCAATCCAGTCATCAACCTGCTCTTCCAAGATGTCGAGCGGGACGGGTCCGTTGATCAGCACCACCTCGTGGAATTCCCGAATGTCAAAATCCTCGCCCAGCGCATCACGCGCCCGGGCGCGCAGCTCCATAATCTTCAATTTACCGATCATGTAAGCCGTCGCTTGGCCCGGATAAACGATGTAGCGTTCGATCGCCTTGCGAATGTCACCATCGGGATTGGGCGTGTTTTCGGTAAGATAGGCAATCGCCTCCTCCCGGCTCCAGCGTTTGTGGTGAAGGCCCGTGTCTACCACCAGCCGCGCCGCGCGCCACAGCTCCATGCCAAGGCGGCCGAAGTCGGAATAGGGATCGGTGTAGAAACCCATATCCTTGCCCAGCTCTTCCGAATAAAGCCCCCAGCCCTCGGTATAGGCAGTGAAGCCCCCGAACCGGCGGAATGGCGGCAAATCGCCTAGACCTGTCTGGATAGAGCGTTGCATATGGTGGCCGGGTGTTGCCTCATGATAGGCAAGCGCCTCCAGCTCATTCCGGCTCATATCGCGCAAATTGTACAGGTTCACATAATAGGTGCCCGGACGAGAGCCATCGGGTGCGGGGCTTTGGTAAAAGGCCTTGCCTGCGCTCTGCTCTCGGAAAGCTTCGACCGGTTTTACCTGCAATTCATATTCCGGCAGCGTGATAAAGAAATCGGGCAGGCGTTCATCCATGGCCGCAACCACTTCATCCACTTCGGCGAGATAATCTTCACGGTTGGTGAAGAAGAACTGGTCCCCGTTGCGGGTGTACTGGAAAAAGTCCTGCAAGCTCCCTTCAAAGCCCACTTGCTCCATGATGCTGAGCATTTCGCCATGAATGCGCGCGACTTCGCGCAAACCGATGTCATGCACCTCGTCTGCCGAAAGATCGGTAGTGGTATAATAGGTCAGCAGGGCATCATAATATTGCGCGCCTTGCGGGAAGCGCCAGATACCATCGTCGGTGGGTGCCACGGCTTGTTGGCGAAGCATCTCGGCCTGCAGCCGCTCATAAGCCGGCACAGCGTGCGCTATCCACGCGCCTTCTGCTTGAGAGATGAGAGCAGCGCGCTGCGTTGCCGAAATATCCAGATCAGCCACTTCACCGCGGAAATCTTCAAGAACTGCGCTGCTCATTCCCGCGCCGAGCAGATTCTCGATATCGTTGAGCACATAGGGGTAAACCCAATCAGGCGGCATGACGCCATTGCCCGCACGCTCTGCCGAACGCGCGATCAACGTATCCATAAGCGGGCCAATCCCTTCGATACGCGTCACATAGGCTTCGGCGTCCGATACATCGGTCACAGTGTGAGTGTTGATCAGGAAAGCGGGAATGCCGCTCTGCGATCCGCGCATCTGGTCAAAAATGTAGCCATATTCGCGGTAAGGATCGAGCAGGGCAGATCGGGCCGCCACGGCTTCAAACAAGCGGTAAGACAGAGCATCCTGCCCTTCAAGCTCGCCCAAATCATAGCTGCTGCGCATCTGCGCCAGATAATCCAGCCGCATCGCCCGGCGTGCATCGTCGCCTTCAGCCGATTCGTCATTCCAAAGCCCGTAATCCTCATCGCGAATGCCGCGATACGATTTGCCTTGCGGCGACATTGCGAGGCTGGCGGCATCATACTGTTCAAAAAACGCATTGATGTCGGAGGGCACAGGGGCCTCTGCATTGGCTGGCGCCGCATTTTCAACGGGGACGCTGGCGCAAGAAGCGAGCGCCAAGGCGCTGGTGGCGAGAAAAAGGAAGGGGCGCGGGGCAAATTTCATCGGCGGGGTCCTTTGTGTCTTTGCACAAGGGCCTAAGCCAAACGCATCCGCGAAGGAAGCCCGCCATAGGTCGGCAGACAAAAAGAGGGCGGCAATCCATAGGATCACCGCCCATTTAAGTGGAGAACTCGTCACGCCTCGCGCTTCGAGCCCTTCGGGTCGCACCGTTCGGTTAGATGATTCGCGTTATACTTTCTTGTAAGAAGGCGACAGAAAGCCACCAGGCGGAAAATTTCTCGCGGTTTTTCTGCTTTTCATTGCGCGGCGCAGTGCCAAACTGCCAAGGGACACGGCATGCTCTATGATTTGATCCGCCCGGCCATCTTCAGGCTCGACCCCGAACGCGCCCATCGCCTTTCTATCGCAGCGCTAAGGTCCCGCCCGAAAGGCAAACCAGTTCCTGCTGGTGGCCCGCTCAGCGTGGAGCTGGCGGGACTGTCCTTTCCAAACCCACTGGGCATGGCAGCGGGGTATGACAAGGATGCAGAAGTTCCCGACGCCCTGCTCGGGCACGGTTTCGGACACGTCGAAGTCGGTTCGCTCACGCCGGAACCGCAGGCAGGCAATCCCAAGCCGCGCCTGTTCCGGCTGGTCGATGATCAAGCAGTGATCAACCGCATGGGATTTAACAATCGCGGGCTCGATTCAGCTTTCCTGCGGCTGGTGAAGCGCGATGATGAGGGCATAGCACCGCGCCCCGGCATTGTTGGCGTGAACGTTGGCGCGAACAAGAATACTGAGAACCGGATCGAAGACTATATGCAGGGCGTTACCGCAATGTCCGGCGTGGCCGATTATATTACTATCAACATCAGCTCTCCCAACACACCTGGCCTGCGAGATTTGCAGAGCAAAGGCGAGCTTGAGGCCCTTCTGGAAGCCTATCAAGGCCGCCACACCGAAGGCGATCCACCAGTGTTTCTGAAGGTCGCTCCCGATCTGGAAGCGGGCGATCACGAAAGAATCGTGCGCGCTGCATTGGACAATGGCATTTCTGCTCTGATCGTATCGAACACGACCATCTCTCGCCCTCCGCTCACATCCGCCGATGCGGACGAAACAGGCGGACTTTCCGGGGCACCACTGCGGCAACTCGCCTTGGATCAACTGCGTAAATTCCGCAGCGTTGCAGGCGACGAATTGCCGCTGATCGGCGTGGGTGGCATTGCCTCGGCAGAGCACGCTTGGGAGCGGATCAAGGCAGGCGCCACGCTGGTCCAGCTGTACAGCGCCATGATCTATCGCGGACCCGGAATTGCGAATGAGATCACCACGGGATTGGAGCGGCTGATGAAACGCGATGGCTTTGCATCCATTGCCGATGCGGTCGGAAGCGAATAGCACTGCGCGTCATGACCCAAAATCGCATCTTGCTCGCTGCATCCGCCGCCCTTGCTCTTGGCGCCTGCCAATCAACCTATTCAGGCGAGGCACCTGTCGTTGCTGCGCCCCCAGCAATTCAACCAGGCGTCGTTAGCGCCGCAGATCGGCGCGCCGCAGAAGCGGGGGCGGATATTTTGCGGCAAGGCGGCAGCGCAACCGACGCGGCAATTGCAGTGATGCTCGCGCTGACAGTGGTCGAACCGCAAAGCTCCGGCATTGGCGGGGGTGGTTTCTTCCTCCGCACCAATGCGCAGGGCGATCTTGTCTCAATCGACGGGCGCGAAACCGCGCCAGCCGAAGCGGGGCCAGATTGGTTTTTGGGTGACGATGGCGAACCGCTGGGCTTCCGCGATGCCGTAATCAGCGGGCGCTCTGTCGGCGTGCCGGGCAATATTGCCCTCGCCGCGTCCGCGCACGAACAATACGGCCAGCTTGAATGGGAAGCCTTGTTCCAGCCTGCCATCCGCCTAGCCCGTGATGGTTGGGTATTGAGCGAGCGTTTTGTGCGCTTTGCAGAGCGTTCCAGCAACCGCGCCGCGCATCAGACCGAAGGAGCGGCACTGTTCTTTGATGGCGATGGCAACGCGCTGCCCGCTGGCACAATGGTGACCAACCCAGAGCTGGCTGCCACTCTGGAGGCGCTTGCCACGGATGGCCCGGACCATATGTATGCAGATCGCGCTGCAGAACTGGCCGCCCATGTCGCCTCGCAGACGCCGGGCGATGCAGCCATGCGGACCAGCGATATCACGGGCTATGCTGCTGCGCAGCGGCCTGCCCTTTGCGGCGATTACCGCGATTATACGATCTGTTCGATGGGGCCGCCGTCTTCGGGAGCAACCACAGTGCTGGCTATCCTCGGCCAGTTAGAGCGGTTTGATATGACGGCATTAGGGCCGGAAAGCCCGTCTGCATGGCATCTCTTCGCGGAAAGCCAGCGGCTCGCTTACGCCGATCGGGAAGTCTATCTGGCAGATCCTGATTTCGTCTCTGTTCCGGCGGGCATTACAGACCCTGCGTATCTCGCGATGCGCAGCCAGCTGATGGCTTCAGATGCGCGCATGGAAACCGTGGAGGCGGGAACACCTCCGGGCATCGCACTGGCCCCGCCTGACGGTGATGAGCCGGTGGAGAACGGCACCAGCCACTTTGCGGTGACCGACAGCGCCGGCACTATGGTCTCCTGGACCTCGACTATCGAAGGGGCATTCGGATCAGGCCTGATGTTCGGCGGCTATTATCTGAACAATGAGCTGACCGATTTCAGTTTCCGCCCAGAGCGTGATGGCGCAAGCGTTGCCAATAGAGTTGAAGGCGGCAAGCGTCCGCGCAGCTCCATGGCCCCGACCATCGTGTTCAATGCAAACGGAGCGCCCGTTCTCGCCATAGGCGCGGCAGGCGGCGGCACGATCCCGGTACAGGTCGCAAAGGCGCTGGTTGGATATATCGATTGGGACTTGTCCGCGCAGGACGCTATCGCCCTGCCGATGCTCTATTCGCCCGGCGACACCGTCACCATCGAAGACGACAATGCCGTACCTGGCCTGCAGACAGCACTTGAAGCGATGGGCCACACAGTCTCTGCTCGCGACCTTCCGCTTAAAGCAAATGCAGTGGAATGGCGCGATGGCCGATGGATCGGGGCCGCCGATCCGCGCAGCGAAGGCGCGGCAGTTACGCAATAGCGGCGTAGTTGCCACCCGGACTTGCCGGGGAACGCCGCGCACCTTAATTCACTGTGTGTTACATACGCGACCGGGATCACCCGGCGCTTTCTGGAGAGAAGTTCGCATGAACGTGGATGATATCGGCAACACGCAAAACCTGGTCTCGCTGTTTCTACGGCGTGCAGATCAAAAGGGTGAGGCACCTTTCCTGAGCGCCAAGGTCAATGGTGAATGGACATCGACGTCTTGGGCCGAGACTGCGCAAAGGGTCTGCCTGATGGCAGAAAATCTGCGCGAAATGGGCCTGCGCGATGGCGACCGCGTGGTGATCGTGGCCGAAAACCGGCCTGAATGGTGCATCGCTGATCTTGCCATCATGGCGGCAGGCGGCGTTACTACGCCAGCCTACACCACCAATACAGAACGCGATCACTGCCACATTCTTGACGATTCAGGCGCAAGCGCAGTCGTTGTTTCCAATGCGAAATTGGCGCAATCCTTGTTCCCCGCCATCATGAAAACCGGTCACGCGAAACACGTCATCGCGATAGATCATATTGCAACATCACAAACCGGAGATTTCGATCTACATCAATGGGGCGATTTGCAGAAGGGTGATGCCGCAGTGGCGCGGACTGCTGTGGAGGAGCGTATCGCTGGTATCCAGCGCGATGACACGGCCTGCATCATCTACACCAGCGGAACCAGCGGAGCGCCGCGCGGCGTCATGCAGCCGCATGGCGCGATTTTGTGCAATGTCGCTGGCGCCGCCGAAGTCCTGATCGACGATTTCGGGATTGAGGACGAACGTTTTCTGTCCTTCCTTCCGCTGAGCCATGCTTACGAGCATTCGGGAGGCCAATTCCTGCCCATCGGCGTGGGTGCAGAGATTTACTATTCGGAAGGGCTGGAAAAGCTCGCCAGCAATATCGAGGAAGTTCGCCCCACCATCATGGTCGTTGTCCCGCGCCTGTTCGAAGTGCTGCGGACCCGCATCATGAAACAGGTTGGCAAGGAAGGTAAGCTCGCGAATTACCTGATGGAGCGCGCCCTTACGATCAGCCAAAATGCCAGTGAGCGCGGATCGACGCGATTGCGTGACAGGCCGATGGATATGGTTCTGGAGCGCACCTTGCGGCCCAAGATTCGGGCAAAATTCGGTGGCCGGATGAAAGCCATGGTATCAGGCGGCGCGCCGCTTAATCCCGAAGTCGGCAATTTTTTTGAAGCGATGGGCCTGACCATGCTGCAAGGCTATGGCCAGACCGAAAGCGGGCCAGTGGTCAGCTGCAATCGCCCGCGCGTTGGACTGAAGATGGACACCGTTGGCCCGCCTATGCGCGGCGTTGAAGTCAAAATCGCCGAAGATGGTGAGATTCTGGTGCGCGGCGAGCTGGTCATGAAAGGCTATTGGCAGCGTCCGGTTGATACCGAGCGAACGATTGTAGACGGCTGGCTGCATACTGGCGACGTCGGGCACCTTGATGAAAAGGGCCGCATCAAGATCACCGACCGTAAGAAAGACATCATCGTCAACGACAAGGGCGACAACGTCGCGCCGCAAAAGCTGGAAGGCATGCTGACGCTGCAGCCGGAAATCAGCCAAGCAATGGTGCTGGGCGACAAGAAACCTTACATGACTGCGCTGGTTGTACCCGATGCCGAATGGGCCGCCGATTGGGCGCGCGTGAACGGCGAGAAATTCGACATGGCCGAGCTCCAGTCGCTCCCTGCCTTCAGCCGGGCCATGAAAGCTGCAATCGACCGCACCAATCAGGACCTTTCGGTTATCGAAAAAATTCGCAAATTCGCTTTCGCGGATGAGCCTTTCACGGTCGACAACGACCAGATGACGCCGACAATGAAGATCCGCCGTCATCAAATCCGTGAAACTTATGGCGAGCGGATGGACGCGCTTTATTAAGCCAATCCTTGGTCATCAGGCCAAAATTCGGCGCGGTATGAACGAGTTTTCAATCTGTTCCTGCCACTCTCTGTGCATTGAATATGTTGGTCCGGGCGATTCTTCGCTGCGGGCCAGCATGCCATTACACAGAGGTTTCCAATGCTCCAGTTCACTGCCGGCCTTCGCGCTGCCCTGCTGTTGTCCGCTGCAATCACGCCCGGCGTTGCCGCAGCGCAAGACGCTGCAGTCGATGATCGCCTTGCCCGGCTAGAGGCGCGTTTGGGCGAGCTGGAGGCGGAAAACCGCGCTCTGCGCGAAGATATGGCGCAAATTGATGCACCGCAGGTTTCCCAGCAAAACGCGGGGACAGTGCGTGCCGCCCCAGTTGCAGTTCCCTTGCCGCCGCCTCCGCCGCCTCCCATGGCACCAATGGCACGCCCGGCACCTGACCGCCGCGATGAAGAGCGCGACACCAATTTGGTGGGCACCAATTCCGAATACGCTTTCGCGATGCTCGATCACACAGAAAACATCACCACGCGCCCTCTTATCCAGCTGGAAGCTCTGAGCGCTGGTCAGCTGGAAAACCGCGTCACCCTGTCGGGTCAGGTCACCGCCATTGCCAATTACCAATGGACCAATACGGATGACAAGTTCGGCTATCTGATGCGGCATCCCACGACTGTAAATCAGCTGGGCGGCCACGTATCCGAGGCTGTGCTCCATTCAGCATCCGTCGCTTTGACGGCGCAGGTTGCGCCGCGCGTTACCGCTTATGCCGAAGTTTTGTATGATCCCCAGCAGAGCTTTGGCGGCGGCACGATTACCGCTCTGTCGCGCAATCAGCTGCAATTGCGGCGCGGCTGGGTGATGTATGGCGATCTGGAAGAAACGCCTGTTTATGCGCTGATCGGCAAGATGGACGTGCCGTTCGGTCTACAAGATACCGTAAGCCCCTTCACCAATTCCACCAATTGGCATGCCTTTGCCGCTTTGGCCTATGGCGCTCAGGTCGGGTTTGTTTCCGACGGGCTGCATATTCGGGCGATGGCTGTGCAAGGCGGGGCGCAATTCCGCTCTGCCAATGTGCCTGTCCAAGGATCTTCGACGCCGTCACGGTTGAACAATTTTGCCGTCGATGCGCGCTATACGCTTGATCTTGGCGGGGAAGGCAATGCGCTGATGGTCGGCGCGAGTTATCTGCACGGCACGGCCTATTGCCAAGGTTATCCCGTGGTGCATTTCAATCCATGCTCGGACAACAATCCCGGCGTCGCAGGCTATGCGCGGCTGGAATATGGCGATCTCAACCTGTTGGCCGAATATGCACAAACCACACAGGTCTGGGCCGGGACGCAGGTTCCTGATCCAACCAATCCATTGAGCGCATTTGAAGCCTTTGCGCCGTCTTCACTCACGCTTGGCGCACGATATGGCGTTGGTACACGGCTGGACAATGGCGCGCGCGCCATCCAATTCTCTGCCGAATTCTCACGCTTCCTGTCTGGTCCGGAAGGAGCGCCTTGGCGGCGGCAAAACCAGATCGTGGTTGGCGCCTCCCTGGCTTTGGCGCCGAACGTCAATCTGTTCACCGAATACGTCCATGTGGACGGTTTTGTGCCGCTGAACTTCCTGTCAGGCGGGAATTTCCCGGATGGCAGCACTTGGTCCGACCCCAATGTCGACACCAATGTGGTCGTCGCGGGGGCGCAAGTGGCGTTTTAGGAAGTCAGAGGCAGCTCAGGCTGCCTCGTCCTCCACCTTTTCAGGATAGAAGCCCGGCTCTCGCGGGGACCACGCCGGCGCGGTTGCTGCGGATTCGCTGAGGCTTTGCAGCAGCATCTTGCGCCGTTCAGGCGGGATTTGCGGCAGAGCAGCAGCCCCGCAAAATGCCGCTGGCAGGAATGCGCGGGCCCCGGCGCCCAGCAAACGCTCATACAGGAAGCGATAAGCGGAGAAGCCATCCAGCGAACCTTGCGCCAGATCCTGCGCTGTAATGCGGATTAGCGCGCCCATAAAATTCTCTACGCCGTCGAATCCCTGATCTGCGGGCACCATGTCACGCAGACGCTTCAATTCGCGGTAAGCAATATATTGCGAGCGGATCGTGCGCTGATCATCTGCGCTGCGGCTCCACACCTTAAAGGCGTCGCCTCGGCCCATGCCGATATCAAGCGCGCGCTCGATAAAAACCCGCTCATACTCTTCGAAATTTGCAAATTCGCGCATTTCGGCAATCGTCATCGAAGCGGTTTTCGATTTGTGTCCCATGTGATGGACTCCAGCTGTTTCCCAGCCCTTGTCGCTCAGCATGGTTAATTATCGGTTTGCATCACGCCTGAAGTTATCGGCACGAAACCCCTGTCGGCTACGCTGCGGTGAGGAAGTATCTGAAATCTTTCATATTCGTTGCCGCAGGTGCTTGGGCGTTAATCACTACGCCCGCCATGTCCCGAAACGCGATGGTCATGGAGCGGTTGGCAGAACTGAATGCCACAGCGCCACCACCTGCTGAAACGGCAATCCCGTATCACGGCGGATGGTGATGGCGGTGCCTATACCAAAGCTAGCAGCGAAGGTTTGGTCGAAGTGACCTCAAGCGCCCCTTAGATCAATCCCGCCAGAGGGCTGCTGGGGTCGGCATATTTGCGGCGACCCATGCGGCCCGCCAGATAGGCATCGCGGCCTGCCTGCACAGCCAGCTTCATCGCCCGCGCCATGCGGACAGGATCTTTCGCTTCGGCAATGGCGGTGTTCATCAACACGCCGTCACAGCCCAATTCCATGGCGACGGCTGCGTCTGAGGCTGTGCCCACACCTGCGTCGACCAGCACCGGAACATTTGCGCCTTCAACGATAAGCCGAATGGTCACCTGATTCTGGATGCCAAGGCCGCTGCCAATGGGCGCGCCAAGCGGCATGATGGCAACGGCGCCCGCCTCTTCCAATTGTTTCGCGCCGATGGGATCGTCCACGCAGTAGACCATCGGCTTGAATCCCTCTTTCACCAGCACTTCGGTGGCATGGAGCGTTTCACGCATATTGGGATACAGCGTCTTGGCTTCTCCCAGCACTTCCAGCTTCACCAAGTCCCAGCCGCCAGCTTCGCGCGCAAGGCGCAGCGTGCGGATCGCATCGTCTGCGGTGAAGCAGCCTGCGGTATTGGGCAGATAGGTGATCTTTTTCGGATCGATATGATCCATCAGCACCGGCTTGGCCGGGTCAGACACATTCACCCGGCGCACGGCCACAGTCACGATCTCGGCACCTGCCGCTTCGACAGCGGCGGCGTTCTGCGCGAAATCTTTGTACTTGCCTGTGCCGACAATCAAGCGGCTGGTGAATGTGTGGCCGGCAACTTCCCAACTGTCGTCATGGCCAGGTGCGGCGTTCGTGTCTGGAGTCTGGTTCATGCCGCGCGCGGTATATCCCGCTTGCGCCATAGGCAAGGCCGTTGCTTGGTTAGCCGCCGCCCACGAAATGCACAATCTCCAGCACGTCACCGTCGCTAATCGCCACTTCATGCAATGTGGAGCGCGGGGCGATTTCGCCATTGTACTCCACCGCGACCTTCTTGGGATCGAGGCCAATTTCAAGCACGAAGTCAGCGATGGTGGAAGCGTCTGTCTGCCGGCTGTCGCCGTTCACTGTAAGAGTAAGATGCCGGGTCATTGCCAGCGCGACATAAGCCCTGTCAGGCTGAGCGCAAGTTCAGGAAGTGCCCTGTGCCAACAAGACCAACGCCAATTATCGTCAATACGGCCTCTTCAAAACCATGGCCGACAGCAAGAGCACCGCCCATGAAGCTGAGCCCCGTCATCGCGACCACGAAAGGCCCGGCGCGGCGGTAACGTATCGCGCCAACCCCGATGGCAACACCAGCGACCAAAGTGGCCAGCAAAAGGCCATATTTGTGAATGTCGGGATCAAGTAAGAAAGTGGCGCCCAAACCAAAGCCTGCGACCAACACGAGGCCGGCGAAGCAATGCAACAGGCAAAGTGCTGACAGGAATATGCCAACACGGTCGAGCTTGCCGCGAATCCATGGGACCATCTGTGCCATGGAAGGCTATGTATGTAACTCTATAACATTACGCAAGAGGCGGATTTGCCACAGATCGCAGAACACGGACTTTCTGCCGCTTGCGCATTGGCCTTCGAATGCGCAAATCGTGACGCATGGCTTCTCAGGCAAATATACCCGGCACGGCGGCGCAAGCCAATTCGGTGCCACGCCCGATCGCTCTTGCGAATTGGCTGTTCTTCGTGGCGGGCCTCGTCCTCATCATGGTGGCGGTCGGCGGGATTACGCGGCTGACTGAAAGCGGACTGTCGATCACCGAATGGAAGCCGGTCACTGGCGCTCTTCCTCCGCTTAACGAGGGGGACTGGCTCGCCGAGTTTGAATTGTACAAAGTCACTGGCGAGTATCAAAACGTCACCGGCCCTGCCGGGATGGACCTTGCCGCGTTCAAGTTCATCTATTTCTGGGAATGGTTCCACCGCTTCCTTGGCAGGATTATCGGACTGGCCTTCGCACTCCCGCTGGCGTGGTACTGGATAAAGGGCGCAATCCCTGCCGGATACAAAACGCGCCTCCTCGCTTTGCTGGCGCTAGGGGGGCTTCAGGGAGCCTTTGGGTGGTTCATGGTGAGATCCGGCCTGTCGGCTGAAATGACCGATGTGTCGCATTTCTGGCTATCAATCCACCTGCTCACAGCATTTATCACGTTGGGCGGCCTGATATGGACCGCGCTTGATCTGCGGCAAGTGGCGGCGGGCAATTCCCGGCCTGCTCGCGTAACTGGTGTCGCGGCATGGGTCGGAGCGGTGCTGTTTGTGCAATTGTTGCTCGGCGCTTGGGTCGCTGGATTGAATGCCGGATTGGCATCGGACAGCTGGCCGCTGATGCAAGGCCGCCTCATGCCTGAAGTCAGCTGGGTGAGCGGTGTGGTACACACCTTTACGCACGATCCTTTCTGGCTCCACTTTGTGCACCGCTGGTGGGCCTTTGCGGCGGTTGCGGCGCTGATTGTGATGGCAATCCGGGTTAAGCCGATTGAGCGGCGCGCCTCCACTGCAATCCACGCCGCCTATGGTGTACAGGTGCTGCTCGGGATCGCGACCGTAATGACAGGCGTCGCGCTTTGGATAGCCGTTGCCCACCAATTGGTCGGCGCGCTTCTGGTAGCCGCCTTTGCTTGGGGCGCGCATTTGCTCGGCCGAGAGGCATGAGTGAGCGCGCAGCACTGATCTGGTGCCCGTTTGGCGATGCGGACAGCGCCCAGAAAGTCGCCGCAATACTGATCGAGGAAGGCCTGGTCGCCTGCGCCAATATCACCCCGACCATCACATCGGTTTTCCGCTATGAGGGGACGGTGCAGTGCGAGAGTGAAGCAGGTGCATTATTCAAGACCACCGAGGCATTGCTAGAATCCGCCATAGACAGACTGGCTGTTTTACATCCATACGATACGCCCGCGATTGTTGGTTGGTGCGCTGACCACGCAGCGCCAGCCACGCTGGACTGGTTGACGCAGGAGGTTGGCCCGGACGCCGAGCGGCAGGAGGAGTAATGAGCAATATTGCAATAGGTGGGACTGACAGGCGCGGCGCGCTTCGCCTTGCGCTTGCTGCCGCCATCGCGCCCACATTGGTAACCCGCGACGCGCAAGCCCAAGCGATTCCGGGCGGTCTGATTGATCCACCAGCTCTGCCAATGATCTACAATCGCACTGTTTCGCGCGATCTGGTGGACGGAAAACGCTTTAGTGTGTCACGGGCCTTCAGGTTGGAATTTCAGCGCTTTTCAGAAGGATTTATGCTTCAGGGGCAGCAGGACGATGTCTCCGTCAATGCGCCCCCCGAGCTTGCACCTTTTGCCGAACTGGAAGCTGCGCGCGATGAAAGCCACATCTTCCCTCTGGCGCTCAATCCCTTCGGCCTGATCCTCTCACGCGATCAACAGGTCGCAAACGGACCTGTGGTGCAAGAAGCAGTCGATCGCACGCTTGAGGCGTTGCGTGAGCAGCAATTGGAAGAACAGGAGCGCACCTCGCTCGAAACTCTGGCTTCGGCAGTGCATAGTGCGAGCCAGCGGATCACAGCCCACATGCCCATCGATCTGTTCGCCCCAGCTGGCCAGCTCAGACAGGAAGAACAAAGCATTGCGCTGCCACATGGCGGACAGGGCCGTGTAACGACCAGGTTCGAGGGGCAAATTGACAGCGGCACAGGCCTGATGAGCGCCGCCTACAGGGAAATTATCACCGAAGTCGGCGGCAATCGGCGGACGACGAGTGAACACTGGAATCTGGCGCTGAGCTAACTGGCTTTTTGGAGCGCTGTTTTCGGTGCGGTATTATATTACCTCTCCGCAACGTCGCGGATTTGCTTGACTTGCAGGCCCTTTCGCTACAAATGCGCGCCTTCGCTTGCTCTGGCTAAACGATTCTTTGGATGAATTCTGAAGAGCAATTCATCAGGGCAGTTCAGCAAAACATTCGTCAAAATATTCCAAGGAACGAAAGCCATGAAGGCGTTGAGCAAGACCACCCGGTCGATCAAGCCGGCCGAAGTCGAGAAAAAATGGCATCTGATTGATGCCGAGGGACTGGTCGTCGGCCGCCTCGCCTCGATTATCGCCAACATTCTGCGCGGCAAGCACAAGCCAAGCTTCACCCCGCATGTTGATTGCGGCGACCATGTCATCGTAATCAACGCTGGCAAGGTGCGTTTCACCGGCGGCAAGGCTGCGAAGAAGCATTATTACAAGCACACCGGTTATCCCGGCGGCCTGAAGGATGTGACAGCAGACAAGATGTTGGCTGGCCGCTTCCCGGAGCGCGTGCTTGAAAAGGCTGTTGAGCGCATGGTTCCAACCGGTCCGCTGGGCCGCGTTCAGATGAAGAACCTGCACCTTTTTAACGGCACCGAGCACCCGCATGACGGCCAGAAGCCTGAAGTGCTCGACGTTGCCTCGATGAACCGCAAGAACAAGGTGTCCGCATAATGGCTACCGAAGAGAACAACACTGCAACCGATCTCGCTGATCTGAAGGACGTTGTGGGCGAAGCACCTGCTGCTGATGCTCCGGCTGAAGGTGAAGCAGCAACGGCTGTACCAGCTGCTCCGACCATGCCTCTGCGCGAGCAGATCATTGATTCGCAGGGCCGCGCCTACGCCACCGGTCGTCGTAAAGACGCTACCGCCCGCGTGTGGATCAAGCCCGGCACCGGCAAGGTCACCATCAATGGCAGGGAACAGGAAGTGTATTTCGCACGGCCCACTCTGCGTCTGGTCATCAACCAGCCTTTCACCATTTCTGAGCGTGAAGGCCAGTATGACGTAATCGCAACCGTTTCCGGCGGCGGCCTTTCTGGCCAGGCCGGCGCGGTAAAGCATGGCATCAGCCAAGCGCTTACACGTTATGAACCGGCTTTGCGCGCTGTTGTTAAGGCCGCTGGCTTCTTGACCCGCGACAGCCGCGTGGTTGAGCGTAAGAAGTATGGCCGTGCCAAGGCACGTCGTAGCTTCCAGTTCAGCAAGCGCTAAAGTTTTGGAGCGGCAATCGCTCCACACCAGTTCCCGCGACGGTGGGAAATGCGAAGGGCGGCCCCCACGAAGGGTCGCCCTTTTCGCGTTTTAAGGGCTAGGCGATCGCCTGATGGTTGGCCGCGGGCCCGGCAACTGACAAAAGCGCGTCAACCTCTTCCAGCAACTGTTCGATGCTCAGGGGTTTGGCCAAATATCCCTTCGCCCCTGCACGCCGAATTTCTTCCTCATCCCTCTGCCCGGCATAGGCGGTGATCGCCAAGATCGGGATGTGCTGAGTGGCGGGATTGCGCTTGATCTTGCGGATCAGCTTTCGGCCAGAGACGTGCGGCAGGTGAATATCCATGGTTATGAAGTCGGGCGCGAAGCTATCCACCGCGTCCAGAACGCGCGCACCATCATCCACCGCCATCATGTCATAGCCGCGCTGCTGGAAAACGGCCTCATAGAACATCCGGTTCAAGAGATCGTCTTCGACAATGAGAACCTTTGTGGTCACATTGGGCCAAATACGGCAAAACCTGCGTGCAGTCCCCGGGATTGCGGCAGGGTGGCGCGCGAAACCGACAAAACCCCTATTCAGACGGGCTTGTGCGCGCCTGGCATCAATGCACTGGCGGATCAACGCGCGGCACTCTGCCCACCCGCGCAACAGGCGCACTTGCCACGCGCGGCGGCAGCGCATTTTCGGGAACATCGTTGATCATCATATCGGGCGTGTCGATATTCTCGAGATTGCGCACCGTCACATGCAGGGTTTCGCCGTCCCAGACCAGTTCGTTAAAGCTGGGCGGGGTTGACCGGATGCGCTGTGACAACGTGCCCGCACCGATCATGCGCACAGGGCCGTGCTGGGTCTGCTCCAAAAGGTCGAAGGCATCATGCACATGGCCCGAAAGCACAGCCGCCACCGGCCGCTGCGCAAGTGCTGCCAATGCCTTTTCGCCATTCCGCGTCAAGGCAGTGCCTTGCGTGCCCGTTTCGCGCAGCGGGTGATGCACAGTCACAAGCGCCTGCATCCCTTCTGGAAGCGAATCAATCTGGGTTAGACAATCAGACAGCGCTGCATCGCTGACCCAACCCTTTGACCAATTCAGCCGCGGCTGTGCGGGTACATTGGTGTTGAGCGGGACAAGCGCGATACCTGGCAGCTCGATCCGCTTCTCCACCACTTCGCGAAATGCCTCAAACCGGCCTAGCGGATTGAGATAGCGCGAGGGCAGATGATAACCCGGCAAATCGTGATTGCCCGGCTCCACCGTCACCGGAACACTCAAGCCGTGGATCCATTTCTCGGCAGCGGCAAACTCGGGGGGACGAGCGCGCATTGTCAGATCACCCGTAATCGCCACCGCATCGGGCCGGCGCGCAGTGATTTCCCGCTCCACCCAGGCCAGCGCGGTCTTGTCCTCCAGCCCGAAATGGATGTCTGACAAGTGGAAAAGGAGTTTGCTCTGGGCCATTGTTCAAAGGGCTAGCAGCTTGGCAGCAGATTGTGCCAGCGCAAAGCTTAGCTCCGCTTCACATCCGGTTCTTGATGATAAGCCAAGCCGCACCGCCGTTAATCGCTGAATACGCCATATAGACCCACATCCACACCCCATACCCAGCATTCACGCCATACAGCGCCGCACACAGCAGAATGAACTCCAGCGACATGCTGGACCAACGGATCATCTGGCGATGTTCTGGCGGCATATCGCTGACCATCATGTGTCCGCTGCCCAAAACAGCCGAATGCCAAGCAAAATTGCCGATGCCGAGCAGGAAGGTGATGATGATAGCCATTGCAAAGGCAATTCTGCCTTAGGCCGAGCCCGGCTGCAAACGCAGAATGCGCCCGCCGTGTCGTTTGTCAGATGTAACACGCTGTTCGTCGGGTTTGGGAATCGCTGGTCGAGCCTGCAGCCCCGCAAGTCGAGCCTTTGCAGCGCGGGGGTTCGAATCGGCCTACTTCTCTAATCGCACCGCAGCCGTTCCAGTCCCACCGGCTGCGGTGCGACCCTCCCACGGGACAGGGAGCGGAAATGAGGAGGACACCCCCACCATGAAATTGACAAAGACTTCTTTCGCTCTGGCCGCAGCGCTCGTCGCTTCTGGCCTCACCCCTGCCGTTGCATCTGCCACGCAGCAGGATCGCTCCGCGAGTGTGACTTACACCGATCTCGACCTGTCGAGCGAGGAAGGGCTTGCGACGCTGGACCAGCGGATTGACCGCGCCGCACGGCAGGTCTGCGATTTGGACCGGACAGAGACCGGCTCTCGCATTCGTGACCGCAATGCGCGCGATTGTTACAATCAGGCCAAGCGCAGCTTTGAAGAGCAGTTCGCAGGCCTTATCCGCGACGCACGGCTGGGCGGGTAGAAACAAACCCCTTTCGACATGAAACGCAAAAGGGCGCTGTCACCGGCGCCCTTTTTCTTGTGTGCGGTACTGCCTGCGGCTGGTGTTCAACGCCCGGCCATCGCCTTCACACGCTTGAGATAGGTGCGCCCGATGCGCAGCTCTTCGCCGTCTTCCAGTTCGGCGCACCATACGCCCAGCCCTTCATGCTTCAGTCCACGAATGAAATCGCGGCGAAGGATAGTGGAGCGGTGGATGCGAATGAATTTTTCCGGGTCCAGCTTCTCTTCAAGACCGGCAATGGTCTGGAGCAGCAAATAGCTTGTTTCCCCGACATGCAAGCGGACATAGTCGCGCTCTGCATCAATGCGGAAAACCTGATCAGCCTCAATCCGCAGCAGTTCAGAGCGATGTGGCACCCAGAATTCTGCCAGCCATTGGCTCTGGTCTTCGCCGGCATTTTCGCTGGCGTTCCGGCGCGCAAAAGCGCGTTCAATGGCACGTTCCAGCCGGTCTGATGCTACGGGCTTCAGCACATAATCGATCGCTTCAAGATCGAACGCCTCGACAGCGAAATTTTCATGGGCGGTGACAAAAATTACCGCTGGCTGCGGATCTTGCGCGCGCGCCGCTTCTGCCACTTGCAGTCCGTCCATCCCTGGCATGGTCATGTCGAGCAGCAGCAGATCGGGCGATAGCTTTTCCGCCAGCCGAAGGGCAGATTCGCCGTCGCTTGCAGTGCCGATCACTGTCAATTGCGGGAGTTCAGCGCACAGCACCTGCATCCGCTCAATCGCGAGCGGCTCGTCATCGACGATCAATGTGCGGAGCGTATCAGCGGGATTGTCGTTCATGCCGCGGCGGCCTCTTTGATGCGCAGAAGGGGAAGGCGAAGGTGCGTGACGTAACCTTCTGGCGAATGTCCTGACGCAACCGTCGCTTCATTGCCAAAGCGCGCCTCAAGCCGTTCATTCACATTGTTCAGCCCGATGCCGAAACCGGGCCGGACATCGTCCCGGTCGACAGACGATGTGCCATTGTCCGATACGCTGACAACCAACCGGCCATATTCCTCGCGCGCAGACAGGGTAATGACAACTTGCCCGTTTGAAGGCGCTACGGCGTGCTTTACCGAATTTTCGACCAGTGGTTGCAAGATCATGCCGGGAATCAGCGCGTCTTCAAGCGCGGCTGGGATGTCATAATTTGCCACAAGCCGCATCGGAAAGCGCACCGTTTCAATATCGAGATACAGCCGCTGCAATGCAATTTCATCGCGCAGCGGCACGTCCGATGTTGGATCATCGGCCAGACTGCGACGATAAAACGTGCTGATCATGTGAATCATCTTTTCCGCCGTCTCTGTCTTGCCCGTGAGCACAAGGGCAGACAGGGAATTCAGCGTATTGAACAGGAAATGCGGGTTCACCTGATAGCGTAAAGATCGCAGTTCAGAAGCCTTGGCAGCACTGCGGAATTGCTGCTCTCGCCGTTCTGCTGTGCGGGCCTTCTCGCCGGTCAGTAGCGCCAGATAAAGCGCGCACCATGCCAGCATGATGAAATAACGACTGAAAGTGATCTCGATGATTTGCTCGCGCGTGCCCATGACGACCAGCTGCGAAAGGTCTTCAAGCATATCGCCATCGACCTCCTCTGCCGGCACGCCGCGCGTCTGGGCGAACTCCTGCAGAACCTTGTCATCCAGCGCCGCCTGCAAATCAGCAAAAACCACACGGTTTGCTTGCGCGCTCAGCAATGCGGCAGGAAGAGCGAACAGCAAGGTGGCGGTGATTTTGACCCACAGAGGGCGCATATCGAATGGGCGCAGCACCACCCACAGCCCAAGCGTGATAAAAATGCTGAACGTGGTGGAGATCGCGCGCCGGACAAACATCTCCTCGGCAAACTCCATGCCGAGCAAGTCTGCCCGCAGTGTCATCAAGACAAGGTACGTGGCCCAAAGACCTACGACTGAGGCAAGGACGATCTTGAACGAAACGCGTGCGACCCGCTTTTCGGATTCTGTCTTTTCCATCACGCACGTTTACGCGCTCAAGGGGCCCGCAACCAGCCCTGCGTCCGGTTTCGGTCGGAATCGATATGCTGCTGGTCGATGAATCAGGGCGTTTGGGCGCTCGGCCCACGGTGCATTTTGGGCCATCACCGCTTGAGCAGACCTTCCTCACGAATCTTCTCGCGCCAGTGCAGCGGGGCAAGCGTGTGGACGTTGTTGCCCTCAGCATCGACAGCAACCGTCACTGGCATGTCTTTCACGGTGAATTCGTAGATCGCTTCCATGCCCAGTTCTTCAAAGGCGACGACCTTGGCTTCCTTGATGGCGCGGGCAACCAGATAGGCCGCACCGCCCGTTGCCATGAGATACGCAACTTTGAATCGGCTGATGACTTCGACCGCATCATGCCCCCGCTCCGCCTTGCCAATCATGGCGAGCAAGCCGAGGTCGAGCATCATTTCGGTAAACCGGTCCATCCGCGTGGCCGTTGTCGGGCCAGCCGGGCCGACAACTTCACCCAAAACCGGATCAACCGGACCGACGTAGTAAATCGCGCGGCCTTTGAACTCGACGGGCAATTCCTCGCCGCGCTCCAGCATGTCGTGAATGCGTTTATGCGCAGCATCGCGGCCAGTTAGCATTCCGCCATTGAGCAGCAGGCGATCGCCATTCTTCCAGCTTGCTACTTCTTCCGGCGTAAGATTGTCGAGATCGACTCGCTTTGCCTCTGCATCAGGCTCCCACTGCACGTCAGGCCATTTGTCCAGATCAGGCTGGGGCAGATAGGCAGGGCCGCTGCCATCCAGCGTCAGATGCGCGTGGCGTGTGGCCGCGCAATTGGGAATCATCGCGACAGGTTTGCCCGCAGCGTGGCACGGCCAATCATAAATTTTCACATCAAGCACAGTGGAAAGCCCGCCAAGTCCCTGCGCGCCGACACCCATGGCGTTGACCGCATCGAAAATATCGATCCGCAATTGTTCAATATCCGTCTCGGCGCCGCGCGCTTTCAGCTGCCCCATATCAATGGGGTCCATTAGCGATTGCTTCGCAAGCTTCATGCAATGTTCTGCTGTGCCGCCAATACCAATGCCGAGCATTCCCGGAGGACACCAGCCTGCGCCCATCGAAGGGATCTGTTCAACCACCCAGTCAACGATGTTGTCGCTGGGGTTCATCATCTTGAACTTGCTTTTGTTCTCGCTGCCGCCGCCCTTGGCGGCGACATCAATGCCGACTGTATTGCCCGGCACCATCTCCACGTTCAGTACACACGGCGTATTGTCGCGGGTGTTGCGGCGGGTGAAGGCGGGGTCCGCCAGAATGCTGGCGCGCAGCTTGTTTTCGATATTGTTGTAGGCGCGCCGCACCCCTTCATCGACAACCTCTTGCAAGCTCGAGCTTGATGCCAAGCGGCAATTCTGGCCCCATTTCAGGAATACATTGACGATGCCCGTATCCTGGCAGATCGGGCGATGCCCCTCTGCGCACATGCGGCTGTTGGTCAGGATTTGCGCAATAGCGTCTTTCGCCGCCGGGCCCTGTTCTGCCTGATAGGCTTCGCCAAGCGCGGTGATGTAATCCATCGGGTGATAGTAAGAGATATATTGCAGCGCGTCGGCGACCGTCTCGATCAGGTCCTCTTCACGGATTGTCACCATATCTTTCATCGTATCATTACTCCTGTTCGTCGATCCGCCCATAGGCTTTCGGCGCGGCTTGGGTCAAAGGCCTTGGCGATGGGCTTCGCAAGTTCTAAGGCTCAGACAGCCCCAAAAAGACGAAAGTTTAGCTACGTGATTTCCGATCCGCTCGATGCCGCAGAAGCTGCCAATTTGACCCAGTCCCGCGCGCGCCGCGCGATGATCGACAGCCAGCTGCGCACCAGCGGCGTGAACGAACCTTTCGTGCTGAAACGCATGGGCGCCGTGCCGCGAGAGCAATTCGTGCCTGCGGCCAGCAGCGGCAAGGCCTATATGGACCGGGCGATTCGGCTCGATAACGGCGGCTGGCTGCCTTCCCCATTGGTGCAGGGCAAGATGCTGGAAGAAGCCAATCCGGCTGGCACCGAGCACGCGCTGGTCGTCGATGGCGGCTCCGGCTACCTTGCCGAATTGCTGCGCCCACTGGTGGCAAAGCTGACAGTGATTTCTCCTGAAGACGCCATTGGTGCGGGGCGCAAGGGCAAGGGCGCAGACTTGCTCGTGATTGACGGTGCGGTGGAAGAAATCCCTGCGAAACTGGCCAACCGGCTGGCCGATGGCGCACGCATTGTGACTGGCCTTGTCGGCAATGGTGTTACTCGCGTTGCGGTTGGGCGCAAAACCGGCAGCAATGTCTCTCTGATGCCCGTTTTCGATACCGGCATTCCGCAATTGCACGCCTTCGACACGCCTAAGGGCTGGAGCTTCTGATAATGCGCGCTCGCCGGTCCCTTATCGGATTGCTGGCGGGCGCATGCCTTGTTGCAGTCCCGGCTGGTGCCGAGACGCTGAAGGAAGCCCTGACCCGCGCCTACACCGACAATCCCACGCTGGCCGCCGCGCGCGCGCAACAGCGTGCGACCGATGAAAACGTTGTGATACAACGGGCGCAAGGCCTGCCGTCGGCCAGCGCAACGGGCACCTATTCCGAGCTTATCCGACAAAGCACGCCGGCAATCGTGTCGCCGGAACGAATTTTCAGCGGCGGCGTCGATCTGTCCGTTCCGCTGTATCGGGGCGGTGCAGTACGCAATGGTATTCTCGCAGCGGAAAACCGCGTCGAAGCCGGGCGAGCAGACCTGCGCGGCACGGAAAGCGCCATCTTCACGCAGGTTGTCGCCGCCTATATGGATGTGATCCTCAATGAAGCGCTGGTTGGCCTTGCAGCGAACAATGTCGATGTTCTCTCCATCAATCTGGAAGCGACCAGTGATAGGTTCCAAATT
>ENA-ORXU01000348-ORXU01000348.1-marine-metagenome-genome-assembly--contig:-NODE-348-length-55467-cov-7.461726_pt1 | contig 55467 bp, 53 predicted proteins | sample MGYA00237869_ERZ511484 | MGnify/ENA metagenome assembly ERZ511484 | reverse complement strand
GTGGATCGCGACCGCCGTGTGGCGTCGGATGGTGGCCGGGGACAGAATCGAACTGCCGACACGGGGATTTTCAATCCTGTGAGAGGGGTTTCGGGTGAGAGAGAATGGCGGTGTGACGCCGTTCTTCAGGGGGCTGGTGCAAGGCTGTGCGTGACCCTGCGGGACTGACTCACGCAAAAATCACGCGCCGTTCTGGCCATCCCATGACAGACCGGACTGGCGACGCACTCCAATCGAGGAGATCAGGAAACCTCGTGGTCGGCGAGCCGCCTTCAGCCTTCTGCCTGCTGGTCCGGAGCGCCGGAACTGCCAAGGGACAGAGACGAGAGAATTTCGGCTCGGACGTTCGGTCGGGCGTTGATGATCTTCACGCTCGTGACGATGCCGTCACCGTAACGCCTGACCAGACTGGCGAACAGGGCGTTCCCGAAGGAACTGTTCATGTTGCGCACGGCATCGAAATCGAACTCGACGACACCACCGCCATCAAGGTGCGGATACACCTCCGAACTCAGCAACTCGACCGCTCGACTTCCGACGCCACAGAAGTGGCCGAATCGCGGCTGCATCGCCACCTTGAACATCGCTGAAGTGCTCACTCGAACATGCTCCCAAATCGGTCCGTATCGCCGTCCACGATCTTTCGCTTGGCGGCCTCCAGGTGCTCGTTGAACTGGTTCAGACGTTCTCTCGACAGCGAGAACGCGCAAAACGTTCCTTGGTACCGCTGCACTTCCGACAACACAGTCTCACCCTCTTCTGTAACAGCACCTGTTCCAGATAGGACAGTGTACTGACCGCCAATGCTCCTCGCCACTTCCGTCATCAGCGTCAACCCCACGCCCTGGTTGGGATTGTCTCCAAGACCCGGGCCATAGCGGTGTGAAGTGCTCGACACTTTGCCCTCGAGAGCGACATTGATGGCGTCCTGATCGCTCCGGATCCTTCTACATACCGGGGAGTCCCTGACCTCGAAACTACCGCGAACGCCGATTCCCATGTCGATCACGGCAATCTGTGTCATCCCGAGATTGGGGTAGTGCTGTGCACCGACGAAGCCTGCACCACGGGAGTGCTGGGACACGTTGAGAACGATTTCGGACAACGCATATTCCAGAGCGTGAGCGTACTGACTGTCCTCGCCATCCGGAGCCAGGAAGTCGGCGAGATCGGTCGCCAGATCCACGGCTTGCTGGTCCGAGTAGCCTCTCTTGATCGCGGAAAATTCCCGGAACCGCTGCCCAGGAGGATGGCGCCGAAACAATTCGGGCGACTGCAAGTTCCAGTGCTCGAAGACGTTCATGCGTTGCATGTACTGCAGACAATCGGTCAGTTCACCTACGGGAGCCGTAACCCTCCTGCCGCCGGCTTCCCAGCCAGACACCTTCCCCAGCAAGAAGCACAAGGGCGAGAGTTGGATGTACGTCAGGCCCCGAAGATCGAGGACGACCTCGTCATCACCGCTGGCCGCGCCGAGTTCATGCGCAAGACGCGGGATGTCGCCATGACAGTAGCTTCCTGCAAGACGGATGATCACTGATCGGAGACCGAAGCACGCTGGCGACCGGCGAAGTCTGACTGAAAACCGCGTCGGCGCACACGAAGACGGGATGTCGGAAGCACCCCACGCCGGACTCCGCGTGGACGGCCCGTGGACATCGTCGCGGAGCGACGACCGTGTGGACTGCCTGTGGACAGGCGCGCCGGAGTTCCGGCGAGCGTGAACCTGCGAGCGAGCGCCTGCCCACAGCCACCCCACACTTGACCACCGCCCGACCACCCTCCGCCGGACCACCGCCGTCGTGGTGGCCCGGCTTTTAACAGCAGCAGGTTGGAAGCTGAACGGATGAAAGACGGCACGGCCGGTCTTCGCGCCTCGACAGCGTGCGATGCAACGCGGGCCGCGCAGGTCGTCAGGCGTCCGTCACAGGCTTGTCGTCGACACGTTCCAGCAACTCGCCCACCTCGCAACCGAACAGCTCGCACAGCTTGTCGATCGCATCGAGATCAACGCGTGCTGCCGTCTCGCGGTACAGCAGCGTCACCGTGTTGCGGTGAAGGCCCGTCTCCCGCGACACATCGACGATCTTCATCTTCCGTTCTCCCATGAGCCGGGACAGATGACACCGAATCATATCGGCACCCGCGCGCACGTCAGCATCGTCAAATATCCTGCAGAATGACTTTATCTCTTGTATCACGACTTCTACAGCGACACAATGCCCTACAAAATGACACATCATCCTCTACAAGGAGATAAAGATGCGTAACACGGACCACGCCACCCATTTCCCACCGACCGGGCTGCCTCTCTCACGCTGGTCGGCACTGCCGGGCGAACGCTTCCACGGCACCGGCACGTCACGGCGCACGAGCCCTCACCCAACATGACCACGGTCAGGCAGCTGACTCACGCGATGATGAACAGGCTGTGGATTTCGCACACCACCACCATCGTCGGCCTGCTGGACGTCGGATCGTCGCGCACCAACTTCGACGAGCTGTCCAAGTGGATCGTGACCCAGCTGGCGACGGTGCCACATGGCGGCGCAGCCAATGACCTGCCGCACCTGGAACGTCGCTTCCGCCGCGCGGTGGACGCCTTCCCCGAGCTGTAGCGGCGGGCATGAAGGCCAGCAACTCCGGCAACGTCGTCCTGCTACCGCGCATGGTGCGGTTCCCGGACGCGCCGGCCTACCTCGGCATGGACCGGAACCGGTTCAACGCCGAGGTCCGGCCAACACTCACCGAGATTCCCATCGGGGAACAGGGCATCGCGTTCGACCGGTTCGAGCTCGACGCCTGGGTGGACAACTACATCGCGCAGCACGGGCGCCCCGCGCGCCCCAAGGGAGCACCATCATGGCAAGGAAGAAGCCGCCCGGTCTCGTCCAGCGCTCCGGCGTCTGGCACGTCGACAAGCGCATCAACGGGCAGCGCGTTTGCTGCAGCACTGGAGCAGATCGGCTCGAAGAAAGGGAGCGTTTCCTCGCACGGCTGATGGAGGAGGCGCGGCAGGCGTCGGTCTACGGCGTCCGGCCGTCGCGCACCTTCGAGCAGGCGGCCGCGAAGTTCGTGCTCGAGAACCAGCACAAGCGGAGCCTGCACAGCGATATCGGTCGGCTGAAGCTGCTGATGCCGTGGATCGGGACGGTGGCGCTCGATCGCATCCACACCGGGACGCTGCAACCGTGGATCGACCACCGGCGGACAGGAGGCGCCGCCGTTGGCACGATCAACCACGGCCTCAAGATCGTGCGCCGTATCCTGAACCTCGCGACGAACGAATGGGTCGACGAGTACGGAATGACCTGGTTGGCTTCGGCGCCGCGGATCAAGCTGCTCAGCGACACGAACAAGCGGAAGCCGTACCCGCTGAACCGGGCGGAGGAGGCGCGGCTGTTCGCCGCCCTGCCCTCGCACCTCGCCGACATGGCGACGTTCGCGGTAGACACCGGCTGTCGGGACAGCGAGATCTGCAGCCTGCGTTGGGAGTGGGCAGTCGAGGTGCCGCAGCTGGAGACGACGGTGTTCATCATCCCGGGTGAGCGGGCGAAGAACGGGGATGATCGACTGGTCGTGCTCAATTGCGTCGCGCTGGCCATCGTCAGACAGCAGCGAGGCGTACATCCCGAACACGTGTTCACCTATCGCGGCGAATCGGTCACCCGCATGCTCAACAGCGCATGGCTGCGAGCGCGGGCAGCCGTTACGTTGCCGCAGGTTCGTGTTCACGATCTGAAGCATACGTTCGGCAGACGTCTGCGCTCCGCGGGAGTGAGCTTCGAGGACCGGCAGGATCTTCTCGGACACCGATCGGCACGCATCACCACGCACTACTCGGCTGCGGAGTTGTCTCGATTGCTGGAAGCGGCGAACACAGTCTGCCCACATGACAGCGATCGCTCCGAACCGGAAATCGTCGTCCTGCGGCGGGCGGCTACCGCCTGAGAGACATCCGCCTATCCACCCGTGGGACTGGCGAGTCGGCTACGCCGCTCGCCCACCACGACAAGGTCGACTGAACAGTCGGTTCGGCCCGGCAACTCGTACCGGCTGCCGCGCTTCTCGCCGGTATGAATGAGTTGGCCGATGCCGACCAGGGACTGCAACAGATCGACGGCGAAACCCCAACCAAGGTCCCGACGTTCTCGCACGAGCGCGTTGGCGACGGGGTCTTCCTCAGCGCGCTGAAGAATGAGCCCACGTCTCAAGGTGTGCTGTAGAGTGCAGTACATCCGTATGACTACCGGACACCACATGGCTTCGAACAAGACAGCCACGTTGACTTTTCGCCTCGATCCGGCGTTGAAGGAGGCACTTCGGAGAGCGGCACAGAGAGAGCATCGATCCATCACGAACATGATCGAGATCCTGGTCCGGAACCATTGCGAGCAGCAAGGCGTTCCAATCCCACCGTCCACCCAGGCGACGAGCAACCGCGAACCGCACAAATGATCAAGACCGTCAAGCAAGCCTGTCGGTTCAGCCCGATCGTCCGTGACTACCGGATGAGTCAGAGCATCGAGAACCTTGCGGACCTCATCGGTGACGAGGGTGACGGACGTGAGTTCTTTTCGCGCAACTACGTCACTCAAGGCATGGAGCAGCTTGTCCGCGAGGGCCTGTTGCGCCTGTCCGGAAAGTCCGACCAAGCGGTTTTCGAGCTAACCCAGGCAATGGGTGGCGGCAAAACGCACTTGATGGTCGCACTGGGCCTTCTCGCCAGACATCCGCACTTGCGCAACGAATTCCTGCCCACCGACCTGGCTGCACGGACCGAACTTGACACGACACGCATCGCCGCATTCAACGGACGAAACAATCCCGACAACTACATATGGGGCGAGATAGCCACCCAGCTCGGTGCTGCCGAAGCCATCAAGCCATATTGGGTCAATGGACCGAGGTCGGTGGATCAGCGCCAATGGAAAGAGATCATTGGCGACCAACCCACACTGATCCTCCTCGACGAGCTGCCACCGTATCTGGACAACGCCAGCACCCAGTCGTTCGGTCAGGGCACGCTGGCCAGCATGGCGGTCTACAGCCTGAGCAGTCTGATGAGCGCGGCCTTGGAACTGCCGCACTGCGCCATCGTGGTCGCCAATCTCTCGGGCAGCTATCAGGCGCAGACCAAGGCACTCGCCGACGCCATATCCAACCTGCAGCACGAGACCCGACGTCAGGCGATGACCATCACGCCGGTGCAGCTCGCCGGCAACGAAATCTACGAGATCCTCAAGAAGCGCCTCATCGACGACCTGCCGGATGAACGCGTCATCTCCGACATCGCGGAGGAGTACGCCCAGCAGATAAAGAAGGCCGAGGACGGTGGCTACATCGTGGCTAGCAGCATCGAGCAGATCGCCGACCAGATCAGGGAGACCTACCCCTTCCACCCCTCTTTCAAGCATCTGGTCGCGCTGTTCAAGGAAAACGAGGGCTTCCGCCAGACACGTGGCCTGATGCAATTCACCGCGCGCCTGCTAAAGAGCGTCGATGAGCGCGAAGCGGACGACGTGTTCCTGATCGGCACGCAGCACCTCGATCTGGACGATGCGCAGGTGAGGGACGAAATAGAACGCATCGCGCCGAAATTGATGCCAGCCGTGACCCGCGACATCACGGATGGGGGCAACGCCATCGCCGAGCACATCGACGGTGAGTTCGCTGGAGATGCGGCTCAGCAGGTCATGACGTTGTTGCTGGCATCCAGCCTATCTCGCTCCGTCGGCGGACGTATCGGTCTGACGGAAGGCGAGCTGATCGAGTACCTTGCCGCGCCGCAGCGCAAGCCGGACGAGTTTCTTCAGGCCTTGCAGCGCCTGCGCGAGTCGGCTTGGTACCTTCACCGCGAAGAACAGCGCTTCTTCATCAAGGAGACCGAGAATCTATCGCGTCAAATCGAGCGCAACGCAAAGGAGGTACCGCAACCCAAGATCGACCAAGCGCTCGTCAATCGGCTCAGCGGCGCGCTCGATCCCGATCGCAGGATCGCCTATCAGGACGTGCAGATCCTGCCCAAGCTGGATGAACTCAAGTTGGGCGGCCCACGCACGCTGATCGTGGTAAAGCCCGATGGCAGGACGCCGCCCGACGAGCTGCAGAATTTCTTCGACTATCAGCAGGAGAAGAACAATTTTTTCGTGCTAACGGGTCAAGACAGCGTTCTGGCCGACGCCGTCGAAGAGCGACTGCGCGAGTTGTACGCCATCGAACAGATCCACAAGCGTCTCAAGAGTGGTGACACCTTGTTCGAAGAGGCTCGCGATCGGCTTGAAGAGGTGGAGGATCGGTTCGCCAAGGCCCTGTCAGCAGCCTACAACTGTCTGTACTTCCCGATCAACGATGCAACGGATGGGAGTGACCGGCTGGGCAAGGTCACCATCGATCAGGGCCTCAGGCTCGGCGAGGGCAACCAATCCGCCGAGTCGCAGATCGAGCAGCTGTTGGCCAGTTCCCGGGCCGATTACAAGCTTGTGGACGAACTTGACAAGGATAGTTTCGACGAGTACTTCGCCCAAGCCGAGAGTTACCTGTGGCCGACCGGCAAGGACAATCGCCGCACCCCTTGGAAGGACATAGTCACCCGTGCCAAGTGCTCACCGATCTGGCCATGGATGCCGGGTGCGAGCGGTCTTGACGTTCTCAAGGCCGAAGGCCTGAAGCAGGGCCGCTGGCGTCTGGGCGAGGATGGTTACGTCGAGAAAGGACCGTTCCCCAAGGAGAAGGCCACCGTCAATGTTTCCGTCGTCACCGTCAAACCGGATACCGGTGAATCGGACCTGAGCCTTACGCCGCGCCACGCGGGCGAAAGCCCGGCCGTCTATTGGTCCACCAAGGCCGACGTGTCCGATAAGGATCACAAGGTCGAGGATCTGGACAGCTTCAGCTCGACCGAAGGGACACTTTACTTCTGGGTGAAGGATGTCACCGGTCAGTACGAAAGCGCGGCAGCCACGCGCTGGACCGCCGACTTGAAGATTCGCCATCAAGTCGAGCCTGCCGCCGACAAGCGCTGTGTCACCCTGGCGTCCACCCCGCATGCCGACCTCTTCTACTCGCTGGACGGTTCCAACCCCAAGGATGGCACCCGGTACGAAGACCCCTTCGAGATAGGTGCTGTCAGCTGCCGTCTGCTGGTGTTCGCTCGTTCGGGCGAAGCGAACAAGACGGCAGATTTCCAGATTCCCGCTAGCGGTGACAAGACGGCTCAAATCATGGACGCCGAGCCCGCGCGCCTTCAGGGCAAGCGCATTTCTCTGGATACTACCGATCGGGTCTTCGGTGTCATCAATCGCTTTCGCGATCAACCAGGTACACGCTTCAAGGGCGTGCGCATCGAGATAGGCGAAGGCGAGAATACCGTTGCCGTCCGCTTTCAGGAGCGTGAAGTAACGGCAGCGATGATCGAAGGCGTCGTCAATGCCCTGCGCGAAGTGCTGGATGAGCGCGAGGCTTTGGTGAACGTCACCATCTCGGACGGAGTCCAGTTCGACACTGGCTTCGTGCTCAAGGAGTTCGCCAAGCTCGCCGGTGTCGAGTTGAAACCCGGCGACGTGAGCCAGGAGGGTTGACGGTGGCACGAGCGAAGGTCGCGACGCGACTCGAACCCGCCAGGGCGAACACGCGGGTGACGCATACATCGGGCTTCGGTGTGCCTGCGACATCCGACCCCCATCACTTCAAGGTCGTGATCCCCAAAGGCCGCGGCGGCAAGGTTCAGATCATTGAACACCTGGGCTTGCAGGCAGCCATCGTCGATGAGGCGATGATCGATCGTGTCTTGTTGGATCGCCCGCGCTGGACGGCCATTCGCGCAGAGGTGCAGCGCGCCTTCAACGCTCGTTTGGCAACATACGGCCTGAAGCCCAGCGCCTGGAAGGTCGGCGATAATCCCGTGGATCGGCTGCTCGGCAAGGAGCTGTGCGTGCTGGCCTGGGCGGTCGAGAGGATGGAGGCGGAGAAGATCCCCGTCGCGGTCCGAAACTGGTTGGCGCTTCGCCCCGAAGAGCGATGGTGGCTCTTTGGCATGACCGCGATGAGCACTGGTGGTATCGCGGATGTGGACAAGGGGTGGCGCACCGCGCTGAAGCACGCTTTGGGCGATGTTGCGCAGAGCGACTTACTCGCCCCTCGCGCACGCGCTCGGAGCCGCGGCCGCGTCGAATCGAGGCCATCGCTGGATCTGTTCGACGATGGATCATGACGAACGCCGTGACCGCACCACCGCAGCCGAAGATCTACCACATCACGCATGCAGATCGTCTCTCTTCGATCGTGGGTGACGGTTCTCTGTGGTGCGATGCGGAGGTCGTGCAACGTGAGCGCGCGGGGACGACGATCGGCATGAGCGACATCAAGCGACGTCGCGTGGAAGAGCTGTGCCTCGGCAGTCATCCTGATCTTCACGTCGGCAGCTGCGTACCGTTCTATTTCTGCCCACGCTCGGTGATGCTGTACCTGATCCATCGAGGCAACCATCCGGACCTGGCCTACCGCCAAGGACAGAGGCCGATTCTGCACCTCGAAGCCGATCTGCACACCGCCGTCGAATGGGCTGACGCGCACCGCTCGCGCTGGGCTTTTACGCTATCGAACGCCGGCTCCCGCTACTTCGAGGACCGAAACGATCTTGCTCGTCTCGACGAGATCGACTGGAATGCTGTCCAGGCGCGCGACTGGCGCCAACACAAGGAAGGCAAGCAGGCGGAGTTTCTGGTGGAGGGTCGCTTCCCCTGGAACCTGATCGAACGCATTGGCGTTCACTCGTCCAACGTCCGCGAACGGGTGGTCAAGGTTCTGCCTCCGAATGCACATCGCCCGGCAGTCGACGTTTGCGCGGACTGGTACTACTAAGCCCCGAGGAGCTACAGCCATGATCGAACTCACTTCCGGTGACATCCTCGAGTGCGAGGCGGACGCGCTGGTCAACACTGTCAACTGTGTCGGCGTGATGGGGCGCGGCATCGCCCTGCAGTTCAAGAACGCATACCCCGACAACTTCAAGGCCTATTCCGCCGCCTGCCGGCGCGAGGTCGTACGGCCGGGCCGCATGTTCGTTCACGAGACGGGACAGCTCACGCCGCCGCGCTTCATCATCAACTTTCCCACCAAGCGACATTGGCGCGGCAAAAGCCGTCTTGAAGATATCGACTCGGGTCTGATCGATCTGGTCGAGGTCATTCGCGGCAACGACATCCGCTCCATCGCGATCCCTCCGTTGGGCAGCGGCTTGGGGGGACTGGACTGGGGCGAGGTACGTCCGCGCATCGAACACGCGCTCGGCGAGCTTGTCGACGTGCGGGTACTGATCTTTGAGCCGAGCGGTGCACCCGCCAGCGGTTCGGTCACCCGTGCTCGGGACGTGCCGAGGATGACTGCCGGACGGGCGGCGCTGGTCGAACTCATCCAGCGCTACCTCGGTGGGCTGCTCGATCCCTCGGTCACCCTGCTAGAAGTTCACAAGCTGATGTACTTCATGCAGGAGGCCGGTGAGCCACTGCGACTGCGCTACGTCAAGGCACCCTATGGCCCCTACGCCGAGAACCTGCGCCACGTACTGCGTGCGGTCGAGGGTCATCTGATATCCGGCTATGCGGATGGAGGCGATGCGCCGGACAAACCCCTCGCCTTGGTGCCAGGCGCGGCGGATGACGCCAGTATCTTCTTGAAACGGCACGCGACCAGTCGCGCCCACTTCGAACGCGTCACGCAACTGGTCGAAGGGTTCGAGTCGCCTCACGGGTTGGAGTTACTGGCCACCGTGCACTGGGTGGTGAGTCGCGAAGGTGCGACTCGACACGAAAGCGTTGCTCGACACGTGCACGGGTGGAACCATCGCAAGCGGCGGTTCACGCCGCGCCAGCTCGTCATCGCGGAAGATCGACTGCGGTCCCAAGGATGGTTGCCATCCGACGCCATAACGGCTCACTAAAGGAACGCAGACGATGCAGGCGAAGACAAAGGTTCCGCTTACGCCTCTAGCCTTGCGGAACGCACCGGCGCTGATCGAGACGGTATTTCCGGCTCAGAAGGTTTCATTCGAGGCTCAGAAGGAGCGAAAGGCAAATCTTGGCCAGACGTTGACGGGGCTTGGCTCGTACTGGAAGGGGCGTAAGCCGCTAATCTTAGTGCGATCTATTGTACTGGGTAGCTTGCTTCCACCCACTGATAACCCAAGTGCTGATCTCGCCATCTTCGAAAAACTGATGGCGTTCGACGACGAAGGCTTAGCACGCCGCGCTTTAGCAGCAAATGCTTGGTCTGCCACGGCGCTGCAGGAACATGTTCCTATCTCAGATCCGGAGCGCTATTTCAGCGGCCGAGGCTGGCGGCGCGACACAACCGGCGACCAGAAGCTTGATTTATACCGCCTAGCGTTAAAGACTCTAAAGAATTACGAAGAGAAAGCGAGCCTCGCCAAGCGCCCGGAGGAAGTGGATCAGGAATGGCTGTACGCCCCCGTCTGGTCGGAAGTTACCAGCCACTACGCCCATTTGGGCCTTGATGCAGACTCTTTCGCTGAGCTAGTCGAACAGCTAGGCATATTGCGCTACGGACACCGCCCGCGTGTCGGCGACGCCTTCAGCGGCGGGGGCTCTATCCCTTTTGAGTCCGCTCGTATTGGATGTGACATATATGCTTCGGACCTCAACCCGATCGCCTGCATGCTTACATGGGGCGCCCTGAACGTTATTGGCTCAAGCGCTGAACGAAAAACAGAGATAGAGAAGGCCCAGAAAGAAGTAGCACGATCCGTAGACGATGAAATCACGAAGCTCGGCATTGAACACGATGGACAGGGAAACCGCGCCAAAGCTTACTTGTACTGCTTGGAAGCTCGCTGCCCGGAATCTGGCTGGCTGGTTCCGCTCTCACCCACGTGGGTGATTTCTAAACGCCGAAACGTCATAGCTCAACTTAAACCAGACCATCGCAAAAAACAGTTCGAAATTAAAGTCATAAATGGCGCTTCTGATGAAGAAACCGCAGCCGCCGATGTGGGCACAATTCAAAGCGGCCACATGAACTATGACCTAGCGGGCAGGACCTATAGTACTTCTATCAAGACATTACGCGGTGACTATCGTAGCCCAGACGGCAGCACTGGAAACCGATTACGACATTGGGAGAGAAGTGATTTCAAGTCGAATTGCGACGATATTTTCAACGAACGTCTTTATGCTATTCACTGGATCACCAAAGATTCACTGAACAAAACTCGACAAAAAACTTACTTCGCCGCTCCGTCTGAAGATGATCAGGTTCGCGAACGCTTTGTAGAAAATTTCGTTGCTGAAAATCTAAGTCAGTGGCAAGAAAATAGTTTGGTGCCTGACATGCTTATTGAGCCAGGCGAGAAGACCGACGAACCAATCCGGACCCGCGGCTGGACCTACTGGCACCACATGTTTAACGCACGTCAATTACTGCTCATATCACGGTACTTCCAGCACAACACACCGGAAGATTATATATTTAACGCGAAATCTCTGGACTGGAATTCGAGGATCGCCAATTGGATGAATCACTGGGAGAAAACTAATAATGTCTTCTACAATCAAGCGCTGAACACGTTTTACAACTACGGCACTCGCTGTTTTAGTAGTCACGAGGCTGGGCGCTCATTCGGGTTCACGAACTATCCTCTTCCAGAGGTTGACATGGGTATCACGTGCGTCGATGCAGCTGAAATTGAGGTTAACGCTGACATATGGATAACTGACCCCCCTTATGCAGACGCAGTTAACTACCACGAAATAACTGAGTATTTTATAGCTTGGCTAAGAAAAAATCCGCCCAAGGAATTCGAGCATTGGATCTGGGACTCCCGACGCGCGCTAGCTATCAAGGGATCGGATGAAGATTTCCGTAGGAATATGGTTATGGCATACGAAGCAATGGCCAAGCACATGCCAAGTAACGGCGTGCAGTGTGTGATGTTCACGCACCAGGATACAAAAGTTTGGGGAGATCTAGTCAGTATTTTCTGGGCCGCCGGACTACAAGTTACGTCGGCGTGGTACATCGCTACGGAAACCAATGCGGCCATAAAAAAAGGTAGCTTTGTACAGGGTACTGTGATTCTGATGCTAAGGAAACGCGCTGCTGGGGAACGCGCCGGCTTTAAGCAGCGCCTGTTACCCGCTGTACGACTGGAAGTTGCCCGCCAGATCGAGGCTATGATGAACCTGAATGAGAAGGTAGAAGTCCATCATGGCGAGCCGGTCTTCAACGACCTAGACTTGCAAATGGCAGGTTACGCGGCCGCCTTGAAAGTGCTCACAGCCTACACCCATATCGGTGGCGAGGATGCCACTGGCTTCGCGCTCAGACCTCGGGTACGTGGTGAGACCACCGTGGTGGATGAGATCGTCCAGCAGGCGGCGGAAACCGCGTCGAATTTGTTGATACCTGACGAACTGCAAGCCGACACTTGGGCAAGGCTCTCAGGCATCGAACGTTTCATGCTGCGAATGCTGGACATGGAAACCATCGGCTCGGCCAAGCTGGACAACTATCAAAACTTCGCCAAGGCCTTCCGCGTCGAAGACTACGCCCGTGTGATGGGTGACACCCGACCTAATCATGCGCGCCTGAAGCGTATAGGCGAGTACGCCTCCAGGGACCTGACTGATAGCACAGAGATCGGTGCGACCCGCCTTGGACGCCTGATAGTCGCTCTCCAGCAACTGTTGGAAGATACCGAGCCGCAGGTCATCGTCGAGCAGCTGCGAAACGAGATGGCGGACTTCCTCGAAGCACGCCCGCTGCTCGTAGACATGCTGACCTTCGTCGGACGCACCTCGTCCGAACCGGACGTCCGGAACGCCGCCGATGTGCTTGGCTCGCGCCTCAAGAACTTGCGCTTCGGCGATTGAGGGAAGGAAGCATGAACATCCGGCGCTTCTCTTCGCGCACCCACCGGCTGGATGCGAGCTTCCTGATGCAGCAGCTGGCTGGTGCGAAGAGCTACAAGCGCATCGCGGGCTACTTCACGAGCTCGCTGTTCGAGGTGGCGGGCGAAGCGCTGGAGCACATCCCCGAGGTCAAGATCGTCTGCAATGTGGATATCAACTCGGACGACCTGAAGGTCGCGAAACTGCGTGAGAGCAAGATGCTGGGCCGCTGGAACGAGCACGGCATGGAGGCGGAAGCCCTGCTGAACCGTGACCGCTACCGGCGTCTGGATGCGTTCCTCCTGAGGCACGGGCAGGCGGTGCGGGTCGCGCCCGACGACATCTGCGGCTTCGTGCACGGCAAGGCCGGCGTGATCACCTTGGCGGATGAGCGCCGGGTGGGTTTCATCGGCTCGATGAACGAGACGCGCAACGGCTGGCAGCGCCACTACGAGATTCTTTGGGAGGACGAATCTCCCGAGGGCGTGGCATGGATAGAAGAGGAATTCGACTTTCTCTGGAACGCTGCCAAGCCGCTACCGCAGGCGGTCATTCGCGAGGTGCGTCGGCGCGGCTACCGCCGCGAGATCGAGTTCGTTGAGATCGAGGATGACGAGGACATCGCGCCTGCGGCTCTGATCGAGTCGCCCCTGTACCGCGAAGGTCAGCAACTCCAGCCTTGGCAGCAAGGCTTTCTCACCGAATGTCTGAGACACCAGCGTCTGTACGGCACGGTACGCCTGTTGCTGGCCGACGAGGTGGGCTTGGGCAAGACGCTCGCGCTGGCCATCGCGGCGATGACGCTGTGCCTGCTCTCTGATCGGGACAACCGTCGGTGTCGTCCAGTGGTGATCTTCGCCCCCGCCACGCTGACCATGCAATGGCAGACCGAAATGCTGGACAAGCTGGGCATCCCGGCCGCGCGTTGGGACACCGTGGGCAAGGTCTGGCTGGACGCGGACGAACGTATCCTGTCACCGGCAGGGCGCGAGCAGATCGCTCACTGCCCGCTACGGATCGGTATCGTCTCCACCGGTTTGATGGTGCGCGATTCGCTGGAGAAGCAGCACCTGCTGGGCATGCTCTTCGGCGTCGTGATCCTGGACGAGGCGCACAAGGCTCGGACGCGCCAGGGTTTCGGCAAGGAGGCTGGAACGCCCAACGGGCTGTTGGCATTCATGCTCGAGATAGCGGCGCGCGCAGATCACGTCCTCCTGGGCACGGCCACCCCTATTCAGACCGACCCCACCGATCTGTGGGATCTGCTGCGCATCCTTCATCAGGGATCGGGACGCTTCGTGCTGGGGCATGACCACGCTCCGTGGCACCGTCCAGCCGACGTTCTCGACATCCTTGCGGGCCGCGAAGACGTGCTGACACCCGATCGGGCGTGGGAACTGCTGCGATCACCGTTGCCGCATACCGAATCGACCACAGAGCCTCGCGCCAGACGCTTGTTCTCTTCCATCCGGCAAGACCTGGAATTGAGGAACGGAGAGTGGCAGACGAACCGTCCGCTCACGGATCTGGCGGAAGAGACCCGCGAGATCCTGGAAGAGGAGCTGGAGCGACGAATCTCCGGAGCCAGTCTCCTGCAACGCGAGAACCCCCTGGTGCGCCACGTGGTGCTGCGCAAGCGCCAGCAACTCGAGGACGCCGGATTACTGGCCAAGGTAGGCGTGGACGTTCATCCGGAACGTGAGCAGGCGGCGGAACAGCGCGCGTTCGACGTGTTGTTCGAAGGCAAGGCACTGCGCACTTCCGAAGGCTTCCGGCAGGCGTACGGTGAGGCACGCGCGTTCGGCAAGGCATTGGCCAGGAACGGCAAGGGCAGCGGTTTCATGAAGAACCTCATGGAGCAACGGATCTGCTCCAGCGTCCATGCGGGCTTGGCGACGGCACGGCGTCTGCTGGAGGGCGACACCGTTCATCAGGAGGACGAGGCACACGAGGGCGATCTCGAAGTCGAGACGGACGAGGAGCGGCAGGTATTGCGACGGCTGATCGCCCGTCTCGAACAGCTGGGTACCGACCCCAAGATGGATGCCGTCGTCCACTTCCTCGACAAGGAGAAGTGGCTGGAGCTGGGTGCCATCATCTTCAGCCAGTACTACGACACGGCGAGATGGATGGCCGATTCGCTCGCCGTCCGCTATCCCGAAGAAGCAATCGGACTGTACGCCGGCGCCGGTCGTAGCCGCCTGTACCAGCACGGTGACAGCGTGACCGTCAAGCGCGAATCGCTCAAGCGGATGGTGACCGAGCATGAGATTCGTGTCATGGTCGCGACCGACGCTGCCTGCGAGGGGTTGAACCTGCAGACGCTTGGAACCTTGATCAACGTCGATCTGCCATGGAACCCCACGCGGCTCGAACAGCGTATCGGTCGCATCAAGCGCTTCGGCCAGCGGCGCGAGACCGTGGACATGCTCAACCTCGTGTTCGAGCACACGGTGGACGAGAAGATCTACGAGCGCTTGTCTGAGCGCATGAAGAACCGCTACGACCTTTTCGGATCGCTGCCGGACACCATCAAGGACGAGTGGATCGAGGACATCGAAGCGCTTGGCGAGCGTCTGGACGAGTACATCTCCGCGCAGAAGACGGCGACAGGCTTCGACCTGCGCTACACCGGCACGATGATGCCGCCGGAGAAGGATTGGCGCGATTTCACGGACGTTCTATCGCGGCACGACCTGACCACCTTGATGAGCACGGCGTGGGGGTGATGAAAGTTACGGTATCGGTGCACCAATCCGAAGAATCGTCACTTCGGAATTCACTCCCGCAAAACTCACGCGGACAGAAAACGCGCGGCAGTCAAAATCAGGCTAACCAACTGATTTCATTGGTGGCCGGGGACAGAATCGAACTGCCGACACGGGGATTTTCAATCCCCTGCTCTACCAACTGAGCTACCCGGCCGCGGGTCGCATCCAGCCCCGTATTAGACAGCCGGAACGCAGGCGCGTCAACCATGCATCGACGCAGACGTTCTCGCAGGAACGGTACGATCATGGACCGACACCACTGAAATTGCGTACACTATTTCAGTGCACACGAGCGACTCATCTATGAAGAACATCACCCTGAGCGCCGACGAAGCGCTGATCGAGGCGGCTCGGCGGCGAGCGAGCGAAGAGCACACCACCCTCAACGAGCAGTTCCGCGCCTGGCTCGAGCTCTACGCTCGGCAGGAACGGCAAGCGGAGGCTGCCATGGAAACACTCGCTGTTCTCCAAGCCCGACTTCAAACGGGTGGGAAACATTTCTCTCGGGACGAGATGAATGAGCGCTGAGCACTTTCTGGACACGAACATCCTGATCTACCTGTTCGACGAGACAGCACCGGAAAAACGCCAGACTGCCACCCTGCTGGTCGAGCGGAGTCTTGCCGGTGGCAGCGGCTGCATCAGCTGGCAGGTGGTGCAGGAGGCCCTCAACGTGATGACGCGAAAGCTGTGCGCGACGCCGGAGGATGCCCAGCGCTTTCTGGACGAGGTGATGCAGCCGTTGTGGCGGATATATCCCAGCGCATCGCTCTATCGTGGCGCTCTGGATCTTCAGTCGCGCTACCGATTCAGTCTGTACGACAGTCTGATCGTGGCTTCCGCGCTGGAAGCACGATGCACCACGCTGTTCAGCGAAGACCTGCAGCATGGCCAGAGCATCGCCAGCTTGACGATTCTCGATCCGTTTCGCGGCAACGAGCCCTGATGGAGCACCGCGCTGGCTTCTCCGCAGCACCTCCAGAACGCACGACTGTCGAGACACACCGTCAACAATCCGATGTATGGTCTAACGGTTGGACGGGAACACCCCGTCGACCATCAACTGGATACCCGCACATGACCAGCACCACCCCGACCCCGAACCCCACCCGCCGCACCGTCCTCGCCACCACCCTGTCCGCGGTCGCGCTCACCGTCGCCGCGACCCTGGCCGCAGGCCCCGCCGCCGCCCAGGAACAGACGCTGCGCTTCCAGTCCGCCGATCAGGCCGGCAACCCGAACTACGTGCTGCAGAAGGAGTGGGCCGATTCGGTCGTCGAACTGACCGACGGTGCGGTGGCGATCGAGCTGCTGCCGGTGGGTTCGATCGTGGAGCACCCGGAAACGCTGGACGCGGTCGGTGCCGGCATCCTGGATGGTCACGTCACCGATGCTTCGTACTTTGCCGGCAAGGACGCAGCCTTCGCGTTGATCGCCAACCCGGTCGGTGCCTGGTCCGCGCCGCAGCAGATGTTCGACTACATGTACGACGGCGGCGGCAAGCAGCTGATGAACGAGCTGGTCAACCCGTACGGGCTGCAGTTCATCGGGCCCAGCACGCCGGGCCTGGAGGCGTTCGTCTCCAAGGTGCCGATCGAGACGGTCGCCGACCTGCAGGGCCTGAAGATGCGCGCGCCCGAAGGCCTGGTGAACCAGGTGTTCGCCGCCGCGGGTGCAGCTCCTGTCAACCTGCCCAGCTCCGAGGTGTTCACCTCCCTGGACAAGGGCGTGATCGATGCGGCCGATTTCTCGGTGTTCTCCACCAACCAGGCGCAGGGTCTGAACGACATCGCCAAGCACCCGATCTACCCCGGCTTCCACTCCATGCCGTTGATCGAGATCTCGATGAACAAGGACAAGTGGGATGCGCTGCCTGCCGACGTGCAGGCCACCATCGAGCAGTCGGTCGTGGACTTCGGCCAGAACCAGGTCGCAGCGCTCGCCGAGGCCGACGAGAAGGCGGTGTCCGAAGCGGCCGACAAGGGCATCACCGTGCACGACTGGTCCGAGGAGGAGCGCGCGAAGTTCCGCACCATCGCCGCCGAGCAGTGGGACTCGGTGGCCAGCAAGTCCGCCAACGCGCAGAAGGTCTACGACCACCTGACCGGCTACCTGAAGGAGAACGGCCTGATCGAGGAATGATCCCGCACGCCTTCCCCCGGTCCGCGCAGGCCTGACGTGTCCGGCGCACCGTCGGGTCGAAAGCCTTCGAACGACGCCTCGGCCGCCTCGTCGGCCGAGGCGTCGGCGCTGGCTGACGAAGCGTCGGCAGGCGAAGCGCCGTCCGACGGAGCGCTTTCCGAGGAGGCACTGGCCAGGAAGGTCGAGGCCGAGCGCGATGCGCGCACCTCGATTCCGGAGGCCGGCCTGCTGGGCCGCATCGTCGACCGGATCGGCATCGTGTTCGCGGTCGGCATCGTGTGCTCGATGGCGATCCTGATCCAGGAGATCGTGCTGCGCTACGTGTTCGGCGCACCGACCATCTGGGCGCACGAGACCACGGTGTTCCTGTGCGCCTCCGCCTTCGTCTACGGCGGGCTGTACTGCACGGCGCGCGACCAGCACATCCGCGTGGTCATCCTGTACGACCTGGCGAAGGGGCGGGTGCGCCGCGCGCTGGACGTGATGATCTCGCTGGTCAGCCTGGTGGCCTCTCTGTTCTTCGCCTGGGCCGCCTGGCAGATGGTCAAGCGAGCGGTGTTCCGTCCCAACGGCGATCTGCATTTCGAGACCTCGGGCAGCGCCTGGGATCCGGCCTACCCCGCCTACCTGAAGATCTTCCTGCTGGCGGTGCTGTGCGTGATGGCGCTGCAGTTCCTGATCCTGGCGATCAATCACCTGCGCGGCGCCACCGGTCCGCAGGATCCTGCCGGCGATCCCTCCGACGCCGCTTCGCCGGACGCGCCCCGCGTGCCGGCCCGCGACTGACGGGAAAGAGCCTTTCGTGGAAGCCCTGTTCGATCTGAAATCGCTCGGCATCGAGTACGGCACGCTGCTGATGTTCGGCATGCTGCTGGGCCTGCTGCTGCTGGGCATCCCGCTGGCGTTCGTGACGCTGCTGGTGGCGCTGATCTTCGCGCTGGGCTGGTTCGGTCCGGCCGCCATCCCGCTGATCACCAGCCGGGTGTACAGCTTCGTCGGCTCGTTCGTGTTCGTCTCGGTGCCGATGTTCGTGCTGATGGCAGCCCTTCTCGATCGCTCCGGCATCGCGCGCGACCTGTTCGATGCGATGAAGCTGGTCGGCAACAAGCTGCGCGGCGCCGAAGCGGTGCAGACGATCTTCGTGGCCGTGGTGCTGGCGGCGATGAGCGGCATCATCGGCGGCGAGATCGTGCTGCTGGGTCTCTTGGCGCTGCCGCAGATGCTCAGATTGGGCTACGACCGCAAACTTGCCATCGGGGTGATCTGCGCCGGGGGCTCGCTGGGCACCATGGTGCCGCCCTCGATCGTGCTGATCATCTACGGGCTGACCGCCAACGTCTCGATCGGCGAGCTGTTCACCGCCGCCTTCATCCCGGGGCTGATGCTGGCCAGCTTCTACGTGATCTACATCCTGGTGCGCTGCTGGCTGAACCCGTCGCTGGCCCCGCCGCCGCAGGTGGACAAGCGCACCCGCGCCGAGAAGCTGCGCCTGCTCAAGGGCCTGCTGCTGCCGCTGATGGTGGTGGTGTTCGTGCTCGGCTCGATCTACGGCGGCATCGCCTCGGTCACCGAGGCCTCGGCGGTGGGCGTGGCCGGCGTGCTGCTGTCGACCATCATCCGCGGCGAGTTCACGTTCAAGATGCTGAAGTCCGCATCCCTGCAGACGCTGTCCACCTGCGGGATGATCGTGTGGATCGGCATCGGCGCCAGCGCGCTGGTCGGGGTGTTCAACCTGATGGGCGGCATCAACTTCGTGTCCGCGCTGATCACCGGCATCTCCGAGGATCCGCTGATCATCATCCTGTTCATGATGGCGATCCTGTTCGTGCTCGGCATGTTCCTGGACTGGGTCGGCATCGCGCTGCTGACCATGCCGATCTTCGTGCCGATCATCGTGTCCCTCGGCTACGACCCGATCTGGTTCGGCGTGCTGTTCGCGATGAACATGCAGGTCTCCTTCCTGAGCCCGCCGTTCGGCCCGGCCGCGTTCTACCTGAAGAGCGTCACGCCACCGGATATATCGCTGGGCGAGATCTTCCGCTCCCTGCTGCCGTTCATCGCCATCCAGATCGTGGCGGTGGCGCTGCTGATCGCGTTTCCGGTCATCGCGGTGCGGTAAGAGGGACGAGCCTCGCCCATGAAGATCACCGCCATCGAGACCGTGCGCGTCGAGCAGCACGCCAACCTGATCTGGGTGCGGGTGCACACCGACGAGGGCGTGACCGGGCTGGGTGAGACGTTCTTCCTGTCGAAGAGCGTCGAGGCCTACCTGCACGAGCACGCAGCCCCTCGGCTGATCGGCCGCGACCCGCTCGACATCGGCCGCATCGCCGCCTCGCTGTCGCCCTACGTCGGCTATCGCTCGCCGGGGGTGGAGATGCGCGGCAACTCGGCGATCGACATCGCGCTGTGGGACCTGTTCGGCAAGCTCTGCGACCAGCCGCTGGCGCAGTTGCTGGGAGGGTTCGCACGGGAGCGCATCCGCACCTACAACACCTGCGCCGGCACCGCCTACATGAAGAACGAGCGCGGGCAGAACAGCGCGAACTTCGGGCTGCGCGACGCGGGACACGCCTTCGAGCCGCTGGATGACCTGAACGGCTTCCTGCACCACGCCGACGACCTGGCGGAATCCCTGCTGGACGAGGGCATCGACGCGATGAAGATCTGGCCGTTCGACCTGGCCGCCGAGAAGAGCGGCGGGCAGGTCATCGACCGGGACGATCTGGCGAAGGCGCTGCAGCCGTTCGAGAAGATCCGCGCCCGCGTCGGGGACCGCATGCGCATCATGGTCGAGTTCCACTCGCTGTGGCAGCTGCTGCCGGCGATCGAGATCGCACGCGCGCTGGAGCCGTTCGAGGTCTACTGGCACGAGGACCCGATCCCGATGAACAGCCTGGCCGACCTGAAGCGCTATGCCGATACCACGCGCGTGCCGCTATGCGCCTCCGAGACGCTGGGCACCCGCTTCGGCTTTCGCGATCTGCTGGAGACCGGCGCTGCCGGCATCCTGAACCTGGACCTGTCCTGGTGCGGTGGTCTCACCGAGGCGCGCGCCATCGCGGCGATGGCCGAGGCCTGGCACCTGCCGATCGCCCCGCACGATTGCACCGGGCCGGTGGTGCTGGCCGCCGCCACGCACCTGTCGCTGCACGCCCCGAACGCGATCTTCCAGGAGAGCGTCCGGGCGTTCCACCGCACCTGGTACCGGGACCTGGTGACGGGCCTGCCGCCGATCGAGAACGGCTGGATCACGGTGCCGCCCGGTGCCGGGCACGGGGTGGCGCTGGCGCCGGACATCGATGCGCGCTTCGATGCAGTGCGGCGGATCAGCGACCGGGCGCTTGCCGCCCCCGCTTGACCTCGATCGCCGATCACAAGGGGCGTACCCTGCCCACACCACCACGGCCAGCCGTGCCTGCTTCGAGAGTGTCGTGCCGCTGGAGATATCATCGAACACGATCGTCCGAGCACGGTCATCGTCCTGCGGTCGGGCGGTGATCACCCTGGTCGCCTGCATCTGCCTGATCGTATCGTCCGGCTGTGCGGATACCGCCGGGCGTGACCAGAAGGGTTCCGATCCAGACTACGCCGCGGTCTTCCGGGACACGCTGGATCTGGAACGACGGGTTGAACACGTCATCGATCTCGACACCGGTCTGCCCCGAGGCGGCGCGTACGTGCTCAGGCTCACCGGCGCACACCACGCCCGGTCCGCAGGCATCTCGGAACACGTGTACGCCCTCAGCGACGAGTTCACGCTGCGCGACGAGAACGGCAAGGTGCTCGAACGCCTGCCCATCGACGAGATCGAACCGAGCGCTGACGCCTGGACGCATCTCGGACGCTTCCGAATCGGCGCGACGTCCGCGAAGCGGGTACGTTCCGCCATCCTGGTCCTGGAGACGGAGGCCATCGGCACCGCACCGATGCCTTGGCGAGTCGTGCTGTACCTACGCCCCGATCCGTTCTCGTTCTTTCTCTGACCCGTCGTTCTCAAGAGCAGGGCGAGCGCGATCGATCGACGATGCATCATCAGAACCGGAAAACGGAAATCAGTCTGAAATCTAACACTGCCCCATGGTCCTTCACAGGCCCTGACGCCGTCGATGCCTCGATCCCGCATGCAACTCCCAGTCAACTCAGCTTCGTTCAACCGTTTCGCCTCTGCAGATCCATCGGTTGCTGGCGCAGCGACTGGCCGAGCCCATGGCGGTGCGGACGGCTTTTCCAGTAGCGCCACGTTGTGGGACCGCCTGGCCGCCGAGCCGACCACGAGCGAACGATGGGGTGGGGGGGCCGAGCGGCGGAGTAGCTCAAGTCGAGTCGGCAGGTACCGTTTCACCTACGTCGACGATTCGCCGCCAAACAGGCTCGGCGACTGGAATGCACCGCAGGCCACGACCACCACGGACAACACGACATCCACGACCTCGATCGGCAACCGCGTTTCCACCACCGACCTGTCCAGCGGTACGACCACCACGACCTCGAGGAACGACTCTGACGAACGGGTGACGACCACCAGCACCGCGCAAACCAGCAGTACGAACAGTCCGCGCACCGTCACTACGGTGACCGACAACGCCGACGGCAGCACGACCACCACTCGTGGTGAAACGAGCCCTACCGGCACGACCTATGGCTCGGCCGATCCGGCCGACACGACCACCACCTCCGCGCCAGCCACCGAAAGCGGCGACGATCGAGAACCTACGCGCTCGGCGGCACGTACCCGCTGATCACCGTCTCCTCGTCGGTGAACAGGAACTTCTCCATCTCCTCCTCCAGGTACTTGCGCGCCTTCGGGTCGGCGGTGGTCAGGCGGTACTCGTTGATGAGCATCGTCTGGTGTTGCACCCAGCTGGTCCACGCTTCCTGCGAGACGTTCAGGTAGATGCGCTTGCCCAGGTCTCCGGGATACGGGGGACGTTCCAGGCCTGGCAATTCCTTGTCGAGCTTGACGCACTGCACCATGCGGGTCACGCGGTCTCTCCTGATTCGATGGCGGGAACGGGTTCGGGTGCGGATTCGGCCACCCCGATCGGCAGCTGATCCTCACCCAGGGTGTCGAGCAGGCGCGTCACGGGCGTGGCCACGCCACCCGGCACCGGCTGGCCGTTGTACCACAGCACCCCGGGCTCCTCGTCACGGGCATCCTCGATGACGTTGCCGAGATGCACCGCCGCCAGCAGGCGCACCTCGGCGTGCAGGCGGAAATGGCTGAACACGTGCTCCACCCGCGCGATCGGCGTGCCGGGCAGCGTCGGCGGCCCGTGCGGCCGCGCGCTGGCCGGTGGCATGTCCCCGGCGGCCAGGCGTTCCGCGTGCTGCAACGCCAGGTCCAGACGCACGTTGGCAAGCGTGGGCAGGCTGTCGCGCGGCGGAATCGACTCGCCGGGCAGCAGCGTGATCGGCAGGCACCACAGCCCGCCCCACAGGCCGCTGGGCGGGCGGCGCTCCAGCAGCACCGCCCCCCGCTCGTCGCGCAGCCACCAGAACACCGCGCGCCGCGTCGGCGTGTCGACCTTCGGTTTCTTGTGCGGATACGCGCTCGGCCGGCCCTCGGCCAAGGCTGCGCAGTCGATGGAGATCGGGCAGCGTGCGCAGGCAGGGCGCGAGCGGGTGCACAGCGTGGCGCCCAGATCCATCATCGCCTGGTTGAACGGGCCGGCCTGATCGCGCGGCGTGACCTGCTCGGACAGCGACCACAGCCGCTTCAGCACCGCGCTGCGCCCGGGCCAGCCCGGTACCGCGCGGTGGCGTGCCAGGACCCGCTTGACGTTGCCGTCCAGGATGGCGTGATGCTGGCCAAGCGCAAGACTCAGGATCGCCCCGGCGGTGGAGCGACCGATGCCGGGCAGCTCCACCAGCGCCTCGATGTCGTCCGGCAGCTCGCCGCCGTGCCGCTCCAGGCACGTCACCGCGGTGGCGTGCAGGTTGCGCCCGCGCGCGTAGTAGCCCAGGCCCGACCAGTGCTCCAGCACCGCATCGATGTCCGCCTCGGCCAAGGATCGCAGCGTCGGGAAGCGCGTCATGAAGCGCTCGTAGTACGGGATGACGGTGGCCACCTGCGTCTGCTGCAGCATGATCTCGGACACCCACACCCGGTAGGGCGTGGTGTCCTGCTGCCAGGGCAGTTCGGTGCGCCCGTGCAGCTCGAACCAGTCGAGCACCGCGTCGGTGAAGCGAGGAACGTCGAAGCGGTCGGGTCGGTCGGGATGGTCGGGGCTCATGCCCCTACCTTACCGATTCAGCAACCCCTTCAACCCGTCCTTCAGCTGCTCCTGCACATCCTCCGGCACCTGCCCGTCGAGCTCCTGCTCCAGCTTCTCCTTCAGTTCGCCCTCGCGCGCCCTGAGCTGCTGCTTCAGCTCCGCCTCCTTCTCCTTCAGGCGCGCTTCCGCCTCGGCCTTCAGCTTCGCCGCCTCCTGGCCGGCCAGCGCATCCAGGTTGCCGGCGAAGCCTGCCTTCAGCCCGTCCAGGATCACGCCGGCGGGATTCTCGGCAAGCGCTGCGAAGGTGCCGCGGATCGGCACGTCCAGCTCCAGCCCGCGCAACGCCTCCAGGTCCTTGCCGCCCTGCCCTTCGGCCGTGCCGGACACCAGCAGCGTGAGCACGTAGTCGATCGCCTCGCCCGGCAGATCGACCGCGCCGTCGCCGCCGATGCGCAGCAAGGGCGAGCGCATGTCCAGGTCGCTGGAGCTCATGACGCCGTCGTCGAAGCGACCGCTGACCGACAGCGACGAGAAGTCGGTCTTCACGTTCTGCTCGTCGGCCGACAGCGACTGCCCGCTGAGCACCGCCCTGGCGCGGCGCAGCTGGTAGCCGATGTTGATGCCGTTGATGGAACCGTCGCTGAAGGCGGTGCCGAAGTTGCCGTTCAGCGCGCTCGTCAGCGCATCGACCGTGTCGCCGGTGGTGACGATATCGACCTCGAAGCGCCCGGCGCCGGACAGGAAGCTGTCGTCGCCGGTCAGGTCGCCGAGCAGCGGTTCGGCCTGGATGCCGTCCAGCGCGCTCTGCACGGTGTAGCGCGGCGTGTCGCCGGTCACGTCGACACCGGCCGCCGCCTGCAGCGCGCCTTCGTACAGCGAGGCGCTCATGCCCTCGACGCCGACCCGGCCACCGGCCGCCTTGACGGGAATCTCGATGTCGGTGGTCTCCAGCCCGCTGACGATCAGCGAGCCGATCCGCAGCACGCCGTCCACGTCCAGCTCGCGCAGCAGCTGTTCGGGCAGCTCGATCGGGGTGTCGCCCCCGGTCGGTGCTTGCGGCTCGTCCGCGGGCGGCGTCCGCTCGCCCTCGGGCTGCGGCGGCAGGTAGCGGTCCACGTCGATGGCGTCGAGCGCCAGGTCGAACCGCAGCGGCGGCACCGCACCGTTCAGCGACGGCATGCCCAGCGTGCCGGACAGCGTGGCCTCGTCCAGCGTCACCACCAGATCGTTCACCGCCACGCTCTCGGGGCTGGCCAGCAGGTTCAGCGACAGGCTGGCGCTGGACAGCACGTCCGGGTCGGCGGTCACCGGCGGCTCGATGCCCAGGGTGGCGAACAGCTCGCCGGGGTCGATGTCGTTGCTGGCCAGCCGGCCGGTGATCTGCGGCACGCTGTCCAGGTCGCTCACCGCCAGCTGACCGTCCAGCTCGATGCCCAGCGCCTTCATCGACAACGCGCTGACATCGACACGCTGCTCGCCCAGGGCCGCGACCGCGCTCAGGCCCAGGGACGCTGCCAGCTCGCCGCCCGGAAACGCAGCGCCCCGGGCCAGCGTGTCCAGCGTGAATCCGTTCAGCGTGTAGGTTTGCGACTCCAGGTCCAGCGTCACCTCGGCGGCGCCCTCGACATCGGCACTCAGCTCCATCGAATCGCTGGCCACGGCGAAATCCGTGGTGAGCTCGAACGGTGCGTTCAGCGCGATGGCACCGGTCTGCAGGTCGAAGCTCGACAGGGTGGCGTCCATCCCGGCCTGCGCATCGCGCCAGCGCACGTTGGCGTCCGAGACGTCGATCCCCCCGACCGCCAGCGCCGCGATGGTGGCGGTGTTGCCTTCCACCTCGGTGGTGACCTCGGCATCGCCTTCCGCATCGGGTTCGGTCCTGGTGGTGGTGCTGGTGCCGTCGACCAGGTCGTCCCAGTTGGTGCTGCCGTCGGCCGCGCGCTGCAGGTCCAGCTCCAGCCCGGCCAGCGTGACGGTGCGGATGTTGACCGTGCGCTTGAGCAGCGGCAGCAGTTCCACCTTCACGTCGGCGCTGCCGATCCGGGCGAACGGCTCGTCACCGAAGCCTGCCGCGTTGGACAGCGTGATGCCGCCGACCGAGAACCCGGCCCACGGAAACACCGACGGGCTCAGGTCACCGGCAATCTCCAGGTCCCGTCCCGTGTGGGTCTTCACCAGAGCCTGGATGCGCTCCTTCTGGTCGCTCCAGTCGACCAGGTAGACCAGCGCGGCGATGCCGATGCCGATCACCAGCACCAGCGTCACCAGCAGGATGGCTAGCCACTTCAGTATCTTCATTGCAGGATCCCGGTCGACGACGGCGCTGGACATGGCCATCGGCGGATGAACACCGAAGTGTAGTCTGCTGCGACCGGTGTCACGAATACGTCACTCCATCGGGCCGGATCGTCAGGCCGGATCGTCGGCCCGCCAGACCCCGCTCTTGCCACCGCGCTTCTCCACCAGGCGCACACCGTCGATGACCATGCCGCGATCGACCGCCTTGCACATGTCGTAAACGGTCGCCAGCGCGACCTGCACGGCGATCAGCGCCTCCATCTCGACCCCGGTCTGCGAGCGGGTCTCGGCGGTGACCCGGCACAGCACGTCAAGCGTGCCGCCGGAGTCGGCACCCGGCTCGCCGCTCGCCCGCGCCGTCGCGGTCGCGGTCGCCGTCGCGTCCAGCTCGAACTCCACCGCCACCCGGGTCAGCCCGATCGGGTGGCACAGCGGAATCAGCTCGGCGGTGCGCTTGGCCGCCATGATGCCGGCCACCCGGGCGATGCCCAGCACGTCCCCCTTCTTGTGGGTGCCGGCGGCCACCATGGCGTGGGTGGCGGGCAGCAGGCGGATGCGGCCCTCGGTGATCGCCACCCGGTGCGAGACCGCCTTGTCGCCCACGTCGACCATGTGCGCCTCGCCGCGGGCGTTGAAATGGGTCAGTTCGGACATCGTCACGGAGTCGGGTTGGTATGCTTTGACGCCGAGCCTACCGGACCTGTCGATGTCGATCAGCGTGAAGTTCTTCGCCAGCCTGCGCGAAGCGGTGCCCGGTGCGGCGCCGCGCATCGATCACCGGGATGGCGACACCGTGAGCCAGGTGTGGCACCGCGCCACCGATGGTGCCGACATGCCCGAGCACGTGCTGTGCTCGGTCAACCTGGACCACCGCCAGCCGCACGATGCGGTGGCCGATGGAGACGAGGTGGCGTTCTTCCCGCCGGTGACCGGGGGCTAGCGTGCCGATCCGCATCAGCGAAGGCCCCTTCGAGCCGGCCGCGGAACTGGCCGCGTTCGAGGCGGGCCTGCCGCGCGGCAGCGTCGGCGCCACTGCCAGCTTCACCGGCACCATGCGCGACCTGAACGAGGGCGATGCGATCACCGGCATGACGCTGGAGCACTACCCGGCGATGACCGAGAAGGAGCTGTCGCGCATCGTCGCCGAGGCGGTCACCACTTTCGAGCTGCTCGATGCGCTGATCGTGCACCGCGTCGGCGAGATCCTGCCCGGCGAGCCGATCGTGCTGACGGTGGCCTGTTCGGCGCATCGCGCGGCAGCCTTCGATGCCTGCCGCTGGCTGATGGAGGAGCTCAAGCGCCGGGCACCGTTCTGGAAGCGGGAGCGGCTGGCCGACGGCGGCAGCCGCTGGGTGGAGCGCAACACGCCGGGCTGAGACGGTCCGCCGGAGCCGACGGCGACACTCGTCTCGTCACGCTTCGTACAGTCGCCGGGCGTTGTCGCCGAACACCGCTCGGCGTTGCTCCCGGGTCAGGCCGTCGAGCAGCCGTTCCAGATCGTGGTGCCACAGACGCGGTGTGGTGAGCGCGGTCATGACCGGCCAGTTGCTGGCGTACAGGAGCCGTCCGGCACCGAAGTGCTCCAGCAGGTGCTGCAGGTAGGGGCGCACGATCACCCGGTCGGCCCCGCTGCCGCGGCTGGTCAGCGGTGGACCGGCAAGCTTCACGTGCACCCGGGCCCTGCCGGCAAGCTCCGCCATGACGCCTGCCCAGGGCACGAACGGCCGTGCCGGATCGGGCAACCCGAAGTGCGCGATGACCACGTCGGTGTCCGGCGCCGCATCGCACAACCGGCCCACCGCGGGCAGCAGCTCGGGCGTGGCGAGCACTTCCAGCACACCCGCCCCCTTGGACAGCCCCTGCGCCAGCGCCAGCGCCCCCGCACAGCTCAGGTACCCCTCCGGATCATCGTCCAGCAGCGGAGTCAGCCGGATCCCCCGGAACGTCGGCGTGCGCTGCCGATCCGTCAGTTCGCCGACCGGGTCCGCACCGCGCACGTCGATCCAGCCCACCACCGCCAGGATGAACGGGTGCTGTCCGGAAAGCGCCAGGCAGAAATCGGTGTGGGCTGCGGTAGCCGGACCGTGCACCAGCACCGCCGCACTCGCACCGGTCCGGTTCAGCATCCGTTCCAGGTCCGCCGGCAGGAACGCGCGTCCGGCCAGCACCGGGAACTGCCGGGTGGCGATCAGCGTCTCGCGGCGGGACAGGTCCCACACGTGGACGTGCGCATCGATCACGGCATATCGTCCTGACGCAGCGGATCCGGAATGCCGCACGCGCGCAAGCTGTCCCACAGACCTTCCGGCACCTCGGCCTGCAGGTCCGCCTGGTTGCCGCGCAGACCGTCCGGCGCGACCAGGCCCAGGATCAGCCGGCTGACCACGGGGTGACGCTGCGCGTAGTGAAGCGCGGCCCGTCTGAGCGACACCCCGTGGGCCAGGCACTGGCGCTCGATGCGACGCACCCGTGCGCGCACCGCCTCGTCGGCCACGCGGTAGTCGAACCGGGCGTCCGGCACATCCGGACCGGTGGCCAGGATTCCCGAACTGAACGGTGCCGCGACCTCCACCTCGACCCCCAGTGCCCGACAGCGCGGGAACAGGCCGTGCAGCGCGCTGGCGTCCAGCAAGCTGCAGCAGTTGGCCACCATCAGCACGTCCAGCTCGACCCGGTCCAGCAGGCCTTCGTGGGTGGCGGCGAGATTGCTGCCGCATCCGATCCGGCCGATCACACCCTCTTCGCGCAACCGAAACAGCGCAACCCAGGCACCATTGGCCGCCTCGTCCAGATGCGCCTCGCAGTCGTGGATGAACACGATGTCCAGCCGGTCGGTACCCAGTCGGTGCAGGCTGCGCTCGATCGAGCGCAGCGTGGCATCGCGCGAGTAGTCGTGCGTGTCGCCGGCATTCGCCTTCGGATCGGTCACGTCGGCGGCGTAGGGCCGGTATCGGCCGACCTTGCTGGACAGCACGTAGTCCTTGCGCGGCACCCCGCGCAGCAGCCGGCCCAACCGTACCTCGGACAGGCCGCCACCGTACAGCGGCGCGGTGTCGAAGCGCACGATGCCCAGTTCCCTGGCAGAGGCGAAGATCGCCTGCGCCTGCTCATCGTCGATCGGCGCGGTGTTGGTGGTGCCGAGCAGGCCGAACCCCAGGCCGAACCCCGGAGCCCTCCGGGCACTGGCCTGCGCGACCTGCCTCTTGTCGGTCTTCGTGTCCTTGTCCGCGTCCATGTCCGGCTGCCCGCGTTGCATCAACGCAACCGCGCGCCGTGGTCGGCATCGAAGAAGTAGCACTGCTCCAGGTCGAACGTGGCGTGCACCGGCTGGCCGGCCGTCAGCGTAGCCCGTCCGTCGGCCTTGCCGATGAACGGCACGCCGCCGAACGAGAAGTGGAACAGCTTCTCGGTGCCCAGCTGTTCCACCAGATCGATCGTCACCGGCAGGCGCACCGCGATGTCGGGCCGCTCGTCGGCCAGGCCGATATCGTCCGGACGGATGCCGAACCGGGCCCGCCGCCCGGCCTCGCTCGGACCCGGCATCGCGCGTGGCAGCCGCGCATCCCCGATCAGCACCCCGTCTCCATCCGCCCGCGCATCGGCGATGTTCATCGGCGGGCTGCCCATGAAGCCTGCCACGAACTCGTTGGCCGGCTCGTGGAACACCTCGTCGGGCGTGCCCTGCTGCTCGATCACGCCACCGCGCATGATCACGATGCGATCCGCCAGCGTCATCGCCTCCACCTGATCGTGCGTCACGTACAGGATGGTGTTGCGCAGCCGCTGGTGCAGCAGCTTGATCTCGGCGCGCATCTGCCCGCGCAGCTTGGCATCCAGGTTGGACAGCGGCTCGTCGAACAGGAACACGTCCGGGTCGCGCACGATGGCGCGCCCCATCGCCACGCGCTGGCGCTGTCCGCCCGACAGCGCCGCAGGCTTCCTGTCCAGCAGCTCGTGCAGCTCGAGGATGTCGGCCACCGCGCGCACCCGTCGATCGATCTCCTGCTTCGGCACCCGGGACAGCTTCAACGAGAACGCCATGTTCTGATAGACCGTCTTGGCCGGATACAGCGCATAGTTCTGGAACACCATCGCGATGCCGCGTTCCTTGGGCCGCAGATCGTTCACCACCCGATCCCCGATCACGATCTCGCCGTCGGACACGCTCTCCAGACCGGCCACCATGCGCAGCGTGGTCGACTTGCCGCAGCCCGAGGGCCCGACCAGCACGGTGAACTCGCCGGACGCCATCTCTATGTCGATCCCGTGCAGCACCTGCACGCCGTCGTAGCGCTTGACGAGCTTCCTGATCGCGATGGCTGACATGTCGGTCCGGTCCTCAGCCGCGCGTGCGGCGCGATTCGTTGGAGAGATAGAGCATCGTGAACACCGCCGAGATCCCCAGGATGGTGACCGCCACCGTCGAGGCCTGGCTGAACTGGAAGTCCACGAAGGCCAGTCGGTAGGTGAGCGTGGACAGCACTTCGGTGGCACGGCCCGGACCGCCACCGGTGGTCAGCCATACCAGCGGGAACAGCTGGAAGGTCCAGATGAGATCCAGCAGGGCCACCCCGTAGATGACGGGCTTCAGCTGCGGCACGGTCACGTGCCAGAACTTGTGAAGAAAGTTCGCCCCGTCGATGTCGGCCGCCTCGTACAGCTCCTTCGGAACCGACTGCAACCCGCTCAGGAAGCTGATCATGATGAACGGGTAGCCCCGCCAGGTGGAGATCAGCAGCAGCGACCACATGGCCAGATCGGGATCGCCCAGCCAGTCCAGCGGCTCGTCGGTGACGCCGATCGCCTGCAGCGAGTAGTTGACCACGCCGAACGGGTTCAGCAACAGCTGCCAGTTCAGCGCGACCACCACCGCGGTGAAGATCCACGGCAGCACCAGCAGCGAACGGAACAGCGTACGGGCGCGCGGGTGAATGTCGGCATTCACCAGCAACGCAAGCCCGATCCCTATCACCAGGTGGCCGAACACCGAGCCGATCGTGAAGATGGCGGTGTTCAGCAGCGCGCTCCAGTAGCCGCCGTCCGACAGCAGCTCGGTGTAGTTGTCCAGTCCCACGAACCGGGGCTGCTGCTCGATGATCACATTGTCGAACAGGCTGTACTCGATCACCTTGTACAGCGGCACCGATAGCAGCGTGCCCAAGATGAACAGCCCCGGCAGCAGGAACGCGTACGGGGTGGCCCGGTGCAGGCGGTCGAGCATGGCGGCGCTCATCGGGTGCGCACCGACGCGCTAGCGCGTCAGGTCCACCCAGCGCGACTGCACGCGGGTGGCGGCCTGCTCGGGCGTCTGGTCGCCGGCCAGCATCGACTGGATCTCCTCGGTCATGACCGACCAGCTGGCCACCGTCCTGGGCGCCTGGCGCAGCTCCTCGACCGGCTCGTCGTTCTCGAGGATGTCGCGCTGGGCGGCGAACACCGGATCGTTGGCGGCCGCATCGTCGTCCAGCGCATCCAGGTTGCCCGGCAGGGCGGAGGAGGCTTCGGCCAGACGCGCATTGACACCCTCGGACAGCAGGAAGGCGATGAACGCCCAGGCCTCGTCCTTGTGCCTGGAATCGGCGGCGATGCCCAGCTCCCAGCCGTGCACCCGGTAGGCCTTGCTGCCGTTCTGGGGCACGCGCACCAGTCGGTAGTCCAGCTCGGGATTGCGCGCCACGATGGCACTGGCGTGCACCGCCGGCGAGATCAGGAATCCGGTGCGCCCTGCGATGAACTCCTCCAGGTCGACACCGCCGGTGCGCGACGCCACGCCGGGGGTCAGCGCGCCCGCCTCGTCCAGTTCCTGCAGGAACGACAGGGTCTCCACCACGGTGGGATTGTCGAAGTCGGGCGTGGTGCCGTCCACGATGCGCCCGCCGGCCGAATACAGCAGCGGCAGGAAGGTCAGGATCGGCCCGTTGGCAGGCGGCTGCGAGGAGAACGGCATGCCGATGCCGGACACCCCGTCTTCCAGCCGCGACACCGCTACCGCCATCTCCTTCAGCTCGGCCCAGTCCATGGGGGGCTTGTCGAAGCCTGCGCGCTCCAGCAGGCCCAGGTTGACGTGCAGCACGAACGGGAACGCGTTCAGCGGAACCATCCAGGTACTGCCGTCGATCTTGCCGATCGGCGCCTGCACCAAGCGCGCGGTGTCGAAGCCGTTCGACTCCAGCGCCAGGTAGTCGTCCAGCGGCTCCAGGATGCCGAGCTCCAGGAACTCCGAGGTCCAGGGCATGTTCAGCCCCAGCACGTCGGCGCCGACCCCGATAGCCCGGTTGGTCACGATGCTCTCGCGCACCTTGCCGAACGGTTGCGTGACCAGCTTGACGCGGATGTCCGGGTGCGCCGCCTCGAACTCCTCCACCAGCCCTTCGTAGAAATCGGCGTTCTGTTCGGCGGCAAACCACTGCAGCCACTCGATCTCGGTGGCGGCAAGGGCGTTGGCGGACAAGCCGAACGCGGCGGCCGCGACGGCGGCGAGCATCGCTCTCTTCATGAGTCTCTCCTCGGGGTGGGTGGAACGGTGTGCATCAGCCCTTCACGCCTCCGGCGGACAGACCCGACACGACGTAGCGCTGGACGAACATGAACAAGATCAGTACCGGCACCGAGCCGATCACCGAGAACGCCATCATCTCGTCCCACTTCAGGCCGAACTCGCCCACCAGCATCGATATGCCGACCGGCACGGTGCGCACCTCGGTGCTGCGCGTGAGCGCCAACGCGAACAGGAACTCGTTCCAGGACAGCAGGAAGGTGTACACGGCGGTGGAGATCAGCCCCGGCGTCGCCATCGGCAGCAGCACGCTGAACAGCACCCTGAGCGGCGAACAGCCGTCGATGATCGCGGCCTCGTCGAAGTCGCGCGGGATGGTGTCCAGGTAGGCGTTCATCATGATGATCGCGTACGGCAATCCGAACGTCAGGTAGGTGATCACCAGCCCGATCCGGGTGTCGTACAGGCGAAGCCACACGATCACGCCGAAGAACGGGATCAAAAGCGTGATGGTCGGCACCATCTGCGTGGAGATCACGAACAACTTGGCGAGCCGGTCACCGAAGAAGCGATAGCGCGAGAAGGCGAACGCTGCCAGCGTGCCGATCACCAGCGACAGCAGCGTCACCGCGATGCCGATCAGGTAGCTGTTGACGATGAAGGCGCGAAACGATGCGTTCTGCAGCACCTTCAGGTAGCCGTCGATCCGGAAATGCTCCGGAATCAGGCGCGGCGGCAACGAGAAGGTGTCGGTGGTCGGCTTGAACGACACCGACAGCATCCACAGCACCGGAAAGGTCACCGCCGCGGTGATCAGGATCAAGGCCCCGTACAGCGACCAGCGGGTCAGCCGTCGGCGCAGGGCATCGCTCAGGCGTGGCCGGCGTGCCGGGCGTCCGCTGCCGAGCGCCGCGGACGAGGCCTGCGCGTTCACGAGTACGCCTTGATCGTGCAGCGATCGATGAAGTCCCAGTCCAGCTCGATGCCAAGCCCGGGCGACGAGGGCAGGTGCGCCATCCCGTCGCGCACGTCGATCGGCTGCTGCAACCCGATCGCGAACAGCTCTTCGGGCACCAGCACCTCGAACATCTCGGTGTTCTTCATCGCCGCGGCGCAATGCAGGTTGACCAGCTCCAGCGGGTGGTAGATCGCGGTGTGAATCTCGCAGTTCATGCCGAACGCCTCGGCCAGGTGAGCGGTCTTCATCAAGCCCGTCACCCCGCCCGACCAGGACGCGTCGGCACGCACGATGTCGATCGCGCGCGTGGCGATCATCTCGGCCACGCCGCCGGGATGATTCTCGGCGGTCTCGCCGCCCACGATGGGGATGTCCAGCGTGCGGGTCAGCTCGCGGATCGAGCCGATGTTCTCGTCGTACATCGCCTCTTCGAGCCAGTGGTACCCGAGCTCCTCCAGCATCCGCCCGAACGCCAGGTTGTCGTGGAAGTTCAACGACCCGACCGGATCGCTCATCAGGCGGAAGTCCGGACCGACCGCCTCGCGGCAGGCCCGGTGCGCGGCGAAGTTGATATCCCGGTCGGCCGGCGGGTGCAGCTTGTAGCCGGCCCAGCCTCGCGCCTGCAGGGCCAGCGCCTCGGCGGCGTACTGCTCCGCGGTATCGAGCGTGAGCGAACTGCCGTAGATCGGCAGGCTGTCGCGGTACGCACCCAGGTAGCGATACAGCGGCAACCCGGCCGCGGTGGCCGCGATCACCCAGGTGGCGATGTCGAACGGCGCCAGCGAATAGCCCGGCACGAAGTTCCACGCCCGGTTCAGCTTTCGGAACTCGTGCCAGTTGCGCTCGCGGTAGTGCGGGTCGCGACCGAGGAAGAACGGCTTCACCATCTCCTCGGCGACCGCTCCCATGGCGATCGCGCTGCGGCCGGCGAACCCGAAGGTGTCCACAGCCAGCCCTTCGTCGGTGGTGAAGCGCATCGCCAGGAACTCGAACGACAGCGGCGAGCCGTCCTTGAGCTTGTAGGCGGTCTCGGGGTCGTGCCGGCAGGCACGGATGGCGATGTCCGCGATCTTCATGCGAGGGTTCCGCGCTCGGACACGGCCACGAAGGCCGAGTGTTCGGTGGTGTAGAAGTCCAGCGTGCTCGGCCCGACCGAGCCGATGCCCAGTCCCGACTGCGCCACGCCCACGAACGGCATGTTGTCGTCGGGCACGGTGCCGTGGTTGATGTGGATCATTCCGCTGCGCGCCTCGGCCAGCGCACGCGACGCGAACGGCGCCCGGTCGGTGAAGATCGCCGAGCTCAGGCCGAAGCGCGTGCCGTTCAGCAACGCGAACGCCTCGTCATCGTCGTCGAAGCCCTGCACGCCGAGCACCGGTCCGAAGATCTCCTCCTGAACCGCCACGTTGTGCGGATCCTCCACCCGCAGCAACGTCGGTGCGTAGAACCGTCCGGTCGGTGCCGACGCGGGCTGCAGGCGCTCACCGCCGATCAGGCACTGCGCACCGTCCGTGACGGCTCTATCGACCAGATGCTCGATCCGCTGCAACTGCGCCGGTGTGGTGATCGGCCCCAGCGTGGTGGCGGGATCCTGCCCACGCCCCGCCACCAGCGCCGACAGGCGTTCGCCCAGTCCGTCCACGGTGCGCTGCAGTGCCGCTCGCGCCACGATGACCCGGCTGATCGAGGTGCAGCGCTGGCCGCTGCACTGGAACGCGGCACCGACGATGGCATCCAGCGCCACCTCGGGGACGGCGATGTCATCGAGCAACGCGCCGTTCTTGCCGCCCAGTTCCAGCGAAACCGGTTTAAGCCCCTGCGCGGCGGTGATCGCCACGCGGCGTCCGGTGTCGACCGAGCCGGTGAACGAGATGGCGCGCACGCGCGGATCACCGGTCAGGTCGGCCGCCACCTCTCCACCACCGAACAGCAGCGACAGGCAGCCGGACGGCAGGAGGGCCTCGCTCAGCTCGGCCAGTGCCAGCGCCGCCGACGGGGTGAACTCGCTCGGCTTGAGCACCACCGCGTTGCCGGTGACCAGCGCCGGCACCAGCTTGCGCATCGGCGTGAGAACCGGAAAGTTCCAGGGCGTGATCGCCAGCACCACCCCGTGCGGGCGGCGCAGTACCCGGTTCGTGTAACCGGGCCGTCCGGCCGGCAGCACGGTGCCGCCGTGCCGTGCGGCGAAGGCGAGCATCTGACGGGCTTCGCGCAGCGCCTTGGCGATCTCGCCACGCGACTCGCCCGAGGGCTTGCCCTGTTCGTCGGTCATGCGGGCAGCGATGGGTTCCGCGTGCGCCTCGATGCGCTGCAGCCAACGCTGCAGTGCCTCGCAGCGATCCGCGGTGGTGCGGGACGACCAGGCCTGAAAGGCGTCGCCGGCACGCTCCAGTACCGCATCGCGGCACGCCCGGTCGGCCACCGCGACGTGCGCGAGAATCCGTGCAGGTTCGGCCGGATCGTGGGTGGTGATCGCCGCGTCGGGATCCGCCGGAGCCATCTCGTTCGGGGATGCCGGCCAGGCCGAGGGCAGCACCGTGTCCGGGTCGATGCGCGACAGCATCATGCCGCGCCCTCGCGTCGTTGTCGGACGGTCGCCTGCGCCCCGCTGCGCAGGAACGATTGGTCCGAGCCGCCGGGTGCGAGCTGCATGCCGCGCGCGTGCAGCGCTTCGGTGTCGTTGCCGGCATACGGCAGGCACCCCATGACCTTGCCGGCGCGACGCACCGTTTCCTCGATGCGACGCATGGCCGAGCGGAACGCCAGGCTGCCCACGTCGCGAAATCCACCCAGACTGGCGGTCAGATCGTTCGGTCCGACGAAGAAGCCGTCGACGCGTTCCAGGTCCGTCATGCCCGCCAGCTCGTCGATCGACCGCGCCGACTCGATCTGGAAGATGAAGGTGGTGGCCGCGTTGGCCTGCTCGAAATACTCCATCGGCAGGTAGCCGAGGTCGGCCGCAGGAATCGCTCCCACCGCCACGCCGCGCGCACCGGCGGGCGCGAACAGTGCGGACGACAGGATGTCCCGCGCCTGATCGACGGTGTCCACACCCGGCGCCAGCAGCGCGTTCGCGCCGGCATCCAGCACCCGCTTGATGGCACCGTCCGAATGATCCGGCAGGCGCACCATCACCGCGGTGTCGTAATGCAGCAGCGCCTGCACCTGAGCGGCGAGCGACGCCACCCCGCCCTGTCCGTGCTCCAGATCGATCAGCACGTAATCCAGGCCGGCACGCGCCATCAGCGCGGTGGCCTGCGGCAGACCCAGCGTGCTCCAGGCGCCGCACAGGTTCTCCCCCGCCTTCAGGCGCCGACGGAATTCCAGGCCTTTCGCCACGGTCCGTGGCATCTCGACACTCATGCGCGTGCGCTCTTCAGGTTGTGCGTGTGCAGCCATTGCCCCGGCTCGACCGCTTCGCTGGTCAGGCCGATGACGTAGCCGTCGCGCACCACTTCGCTGCCGACCCGCAGCGCCGTCAGCGCGATCTTGTGAAAGCGAGGGATCCGCTCCAGCGCGACGATCGGTGATGCGCTCGTCGATGCGCCCGGGGGCCCCGAGGTGGACAGGCCCTGCTGCTCGTACCTGCCGCTTCGCAGCACCACGCGCTCGCCGCGCCCCACGGCCACGAGCAGGTTGGCGACGTGATCGCCGGGCGCGAGCTGCACCGCGACCACCAGGGCCTGCGGTGCAAGCTCGTTCCCCTGATCGCGTTCGTTCCCGGGCTCGTTCCCGCTCACAGCGACTCTCCGAATCGCGAGATGCACTCGGCGCCCTCGCCGACCGCCTCCCCCCAGGTCCATGTTCCCGAGGCGACATCGAGCAGGCGCTCCAGAAGCTCGTCCAGCACCGCCGGCGGATTAGCCCGACTGCCCATCAGCGACGAGCAATCCAGATCGATCTGCTCGGACAGGCCCAGCATCGTCGCCTCGTTGGCGCACACTTTCAGCGTGGGCGCCAGCGCGCTCACATGGCTGTTGCCCACACCGGTGCTGAACACCAGCACCTGCGCACCGGCGGCGACGAAGCCTGTCAGCGACTCCGGCGAGTAGGCGGGCGCGTCCATGAGGTACAGCCCGGCACCGGGTGGCGTCTCGGCGTAGCGCAGCACGCCCTGGATCTCGGCGCTGCCGGTCTTGGCCACCGATCCGCTGGCCTTCTCCTCGATGGTGGACAGGCCGGCGCGGATGTTGGCGCGGTTCGGGTTGATGTCGGTCAGCGAGATACCGGCCTGCCTGGCGAGCGACTCGCGGCGCAGCACGGCAGCCACCACGGCTTCGCCGATGCGCGGCGATGCCGAGCGTTGCGCCAGTTGCCGCTCGGTGCCGAGCCACTCCAGCGTCTCGCCCACGATGACGGTGGCCCCCTCGTCCACCAGCCGATCGGTCAGGCGGCCGAGCAGAGGGTTCGCCGCGATGCCGGAGGTCGGATCCGACAGGCCGCATTCCAGACCGACCACGAGGGCGGCGAGCGGTTGAGGCGTGCGCCGCACGCGCGAGGCCTGCCGTCGCAGCCGCGCACCCTCGCGCACCGCCCGATCGCTCAGGCGCAACGCATCGTGTCCGACCTCGTCGCTGCACAGGGCCGCGAACGGACGATCCAGCGGCTTCAGGGCCTCGATCAGGGCGTCGCAACGCGGTCGGTCGGCACTCAGCACCAGCACCGCGCCGACATTGGGATTGCTGGCCAGCCCGATCAGCGATGCCAGCTGACGTTCGGCATCGACCCCCAGCAGCCCCATGCCGTAGGGCGTCGAGACGAGCACCGAGCCGGGCAGCGCGACGTGCACACGGCGCGCGGTGGCCTCGGTCAGTCCGGTGGTGTTCAGCACCAGCAGGTGGTTGCGCACGCCGGCCGGCCCATGGGCACGGGGGTAGCCTTGAAATTCGGTGAGCGGTGCGGACGACACGGGAATTTCTGAGACCCCAACTGAGAGCTCAGTTGAGCATGTCACTGTCGCCCGCCTGTGTCAACATGACTCCCATGGTCACGACAGACGCCGACGGCGGCACGATCGACTCCCCGGCACCGCTGCGCGAGAGTGCCTATCGCGGCTTCATGAACGCGTTGCTCGCGCGCGAGTTCCGCCCAGGAAGGCTGATCAGCCAGCGCGAGATCGCCGCGCGCACCGGCAGCTCGCTGACCTCGGTCCGCGAGGCGCTCAAGCGGCTGGAGGGCGAGCGCATCGTCGAGTTGCTGCCCAAGCGCGGCATCCTGATCCGCGAGGTGCGGCGGGCCGACATCGCGCAGGCCTACGATGCGCGGTTGCTGATCGAGGACCATGCGATCGGCACCTATGCCAGGCACTGCGATCGGCAGCAGGTCGAGCACTTCCTGGAGGCGACGCGCATCGCGGTGTCGAATCGTCCGGCAGATCAGGCCGAGGAACTGGAACACTTCGATCGGCGCATCCGGCTCGATCGCGATCTGCATCGCACCATCGTGGCGGCGCTGCGCAACGGTCCGCTGGCCAGCGCGCACGCCACGATCGAGACCACCATGCTGCTGGCCCGGTTGAACCTGCCCCCGCTGTTTCACAGCCGGGGCCCGGCCTTCGACGAGCACCTGGTGCTGCTGGAGGCGCTGCGCGAACGAGACGTGCGCGGCGCCCGTCGTTCGCTGCGCGAGCACCTGTTGCTGGCGAAGGAGCGCGCGCTGCACAGCGCGGAGCCCTGAGCCGGACGGTACGGGTACCGGCCCTCAGCCCCCCAGCCGCACGTACCTGGTCCGTTGCCCGCGCTGCACCAGCAGCATCAGCTCGTCCGCCTGGCGTGCGGCGATCGCCTGCAGCTGATCGGCCGCGGCCACCGGGGTGCCGTTGATCGCCAGCACCGCCTCGCCTTCGCGCACGCCGGCCTGCGCCAGCCGGCTATCGGGTGCCAGCGCCTCGACCAGCACGAAGCGCTGACCGCTGCGCGAGACCCGGTCCTGGAACGTCACCCCGTCCAGCAGCGGATGGGTCAGCTGCAGCGCCTCGACCACCGCCCCGATCCGCTGCTTGGCGCCATCGCGAACGATCGACAGCGTCAGTCGCTGGCCGAGCCGCACCAGTCCGATGCGGTTGCGCACGTCGCCGACATCGCGCACCCGCCGCTCATCGATCGCCACGATCACGTCCCCGACCCGCAGGCCGGCCTTCTCGGCCGGCGAGCCGCTGCGCACGCTGCCGATCACCACGCCGCTGTCCACCGGCAGGTCGAACGCCTCTGCCAGGCGGGCATCCACCGCCTGGGCGCTGATGCCGAGCGCGCCGCGGCGCACCTCGCCGTTCTCGACGATCTGTTCGAGCAGGTCGCGCGCCAGGTTCGACGGGATCGCGAAACCGATGCCCACGTTGCCGCCAGCAGGTCCCACGATGGCGGTGTTGATACCGATCAGCCGCCCGTCCAGCGCGATCAGCGCTCCGCCGCTGTTGCCCGGATTGATCGAGGCGTCGGTCTGGATGAAGTCCTCGAACGCCTCGATGCCCAGCCCGCTGCGCCCCAGCGCCGAGACGATGCCGGAGGTGACCGTCTGCCCCAGCCCGAACGGGTTGCCGATCGCCACGCAGAAATCGCCCACGCGCAGCGCATCCGAATCCGCCCAGTCCAGCGCCGTCAACCGCTCGGCCGGGATGCGCAGCACCGCGATGTCGGCCTGCGGATCTTCACCCACCAGCGTCGCGTCGAACTCGCGCCCGTCGGTCAGCGTGACCAGGATGCGACCGGCTCCCTCGATCACGTGCTGGTTGGTGATCACCAGTCCCTGGCCGGCATCGACGATGACCCCGGAGCCCACGCTCTGTGGTCGGGTCCGCGACGGCGCGCCTCCATCCTGCTCGCGTTGCTCGAAGTAGCGCCGAAAGAACGGGTCCTGCATCAACGGGTTCGCGGCCCGCGGCGGTGCCTCGGTGGCGATGTTCACGATCGCCGGCATCACCCGCTCCAGCATCGGAGCCAGCGTGGGCAACGGTTGCCCCTCCGCCATCCCCGGCACCGCGGCCGATGACGAAATCGGCCCCAGGCAGGTGATCAGCAGCAGCGCGGCAAGAATCGAACGCATCGAGCGCATCGGATCGGGACGAGGGATGCTCGGGACACGCACGATACGTTCCTTATCGGCTTGGCCGGCAAGGGCGGCCTGGCCGGTTCGCTCGGCGGACGTCGGCCGTCGGTCGGCCTACCACTCGCCGGTGTTCTGCATGCTCTGCCACGGCTCGGCAGGTTTCAGCGAATCGCCCTTCTGCAGCAGCTCGAACGAGATGCCGTCCGGCGAGCGCACGAACGCCATGTGACCGTCGCGCGGCGGGCGGTTGATGGTCACGCCGGCATCCATCAGCTTCTGGCAGAGGGCGTAGATATCGTCCACCACGTAGGCCAGGTGGCCGAAGTTGCGGCCGCCGCCGTACGACTCGCCGGTCTTGCCTTCCTCGGGCCAGTTGTAGGTCAGCTCGATCAGCGGCGCCTTTTCCTCCTTCGCGCGTGTCACGTCCTCGTCGGCGGCCAGGAAGACCAGCGTGAACCGGCCCTTCTCGTTCTCGACACGGTTGGTCTCGGTCATGCCGAGCAGGTCGCGGTAGAAGCGCAGGCTGGCGTCGATGTCCTCGACGCGCACCATGGTGTGCAGGTAACGCATGGATGTTCTCCGGATGGGGTGCTGTAACTCGGGCACAGGATCGCACGCGTGGCGGCCACCGCACGCGAATCGCCTTCTCGACGAGAAAAGCTACCCGCCCGTGGGCGCGGCTTCGCCACCCGCCTCGTCCCGGCCGTGCCCGCCATCGGAGTCACTCGTGTCGCCCGTGTCGATCTGGCCGTCCGTGTCGCCTTCGCCGTTCCCGCTGAGCGCGATGCGCGCCGGTTCGTCACCCGAGCGCAGTATCGCGGTCCGGGTCGGGAACGGGATCCGGATACCGGCCCTCTCCAGGCCTGCCAGGATGTCGCGGTTGACGGCATCGTGCACGTGCTTGGCCGACCAGTAGTCGGAGGTGGCGGTGTAGTACTGCACCAGCAGCTGCAGGTCGTAGGGGCCGAACTTGTCCAGCACCACGTTCACGCCGGCCTCGGTGGCGATGCCGTCGCCGCGCGCCGCGATCGCCTGCTCGATGATCGATACCGTCCGGGCGATCTCGTCGACCGGGGTGTCCAGCGCGATGCTCAGGTGGAAGCGCCGGCGCACGCTCGGCCGGCTGGACACGTTGACCACCTCGTCGCCGAGCATCCGCGTGTTCGGAATGGTGATCAGGAAGCCGTCGAAAGTGCGAAAACGCGTGGTCCGAAAGCCGATGCCCTCGATCTGGCCCCACTGGCCGTCGTAGATGATGGTGTCGTTCACGTTGACCGAGCGGTCGGAGAACAGCGTGAACGAGGCGGCCAGGTTCTCGATCAGCCCGCGCATCAGGAACCACAGCAGCACGCCGACCACGCCGAGCCCGGTCAGGATGCCGCCCAGGCTGGCCCCGATCACCACCCGGGTCACCACCAGCACCAGCGCGACGATGGCCAGCAGGCGCAGCACGTGCGTGATCACCAGCCGACCGTTGACGCCGACGTCGGCATCGGTGATGCGTTGCACCAGGCTCGAGAGTTGCTCGCTCAGGGGGATGCACAGGTTCCACACCGCCCAGAACACCACGCCGGCCAGCACCGTGGCCAGCGCGCCGTTCACCCACCACTCGACCGCGGTCGGCTTCCACAGCGCGTGGAAGCCGAGCCACGCACCGAGCGTGGCGGCGCCCAGCAGCAGCGGCAGGCGCATCGCTATCGCCGCCCGGTACAGCCCCTGATGCTGCGAGCTGTCGATGCGCCGTGTCAGTCGGGAGAGCGTGGCGTTGGCCAGCGAGCCCACCAGCAGTCCGGCGATGATGCGACCGAACAGGCCGAGCCATTCCTCCAGGTCGTTTCGGGTGATGATCGTGTAGCGCGTCATGGCCTTCGCGAACGGCCAGAACGCATCGTGTTGCTCGCGTCGCGGAGGCGGCACGTAGCCCCGGCTGCGCGCCGAGACGATATCGCTGAACTCGGCCAGTTCCTCGTCACGCAGCGCCGGCAGGTCTTCGCGCACCTCGGCCAGGGTCAGGAGGCCATCGCCCTGCAGCCGATCGAGCCGTGCCGACAACGCCCGCTCGTAGCGCTGCTGGGCCGCCTGCACGTCCAGCGCGATGTCGTAGCGATCCTGGGCCACCTCGTCACCGCGCCTGACCAGCGCCTCGATGAACGAGGCGCGCGCCGCGGCGGTGACCTGGTCGCGTTCCACCAGGGTACCCGCTCCCGGATCGCTGCCGCTGCCCAGTGCACCGAGGCCCTGCGCCATTGCCGTACCCGACGGTAGAAGCACGAGCAGGGCCGCCAGGAGGAGCCGGACGGTGGCGGGGGCGCGCGGCGGCGAGAACGGACGCATGTCGGCTCGGGGTGTCGACGATGGCGCAGTATGCCAACTGGTGACCGATTCGCCCTACCGGTTCACGCCGTTCGGCAGGATTGACCGATCGGGCGAGGCTCAGGAAGCCCGGCGCACCGACGTCTCGGTCCCGCCACCTTCGGCCGTCACCGCATCCCGGCGCCCCGCCTCCAGATCGGCATGCTCGTCGATCCACGCCTGCAATGCCGATTCGGTGCCGTCCGGCACGTGCAGCCCCTTGCGGCTGCGCCGCCACAGGATGTCCTCGGCGGTCTGCGCGTACTCGTGCGCCATCAGGTAGCGCACCTCGGCCTCGTACAGCGGACCACCGAAGTGCCGGCCGAGATCGCTCATCGAGGTGGCGTCCCCGACCATCGCATCGATGCGGGTGCCGTAGTTGCGCGCCCAGTCCAGCAGCACCTTCGGCTCCAGCCAGGGGTAGCGGTCGCGGCAACCGTTCAGGAATCGCTGGAAATCCGCGTTCTCGATGTCGCCGCCCGGCAGCGCCACGCCGGAGGTCCAGGGCCTGCCCTGCACGCCGAGCGGCTCCTTCAGCATGTCGACCGCCTGCTCGGCAAGCTTTCGGTAGGTGGTGATCTTGCCGCCGAACACCGACAGGATCGGCGCGTTCTCGCGCGTGTCCAGGTCCAGCTTGTAGTCGCGTGTCACCTTGGAGGCGTTGTCGGAGGCATCGTCGTACAGGGGCCGCACGCCCGAATAGGTCCAAGACACCTGCTTGGCGGTGACCGGCGTCTTGAAGTACTCGCTGGCGGCCGAACAGATGTAGTCGATCTCCTCGGGGGTGATGCGGCTGTTGCCGGGCTCGTCGTGCACCTCGACATCGGTGGTGCCCAGCAGCGTGAAATCGTTCTCGTACGGCACCGCGAAGATGATGCGGTTGTCCGCGTTCTGGAAGATGTAGGTGAACGGGTGATCGAACAGCTTCGGCACCACGATGTGACTGCCCTTGACCAGGCGAACGCCGTTCTTCGAGTCGTTCTCCTCGTCCAGGCCGAGCGTCTGCTCCACCCACGGACCGGAGGCGTTGACGATGGCGCGCGCGTGCACCGTGTCGGCGGCGCCGTTGGCCTTGTCGAGCAGCTCGACGCTCCAGCCCGCCTGATCGTTCGGGCGATCGCCGGGGTTCCTGACAAGATCGGTGCACTCGGTGCGAAGCCGCACCGTGCAGCCGCGATCGGCCGCATCCATCACGTTCAGCGTGACCAGACGCGAGTCCTGCACCCAGCAGTCCGAGTACTCGAAGCCTGCGCTGAAGTCGTCCTTCAACGCCTCGCCGGCCACGTGTCGGGTCAGGTCCACGCCCTTGGAGCGCGGCAGCAACTTGCGCCCGCCCAGGTTGTCGTACAGGAACAGCCCGGCGCGGATCAGCCAGCGCGGGCGAAGGTCCTTGTGGTGCGGCAGGATGAAGCGCAGCGGCCAGATGATGTGCGGCGCGGCACGCATCAGCACCTCGCGCTCGCCGAGCGCATGCCTCACCAGCGCGAAATCGTAGTATTCCAGATAGCGAAGACCGCCGTGCACCAGCTTGGTGCTCGACGAGGAGGTGTGCTGGGCGATGTCGTCCTTCTCGCACAGCAGCACCGACAATCCGCGGCCGGCCGCGTCGCGGGCGATGCCCGCCCCGTTCACCCCGGCGCCGATGACGACCAGGTCGTAGGGGCGTTCGCGGGTGCCGAGTTGCGCTGCTTGTGTCCGGGTCATCGTGAACGTCTCCGCATCGTGTCAGGTGAATGCGGGAAGGGCCCGCCCATGACAAGCGACACGAGTCATGGCGAGCCCTTCCCCGCCCCCCTTCAGCAAAGGGGTCGAACCGGCCGGTTCGGCCGGATGGCGGCCGCCCGATACCGGGCGGCCACGCCGGTCAGCCTTCCCAGCTCTTCACCAGCTCATCGTAGCCGATGGTCTGCGGCTCCGGCTTCTCGTTGTCAAGCTTGGGCTTGGGAGCACCGGGCTGGTCGAACCAGTACTGCGGATCCTGCTCCTCGTTCAGCACCGGACCGATATCGCCCTGAACGCCCGCACGCTCCAGGCGCGACAGCACCTTCTCCTGCGCCTCGCACAGGGCGTCCATGGCTTCCTGCGGCGTCTTGGCACCCGAGGAGGCGTCCCCGATGTTCTGCCACCACAGCTGCGCAAGCTTCGGATAGTCCGGCACGTTGGTACCGGTCGGCGACCACTGCACGCGTGCCGGCGAACGGTAGAACTCGACCAGCCCGCCCAGTTCCGGCGCGCGCTCGGTGAAGCTCTCGTCCTGTACGGTGCTTTCGCGGATGAAGGTCAGTCCGACGTGGGACTTCTTCACATCCACCGTCTTGGAGGTGACGAACTGCGCGTACAGCCAGGCCGCCTTGGCCCGATCGACCGGCGTGGACTTCATCAGCGTCCACGAACCGGCGTCCTGGTAACCCAGCTTCTGGCCCTCTTCCCAGTACGCCCCCTTCGGGCTGGGTGCCATGCGCCACTTCGGCGTGCCGTCGTCGTTCATGACCGGGATGCCTTCGGCGACCATGTCGGCGGTGAAGGCGGTGTACCAGAACATCTGCTGGGCGATGGCGCCCTGTGCCGGTACCGGCCCGGACTCCGAGAAGGTCATGCCCTGCGCCTCGGGCGGTGCGTAGGCGGTCAGCCAGTCGATGTACTTCTGGATCGCGTAGACCGAGGCGGGACCGTTGGTATCCCCTCCGCGCGCCACGCAGCTGCCGACCGGCTGGCTGTTCTCGTTGACGCGGATGCCCCACTCGTCCACCGGCAGCCCGTTCGGCTCGCCCTTGTCGCCGTTGCCGGCCATCGACAGCCACGCATCGGTGAAGCGCCAGCCCAGCGACGGATCCTTCTTGCCGTAGTCCATGTGGCCGTACACCTGCTCGCCGTCGATCTCGCGACCGGTGAAGAATTCGGCGATGTCCTCGTAGGCGGACCAGTTGACCGGCACGCCCAGCTCGTAGCCGTACTGCTCCTGGAAGTCGGCCTGGTTCTGTTCGTCGTTGAACCAGTCGTAGCGGAACCAGTACAGGTTGGCGAACTGCTGGGTGGGCAGCTGATACAGCTTGCCGTCCGGGCCGGTGGTGAACGAGGTGCCGATGAAATCGTCCACGTCCAGCGTCGGCGACGTGACGTCGGCCCCTTCGCCTTCCATCCAGTCGGTCAGGTTCCTGACCTGCTGATAGCGCCAGTGCGTGCCGATCAGGTCCGAGTCGTTGACGTAGCCGTCGTAGATGTTCTCGCCCGACTGCATCTGCGTCTGCAGCTTCTCGACCACGTCGCCCTCGCCGATCAGGTCGTGGGTCACCTGGATGCCGGTGATGGCGGCGAACGCCGGCGCCAGCACCTTGGACTCGTACTCGTGCGTGGCGATCGTCTCGGACACCACCTTGATCTCCATGCCATCGAACGGCTCGGCCGCATCGATGAACCACTGCATCTCGGCCTTGGCCTCGTCGGCCGACAGCGTGGACAGGTCGCCGATCTCGTCGGCGATGAACGCCTCGGCCGCGGCCATGTCCGCCTGGGCGGCACCGGTGCCGCCGAGCAGGCCGGCCACCGCGATCGCGGTGGCAGTTCTTCGGAACGTCTGCATGTCTTCCTCCAGGAATGTGGGTACTGCGGGTTCCAGCGACCGGTCGGGTCGCAAGGGCTTGACGAACGAAAACCTAGACGAACAGGAACACCAGCGCGGCGTACACGAGCGACACGCCGAGCGCCTTCCACAGGTCCGGCCCCATGAACAGCAGCCAGGCCAGGTTGATGAACGCGCTGCCGAGCAGCGACAGGAACAACCGGTCGCCGCGCGTGGTCTCGAAGCGCAGGATGCCGATGCGCGGTCCGCCACCGGGCGAGAAGCGCTCCCACACCACCATCGTCACCAGCAGCACGCCGATGACGATGAAGAAGATCGCGGTGGGCGTGGTCCACGCCATCCAGGACAGGTTCATGATCGGGCTCCGGCTCAGACCCGCCCGAGGGCGAAGCCCTTGGCGATGTAGTTGCGAACGAAGAAGATCACCAGCGCACCGGGGATGATGGTCAGCGCGCCGGCCGCGGCCAGCACGCCCCAGTCCATGCCCGAGGCCGACACGGTGCGCGTCATGATGGCGGTGATCGGTTTCGCCTCGGTGGCGGTCAGCGTGCGCGCGATCAGCAGCTCCACCCACGAGAACATGAAGCAGAAGAAGGCCGCCACGCCGATGCCGCTGGCGATCAGCGGCGTGAAGATCTTGATGAAGAAGCGCGGGAAGCTGTAGCCGTCGATGTAGGCGGTCTCGTCGATCTCGCGCGGCACCCCGGACATGAAGCCCTCCAGGATCCACACCGCCAGCGGCACGTTGAACAAGCAGTGGGCCAGCGCCACCGCCAGGTGGGTGTCGAACAGCCCGAACGCCGAGTACAGCTGGAAGAACGGCAGCACGAACACCGCCGGCGGTGCCATGCGGTTGGTCAGCAGCCAGAAGAACATGTGCTTGTCGCCCAGGAACCGGTAGCGGCTGAAGGCGTAGGCGGCCGGCAGCGCCACCGCCACCGAGATCACCATGTTGAGCATCACGTAGATGATCGAGTTGATGTAGCCGTTGTACCAGGACGGGTCGTTGAAGATGACCGCGTAGTTGGCCAGCGTGGGGTTCCGCGGCCACAACGAGAACGAGGACAGGATCTCCTGGTTGGTCTTGAAGCTCATGTTGACCAGCCAGTAGATCGGCAGCATCAGCAGCGCGATGTACACGGTCGGCACCAGCCAGGTCCAGCCGCGATCGGGTTTCGCGGCGGCCCGCTGCGCATCGACCACCAGCGGCGTGGTGCTGCTGCCGGGCAACGCGTCGCCGGGCGGGGCCGGCGTGCGGGCGGACCCGTCCCCGTGCGTCTTCGTGCCTGCGCTCATCGATCAGCCCTCCGCCTTGCCACGGTCGTCGCTGTCGACGCCGAAGTTGGTCATCACCGTGTAGAACACCCAAGACAGCAGCAGGATGATCAGGAAGTAGATGATCGACATGGCCGCGGCCGGGCCCACGTCGAACTGGCCGATGGCCGTCTTGACCAGATCGATCGACAGGAAGGTGGTGGAGTTGCCCGGACCACCGCCGGTCAGCACGAACGGCTCGGTGTAGATCATGAAGCTGTCCATGAACCGCAGCAGCACCGCGATCAGCAGCACGCGCTGCATCTTCGGCAGCTGGATGTAGCGGAACACCTTCCACTTCGAGGCGCCGTCGATGCGGGCCGCCTGGTAGTAGGCTTCCGGAATGGCCACCAGTCCCGAGTAGCACAGCAGCACCACCAGGCTGGTCCAGTGCCACACGTCCATGATGATGATCGTTATCCAGGCGTCCAGCGAGTTGGTGGCATAGTTGTAGTCCACGCCCATGGCCGCCAGCGTGTGGCCCAGCAGGCCGATGTCGGCCCGACCGAACACCTGCCAGATGGTGCCCACCACGTTCCAGGGAATCAGCAGCGGCAGCGCCATCAGGATCAGGCACACCGGCACCCAGATGCCCTTCCTGGGCATGCACAGCGCGATGCAGATTCCCAGCGGAATCTCGATCGCCAGGATGATGCCGGAGAAGATCAGGTTCCTGACCAGCGCATCGCGGAAGCGACTGGAGTTCAGCACGTCCTGGTACCACTCGGTGCCGACCCAGAAGAACTCGTTGTTGCCGAACGTGTCCTGGACCGAATAGTTCACCACGGTCATCAGCGGGATGATGGCCGACAGCGCCACCAGCAGGAACACCGGCAGCACGAACCACCAGGCGCGGTTGTCGAAGGGTCGGTTGTCGGTCGCCATCGCCTCAGACTCCCCGCACCAGGTGCGAATCGCTATACACGTTCATGCGCGCCGGATCGAACACCGCGACCGCCTCGCCCGGTATCTCGGCCCCCTCGGGCACCACCGCGTCGATGGCGTGCCCGTCCACCGTTCCGCGCACGATCCGGTGACGGCCGATGTTCTCCACCCGGCTGATCGTCAGCGGCAGGCGCGTGCGTCCGTCATCGGTGCCCCGCGCCGGCACGATGTCGACGAACTCGGGCCGGATGCCGACCTCGACCTTGCCGGCAAGCCGGTCGAAACGTTTGTCCAGGCCGAACTGCCCGCCGCCGACCGACACCGTGCTGCCGGAGACCTCGGCCGGCAGGATGTTCATGCCCGGCGAGCCGATGAAGTAGCCCACGAAGGTGTGCGCCGGCTCGTCGAACAGTTCCTCGGGCGTACCGATCTGCACCACTTCGCCGTCGTACATGACCACCACCTTGTCGGCGAACGTGAGCGCCTCGGTCTGATCGTGGGTCACGTAGATCATGGTGTGCTCGAACTGCTCGTGCAGCTCCTTCAGCTTGGTGCGCAGCTGCCACTTCATGTGCGGATCGATCACCGTCAGCGGCTCGTCGAACAGGATCGCGTTGACGTCGTAGCGCACCAGGCCGCGTCCCAGCGAGATCTTCTGCTTCTCGTCCGCGGTCAGGCCGCGTGCCTTGCGGTCGGCCTTGTCGGACAGGTCCAGGGTGGCGAGCATGTCGGTGACGCGCCGCTCGATCTCCGGCTTGTCGATGCCGCGGTTCCTGAGCGGAAACGCCAGGTTCTCCGCCACGCTCATCGTGTCGTAGATCACCGGGAACTGGAACACCTGCGCGATGTTGCGTGCCTCGGGCGACAGCGTGGTCACGTCCTTGTCGTCGAAGCGGATGTGCCCGGCGGACGGGATCAGCAGGCCGGAGATGATGTTCAGCAGCGTGGTCTTGCCGCAGCCGGACGGACCGAGCAGCGCGTAGGCGCCGCCGTCCTGCCAGTCGTAGTCGATCTGCTTGAGCGCGAAATCCTGGTCGCCGGCAGGGTTCGCCAGGTAGGAGTGCGCCAGTCGATCGAGGGTGATGCGGGCCATCGGCAGCGGGCTCGGGACGTCTGGACGAGGGAAGAGGGAAGAGGCTCAGGCCGCCCGGGCGGGGGCATCGAGAGGAGAGGCGACCAGGGCGCCGCGCGCATCGAACAGGTAGTAGCTGCGCGGGTCCAGATGCACCCGGGTGTCGGAACCGGGCGCCAGCCGATGCACGCCATGGGTCAGCAGGACCCAGTCGCCGTGCCCGGTCCGGCCGCCGGGTGCGTCGGTGCCTGCCGGGCCGGTGGCTGCGGACGGTAAGCCGACATGGACGTGGACGTACGTCTCCGAGCCGGTGATCTCGCTGGTGCCGACCCGCGCCGGCAGGCCCACTTCGTGGGTGGCGCTCCCGCTCAGCGACAGGTGGTGCGGGCGGACCGCCAGCGTGTAATCGCCGTCGGCAAGCGATGCACCGGCGACACCGAGGGCGAGCTCGCCGCAGAACAGCCCGGCGCCGCGCTTGACGACCGGCAGGGTATTCAGCGGTGGATCGGCGAAGGTGGCCGCGGTGACCAGGTCCGCCGGACGGTTGTAGACGTCGATGGTCTCGCCGAACTGCGTGATCCGACCCTCGTGCAGGGTGGCGGTGCGTCCGCCGAGCAGCAGCGCCTCGTGCGGCTCGGTGGTGGCGTAGACGAACACCGCGCCGCTCTCGGCGAACAGCCTGGGCAGCTCCACCCGCAGCTCCTCGCGCAGCTTGTAGTCCAGGTTGGCGAGCGGCTCGTCCAGCAGCACCAGTTCGGCGCCCTTGACCAGCGCCCGTGCCAGCGCCGTGCGCTGCTGCTGCCCGCCTGACAGGTTCAGCGGCGTGCGTTCCAGGAACGGAGTGAGCTTGAGCAGGTCGGCCGCCTCGCGCACCTTGCGGTCCAGTTCGCCGCGCTCCACGCCGCTCAGCCGCATCGGGGAGGCGATGTTCTCGTACACGCTCAGCGCCGGGTAGTTGATGAACTGCTGGTAGACCATCGCCACGTTGCGCTTTCGCACGCCAAGCCCGGTGACATCCGTGCCGTTCATGCGAACGGTGCCGGAACCGGGCTTGTCCAGCCCCGCCATCAATCGCATCAGCGTGGTCTTGCCGGACAGCGTGGGTCCGAGCAGCACGTTGACGTGACCGGGCTCGAGCACCAGCGACACATCGTCGATGTGCATCGAGGTGCCGACCTGCTTGCTGACGTTCACCAGTTCGAGCATGCGGCGTGCGTTCCCGGGAATCTGCAAAAAAAGGCGCTGGGGATGAGCGGCGGATCGAACGGCGCGTACCGGTTTGTTGCCTGAATCAACCGACACCCGTTCCCGGCCGACCGTAATTGCCACAAAACCGAAAGTCAAATGAAAACCGGCCCCGAGAGCCCCGGCGCGTCCCCTCGACCGATCCTCGATACGCTCAGCGGCCGCTTCGGCCGGTTTCGATCATCCGTATTCCGAAACTCGCCGCCAGGGAACCGAAGGCGGCGTCCGGACAACGATCGGTCACGAAGGCGTGCACCTGCGACAGGTGCCCGATGCGCACCGGCGCGGCACGCTCGTGCTTGCCGGCATCCGCGGCGAGCACCACCTGTCGGGCATTGGCGATGATCGCCTGGGCCACCCTCACCTCGCGGTAGTCGTAGTCCAGCAAGGCGCCCTGCGCATCGATGGCCGAGGCGCCGATGATGGCGAAGTCGACGTTGAACTGGCCGACGAACTCGACCGCCGCCTCGCCGATGACCGCTCCGTCGCTGGAGCGCACCTCGCCCGGCGCGATCAGCACCTTGTTCTGCGCGTAAGGGCGCATCAGCGAGGCGACCTCCAGGTTGTTGGTGATCACCAGCAGACCGCTGTGCTGCAACAGCGCCCTGGCCACCGCTTCGTTGGTGGTCCCCACGTTGATGAACAGCGACGCATCGTTGGGCACCAGGTCGGCCACCGCACGCCCGATCGCCTGCTTGGCGTCGCCGGCGAGCATGCGTCGCGCCTCGTGGCTCATGTTCTCCACCCGCGAAGCCAGGCGGGCGCCACCGTGCGTGCGCGTAAGCAACCGCTCGTCGCACAGGTGCGCCAGGTCCTTGCGGATGGTCTGCGGGGTGACCCCGAAACGGGCCGCCAGCGAATCGACGCCGAGCGATCCGGTCTGCCGGGCGATGTCCAGTATCTGTTGGCGGCGACCCTCGATCACGTAGCTTGTCCGCTTTCGTTTTCAATAAACTTACAGCAAACGAAAGTCGAAGCGAAAGTGGCGGTCGAGCGCGCTCCGACGCATCCTTGGCGCGGCGCCGACCACCCGCCCGTGATTCCTGACGCGAGCATCCGGTCAGGCGTGCCGTTCGGCCGTGCCGGTCGAAAGACCGGGGGCGGACGCGCCATAGCACGGTTTGCATTGTTAAACACTGTTGCGTAACTCAAGTATGGTCACGCGCGTTGACTAAGCTACTTCCCTAGGCAGCCGCCTGACCGTGAACCCGAGCCCATATCATGCATACCCTTTCCCGTCTGTTCGCCACGACGCTGACCCTTGCCGCCTTTCCGGCCATGGCGCAGGACGCCGACGCCGTCGATGACACCTCGGTCGCGGACCAGGCACTCGCCATCGGTGACGCCGTGATCTCCGGCTGGAGCGGCAGCGCCGCGCTGGGTGCCTCGTTCGCGTCGGGCAATGCCGAATCGAACAACATCAACGGCTCGCTCCGGCTGATCAAGAGCCACAACCGCTGGGAGCACGTGCTCACCGGCTCGGTGTTCAAGGGCAGCTCCACCACCGTGGTGACGCAGCGCGATGCCGACGGGGCCGTGGTGCTCGACGACAACGGCTTTCCGCAACGCGAGATCGTCGAGGGCGACAACTCGGATCGCCTGACGCTCGGCTACCAGCCCCGATACTTCTTCAGCCCGAAGCTGTACGCGTTCGCCATCCTGAGCTACGAGACCGACGAGCCGGCCAACATCGACTCCTCCACGCGTCAGATCGTCGGCGCAGGCTACAGCTTCTACCGCGATGCGTCCGGCTACCTGTCCGGCGAGGTCGGTCTGGGCAACAAGACCCTGGAGCCGGTGTTCGGCAGCGACCTGGACGGTGCCATCGGCTACCTGGGCCTGAACTACCTGAACCGCATCACCGACACGGTGACCCTGAACGCGGATGTCCGGAGCGATTTCGGCAGCGACAACACCTTCCTGGAGCTCGGACTGGGCGCCGCGTTCAAGCTGTCCGATCGCTTCTCGCTGAAGATCTCGCACTTCTCGCGCGCCAACACCGACCTGGACAACCCCAGCAACCCGCTGGATTCGAGCACCGACAGCATCACCACGATGAACCTGGTCATCGACATCTGAAGGATTTGAACGCGCCCGGGCGCCCTCACTCGTCGGCAGGCGGAACAGTACACTGGCGGCCAACGCGTAACGACGAGATCGCCGCATGTCCGACCCTCTCCTGCTGAGCATCGATCAGGGCACCACCAGCTCGCGCGCCATGCTGTTCGAGCGCGACGGCAGCACGTACGCCGTCGCGCAACGCGAGTTCACCCAGCACTACCCGGAACCGGGCTGGGTGGAGCACGACGCCGAAGAGATCTGGGACACCGTGCTGGCGGTGACCCGCGAAGTCCTGTCGAAGGCGGATGCCGACCGGCGCACCATCGCCGGCATCGGCATCACCAATCAGCGCGAGACGGTGGTGGTGTGGGATCGCCACAGCGGCAAGCCCATCCACCGCGCCATCGTCTGGCAGGACCGGCGCACCGCCGAGCGCTGCCGCGAGCTGCGCGAGGCGGGCCACGCGGCGAAGGTGGCGCGCACCAGCGGTCTGCTACTCGACCCCTACTTCTCCGGTACCAAGCTTTCCTGGCTGCTGGACCACGTGCCCGGCGCCCGCCAGCGCGCCGAAGCCGGCGAGCTGGCCTTCGGCACCATCGACAGCTTCCTGATCTGGCGCCTGACCGGCGGCGCCCGGCACGTCACCGATACCACCAACGCCTGTCGCACCCTGCTGTTCGACATCCGTCGCAATGCCTGGGACAAGGGCCTGTGCCGGTTGCTGGGCGTACCGATGGACATGCTGCCCGACGTGCACGACTCGGCCGCCGAGTTCGGCACCAGCACCAAGGAGACACTGGGTCGCGAACTGCCGATCGCGGGCGTCGCCGGTGACCAGCACGCCGCCACCATCGGTCAGGCCTGCTTCACGCGTGGCGCGGTCAAGAGCACCTACGGTACCGGCTGCTTCATGGTGCTGAACACCGGCGACGAGGTGGTCGAATCCAAGCATCGCCTGCTGACCACGGTGGCCTACCGGCTGGACGGACGCACCACCTACGCGCTGGAGGGCTCGATCTTCATCGCCGGCGCCGCGGTGCAGTGGCTGCGCGACGGACTGGGCATCATCGAGAACGCCCATCAGACCCAGGCGCTGGCCGAAGGGCTGGACGGCAACGACGGTGTCTACCTGGTGCCGGCGTTCGTCGGTCTGGGCGCCCCGCACTGGGACAGCGAGGCACGCGGCACGCTGACCGGTCTCACCCGCGGTACCGGGCCGGCCCAGCTGGCGCGCGCCGCCCTCGAATCGGTGTGCTATCAGACCTACGACCTGGCCGAGGCCATGCGCCAGGACGGCGCGGTGCTGGACGCGGTCCGCATCGATGGCGGCATGGTCGGCAACGACTGGCTGTCTCAGTACCTGGCCAACGTGCTGGGCATGCCGGTGGAGCGACCGGCGCAGACCGAGACCACCGCGCTGGGAGCGGCCTACCTGGCCGGCCTGCAGACCGGCGTGTATTCCGGTCTGGACGACCTGGAGGCGAACTGGAAGAGCGAACGCCGCTTCGAGCCGTCGATGGCGCTGAAGCAGCGTGCCGCCATGATCGATGGCTGGCAGGATGCGGTGGCGCGCACGCTGAGCCGGGCCTGATGAGCCGGGCCTGAATCGCGCCTGAGCCCGGTCAGAGACGGGCCCGAGACCGGCGCCTCCCGCGATTCTCGGAAACCTGATCGGACGGCCGCGTTCCGCACGGTCGCCGACCGTGCGGAGCGACGCACGCACCGACCCGACGTCGATGAAGTTGACGTTTCCCGACCACGGACCGGACCACGGACGTTAGGCTGCACGCCCCAGATGCCGCTATTCCGGCATCGACGATGCCACGGAGACCCGTTCATGTCCGACACGACCGCCCTCGACAGCCAGCCGGTTGGCAATCGCGATCTGCTCATCGCGGCCGTCACCTTCTGCACGATCCTGCTGTCGGCCACGCTGTTCGCAGGCTTCTTCCTGTTCGTGCTGAACGTGGTCGCCCTGGTCTGCTTCGCGGTGCCGCTGGTGGACATCGTCCGCCGCAGCTAGATCAGTGGTCCTCCAGCTTGATAGTGTCGGGTCCAGCGAGTCGGTCCGCCGTGGTGGCAAGGCGTCTTGGCGAAGGTGTACCGGGGTACTCCGAGAGGAGGCA
>ENA-ORXU01000347-ORXU01000347.1-marine-metagenome-genome-assembly--contig:-NODE-347-length-55506-cov-5.067708_pt1 | contig 55506 bp, 49 predicted proteins | sample MGYA00237869_ERZ511484 | MGnify/ENA metagenome assembly ERZ511484 | reverse complement strand
GTGGTGGCCAGTTACACCGACGGTGAAGGTACTGCAGAGAGTGTTCCCAGTGCCCAAACTTCCAATGTTGTGAACGTAAATGACGCGCCAACAGGTGCAGTGTTCATTGACAACACCGCACCGGATGAAGGCGACATGCTCACGGCTAGCAATACGTTGGCCGATAAGGATGGCCTGGGCACGATCAGCTACCAGTGGCAACGCGATGGTGCCAATATCTTGGGTGCAACGAGTACTACGTACACGACAGTACAGGGCGATGTCGACAAGGCTATTAACGTGTTGGCCAGTTACACCGACGACGGAGGTACCGCAGAGAGTGTATCGAGTTCCGTAACAGCAACCGTTGCAAATGTAAACGACGCGCCAACAGGTGCAGTGGCCATAGACAACGCCGCACCGGATGAAGGCGACATACTCACGGCTAGCAATACGTTGGCGGATGAGGACGGGATTGGTGCGATCACCTATCAATGGCAGCGCGATGGTGTAAATATTTCAGGTGCGACGGGTTCTACGTACGCAACTGTACAAGACGATGTCGGTACCGCCATTAGCGTGGTGGCCAGTTACACCGACGATGAAGGCTCCCCAGAGAGTGTACCGAGTACAGCAACAGCGAACGTTGCAAACGTTAATGACTTGCCAACAGGTGCAGTGTTCATTGACAACACCGCGCCGGATGAAGGTGACATACTCACGGCTAGTAATACGTTGGCCGATGAGGATGGTATTGGTGCGATCACGTATCAGTGGCAACGTGATGGTGTGAATATCGCGGCTGCGACGGGTTCTACGTACACCACAGTACAAGACGATGTCGACACTGCCATAAGCGTGATAGCCAGTTACACAGACAATGAAGGTACTGCTGAGAGTGTATCAAGTTCCGCAACGTCAAGTGTCGTCAACGTCAACGACGCCCCGACAGGTACAGTGATCATTGACAATACTGTGCCGGATGAAGGAGATTTACTGACTGCCAGTAACACTCTGGCGGATGAAGACGGGCTGGGTGCGATCAATTATCAGTGGCAACGCGATGGTGTCAATATCCCAAGCGCGACGGCTTCCACCTACACGACGGTACAATCAGACGTCGACACCGCCATTAACGTAGTGGCTAGCTACACAGATGTTGAAGGGACGCCGGAGAGTTTGGCCAGTACAGCAACAGTGAAAATTAAGAATGTTAACGATGCACCAACAGGCACGGTAACGATAGACAACAACACGCCGGATGAAGGTGATCTCTTAACCGCCACGAACACCTTGTCGGATGAAGATGGTCTGGGTGTGGTCACCTATCAATGGCAGCGCGATGGTGCCAATATTTTGGGTGCGACGGGTTCTACTTACACGACGGTGCAAGATGATGTCGGCACTGCCAATAGCGTGGTGGCCATTTACACCGACGATGAAGGGACTGCCGAGACAGTTACCAGTGCCAAGACTTCCAATGTAGTGAACGTCAATGACGCGCCAACAGGTGCGGTAACGATAGACAACACCAAACCTGTTGAGGGAGATCTCCTTACTACTTCAAATAACCTGAAAGATGAAGATGGTGTGGGCACAATAACCTATCAGTGGCAAAGCGATGGTGTGAATATTTCGGGTGCGACAGACTCAACCTACCAGGTAGAAAAAAAAGACGTCAATACTTCTATCAGGATCCTGCTTAGTTACACGGATAGTGGCGGTACAGCGGAATCTGTTTCCAGTGAAGCCGTAAATATTCTGGTTGAAAGCACGGCTGTAGTCGGTGGTGATACCTTATACGTCGGCAAGGAAGGCGATGTTGTCTCTGGGAAACTTGTAGTGAATGAAATAATAGGAGTAACGGATGAAACTTCCTTTGTCATTTCTAAGTTGCCCACGGGTGGTACTGCAGAGATAAACCCTGACAGTGGTGATTGGACGTTTACACCCTTTGATGAAAATTGGTTTGGCAGTGACACATTTACCGTTGAAATAATACTTGAACCTGGTCGCGTCACGTCGAAGGTTGTCGATGTCTCTTTGGAAAACGTAAACGATGAAGCCGTAATAGGCGGCGTTGATGCTGGCATAGTCACTGAAGATGTGGATTTGGTCGGAAATGCCATTGTCATGAAGGGAAACCTAACCATAGCGGACTCAGATGCTGATGAGTCAAGCTTTGTACCGACTGCAATAGACGGCTTATACGGTAACTTTGCCATTGATGCTGAAGGTGTCTGGAGATACGATGTAGACAATAATCAACCAATGATTCAAGGATTGGACGGTGGGCAATCTGTGGCAGAGTCATTGACTGTTACCTCGGTTGACGGAACTCAACACATTGTAAAACTAGAAATCTTTGGCAGTGAAGACGCTCCTGTGATATCGGGCGTCACGACGGGTGAGGTCGCTACAGATCAGAGTTCAACCTATAGCAATATCCTAGCTATTAGTGATGTCGATTTGACCGATAACCCGATAGCTTTTATCGAAGAGGCTAGCATTCGTGGTGTTAATGGCTTCGGAACTTTCGCGCTTGAATCTGGGGTCTGGAGTTACAAGTTGGATCGCGACCACACAGCTGTTCAATCACTGGGGTTCAACGAGTTATTAAGCGATAGTCACACCTTTCTGGCATCGGACGGTACCAGTCAGACAGTTACTGTATCTATTCGCGGTTCGAACACACAACCCATAATCGCTGCTACTGTTCCAGATGCAGCAACGTCGATAGATAACATTAAAGTACTAGAGGGAAGTACAGTTAGCTCCGCATATGAATGGTTGAGTTCTGTTGCGGCCTTGACGGCTCCTGAAGACGAAGCGGTTGCCGCCAGTGTAGCTATAGACACTGTGGGCGAATCGAAAGTCACAGTAGCGTCCACTCAATCTAAGTCAGTAGCTATATATCGAGAGGACATTATAATAAGTAAAGATTCCATGACAGTGCCGGTGCGACAGTCTCAATACGAAACACCGCCGCCCATTGAGGATCTACTAGCACTTGATTTGGTTATGAGCCCTGTTCAGGATGCAGATCTGTTGAAAGAACAAGCCTCTGACCATGCCGAATGGATAACTAGTGAAAATTTGAGGCGTGCTACGCAGATTATGCGTGATCAAATGAGCGATGAGGCCAACCGTGAAAGCCGATCACAATACGTCGCTGATGTTGTGCTTCGGGCATCAGGCGTCACCCTGTCTGTCGGGTCCTTTGCGTGGCTGTTGCACGGTGGCAGTCTAGTCGCTAGTGCGCTCTCATCTATACCCACTTGGCAAGGATTTGATCCGCTACCAGTAGTTGCGAATAAAAGCAATGGGCGATGGGATAGAAAAAAACGGAGACGAGATGGACCAGAGCAACCTTTGGACGAAGGAGAAAAAGCGGCGGCTCAGATTTTTGATTCAATGAACAGCTCCAAAGTCGTGCCTCGAGCGAACGGTCCAGAGAGCCATTTATGACTCCCGCCATAAGAATCAGTCTTGGCATCGTTGCTTTGACTACCAGTTTATTGCTCGCGACAGATTGGGTGCTGAAAATATTTCCTGATCCGTATGCAGCTGCACTGGAATCGCGACAGAACTTATCTGAGTCACTGGCGAATCAGTATTCCGCATTCATGTCGTCAGATCAGTTGTCTGAGCTGCAGCAAGATATGGCATCCAAAATCGAGACAGCGCCAGATATCTTGTCTATGAGTTTTGAGAAAATGAACGGTAGGACGTTAGCGTCGACTAGCGAACACGCTAAATTGTGGATTGAGAATGGTTTGGAGCATTCGACACCCACACAAGTGCTGATTCCCATTTTTAGGGGTGATGTGCAATGGGGCGTTTTGAAAGTTAAATACGATGCACTACCTTATTCTGGATTCTCAGGTCTACTAAAAACACCCTTGTATAAAATGATCGCGGTAATGGCTGTTGCAGGCTTCCTTGCCTATCTTGTGTATCTGTCTAGAATGTTACGTTATCTCGATCCAAGCTCCGTAGTACCGGGTAGGGTGCAAGCGGCGTTGGATCAGTTGGTGGAGGGGGTTTTCATTCTTGATCGAAACCATTGTATTGTTCTTGTCAATTCAGCATTCGCCATTAAAGTTGGACTTTCGCCTGATGCCTTGATTGGAGTTAATCCCTCCAATTTGCCCTGGATACGAACGAACAAGAATAACGAGTCTACAGATATGCCGTGGACGTTGGCTACTTGTGAGGGAACTCGATTTACAGACGTCAGGTTAGAATTACAGTCTCCAAATCTTGGTATTCGAGTGTTTACTGTAAACATCTCACCGGTCCTAGATGATGGTGGTGAGCAACGAGGTGTCATTGCCAGCTTCAACGATATAAGTGAACTGGAGTACACGAACGAAGGACTCAAAGAAACTTTGAACAATCTGGAGGCAGCTCACGAAGATGTCCGAACCAAAAACAAAGAGTTATTCCGATTAGCGACTATCGATTCGTTAACAGAATGTTTCAATCGTCGTGCTTTTTTTGAAAAACTCGAAGCTGAATTTCAATTGGCAATGCGTGATTCTCTGACGCTAAGTGTCATCATGGCCGATATTGATAATTTCAAAAAGATAAATGACGATTTCGGGCACGGGACGGGTGATATTGTTATCAAAGAAATGGCGAGTACATTAATGTCATTGGCAAGGCCAAACGACTGCGTAGGTCGTTATGGCGGCGAAGAATTTTGTTTTCTACTGGTGGGCGCGGGGGAAGACGTCGCTATACAACTTAGTGATCGTGCCCGTCTTGATTTCGAGAGCTTGTTTGGGTTACCTGATAGCGACACAAAAGGACGCATCGTTACTGCCAGTTTCGGTGTTTCAACGTTTAGTTTTGGCGCCGAAAGTGTCGAGGAATTACTAAATCAGGCGGATGTTGCTCTCTACGCCTCCAAGAACAGTGGTAGAAATCGTGTCACCAGCTGGATTGATACTGCGGGGGGCTTACGTAGGGCAAGCTGATATGGGAAGCACCGCATCCACCGTTGCTTACTCGTAGCTTATCACTAACGTTCTGCAGAAAACTAAAACAGGCGTAGTAAAGTGGAAGACCTGAATTCTGAATTTCAAGATAAGTGCTCCGGGTGAAGCTGCTTACTTGATAGACGATGGATAACTTAAATAGTCAACTACCGAAGGTGGCAGAGGAAAAAAATTAGCGCTCCAAGTGCTAGGTAAGATATTTGGCGAAATAGCGTACTGGATAGTCAACCACGTTGTGCGGCAGCCAAGGCAAGAGCAGTGTGTGGTAATTCTGCAAGCACGTATCTGTACGGGGGCTGCGTGTGATTCGTAAAGCTGCTGCAAAATATCTCAATAACGAACTCTCAACATCCCCATGCACTACATAGCCAACAACCTAGCCTACGCCTTCACGGTCTTTTTCCAGTGGCTCAATAACCCCTTGTACATCACAGAATGGAGATCCTCGGAATCAGTGACACGTTCCAGGCTCAAGATTCCTGCCACCAAAAGGTTAGTCGCCGAGGCATTATGAGCCCCAAGAACAATATCGAAATCTTTCAAGGTGATGATGGCCAAACGCAGATTGAAATAAGACTGGACGAGGGAACCTTGTGGCTATCTCAGGCGCAAATGGCGGAGTGGTTCGACAAAGACTCGGATACCATTGGCTTGCACCTGAGAAACATCTTTAAAGAGGGTGAGCTGGACGAGAATTCAACTACCGAGGAATCCTCGGTAGTTCGCCAAGAGGGCAAGCGGCAGGTTCGGCGAAACATTCGATTTTACAATCTAGATGTAGCAATATCAGTAAAATTCCGCGTAATTCCAAAAAAGGTACCCAATTCCGCATGTGGGCCACACAGCGGTTATGGGACTATCTGGTCAATGGTTATGCGCTCAATCAACAACGTTTTCAGCAAAATGCCGCAGAACTCGAGCAGGCTCTGGAACTCATCAGGAAAGCGGCACAGAGCCCCGAATTGCGTACGGCAGAAGGGCGCGGTCTGGTCGAGATCATCAGTCGCTATACCCAGACCTTCCTCTGGCTGCAAAAATACGACGAAGGTTTGCTCGACGACCCCGAAGGCCATCCTGGTGGGATTTGCCGGCACCGGATGTTGCGATGCGAGCATTGGAAGAGCTTAACCCCAGTGTTGCATGAAATTTCGAGTCCAGAAGCTTTTAGAGCTGTATATCAGTGCCGGAGGCGGCCCCGTGAGATCCAGGAAAAATGAGTACAGCGGGGGCCGCCTCCGGTACTTAGATGCTGCTATAGAAGCAGCGAAGCGGTTCTGGGTGGGGCCGCCTAGGCCGAAATTTTATGCATCACTAGGGTGTAGTTAACAAGCTGTCAAGAGACTCATCGACAACGGCGCAGCAACGGGACCTATTCACAGGGTACTGCTTGTGGACGCGGCACAGGAACGACTCAGCGTTCACCACGGATGTACGGTTGCATCAAAGCCTGCGGAACACTTGCCCTGCGTGCCATGATCACAAGCGCAACGATGGACAGAACATAAGGCACCATCAAGAACAGCTGATAAGGCACCTCTTTACCTACTACCGTTTGCAAGCGTAGCTGGTAGGCGTCGAACAGCGCAAATAACAGCGCGCCAAAGAGCGCCCGTCCAGGATGCCAGGCAGCGAATACGACCAATGCTATACATACCCAGCCACGCCCCTGCACCATCGTGGGAAAGAAACTGTTGAACGCGGACAAGGTCAGAAATGATCCGCCAATGGCCATCAGGCCGCTACCCACCATGATGCACAGAATACGGACAACAATCGGGTTGATTCCCTGAGCTTCGGCTGCATGTGGGTTCTCCCCCGTCATTCGTATTGCCAGACCCACCGGTGTTCGAAACAGTAACCACACCATTAATCCTGCAGTGGCGATAGCAAGATAGGTAGGCGATGTCTGCGTAAACAAAGCTTGCCCCAGAAAAGGTAGATCGGATAATCCGGGGATGTCGACGGGCAGAAAAGGTTCGATAGTGGGCGGGGTTGACGCCACGGGTACCACCAGCCGAAAAATATAATAGCTACTGGAGGCTGCCAGTAACGTTATGCCAAGGCCAGTCACATGCTGGGAAAGACCCAGGTTTACCGTCATCAATGCGTGCAGCAAACCGATCAGCATTCCGCACAGGGCGGCAACCATAACACCTGTCCAGAGATCGGCACCATTAAAGACTGTGAGCCAGCCAATCATAGCGCCAAACGTCATAATGCCTTCGATACCCAGGTTCAGTACACCGGAACGCTCACACAGCAATGCCCCAAGGGTGGCAAAGATCAATGGCGTGGCAATACGCAGTACCGACGACCATAACCCTGGGTTGCCTAGTATCTCGACGAATTCCATTATCAGGCTCCTGCACACAGATAGTTCATAGCCGCACCGTTTGCATCCATCGCCTGCCCCGGTTGAGGCTACACACATCATGAGCGTATCCATCCAGACCATTGAATAACATCGTCATAACCGTACCCGATAGCGGGTGAAAAACAACGCTACCAACATGCTCAGCAAGGACAGCGCAACGGTAACGTCAGCAATGTAGGAAGGAATGCCCACCGCTCGGCTCATGCCGTCAGCACCCACAAACAACGTGGCTGCAAACACCGCTGCCCCGATAACGCCAACGGGATGCAACGCCGCCAGCATGGCCACCATAATGCCAGCATATCCAAACCCTGGTGACAGATCAGTGGTCACATAGCCTTTTACCCCCATGACCTCAACAGCTCCTGCAAGCCCTGCCAGACCACCAGACAGGCAAGCGACCTTGATAAGCGAAAGGCCCAGCGGCACACCAGCAAAACGTGCCGCGGTGGCGTTCAGCCCGGTAGCGCGAGATTGCAGACCGAACACGGTACGGGACTGAACCCAATGAACCACAAGAGCCAGTAAAACAGCTATGAGGAGCCCAACATGCAAACGCGTTCGATCCATGAGTTTAGGCAGTTCCGCTTCGGGGGCAACCGGTACCGATTGCGGCCAACCAAAGGCTAATGGATCCTTTAAAGGTCCTTCGATCATCATCGACACAAAGAGAATGGCGATGAAGTTCAACAGCAAGGTGGTTACAACTTCATCCACGCAAAAGCGTAAGCGTAACAACAGCGGCACAAGCAGCAACACCATTCCCGCGAGCGCACCAACTGCGGCTAATACAGGAATAAGCGCATAACCTGGCATGGCGGGTAGCACTATACCGACCGCCGCCACGGTGATAGCCCCTAGATAGAGCTGACCTTCTGCACCAATATTCCACAGCTTTGCACGAAACGCCACGGCCGCCGCGAGGCCCGTCAGGATCAACGGTGTAGCTCGTGTCAGTGTCTCAGACAAACCCAGGCGCGTTCCGAATGCGCCGAGCACAATCTGCTTGAATGACTCAATGACCGAAACACCAGAGGCTGCGATCAACAAACCTGACAGGGTGAGCGCTACCGCAATGGCCAATACTGGAGCTGTCGCGACCAACCAGTGAGGCGTTACTGCACGTGCTTCAAACCGCATGGTCAGACCCGCCTGTCTCGACGCTGCCGGCCCCGGACGCTAGCGTGTTGTCCGTTTTGTCGCCCATCCCCCAGTCACCGGCCATCATTAATCCAAGCTGGCGTGCATCAGCCTGTCCTGCATCGACGGATGCTGACAAACGACCACGCACAATGGCTTGTATGCGATCGGCCAGCAACATGATTTCGTCCAGATCCTCGGAAATCAGAAGCACTGCTGTTCCCTCGTTCCGGGCTTGCAGTAATCGAGTATGTACTGCCGCAACGGCCCCTTCATCAAGGCCACGGGTAGGCTGTGCGGCAATGAGTAGCTTCTGGGCTGCGTGCAAATTGCGGCCCAGAATAAGTTTCTGAATGTTGCCACCAGAAAGCAGGCGCGCGCGGTGGTCGGGGCCACCGCCACGCACATCGAAAGCTGTGAGTATTTGAGCCGTATGGTCACGACACGATTTACGCTGAATGAGTCCATGTCGCGCGAAGTGCTTGTCTGCGCACCGTTCCAGAATCACATTTTCCCAGAGGCTGAGATCGCCAATGACACCGGCAGTCGATCGATCCTCGGGGATTCGGGCAACACCTTCACGCAGCAAGGCTGGCACATCACCTTGCGGGTACGGAAGGCCACACAAATTCAGTGTCCCGCCTGTGGCACGCAACACACCACACAGCAATTCACTCAGGGCACTTTGGCCGTTACCCGCAACACCGACGATGCCCAGTATCTCACCAGCGTGTACTTGAAAATTGACGTCTGATAGTTTGCCCGCTACGTTCACACCGCTAGCCTGGAGGGTCAACTTGCCAGGTTGTGATGGTGTGCGTACAGGGCGAGTCACTCGTCGGCCGACCATCAGTTCTGCAAGTTCGGTCTTGTTCGTGTCAGCCGTGGTGCGTTCGGCAACAACAGCGCCAGCTCGCATCACAACGACCCGGTCACTCGCGTTCATCACCTCATTTAATTTGTGAGAGATAAAAATCAGCGAAAGCCCTTCGGATGCCATGATGCGCAAGGTGGTAAACAGGTGCTCCGCCTCAAGGTTTGTAAGCACTGCGGTGGGTTCATCGAGGATCAACACCTTCGCATCGTTGTAGAGTGCTTTGAGTATTTCTACCCGTTGCTGCTCACCCACCGACAGATCAGCTACCCGGGCATCGGGCTCTACCGGCAAGCCGAAGCGCTCGACAATAGCGGCTATTCTTGTCCTTGCTGCCCGAGTATCGGAGCGCCAGCGCCACACTGGCTGAGTGCCGGTCATGATGTTTTCCAGCACGGTAAGGTTTGGTGCCAGTGAGAAGTGCTGATGGACCATGCCCACCCCAGCCTTGATAGCGGCGCGCGGCTTGCCCGGAGGCAGCAACTCACCTTGTACACTAACGCTGCCCAGATCGGCCGCATAGTGACCAAACAGGATATTCATCAGTGTGGTTTTGCCAGCACCATTCTCGCCCAGCAAGGCGAGAACTTCTCCACGAGCCAGTTCGATAGAAACCGAATCATTGGCAAGAGTGTCACCAAAGCGCTTAGTGACACCCTCAATATGCAGAACCGGCGGTGTCATCGAACCGCGCGTACTCGATCAGGATGGGTCTTCCATATCAACAGGGACAACAAAGCTGCCCGCTATGATCTCGGCACGGCGTGCTTCCATAGCCTCTACTGCTGCAGCTGGCGGTACGTTTTCAGAATAGACGATGTCACTACCGCCTTCAACCATCAAGCCAAAAGAGGTATACACTTTGGCCACTGAATTGCCACTGCGTACATCGGCAACAGCTGCATCCAGTATGGGGCGGAAATCCCACATGGCATTTGCGAACACTGTATCCGGGTAACGCTCCGTGTAGTCGATCAATGAACCAACCGCAAGGATGTCACGCTCCTTGGCGGCGTCTGCCGTACCTATTCGCTCACCGAACAGGATATCGGCACCGGCGTCAATCTGAGCCAGGCCTGCTTCGCGTGCTTTTGGTGGATCAAAGAACGTACCGATGAACGACACAAGGTGTTCGGCTTCTGGATTGACAGCTTCTATGCCGGCGGCAAACGCATTGATTAACAAATTGATCTCGGGAATCGGTATTGCCCCTACCGTGCCTATCACGTTGGATTCAGTCATCTCACCAGCCAGCATGCCAGCAAGGTAGGCACCATCATGGTTCCATGTTCCGAAGGTTCCGAAGTTATCAGCCGCAGGCTCTCCACTGGAACCCATTAGAAACGCTACACCGGGATAGTCTGCTGCCACCTGACGGGCTTCACGTTCAACCGCATAAGACTCACCGACAATGAGCTGAATGCCTTGCTCGGCGTACTCGCGCATGGCACGCGCGTAATCACTGCCCGATATACCTTCCGAAAAAACATACTCAATAGAGCCATCGGCCGCCGCTTCCGTGAGAGCTTTGTGCAGACGTGAGTTCCATGCATTCTCTACGGGTGAGGCATGAATACCTGCCACTTTAATAACGTCTTGGGCTATTACCGCTGGGCTTGCAACTGCAAGCGCCAGCGTAGCCCCCACTGCCCATCTCAAACGTTGTTTCAAGCCTGTTTTCATGGTGTTCTTTCTCATATCAAGAGGTGAGTTCTGAATCTGGCCATGTCGATAAACTGGACCAGACAGCGCGAACCTGTGCGCGGCGTTTAGATACTACAGAAGTTTTCTGATGGTCGCCAGCGCAGACCAGGAGCACACTCTTCCCCGGCATCACCCAGACTCGACCACTCGCGATTTCCAGTAAAGTACGCTTGAGAATCCCCAGTGAGCGCGTAGTCGGCGATACTACAAACCTTGAGCTTTCCAGGAGACTTTATTATGACCGACACTAAGCGAGACCCAGGTGATCGTCGAGGGCCTGCGACCACTGAGATCTTGCGTCTTGTGGTCACGCTGGATGATGTTCGGCCTGTCATCACTCGCACACTACTCATGCGAGCAAGTAGTGCATTGTCGACGTTGCATACGGCCATACAGCAAGCGATGCCCTGGGAGGATTCTCATCTGCACGAATTTCTCAAAGACGAACTAGTCTATGGGCCTGATTACTACGCAGCAGAGGTTGATGACTACGTTGTACACAGTGAGCGCAAGCAGCTGGGGACACTGTTCAGAACGGGCTCTGATGAGATCCGTTACCTGTATGACTTTGGGGATGGCTGGCAACACACTATTCGACTCGATGCACGGTTACCCCCCGACCTTATGCTGCGCCACCCCCGGTGCAGCGCCGGTGAGAATGCGTGTCCGCCAGAGGATGTTGGCGGTGCTGGCGGGTATATGGATTATCTCGAAGCTATTCTCATTCCCACTCATCCGGAGCATGCGCAGATGCTGGCGTGGCGTGGTCCGGGATTCGATCCGGCATATTTCGATATCGACGCTGCCAATGCGAGGCTGGCACAAGCGTTCGGGTTTACCGGGTTGGAAAAAGTCACATCGATAACCGGTACAACGGACCGACCAACAGGGCATGCGGTGAGCACCGTGTCTACCGGTTCAACCCCGCTTGAGCCAGATACCATGGAAGCGTTGCTTAAGGACATAGAAGCAGCACTACCAGACTCGTTGACCGAGTCGGACGATGGGATGATGAACCTGGTTGCAACACTGAGTGATCAAGCGATGCCGCAACCAGCTGTTGACTTCCAGGGGCTTAGCCCTGCGGATATGCATCGCCTGTTGTATTTTCCCCTGGAATCTCCTGATATCGTTGTACTGCCTGAGATACTCGAGGATGAGCCAGTTGCACCCGTGATGAAACTCTTCGATCATCTGAGTGCGGCGTGCGGTGAGAATGGCCTGAAAGCCACGCAGAAAGGCAATCTGCCGCGTGCACTCGTACAAGAGATTGGGGCCTTACAGTTGATACCCGAAGCGCTTGATCCCTATGCTCAAAGGCGGGGCAGATTAAGTTCTGAAAGTGATTTTGTTGAGTTGGAAGCACTTCGCTATCTGGCCGGTTTTGCAGGGCTCATCGTGTATCGAAAAGGACGCTTCCACCAGAGTGCGAAGTTGAAGAAGCTCTGCCGCAAAGCTGGCAATCGTGCAGTTTATCCTCAGCTGTTACGTACCTGGGCAACAGAATTTGACTGGGGATGGGCGGATGGTTATTCGTCCTTGTCCATCATTCAGCAGTCGTGGGTATTCTTGCTTTACGTGATGCAATGCCTGCCTGATGACGAACTTCCAGCTACGTTGATAGGGGACAGCTTTGCACAAGCGTTTCCGATGGCGCTGGAGGAGATGGCTGAAAGCGAGCGTTTTGGCGAACAAGATGATCATGGCGTGCGTGATTCACTGGTTCGTGCCGTTCAACTACGCGCGGTAGAACGCTTCGCCATATTTTTTGGCTTGCTGGATTCACGTCTGGAACGAGGAGAAAAATTGTTCGAGCGCAGTGTGTTCGTTCGGCCGGAGCCTTTGTTGCGACAAGTGGCGCGGTTCAACCCTGAGCTGTTTGGTCGTTAAGGAGGGTAGGGAGAAAACAGGATCACACCAGCTCTTTGCGTACAGGCAACTGTCCAAGAGCGGATCCGTCACAAGCGGCAAACAAGCTCAGACCCTGTTTAATCCGCTGGGCTTCGGGTGAACTTGGCTACTCAGTGTCATGAGTAAAACTGAAATATTTCTTCCAACGAATGGGTGTTGATCGAAATTTGCCAAACTAAACGGGCTCATCGAACACTCCCAAGTTGCCGTAAAAGCGAACATGCGTGCTCATCAGAGTTTGTCCACAGACTTGCCCATCAATTTGATATGTTGCAATTTTCTACCAGGCTCATCGTCAATTGCTATATAGATGTTGGTCACACAGAGTAAGGCGGGCTAGCCGCTCTGGCCCCAAGCTATGCTGTCGGGAGGTAACAACCGGGGGCAAGCGTTAGTAGGGGTGGAAGTAGGTCAGGTATCGAGCTTCGAAAGTTGCGCTATAGAAGCGCCGACGGTCTCCCTATTCACGGTAGGCAATCGTGGTAGCTGCGGCAAGGCAAGTGAGCTCCACCGGCCCCTCTGAGTCAATGGGTGGCACTCGGTGGCAACAAACGGAACAAGGCAGGGCCCAAGGGTCGGTAATAAGGATCAGGCAGAGCGATTCATTTCAGAGTTGTCCGAACGGCTTAAGCAGTTCGGTCTGCCCATGCATCCGGAGAGAACCCGACTGCTGGAGTGTGGTCGACGTCCGGCGATCCGACGAATGCGGCTAAGCGCATGAACTGGGATGGGTTCAATCGCATTGCGAAAGAGTGGTTGCCTACGCCTCGTGTTGTTCACCCTTGGCCCAGCGAGCGCTTCGCTACTACTATCCAAGGCAAGAGCCGTGTGCGGTAATTCCGCAAGCACGAATCTGTACGGGGCCCTGTAAAGGGTATCCCTACCGTGCCTATAGGTATCGTGTTTGAGCCAGAGTCCGAGACCTGCGTTCAGGTACACGCGTCTAATATTCGTGAGCCTTGTGCTTTTTCTGAATGAGTTGATCAGCTGGCCGAACCTACTTTCACGAAATCCTGCCGGTAGCTAATTTTAATTTGTCTACTTTTTTTGCATATTTTTTAACGTCTCTCACCATTGAGAGTGAATCCGATAGAGTAAATATCACTTTAAGACGGAGATGAATTATGTCTAGCTGTGTATTCTCTGAAATAACAGACTTCGAGGTTATTAATAAATCGGAACGTCTCGGAGAGTTGATTAATGTCTATGTTGATGATTCAAACTGGACGATAGCTCGATTGGTGGTGGAGACAGGGTCTTGGTTTTCATCCAGTAAGTTGTTGCTACGCTCCGATCAGGTTCTTGAAATTGACCTGATTAAAGGGGCGATACACACGGCGCTCACGAAAGAAGAGATAGAACATGTAGACACTCCTGCACTAAGTCCACCTGTGAGCGAGCAGGAGGCCGGTGCAACAAGTGGACTGTTTGGGATTGACCATACATTTCCATATTACGTCGGAGGTTACGGAGGAATGGTGCTTCCAGTGGCTATTCCGCATTCTCAAAACGAAGTAAGCGATACTGAAAATGAACTTGCTGCGGCTGCCAGAAAACAACTCGACCCGCACCTGCGGAGTGCCAAAGAAATTAGCGGCTACACCCTAACCACAGAAGACGGTGAGCTGGGGAAGGTCACGGATCTGATAATTGACCTTAAGGACTGGTCTGTCCGCTATGTGGTGATCGACACTGGTAAGTGGTTACCCGGCAAACAAGTAGTCGTTGAGCCGTCACATATACTTGGAGTCAGCTGGGCTGATCGAACCTTGAGAGTAGATAAAACGATGCACGATATCAAGGATGGAGAAGGGCTGGAAAAAGTGTTGGATCTTAAACACAGCAATCAGGCCCAAGCGCGGGACTACTATCGTTTTCCACTCTGAGACCCCATAGCGTCAGTGGTCGATATAATGGAACGACACAGAGACTCAGGTGAGCTGGAAGAGAAAATCTGGGAGCGTTATGGAAAGACGAATGGGGAGGCGCGCGAGGAGGTCGATGAGATGCTGAACGATATACAAGAAGTTTGAAGACGAGAGCGTTTTTAACCCTAGTATGCATAAAATTTTGCCCCTGGGCGGCTACACCCAGAACCGCTTCGCTGCTTTATAAGCTTCTGGACTCGAAATTTCATGCATCAAATTTCATGCATCACTAGGGTTAAAATCGACCGTACCTGTAAAACCTGCCGGTACGGTTTTTCGAATGAGATGAATCTGGAGAATCAAGATGGATTACACACTTCAAGCGCTGGCAGAACAGTTGGGAATTGGAGATAACGATGAAGAGCTAATGAAATTCGTCGATAGCCAGGAACCGCTGCAACCAGATACACCGCTAATAGAAGCGCCTTTCTGGAGCGTCAGTCAAATTGCTGTGTTAACAGACGCGCTGCGCTCAGACGATTCTTGGTCCATCGCCGTAGTTCAACTGGATGCATTACTGCGCGAAGACGGTGATGACGAAGCTGCGGACGCGCAGCACAGCGCCTACCCTGACGATGGCCTTTGGCCATTAAAAGAAGCTGACAAATCATCCATAGATGTGGAGACTCAGAGGACACTGGGTGAAAAGGCCAGGTTTTCTGACCAATCCTGACGTCAACATCAGCGATCACATTCCCGCAACCTGAGTAGTTGCGGAATCTATCGTTTTGATTCCAGCTGATTTTAGTTTCTGAGAGCAATGGCTAGTCAGCAGGATAACAAGGATCAATGTGACTGGCACAATCAGTAAAAAACGGCAGTATCGGACCTCATCCTGACGTTTTCTACTTGGTTTTCCTCGCGTACACTTGAAGGAGCAGGGCATCGGATTGAGCGCTGGTCCTCCTAACATTCATTTCGTTGCAGCAATGCCTTTATTCAAGCTCTCGCTTGGACTATATCAGTTTCTGCTGTGCTGATCATTCCGGTCGTGACGCAGGTGTTTATCGTGCTTGTACTGCCGCCGTGGTCTCGCTCGCTCAGGAGCGTCCTTAACCGAAGCTCCTCCGGGCTGAACGTCTTGCGGCAGTAGCGGCCCTTGCCGATGGTAGCAATTCCCTGAATCTCTATTCAAATCTGAATAGCGCAGTCACGAGCGTCGCGCGTTCCATGGGTGTGCAGGTGCACCATGCTCGTCTTGAAACAGTTAGTATTGCCAAGTCGGTCACCTAGGGCTTGTCGGTCATCCTCGCAGCGGTCGCATCACGAGACTTAATCAGCTCTATCAACGCTTCCCGACTCATCTCCCTGTTCGCGGTTGCAGGATTGAGACGTACTGCGTGTTCCTTGAGTTCTTCGTCAGTCCAGTTTTTGTACTGTGCCTTGTCATAACCACGACCTCCAGGACCCTGTCCTGAAGGGGTTTCTCGCGGAGTCGTGTCATCCCGCTTACCCTTCTTCAACTTCTCATATTCTCCATTGACGTGTATGAAGTCATTTGCGATCTTGTCAGACATAATTTTACCACTCGGTTTTGAAAGGTTAAATTTGGGTTTTCGTATGGTTTGCAAGCTATCGTCTTACAAGCCTGCGGTCCGAAAACTATACGCTGCAGCGCTAAAAGCTGTGGCAATCTTGTAGAAAAGTTAGTCCATGGCCAATCAACCGTACTTACTGTCGTAGGCCAGATTGCCAGTGTGGACTGATTGGTCACAACCTGTAAGCTCCTTCCACTACCTGTGGTTATTCGCTGCTGATGTCATCGCCCCGTGCAAAGGCGAATGCGATGCTCTGGCGCACGGTAGGAACCGTTGTTGATTTCATCTGATGATGCTCACAGTAGAGGTGATAACAGACGGGCAGCGTTCGACCAGAGCCGCCTGATGATTCCTCTCTTGAGATCCTTGTCATCGAACTTCTGCGAGCGAGACAGATCATTCTCGAACAGCTCGGCAAGCTGGCGGTTGACATCCTGATCCCAGACAGCAGCCACAACTTCAAAGTTCAGCCTGAAGCTACGGTTGTCCATGTTGGCTGTACCCACTATCGAGAAAGTATCGTCTACAACCATGGTTTTTGAATGGTTCATCAGGTTCTGAAACATGAAAACACCGGCGCCAGCCTCGACGATAATTTCCGAGTACGTCTCCGCTGCGGCCTTTACAAGCACCGAGTCGTTATCTTCCGGCAGTAATACTCGCACATCGACTCCGCGTGCAGCGGCTGTCTGAAGCGCAGTGACCATTGGCTCGTCTGGAACAAAGTAGGGAGTTGTGATCCATACTCTATGTCGCGCTTCATTGATCGCTGCGAAATAGAGATTGCGAATATCGACTGTATCTTCATCAGGCCCAGAATCAACAACCTGAACCCACGGACCCGTATCTGGCTCCTCGAGTGTCGGGAACCACAAGTCCAGATCGTCGGGTAAGTCCAAATCCGAATCTGACAGCAGTTTCTCTGCGGTCCGCTTACCGGTCTCAGAACGATTAAGCGGCAGTCCGTATAGCCAGTCTTCGAGCAGCACGCGCTGCAACTGGTTAACCGGTGGGCCTTCGAACCGGGCATGGGTGCTGCGCCAAGCTTCGGTATCACCATGTCCGCCTTCGCCCGTGATGTTGTCGTCACAGATGTTAATACCCCCTACGAAGCCAACACGTCCATCTACTATCAATATTTTTCGATGAGTACGGAAGTTCAGTTTCCCGGGCTGCGGAATCAGAATGCGTGGCGGATTGAACGTTCGCAATTGCGCCCCTGCGCTTTCTAACGGCTTCCAGAACGCACGGGTGCAATTCTTTGCACCGATCGAGTCAGTTACCAGCCGCACCGTCACGCCTGCGGCCGCACGCCGGGCCAGAGCGTCTCTGATACGCGTCCCGATCTCGTCGGGTTGCCAGATGTAGTATTCGAGATGCACGGTATCCGTTGCGGAATCTATAGCGCTCTCAAGCGCTGGGTACAAGGAGTTGCCGGTATCGAAGAGTCTGAAATTTGCCGCTCGCCCCGGCACGGCGCTAGGATTAGTGCCATTGCGCAGGGAATACCCGATAGCAGCCAGCGGCTCGGCTTCAAATGCTTCAGAGTATTCATGACGTTTTGCAGGTGACGCATTATTGACAGCCGCCTTCGCACGCTGACGAGCCGCCTTTTCGCGATCAACTTTGCGCGGACCGATCAGAAAATAGGCTACGCCGCTAAGCACGGGTACCGTCCAGAACGCCAGCAGCCAGGCTACGGTGGTGACCGGTTTGCGCTCATGCAGCAGCAAAAAGGTTGTACTGCCCACAATCCATAGAAGATGCAACAATGGCCATGTCGCCGACGGGATAAATTCTAACTGCCGCGTAATCGGCTCGAACAGCATGTCACTTCCTTTGGCCAGGATCAGAATCACGAGAGTAACTGCTCGCAAAGGTACAGATAGCCACTTTGTAGGTTTTAGGCGCTGCGCAGATCTCCAACCTGCATCGACTCCGGCAACCCTATCAGATGGGAAAGACCCTGTAGCGCTTACATCTCCCTATGAATGCATGCTGTGCCATCCAGACTTATCGCTCGCGTCTACTGGTCACGAGCTGAGCATGAGTGAACAGACGTTGCAAGAAATGGGTATCAACAACGCAAAGCAGATTGCGCTTTATGAGACTTACCAAGAGTACCCCGCAACGATATTCTGAGAATCATATAAAATATGACGGCACTGTGCCGGTACTCACGTTCGCGAAGTTATGCGCGGGTGAGGTTGTCATAAACCCTGCCAGTGCTGACAATGGCGCACGTCTCACCGAAGCACTCGATGCTCTGTACCGCTCGGCTGCCTCTGGCAAGGTGGGACGTGTATGAGCGTGCCTTTCTCAAACACTCACCTCCCCATTCCGTCTCTCCTGCACACGGCTATTCCGAAACCGATGACCTTGATAAGGCTATCGACCATCTCTAGGATTGGGCGGTGAATGCGCACTTGGGGGGACGCCAACCTCAGCTACTCGCTCGGTTTGATCTATCTAACTGGTATGAGCACAATGTCCACACGTCGGTTAGCCTGACGGCCTTCTTCCGTATCGTTTGACGCTAAAGGGTAGACATCTCCGACGCCTTATCGGCAGTGATCTTAGATGAAGGCGATGTCATGACAGTTCAGACCGGGATTCTACAGTGCGCTGAGAGTCATGGAGATTCCTGTAAATAGTGAAACTGCGGCTACCAAGATGCTCAGTACCATAGCAATCCACAACGCTGCAATTCCATTCGATGTTTTTGGTTGATAAAAACTGACAAGCAACCGCTTGAAAAACATTCTGCTTATTGCCAGTCGATAGTGCCAGGAGCGGTTACTCTTCAATGAGTAGGCTCGACGTGATAGATAGTGTCTGTAGGATACGGCTGCCTTTTCAAACAGGCGGTACTGCCCCCAACGGACCAGTAGCACAGCAGACAAGCAGCTGAGTAGCAGGACCATGACCATGATGTCAATGGCTGCCATGACAACACCACTGGAGTAGTCCACCAACATTTGCGTAAACCGGCTGCATACGCTCTGGAATCCTGACCACAAGGGCTTACAGCTGTCGTGCCATGATTGGAACTGCTCCGTTATACCTCCTGGAATCTTCACTCTTTCCACCGTCCCACCATCGGTAGGTATGGCAGAGTAGTAACCATTGGAGAAAATATTGATATACACAAGAAGTGGGCCCAAGACCCCGAATAACCATAAGGCTGAGGACGTGAATAATTGTGCAAACCTGGAAGTGGCGCTCTGCCCTTTCGCGTTGGCTTGTTCCTGGTCCAGCAGCTCGAGTGAACCACCGACATTCTGCAGGTATTCAACTTCACTGTTTGAGTCATGCTCAGCACTCAATGTGGAAAAGTTCTTCGCTGACAGGGTGGAGTCCTTCACATACCAGCCCATGGACTCGCACACACGTACCAGCGTGACTCCATAGGCAGCAATACCTGACGCTGAGTGCCCGGTGTACTTGCGTGCTCTCTTTGCATCCACCAGGCCACGCTTCAGGTCTCGAACCAGTACCTGAGCATTTTCATAACCACGGTCTTTCAATCCGTGAACGGTTGTAAGTGTTTCGTTGTCACTGGAGTGATGGGCATGCTTGTGTAGTAGGAATTTCAGATAATAGAAGGACTGACCGCACAGGCGTCGGCGCTCGTTGTGGTTACGCTGAAGTGTCAGACCATGAACTTTCGAGTAGTGCACGGCAGATAACATGATACCGGTGCGATGAATATCGAAATCGATCTTGTGAACAACCGTTGTGTCAATGGATTCCAGCGACTGATTGATCTGCCTTGCGGTGGCGCTGAGGAATTGATCGTCCTCGCTGCCTTTGATGACCGTACAAGGAGCGGTAAACCGGGTCTTGAGTCTTTGCAGGGACTCGAGCATCTTTTGTTCGTTCAGGCAATTTGAACGGGGCACAAACCGTCTCAAATAAGAGAGCTTATCGTTGTCTGCGGTATTTTTTTCCAGCAGATAAACTGATCCATGCAGCGTTCTGTAGTCGGTTGACCTGGCAACAACCACAACTCGATACAGGCCCCTGTTCTGCTGACTGAAAATATCGGTGTCCTGCCAGTCGACAACCGAACTTGCCAACAGTGTTCTGTGGCAGAAGTTGGCGTCAGTGTCTTGCACCGACACATTGGAGATATAAAAGTCGAAGGATCCGAGGCCGTGGTCAGTTTTGGAGAAAAACAATTCGCCCGCTACGCAGGGAATCCAAGATATAAATTCTTTGTCCAACCGTTGCCCCTGCCTACTCGACGAGAGGACACGATACACACTAGCGCACGTTTAGTGTCTCTGGATTTAAAGGTTTTTGGTTCAAAGGGAGATACCGCTGGAAACGATGCTTACAATGATCTGACCGAGTCGGTACTGATACGTTTGTCAGCCAAGACTCGGCCCGTCTGATTGCCTCCGATACCGTGCACAATATTGATTCCGGAATCGTGGCGAAGCAGTCTTCTGGATTCTGCATTGACTCTGATGAGGTGACCAAGCTTGCGCGCCACGACCAGCATAGCCGTGCCGAAAAGGAAAATACTGAGACCCGCTAAAAGTTCTATCATGAAATGTTCCATAGGCAACGAAACTACTCAATACAGATTCAGTGTCGCCTGATTGCCTCTAATCTTTAGCACTATTATAGCCTTGAAGTCCTAAAGTCAATACTCTGACCATCATTTACAAGAAAAGTGCGCCGTCAGAAATTGCAAGATGTTGATTTTGTTGATATTTAATCTTTTCCTTTTTCTCGACAACTGCCGATCAATGCGAGGAACGCCCTGCGCACTGACTATTCGTTCTGCGGATACTCGACGCACTCGCTAGGCGATAGCTCGGCCAAAGACCCTCAACCTGCATTAGGTCCTGAGCACAGTCAGGATTGCCGGTCATCTAGCTCAGGCTGCTATCGAATACGTTTTACTGATATTCACTTGCAATGATGAACGACTGATTGTCGATACCTGTTCTAGCCCAGTCAAACTGATTCTCCTTGTAAGCTTTTATTCTGATGGTTCAGTGCCATTGCCAATATTTCTACTGCATGTAGGGCTTCACGCCCGCTACCGTCTTTAATTTGATGACGGCAGGACGTACCGTCTGCAACGATTAAGGTGTCATGGTCTGCTTCTCGCACGGCGGGTAGTAAATCGAGCTCCGCCATTTTTACTGATACCCCGGCCGTATCAGTTGCATAGCCGAATGAACCAGCCATACCACAGCAGCTGGATTCTATGACATCGACTTGTAGTTCGGGTATCGAAGACAATGTTTTGTGAACTGCGGAGAATGCATCAAGTGCCTTTTGATGGCAGTGACCATGCACCAGAACCTTGCTTGCAGGTGCTTTGAGTGTCCAGCTTAGTCGACCGGTTGCCTCGTCCTGCACTAATAATTCTTCAATCAATAGTGCTTTAGACGCAACGATGTCGGTGGCTTTTCCGGGCAGTAGTACTTTGTACTCGTCACGCAGTGTGAGTAAACAACTGGGTTCTAGTCCGACTATGTGGACTCCATTTTCAGCCCAGGGTAGCAGGGCATCAATCATTCTCTGCGCTTCGATACGCGCTTGTTCGACCATGCCGGTGGCCAGGTAGGTTCTACCACAGCACAGTTTTCGCTTGCCGGGTAATTTCGCTATGTTGACTTTATAGCCGGCGGCTTGCAGCACAGTTCTGGCTGCACGAAGTTTTTCGGGTTCAAACCAAGTATTAAATGTGTCTGCTAGCAGTACAACATCATGCCCTGTGGTTAGATCTTCATGATCGTCTTTGAACGGGTTATTAGCCCAGTGGGGTAGAGCACGTGAAGCGGCGAAACCTGTCATTTTTTCAGTCAGTTTAGCCAGCCAGGGCTGCGAGTTTCGCAAATTCATTAACCATCGAAGTTTCGATGCTGCCGGTGCATAACGAGGTAGGTAAGCAATCATCCGGTTGTGCAATGAGTGTCCGTGACTGCGAGCTTGGGCCACTTGTACCTCTAACTTCATTTTAGCCATGTCAACACCAGTGGGGCATTCACGTTTGCAGGCCTTGCACGAAACACACAGTTTCATGGTTTCCTGCATAGCATCAGAACTCATAGAATCGGGCCCCAGTTGTCCTGACATAGCTAGTCGTAATGTGTTCGCACGGCCTCGTGTCACATCCTGTTCGTTACGTGTAACTCGGTATGAAGGGCACATCACACCGCCTTTGGTCTTCCTACAGGCACCGTTGTTATTGCACATTTCAATAGCACCTTGCAGGCCACCACTGGCGCCGGTCCATGCTGACCAGTCAAGCTCTTGCTTGATCTCTATCATTTTATAGTCTGGCTGATAACGAAATAGAGAGCGATCATTCATGCGTGGTGCGTTTACTATCTTTCCCGGATTAAACAGGTTCTCAGGATCGAACAGGTGTTTGACGGATTCAAAACACTGGACCATCTGCTCACCAAACATTTTTGTATGGAATTCTGATCGAGAAATTCCGTCACCGTGTTCTCCGGAGTGTGAGCCTTTGTATTTCAATACCAGGTCGAATGCTTCCTCGGCAATCTTGCGCATGGTGTCGGCATCTTTTTCCAGTTTCATGTTCAGCACTGGGCGCACATGTAAACAGCCAACAGAGGCATGGGCATACCAGGTACCTGGTGTTCCGTGTTTGTTAAACACTTCGGTGAGTCCAGCTGTAAATTCAGCAAGATCGGGCAATTCGACTGCACAGTCTTCTACGAAAGATACTGGTTTGCCTTCAGACTTCATAGACATCATGATGTTGAGTCCGGCTTTTCTAACGTCACCTATGCGCGCTTGCAAGGACAAGTCTACTGCGTCTACAACGCCTCCCCAGTTGGATCCTTTACCCGTCCACGTTAATCCCAGATCTGCCATGCGGTCATGAAGCTGCGCTAATTGAGTCAGGTTTTCCTGTTCAGTCTCACAAGCGAATTCTACCAGCAGAATAGCCGCTGGATCACCGCGGACGAATTCGGCTATCGATGATTTGTAGAGGTCGATATCGCGCGCTAATGCAATCATTGTGTTATCGACAAGTTCAATGGCATGAGGACCTAGCTCAACCAGATGTTGAGTCGCATTCATGGCTTGATAGAACGTTGGGAAGTGACATACTCCTAGAACTCGCTGAGAAGGCAGGGGAGAGAGCTTTAGCTCTATTTCTGTAGAGTAGGCGAGTGTGCCCTCAGAGCCGACTAATAAATGCGCAAGGTTGTAAATGGGATTGCCTTGCGCTACTGGTTGTGAGACTGGTTGTATCAGGGCATCAACGTTATAGCCACCGACTCGTCGTAGTACGGTAGGAAAGCGTTCTTCGATATTGCTAGCTTCGCTTGAACCTAGCATAAGGAGATTGTTGATCAGTGTTCGATTTTCTCCGTGTAGTCCATCTAAGGTCGAAGACACTTCATCGAAGCGCATGGATGTGCCGGAGGGTAAAATGGCATTAATGGCGTGCACGTTATGGCGCATGGTGCCGTAGTGTATGGAGCGTTGACCGCAAGAATTGTTTGCAGTCATACCGCCTATGGTTGCACGCGATGCGGTTGATACATCAACCGGGTACCATACGCCGTGCGGTTTTAATAGGCGGTTTAAATCGTCTAGCACAATCCCTGGTTGTACTACGCAACGAAGATTCTCGACGTCTAACTCAATGAGATTATTGAGATAGCGTGAGTTATCAATGATTATTCCGGAATTAACCGTTTGACCACACTGTGATGTCCCACCTCCGCGTGGTGTTATCGGCATGCCGAACTCGCGCGCTATTTCCAATGTGGCGTGTACGTCTTCAATGGTGCGAGGCAGGACCACACTGGATGGCATTATTTGATAGATCGAAGCATCGGTCGCATAGCGGCCACGGGTGAACGCGTCGCCGAAGACGTCCCCCCTGATAGCGGCCGCTATTCGTTGATTAATTTCGACGTGCTCTTCAATTTCCATTGCTTTTCTGGTTCAAATAACTTAATTTCGAATTCATTATTGAAAATATACTTCCTGTGGAAGTTTATAACATGCGAAAGGTTGAGCGTCATTTCCTCCAAATACCTACCTAGGCCGAGCCCGGTACCTGATCGTGTTCTTCGCGCGATTGACATGCTCAATGACGCGCAGCTCGACAATGTATTCCCTCGCCACAAGCGACATGGAGCATCGACTCGTTTAGCAGTAGAAGCCTGAGGCCTTGAAGTGCAGTGTCAGGTGGATAGTGAATATTCGCCGGTATTATCAGCAGTTCGTGTTCCTGCTCGTTCAGATGCCGATGTATCCAAAGTGAATATCTATTTTGTAGGTGTATTGTTCGTGGTTCTGATGATGTGCACCTGTGTGCCAGCGATTCCTATGTTTCTAGTTGAATATTATTACCGCTAATTGATACGCTAACCAATGGCGCAAAGGGGATGACAGTCGTGGATGACGAATTGCTTTTTCAACGTGAGGGAGATACCGGTGTAATCACCTTTAATCGACCGCAGAGCAGGAATGCGATTACGTTTGAGATGTATGAAGAGCTGGCGGCAATCTGCAGTCGTGTTATCGATCGATCGTTAGATGTGAAGTCCTTGATTCTTACCGGGGCAGGGGATAAAGCCTTTGCCGCTGGTACCGATATTTCACGGTTCAGAGACTTTGGTTCAGTAGAGGACGCGTTGGGCTACGAAAGAACGATGGATCGCGTGCTTGGGGTGCTCGAATCAGTGCCTATACCAACCGTTGCGGCCATAAGAGGTGCTTGTACCGGTGGTGGAGCCGCTATTGCGGCGTGTTGCGATATTCGTGTTGCCAGTGCCGACATCAAGTTTGGTTTTCCCATTGCCAGAACGCTTGGCAATTGCTTGTCTGTTGGCAATTTGTCACGACTGGTAGAGCTCATGGGGGCTGCGCGAACCCGAGAAATATTAATGACCTCGCGTCTGATTACCGTTGATGAAGCGTTGGCTATAAATTTGATAAACGAGTCTGTGCCTGATCCGTTAACACGCGCGCATGAGCTGTGTGAACATCTGCACGGGCAAGCACCGCTGACCATCGCTGCATCCAAAGAAGGGTTACGTCGCCTACGTGAGTCGGCTGCCAGCGTTGAAGGCGATGATTTGATTATTCAGTGTTACACCAGTAAAGATTTTCACGAGGGTATGGATGCTTTTTTTGCTAAACGTAAACCCAACTGGCAGGGTCGATAGTCAGGCATGAGTCACTTTGCTAGCAAGGAACCCACAGGTCCACTCAAAGGCATGCGCGTGATTGAGCTTGCGCACATCATGGCGGGGCCTGTGTGTGGACTGATGTTAGCTGACATGGGAGCTGATGTTGTCAAGGTGGAAAAAATCGGCACGGGCGATGACAGCCGACGATTCCTTCCACCGGATATCAATGGCGAGTCAGCCGCGTACATGATGATGAACCGTAACAAGCGCGGAATCGCGCTTAATCTAAAACATGAAGAGGGTAAACGTGTGGTGCTGCGTCTGCTCAAGGACGCCGATGTCGTGATAGAAAACTATCGGCATGACACCATGAATAGATTGGGTCTGGACTATGATTCATTGAAGCAACTTAATCCGGGTTTGATCTACTGTGAAATTTCCGGGTTTGGTCGCACGGGCCCGTATAAAGAGCGTGGTGGGTTTGATCTTATTGCCCAGGGAATGTCAGGGCTTATGTCCATCACCGGCGAAGCCGCAGGGCGCTCACCGGTAAAGATAGGCCCGCCTATCACCGATATTACTGCGGGTATATTAGGCGCTATGGGTGTGAGTGCCGCGTATGCATCGAAGTTGCAAACCGGCCTGGGTCAGCGAGTTGACACGTCATTGTTCGAGGCAGGTATCACCCATACATTCTGGCAATCGGCGATTGCGTTTGCGACCGGTGTATCGCCAGGGCCGATGGGATCTGCTCATCCTTTAAACGCGCCTTATCAATCCATTGCGACTCATGACGGCTGGGTGAATGTGGGTACTGCCAATCAGGCTAATTGGCTAGGCATGCTTGAAGTAATCGAAGCTGAGCACTTGGGAGAGAACGAAAAATTCAGCAACAATGTAAATCGAATGGAACATCGAGCAGCGCTGATTGAAGAGTTAGAAGCTGTGTTTAAAACTCGATCAACCGATACTTGGGTCGAATTACTCAATAATGCAGGAATACCCGCCGGACCTATACTCGATGTCAGGCAAATGCATCAGGACGAACAGGCTCAGTCTCGGTATATGGTGACTGAGGTTGAACATCCTGTGGCAGGAACGGTGAAAACATTGGGTGCCCCCGTTAAGTTTCATGGAACACCAGGTGGGGTGAATCGAGCAGCTCCGTTGCTCGGTCAACATAGCGTGGAAGTTCTGTTAGAGATCGGCTATAGGCAATCAGAGATTGATCAGCTTGTTGCCGATAAGATTGTTGGCTAGAGTGAGTCATGAAGATCACGCTGCGCCTCCAATTTCTGCGACAGTTGGCAAGCGGACTCCAAGGCGTTCTTTGAATGCGCCGAATCGTCGATGGTCCCAAGAAAAAATTTGATGATGGAAATTCCCTTTGAGCGCCAAGGCAAATAGTGGGTGCATGCTGCAACAAGGCCCTTGATCCCTATCAACAGATTACCTGGCTTCCCGCAATGACCCGACTACACTGAGGGAAACAACTTGTCGCTGACGGATTTCAGATGTGCTTTCATCATGCGCAGTGCAGAATCAGTAAAATAGGCGTAACTGAGCACCCGGTCTATTTTACTAAACCCTGTACAGCGGTCATTGGCCCGCTTGCCAGTATCCCTGTGTTCCAGTCCTTGTCAGAGTCGATTGACTATGAGGTAGAGCTCACGGTAGTGATCGGTAAGGCCGGGCGCAATATAACCAGGGAGCGGGCGTTTGAACATGTGTTCGGATACACGATTATGAACGACATAACCGCACGCGATGTCCAACGACGTCACGGTGGGTAGTACTTTAATGGCAAAGCCCTTGATGGCTCTTGTCCGCTTGGACCCTGCATTGTCACAGCCGATGCAATCAGCGATCCACAAAATCTTGCGATCGGTCTTAGCGTAAACGGCGAACAACGTCAGAGCGGCAATACTGCGTCGATGATATTCGACATACCGAACTTGATTCAATCGTTATCCGAAGGCCTTACTCTGGAGCCGGGTGATTTGATCGCAACAGGCACACCATCAGGCGTAGGCTACGCGATGGATCCGCCACATTTTCTCAAGCACGGTGACACCGTAATCTGTGAAATTGCTGAGATCGGCAGGCTTGAGAACACGCTGCACAACGAGATCGGTACCTCATGAACGGGGTCGCGCCGAACGGGGTCGCACAGGAAAATGTAGCACATAACGATGTTGCACAGACAACGGTTGCATCATCAGGCCACCCAGTCTATGAGTTGTCACACGTTGGAAAAACCTATGCGCGCAACAAAGTGCAAGCGCTGGATGATGTCAGCCTGACGCTGCACACCGGAAGCTTTTCATCGGTGATTGGCTCTAGCGGATGTGGTAAATCCACGTTGCTCAAAATCATGGCAGGCCTGATACCACCGAGTAGCGGGCGTGTTGTGTTGCAAAACGATGCGGTTACCGGTCCGCGGCGGGATATCGGCATGATGTTTCAACAGGCTACCTTGTTTCCATGGCGCACGACAGTTGAGAACATTGTGCTGCCCATTTGAATACGCGATGGACGAGCCGCCGCTGAAGCAGCAAAAGAGCGGGCACACCAGCTGTTGGATGTTGTTGGACTGACAGGCTTCGAGAACGTCTACCCCAACGAACTGTCTGGTGGTATGGCGCAGCGCGCCTCGATTTGCCGGATGCTGATCACCCAGCCCGCCGTTTTGCTGCTCGACGAGCCCTTTAGCGCTCTGGATGAATTGTCACGCGACATGATGAATATGGAACTGCAACGAATCTGTACTGAACAGAAGGCGACAGCATTTCTGGTGACTCACTCCATCGCAGAGGCGGTTATCCTCTCGGATCATATCTATGTCATGAAGCCGCGCCCTGGCCGGCTCGCAGAGATTGTCACTGTCGACCTGCCGAGGCCCCGTACGCTTGACATGATAACCACGCCGAAATTCGGTGCCATGGTGGACTATATCCGGGGTCTACTCGACAAGGGGGAAGCATTATGAGCGAGTTGAAGGCTACCGCTGCGAGCAACGTCCCCCATGACCCGACGCAGGATACCGTGTGGGTTGAGAACGTATCGCTAATTGATCGAATTCCTCGCGCAGTGTCCATGGCGTTGGTTTTCGCAGCCTTTATCAAGAGGCGCAGAAAACCTCGTCCTTCAGGGCGGGGATGGATAGCGCGAGAGGCGTAGCCTCTCATTCGTTTCAGTGTACTGCGTGCTGGCGTTTCAATGTACTGCCCTATTGCTGAAGCACAAAATAGATCCCGATCGACTCGTTTGTTGAGTTAAGCGCTGAGAATATTTGCAAACTCCTTAGCTGGGTAGTACCGTATATAAAAACAGTTATATTGGTAATATCACGCAATCACTGCGCTTTTTTGTCCAAGTCAATAATATACTGGACCCCATGCAACGTCTTCAGGCCTATAAATTCGAGCTTCGCCCTAACGGTGAACAGTCACGCAAGTTGCGACAGTTTGCGGGTAGCTGCCGATTTGTCTACAACAGGGCATTGGCGCTGCAGCAGGAGAACCATGGGGCGGGGCTGAAATATATTGGCTATGTTGCGATGGCTAACAAACTACCTGAGTGGCGCAAAGATCCACAGACGTGCTGGTTGAAGGATGCCCCCGCTCACCCGTTGCAGCAAACGCTTCGTGATCTTGATCGTGCTTACCAGAACTTCTTCTCCAAACGCTCAGGGTTTCCCCGATTCAAGAAGAAGGGTCGAGGTGAGAGTTTTCGTTATCCGGAGCCTAAACAATTCAAGCTTGATCAAGCCAACAACCGCGTGTTCTTGCCAAAGCTTGGCTGGATACGCTATCGCAACAGTCGGAACGTACCAGGCACGCTTCGAAACATCACTGTCAGTGAACGCGCAGGGAAGTGGTTCTTTTCGATTCAAACCGCTCGACAAATCGAAGCGCCGCAACACCGCTCTACCAGTATGGTAGGCATCGATCTGGGGATCAAGGTGTTCGCGGCGCAAAGTGACGGGATAAACCACCTACCGCTGAACAGCTTTGCAAAATACCGTAGACAGCTAAGTCGCGCACAACGGGCTCTGTCGCGAAAGCACAAATTCTCCAGCAACTGGAAAAAGCAAAATGCCCGTATAGCCCGACTCCACAGGCGCATAGCCAATGCTCGAGCTGATTACCTGCACAAGACCTCACACGCCATAAGCAAAAACCACGCGGTGGTGTGTGTTGAAGATCTCAAGGTAGCCAACATGTCTCGTTCAGCAGCAGGTAGCCAACAGAAGCCAGGTAAGAATGTGCGGGCAAAATCGGGGCTCAACCGATCCATCCTGGATCAGGGGTGGGGGGAGTTTCGTCGCCAGCTAGGCTACAAGCTTGAGTGGACAGGAGGGCAACTGGTAAGCGTACCTGCCCATTACACGAGCCAACAGTGCTCAGAGTGTGGTCATATCGCTCAGGAGAATCGACAAGATCAAGCGCACTTTTGCTGTATGAGCTGTGGGCATGCACAGAATGCTGACACGAATGCAGCCCGAAATATTGAAGCGGCGGGACACGCCGTGATGGCCTGCGGAGGGGATGTAAGACCTGAATTGCGAACTATTGCAGTACAGGCAACCCCTGCGAAGCAGGAACCCGCTGAAGCGATTCAGGCTTTCGCCTGAACGCCGTAGGAATCCTCTTCGTTCACGGAGGGGAGGATGTCAACGGTGTATGGCAACTCTCCACCAGTCTTGGACTCGTATCTGCGATTATTCTGCCGACGCCCGGCGAGACCTTCTGGGATATTATCTTTGTCGGTAAAAACCTGATGTCAGGTGACTACATGTTGCCAGCGTTGTGGATAACGATCAAAGAAGTACTCTACGGTTTCGCGCTGGCAATCTTCATCGGTTTTTTGCTGGGGGTGCTGGTGGGTGAAACCGTATTTGGCGAGCGCGCCATCATGCCCTATCTGGTTGCTATTGATACCATGCCCAAGGTGGCGTTTGCTCCATTGTTCGTAGCCTGGCTGGGTTTTGGTATCGAATCCAAAGTTGCCTTGGCCGCTTTCATTGCCACCTTTCCTATTGTTGTCGGTACAGCAGCAGGCTTACATGCGGCAGATGACAACGCTCGTATGCTGTTCAAAACCATGGGTGCCAGCCGAATGCAGACACTGATTAAGATGAAGCTTCCTATGGGGCTTCCACAGATTTTTACGGGTTTGAAAATAGGAGCGGTAGGTGTTATGGCAGGTGCGATTACCGGCGAATTTCTCGGCGGTGGCAAAGGCTTTGGGGAACTGATTCGAGTGGCAGCATCGCAACTGCAAACTCCACGGGTATTCTCATTAATTCTCTATCTCAGCCTGCTGGGTTTGGCACTTTACGCACTGGTTACCTGGACTCAACGCAAGGTTGTATTCTGGCAAAAGGACACACTCGGTGGGTCCCATGAGTGATGAGACTTCACCGGTACCGGCTACAGCGTTACATGAATTTGTAGTTCGTGCACTCCAATCTACTGGAGTTCCCGCTCACGATGCTGCAGCGGTAGCGCATTTGATGGTAGACGCGGATCTCTACGGTTACGATACTCACGGCGTGTTCCGCCTACGGCAATATCTGGCTAGACTCAAAGACGGCGGATGCAATCCAACTGCACATATCAGCATTGCACACGAAACCATAGCCACCGCGCTTATAGACGGCGACAATGGCTTAGGTCATTTTGCCATGGCCCGTGCGCGTGATCTTGCAATAGACAAAGCACGTGTAGCGGGTATCGGCTGGGTCGGGGTTAAACGGGGTAACCATGCAGGACCACTAGCGCTGTACATACGTGCGCAAGCCGACGCTGGCATGATAGGTATGGCTGCTGCTGTTGGCAGCGCCAACCACGTTCCTCCGTTCGGAGGCACGGATTTATTGTTAGGCACAAACCCCATTGCTATCTCGGCGCCCAGTGGAGACGCCGATCCGTTCATTCTCGATATGGCCAGCACCGTTGCAGCAATGGGCAAGATCAAAATGCTGGCACAGCGTGGTGAGCCTATGCCCGAGGGCTGGATGGTTGGTCGAGATGGCGCACCATTGACAGATCCTTCCCGCAAATCGGAAGGCTTTCTTTTACCTATCGGTGGCCCTATAGGTTTTGGACTGTCAGTGGCCATTGGACTCATGGCAGGTGTGTTGAATGGAGCCGCATTCGGCTCAGACGTGGTGGACTTCACTAATGACACCAGCAGTGAAACCAATACCGGGCAGTTCGTGATGGCCTTGAATATAGAAGCCTTTGGCATGGGTGATGATTTTTCTAGTAATACAAGGCGTGTATTTAATGATATGCGTGCCTCCCCTCCATTACCCGGTCACGACCCGGTACGGCTACCCGGCGATGGCAAGAATGATGCGTATCGACAACGTAAGGAAAATGGTCTTCCATTGAACCCTGCGCTACGTCGTGATCTTGAAGCACTCGCTAGCGAGTATGACTTCGCTGGTTTATCATGATCAGTTCATCGGGCTCACCATGTGGAGTGAGTATGAGCACTATGGTCCGAATACATCCCGCTTTTGACTTCAATGAAACCAGGCGAACCGCGTTCAAAATAGCGCCTGTGGTTCGCGCTTTACTGTCTCACTGAGGTTAAGCATCCCGTGATCTCACGTTTTCAGGAGCAATTCCCATGAGTATCAATTCCGCGCCTAATGCCGCGTCTGGCTATGTTATTGAGCCACCTGCGCAGGCCAGCCTTTCCGTCAGCGGTAGCGATAATCGATTTCCTGTTCATCGGGTTTACTGTGTCGGTAGAAACTACGCGGCACACGCGGTGGAGATGGGACATGATCCTGACAAGGAACCGCCTTTCTTCTTTCAGAAGAACCCGGATAACCTGATTGCCGATGCTACTGAGTTCCCTTACCCCAAGGCCAGCAGCGACGTACATCACGAGATAGAGCTGCTGGTTGCACTGAAATCCGGTGGTGAGAATATTGATGTCAGCAACGCGCTGGATTGTGTGTTTGGTTATGGCGTATCCCTGGACATGACACGGCGTGATCTTCAAGGGGAGATGAAAAAGATGGGGCGTCCGTGGGAAATCGGTAAGGCATTTGAAGACTCTGCACCTGCAGGGCCGGTATACCCTGTCTCTGAAGTTGGCCATCCTTATACCGGGGATATCTGGCTTAAGGTTAATGGTGAGATTCGTCAGACGGGCGATCTGAATCAGATGATCTGGAAAACCGCTGAGATGATTTCAATTTTGTCCACGCTGTTCACCCTGCAGCCTGGCGATGTGATCCTGACGGGCACTCCAGCAGGTGTCGGCCCTATCGAACGAGGTGACAACATGCAGGGGCATATCGCAGGTGTAGGTGATCTCAACGTCAAAGTGGGCTGACTGCAGATCATCAACTGATAGAGCGCTTTTCGATCTATCGTACGAGGGCAGCTATACACGGCTGCCCCGGCTTTACTGAGTGTCAGTCAAACGGATGTGAAAATCTGCAGTTGTGCCCCCGAGTGTTGCATAAATGTAGCCGTTAAGTCTGATGCTGCGTTCGCTAGGGTTAAGGATTGATTCTCCTCTACGACCGGATTTTTTGGCATTGACAGGGTCAGGATTCCTTGAGGTCGTATTAGTCGGCCTGCTTGTTGGATAATCTGTTTGCGCAGCGTGCCGGTTTTTTTTCATTCCCATAATGGCGGACGCTTCACTGTCGTATTCCGGTCTCTTTCGCGGTAGCGCATTTGTAACTCACGTGTCAGGTTGTGCGCAATGACATTACTCAACAGAAACAGCTTAATAGCATTCCAGCTATTGCACGGCACGTAACTTATCGCCGCCTCTGTTTCCAATTCGGCGAACAGCCCTTCCTGCGAGCCACGGCCCTCGTGGTATTCCACTCCATCACGGGATCGACATCTCATCCAGCTACCAGTGCGAAGCCGATGTCAGCACGACCGTGCTTGCCGCAGAGAACATCCCGCCGACACCGTGCACCATCGACAGCTTGGCGTTTGGCACCTGTGCGGGTGATATGCCCCGCATCTGCCGCACGGACTCCTGCAATGCGTACATGCCATACATGCCGGAATGCATATAGCTAAGACCGCCGCCATTCGTGTTGAGTGGCAACGTACCGCCGGGCCGTGTGTGACCGTCGGCAATGAACGCGCCGCCTTCGCCGGGGGCGACAAACCCGAGATCCTCAAGTCCGTAAATCGGCAGATGCGCGAAGGCGTCATAGATCATCAGGTGATCGACATCGGCTTGGCTGATCCCTGCATTTTCAAAGGCCAGTTTGCCCGACATGCGGAACGCCTTGGAAGACGTAAAGCTTTCCATCTGGCTGATCATCGGGCCCTCCAGACTTTCGCCCCCCATACCGCGCAGGTATACAGGCTTGGCTGGCAAATCTTTGGCGCGGTCGGCGCTTGTCAGAACCAGCGCACCACCACCATCACTGACAAGGCAACACATCAGTTTGCGAAACGGATAGGCGATCATCCGTGACGACAGGACATTGTCAACCGTCAGCGGATCGTGCGCCGTGGCGCGGGGGTGATGAGCGGCCCATTCTCGTTGCACCACGGCGACCATCGCGATTTGCTCTTCGGTCAGGCCTTCGTCCTTCATTTTGCGCAAAACAGGCAGCGTGAATTTCATCGCCGGAAACGCAGCGCCGTAGGTGTTTTCGAATTCCTGCTGCTGCATTGACGGAAATAGCGGGCGGTGGGTACGGTGGTTTGATCGTCCGCTTTCGCCATGTGTGATCAGAACAGTCGTACACAACCCCGCTTGTATGGCAGCGGCAGCATGGCGCACGTGGGTAATGAACGAACATCCCCCAACCGAGGTTCCGTCCGCCCAACTGGGCGTGATGCCAAGGTATTGTGCGATCTCGGCCACGTCGTGTCCAGCGGTTGCGATCCCGTCGATATCCGTAGGGGTCAGACCGCAATCGGACAGTGCGTTCAGCGCAGCATCGGCATGCAGGCCAGTCTGGCTCAACTCCGGTACTTTGCCCATTCGCGTGGTTTCAGCGGCGCCGACAATGGCGATTTCAGCGCGGCTCATGCGGATACCTCCGCGGGGCGAAACTGTGGCACGGTGATGTCACCGCGCACTTCAAAGGTGACCTCTAGTGACATGTCCAAGGGCAGGGCGTCCGGATCTGCCGGACAATCGAGGATGTTTGACACAAGGCGAGGGCCTTCGGCCAGTTCAACCACGGCCACCACGAACGGTGCCGGATAGCCCGGCGCGGGAATATGGCTGATGACATATGAATACAAACGCCCCCTTCCCGATGCCTCGATCACGTCCACATCACGGCTGCCACAGCCTGGGCAAAAGGGGCGCGGTGGGAAAAAGGGTTCATTGCATGGCACGCAGCGGTTGAGCAGTAACTTATGTTCGGCCGCGCCATCCCAATAAAATTGCGTTTCGGGGTAGATCGTGGGTAAGGGTCTATCGGTCATGTTCTATCACTCTCTATTAGCCGCGCAAACCCGTTGTTCAGAACGATCACGTCACGTTCCACAGCGCGCGCGCGAAAACTGATCTGGTCGCCGTCCTGCCAGATGTCAGTCCGGATGGTTTCGCCGGGGTAAACGGGCGAGGAAAACCGTTGGCGCAGATGGGTCAGCGCGGTGAAATCACCCGCGCGCAGGGCCATCGAGATTGACCACGAGGCAACAGCCATCGTGCACAATCCGTGAAGGATAGGCCGTTCAAAACCTGCCTTGGTCGCGATCTGGGGGTCAACGTGCAGCGGGTTGAAATCCCCGCTGAGTCGGTAAATCAGGGCTGCACGCGGCGATGTTTTAAAGTCGTGGTGACAGTCTGGTGCGCGATCCGGCAACGTATGCACGGGCTTTACCGGTCCGGCGTCACCACCAAATCCGCCATCGCCTCGTGCGAAAACCGTGCTTTCGACCTCAGCCAAAAGCTGGCCGGTCACCTTGTCCGAAATCTCACGGATCGAATAGATCAGCGCGCCTTTGTCTGCGCCCTTGTCGACAATGTCGGTCACGCGTGTTCTGCCCTGAACGGTCCCCGATGGGGGCAGAGGCGCATGCAATGTCAGGCTTTGTTCGCCATGCAGAATTTTCTGCCACGTCAGGCCGGTGTCGGGTTCCATCGCCCAAAAACCGGGGTAGGCAAGGATGTTAACCATCGCGGGCAGCGGGGCAAACCCGTCGTGCCCTTCATAAAGAGCGCGAAGATCAGCCTGCGCCGATGGATCCGCACCGATGCCCACACCCAGTGCGAACAGCGCGCAATCTTTGGCTGTATAAGTGTGTTCAATCACGGGGAAGTCGCGGGCGAGGAGTTTGTTCTTGTCGATCATGTGCTGACGTTGCGTCCTATTTGAAATGGAATTCCAGCCGTTCTTTGGCGGCAAATCTGGCAACGGCATCGATGTGATAATCGCTGGTCAGACAGACCATCTGCGCATCTGTTTCAAGCGCAAGGATCGTGTCACTGTCTGATTCAAGCGCTTGCGCTGTGATTTTTTTGGTCAGCGCGTAGGCCTCGGGTGAGGTGTTTATCATCATAGTAGCTACAGCGTGCGCACGGTACATCAGTTCTTCTTGCGGCATTACTTCGAGGCACAGGCCAAGGCTTTGCGCCTCTGCCGGTTTAACCATCCGCCCGGTATAGAAAAGTTCGCGAGCACGTTGTAGCCCCACAATGCGCGGTAGCGACCACATCAGATTGCAGTCCGGCACGGCACCAACGGCGCCAAAGCTTGCGCCAAAGATCGCCGTATCCGACGCCAGAACGATATCGCCCACCAGTGCAAGGCCCAGACCCGCGCCCACCGCAGGGCCGTCTACGGCCACGATCACCGGAACGGGCAGGTCGCGCAGCACGCGAAACCATGAATGTAGCGTGTCCATCCGGTCTTTCACATCCTGCGGGGAATTCCCCTCACCCGTTTGATGGCGATTCAACATCGCCTTAAGGTCGCCACCGGCACAGAACGCACCACCCGTGCCGGTAAAGACCAGCGCACGCAATTGTTTGGCGTTCGACAATGTTGCCATCGCGTCGCGCAATCCGTCCTTGATCTCGTCCGAAAAGGCATTGCGCGTTTCGGGGCGATTCATTTCCAAAAGGGCAACGCCGTTGTCACTAAATGTAAGGCGGACGGCATCAGACATTACGCGCCTCCGCCAATAGGGCCTTGATCCGCATCTTGTCGATTTTACTGGTGTGATTCAGTGGCAGCGGCCCATCCCAGATCAATACATCCTTGGGAATTTTGTAATCTGCGATTTTACCCCTGCAGTAGGCGATCAGATCCTTGCCGGTGGACGTGGCATCCGGATGTAGCGCGACCGCAGCGAATACCATCTCGCCCCATTTTTCGTGGGGCAACCCGACGACTGCTACGGTGGATACCTCTGGATGTTTCGACAGGCAATTTTCCGTCTCGATCGGGTAGACGTTCTCGCCGCCGGTGATGATCATCTCCTTGATGCGACCGGCAAGGTAAACATAGCCGTCTTCGTCCTGATAACCTGCATCACCCGTGTGGTAAAACCCGCCTGCCATCACCTCAGCCATGTCTTCGGTCCGGTTCCAGTAGCCGTTCATGATCTGTGGCCCGCGCGCGATCAACTGTCCGGTTTCGCCCTGCGGCACAATAGCGTCGTTCGCATCGACGATCCGCAAGTCGGTCGTGTATATGGGCCGTCCGACCGACGACAATTTGGGGAACTTCCCATTGACCGGCATGTGATCTTCGGGGCGCAAAACACACAGATTGGGCGCGGCCTCTGTCATCCCATAGCCCTGACAGAAAATGACACTGGGAATTTTTTCAATGCATTGCTGCATCAGCCCAAGCGGCATGGGGGCCGACCCGTAGGTCAAGCATCGCAGGGAAGTGAAATCGAAACTTTCAAATTCCGGGTGATCAAGGATCATGCGCAGCATGGTCGGCACGGTTGTCATGGCCGTGACCTTCTGCGCTTCGATCAGGTGCATGGTCTCGTCGACCTCGAATTTTGGCTGGATGATCTTTGTCGAGCCGTAGACAAGCGAGGTGAAAACGCGGCTGCCTGTGCCCATGTGAAACAGCGGGCCGGACAATAACAACACATCATCGGAGTGGTATTGATACAGCGGGCCTGTGCCGGTTGCGTTGGCCAACATGTTGGAGTGGGACAGCATCACACCTTTGGGCAGGCCCGTGGTGCCGGATGTGTAAAACAGAATCATCGTGTCGTCGGACGCAGAGGCAAGATCATCGAATGCTTCGTGGGTAACGGCCCCCGCATCCTTCACCATCGTATCGTAGTCAAGTGTGTGGGGCGGCAAGTCGTTGCCCGCTTTGTCCCAGTCGGCATAGATCAATGTTCCAAGCGATCCGCACCGGTCCATCAGGGCTGCAGCGCGTGTTTTAAAATGGCGATCTACAATCAGTACCTTGGGCGCGCAATCCTTGACGAGTGCCACCATTTCATCTTCTGACAGGCGGTAGTTTAGCGGGACGGATATTGCGCCGATCATGCAAGGCACCAGATACATCTCGACCAGCCAGTGCGAATTCATACCCAGAAAGGCGATCCGGTCCCCCGGTTCTACGCCCAGCTTGCGCAATGCCTTGGCCATGCCGTGCAGGCGGGTGGAAAACTGCGACCAGCTATGGGTGTGGCCTTCGAAAAATGTTGCAGGCTTGTTCGGCGTGTGCGAGGCGTATTTGCGTGCAAGATCGGGCAGGCGGATCATGTCCGCTTCCTGCCCAACAGCGAGCGCCCTATAATTTCGCGCATGATCTCTCCGGTGCCGCCAGCAATTCGGCCGACCCGCGCATCGGCCCAGGCCCGCGCAATCGGATATTCCCACATGTAACCATAGCCACCAAACAACTGAAGCATGTCATCAAGACGCTTACACAGCATCTCAGACGACAACATCTTGCCCATCGCAGCATCGACATCGTTCAATTCGCCGGCGACGTGCATTTCGAGGCACTTATCGACGAAAACACGCATCATCGTGATTTCCGCTTTCGCCTCGGCGAGTTTAAAACGTGTGTTCTGAAAATCAGAAATGGTGCCGCCAAAGGCCTTGCGTTCCGTGACATGTTCGACGGTCCAGTCCAGCGCAGCCTCAAGGACGCTGGCAGCGCGGACGCACTGTAACAGTCGTTCCTGTGGCAATTGTTCCATCATCTGATAGAACCCGCGGCCTTCTTCACCGATAAGGTTGGAGGCGGGCACGCGGACGTCGTCGAAATACAACTCAGCCGTGTCCTGCGCCTTCCAACCCACTTTTCTCAGCAACTTGTTGCCTTTTCTGAACCCGTCAGTGTTTGCCGGCACAAGAATAAGGGACGTCCCCTTGGCCCCTGCAGTCGGGTCCGTCTTACACGCCAGCACGATTAGATCGCAGTTGCCGCCATTGGTGATAAATACCTTTTGACCATTGATTAAATAGTCATCACCGTCACGGATTGCTGTGGTCTTGATGGCTTGAACGTCTGATCCAGCCGCAGGTTCGCTCATTCCCAATGCGCCAATCGCCTCTCCTGTTGACATCTTTGGCAGCCATTCGCGCTTCAGGTCATCGCCGCCATAATGCATGACATATGGCGCGACGATATCGGAATGGAGGCTGAACCCAGGACCCATCGCGCCGACCCGTGCAAGTTCCTCCATGATGACTGCCGAAAACAGAAAATCCGCGCCAGAACCGCCGTATTCTTCGGGCAGCGTTGCGCACAAAAGGCCGTGTTGTCCGGCCTTCAGCCATGCATCCCGGCTGACGCGCCCGTCGATTTCCCACTGCTCGTGGTGTGGTACGATTTCTGCCTCAACGAACCGACGGACCTGATCACGGAACATCTCGTGCTCTTCTGTAAATATAGTGCGTTTGAACATAAATAATTCCCTTGTTCGATCCAGCTTCTCGCCTTTCCGGTATATTATTAGCTTGCAAATAATAATCAAGCTAATTATATAGTGGTTAGCGAATGGGAGGGGATGAGATGCTAAATGGCAAGGTAGTTATAGTCACCGGAGCGGGTCGCGGGATCGGACGGGAAATCGCGCTGAAAATGTCGTCTCATGGCGGCAGAGTTGTTGTGAACGATCTGGGCGGAAGCGCCGAAGGTGACGGTTCAGACGCAAGCCCGGCGCAGGCTGTTGTGGACGAAATCATGGCAGCGGGCGGTGAGGCGGTTGCGAATTTTGGCAATGTTGCCAGCGCGACCGATACACATGATATGTACCAGCAGGCGATGGATACCTTTGGTGCCGTCGATGTGGTCGTGAACAATGCAGGTATTCTGCGCGACGCTATTTTCCACAAGATGACTGAAGAGCAATGGGACTCTGTGATTGATGTCCACCTCAAGGGTAGCTTTAATCTTGCCAAGGCTGTCGCGGGGCAGTTCCGGTCGCAGGAATCGGGATGTTTTGTGAATTTCACGTCAACATCCGGTCTAATCGGCAACTTCGGTCAGGCTAATTATTCTGCTGCAAAGATGGGAATTGTGGGATTGTCGAAATCGCTAGCGCTTGATATGTCGCGGTTCAACGTCCGCTCGAACTGTATCGCACCGTTTGCGTGGTCGCGTCTGATTGGCACGATTCCCGCGAAAACAGAAGCCGAGAAAGAGCGGGTCGAACGGATCAAAGAAATGACACCGGATAAGATCGCGCCGCTTTGTGTGGCGCTGGCTGACCCGACGTCGGACGTAACAGGACAGGTTTTCTGTGTGCGCAACAACGAGATCTTTCTGATGAGCCAACCTAGACCGATCCGGTCAGTGCATCGTGCTGAAGGCTGGACACCTGAAACTGTCAGGGACCATGCGATCCCCGCAATGAAGGCGGATTTTTACGATCTAGAACGATCCGGTGATATCTTCTGCTGGGACCCGGTTTGACCCGAGCCGCCGATCTGCGTCTTGCTATTCAACAGGATGGCCCTTTTGAAGCTTTCAAGCCCGGTTGGGCAAAGAGCTAAGAGGTGTACATGGCAAAGCAATCATCACTGACCGAAGATCAAAAGCCGGTCTTTCAGGATATCGCGCGCTTTCGCGGCATACTATTCGACCTCAAGCTCAAGCCTTACGACATCACCATGAGCCAAGGGTTTGTGCTGGTGAAGCTGTGGCGAGAGGATGGTTTGCGCCAGTCGGAACTGGCTGACCGGATGCAAGTGGCCACAGTTACCGTGTCAAAACTTGTTGATCGACTTGAGGCGCGCGGTTTTGTGCTGCGGCAGGTCGACAAGGATGATCGCCGGTCAAACCGCATCTATGCGACGGACAAGGGGCGCGACCTGGTCAAGGTTATGACCCGTATCGTCTACGAGGTGGACGATATGGCCAATGTGGGCATTTCAGAGGAGGATCTGGCAAGTACGCTCAAGGTGTTGTCGCGCATGCGTGACAATCTCAAATCACGGATTGAGATGCGGTAAGTACAGGTTACATTAGCGGATTTGAAGCAAAACACATCACAAAAAGCCGGACCGCTCAGTGGTCTGAAGGTCATTGAATTGGCAGGGATCGGACCGGGCCCTTTTGCGGCTATGTCGCTATCGGACATGGGGGCTGAGGTTATCCGAATCGACCGTATCGGCGCCGCACCTGTTCATCCTGACGACTTTCTCGTGCGTGGGCGGCGCACGATAACGGTCAACCTCAAGACGCCCGAAGGGGTCGCTGCCGTTCTGCGTCTGATTGAGGGTGCAGATGGATTGATCGAAGGGTTCCGCCCCGGTGTGATGGAGCGTTTGGGTCTGGGCCCCGATGTTTGTTTGAAACGCGCGCCGCATCTTGTTTACGGACGCATGACCGGCTGGGGACAGGATGGGCCCTATGCACAGGCGGCTGGGCACGATCTGAACTACATCGCCTTGACCGGGGCGCTTTGGGCGACAGGAGAGGCGGACAGGCCACCCACGTTTGCGATGAACCTGCTTGGGGATTACGGCGGCGGCGCGATGCCCTTGGTGGTCGGTATGCTGGCCGGTCTGGTTCAGGCGAAACGGACCGGACGTGGCGATGTGATCGATGCTGCGATCTGTGATGGCACCAATATGCTGATGACGTACATCCAGTCGCGGCGCGCCATGGGACTCTGGCTGGACGAACGCGCCGCGAACTATCTGGACGGGGGCACGCCATGGTACGGCGTCTATGAATGTGCGGATGGCAAATGGATCAGCATCGCCCCGATCGAACAGAAATTCTGGGACCGTCTTGTCATGGAAATTGGCTGTAAAGCCGACGATTTCGGCGACCGCGCGGATCGTGGCACATGGCAGGCTACACGTCGGAAACTCACCGACATTTTTCGCGCCTATCCGCAGGCGTACTGGGATGCCCGCCTTGCCGGAACGGACGCCTGTTATGCGCCCGTTCTGAGCCCGGCAGAGGCCCGTGCGCATCCTCATATGGCAGCGCGCGACAGCTTTTTTGATGCACCCGCCGATCAGCCTAGACCCGCACCGCGCTTCGACGGTCAGACGGTCGATGAACCGGACGCGCCGCGTGCGCCCGACGCCGACACCCTTGCAGTTCTTGCGGATGCAGGATTTTCGCGGGCCGAGGTAAAAGCGCTTTTGCAAGCCGGGGCCATACATGCTGATACGACAAAGGAATCATTCTAATGACACTTCCCACCGTTCTCCAAAGTCTGCGAATACCGCTTATCGGCAGCCCGCTTTTTATCATCTCGCGTCCCGAATTGGTGATCGCCCAATGCAAGGCCGGCATTGTCGGTTGCTTTCCCGCATTAAATGCCCGCGAAAAGGACGGTGAAAGCCTTGAGGCGTGGCTGATCCACATCAACGAGGAACTGGACAAGCACAATCAGGCTAATCCCGACAACCCTGCTGCGCCTTTTGCGATCAATCAGATTGTTCATCGCTCTAACGAGAGGCTGGATCGGGACGTGGAAATTTGTGCACGCCATAAGGTGCCGATCTGGATCACGTCGCTAGGCGCGCGCGCAGATGTCTATGAGGCCGCGCAATCGGGTGGCGGGATCGTTTTACATGATGTGATCAACAACAGATTTGCCAAAAAGGCGATCCAGAAGGGTGCTGATGGGTTGGTTGCTGTTGCCGCCGGTGCAGGGGGTCATGCGGGCACGCAGTCGCCGCTTGCGCTCATTCAGGAAATCCGCAGCTGGTTTGACGGCCCCCTTTATTTGTCTGGCGCTATTGCAACTGGTGACTCCATTCTGGCGGCACTCGCGATGGGGGCTGATGGCGGCTACGCAGGATCCGCGTTTATCGCCACCGAAGAGGCGAACGCCGCGCTGGCTTATAAACAGATGATCGCCGATTATGGTGCCGACGACATCGTCTATTCCAATCTGTTCACTGGCATTCATGGCAATTACCTGAAGCCGTCGATTGCCGCTGCAGGGATGGACCCTGACAAATTGGAAAACTCGGACCCGACCAAGATGAATTATGGCGAAGGCCGCGAAAAGCCGAAAAGCTGGAAGGAGATCTGGGGGTCGGGTCAGGGAATTGGTGCCGTCGACTCGGTGGTGCCGACATCTGTGCTTGTTGATCGCCTTGAGCGCGAGCTTCATGCTGCAAAAGCGCGTCTGGATCAAACCTACGCAGCCACAGGAAAAAGGTAGGCCTCTCGGCCCTGTATAATAGATTGCTTGATAATAGTTACCATGCTATCCTTTTTTGCATCCGGGTTGGGAGGCTCGGGCAATCATAGGGAGCAATACTAATGAGCAGACAATTTCAAACCGGATTTCTAGCGTTGACAGCATTGCTTGCCGCGAATGCGGTACAGGCGGAGTCGGTCTTGATCGGGAACGATCCGGGACCAAACCGTGGCGTGCGCGCAGAGGCCATCAACCATGTTTCGGACATCCTGTCGGACGCGACCAATGGCGATCTTTCGATAGAAATGAATTGGGGCAGCGCACTGTTTTCACCGCCATCAGCTCTGGATTCCATCAGCACTGGCGTCGCAGATATCGGCGTGGTGATAGGGCCGTACACTCAGTCTGTCTTGCCGGAACTGAACATCGGCAGCATGCCGTTCCCGCCCGCCCACCCGTGGGTGATGATGCAGGCCATGAACGAACTATACACCACCAACGAGCAAGTTCAGCAGCGGTTTGCCGATAAAAATATCGTTTATGTGAACAACTTCGGCTTGCCAGAGAACCTGTTGGCATGCAACGAGGACATCGTGACAGTGCCGTCTGATATCGAAGGCGTGAAAGTCAGCCGGACCGGCAGTTCCAGTGACATCTGGGGTGAACTTGGCGGTAATATGGTCAACATGACCGTTTACGAAGCCTATCAGGCAATGGATTCCGGTCTGATCGACTGTACGGTGACATTCTCGTACTTTGCGGTCGCAACCAATATTCATGAGCTGGTCGCGACAATTTCGCCGGTGGGTCTGTCCGCGCAATCGGTGATTATCAATGTGATGAACCTCGACACGTTTGAATCGCTACCGGCAGAGGATCAAGCCGCCGTTCGCGATGCGGGTGCGTACATGGCCGACTATTATGGTGAGCAGTTGGATGGTGCTGACACCAAAGCCATGGCGACAATGGCGGATGCGGGTGTCGTACTCAAGGAATTCTCTGACGCCGAACTTTCCATACTCTGGGACGCTGCCCAACCGACCGTGTCAGATTGGCTGGCCGATGCCAAGGCCACAGGTCTTGATGGCGAAGCGCTTCTGGAGGAAATGAACGCCTTGCTGGCCAAGTGGAATGCGATTGCCGACAACGACGGTCTTCCCTGGACACGCAACTAATTTGAAATCAGAGCCTCGCGGCGTGCCTGCGAGGCTCATTTGGGCGCCCACACATGTTTAAACGCATCGAATTCATACTCGATACGCTCGGAGCCATTTCAGTGCTTATCCTGTGTCTGGTCATAATCTGCATCGTGATCTGGCGAGAGTTTCTCGGGGCTGGTTTTCCGGACGGGATCATTATGGTCCGGGAACTGATGGTGCCCGCAATTCTGTTCCCACTGAGTGCGACGACGGCAAAACGCGCCCACGTCTCTATCGAGGTCATCGCGAATTTCTTTCCCGATAGTCTTAATCGCTGGATAGCGGTTTTTGCAGCGGCGCTTGGATTATTTGTCGTCGTCGTCCTGATTTACGCAGGTTGGCTTCAACTTGAAAAGGCATGGGACAACGGGTCCCACTTAGGTGGCGATTTCAGGATACCGAAATGGCCCAGCAGGTTGGTATATGTTGTCGCGTTTTCATTCGTCGCCTTGCGGCTGGCGCAAATATTCTGGCTCGATCTTCGGGCGGCCCTGACCGGGACACCGTCTGCCGCGCTTACATGATCAGAGTTTAGCGAAAATGGACGTTTCAACCATTGGCTTTATTGCCTGCGGCGCGGTGTTATTCCTCTTGGCGATCCGCGTTCCAATTGCCTTCGCCATCGGCGGTGTCGGCCTGATCGCGCTGTTTTTTGTCTTCGCATTACGCACGGGAGAATTTGTCCCTGACCGGGCGATGTCACGAACCCTTTCGCTAGCGTTCTCCAACGGATTTGCGCTGATCAATTCCTATAACTTGTCGATGATCCCGTTGTTTATTGCACTAGGGGAAATGGCCTACAGGGCCGGCATCACCACCGAGATATATGCCGCTGCCCGAATATGGTTGGCGCGACTACCGGGGGGTGTAGCCATTGCATCCATCGCAGGCTGTGGCGGGTTTTCGGCGATTTCAGGATCATCGATCGCCTGCGCATCGACCATGGGCAAGATTTGCACGCCCGAGATGCTTAAGTTGGGATATGACGAGCGGCTGGCCTCTGCTAGCGTTGCGGCGGGCGGGACCCTTGGTTCGCTAATTCCTCCGTCGATCCTGTTCATCATCTACGCCATTTTCACAGAGACATCAATCGGGGCGTTGTTTCTTGCAGGGTTCCTGCCGGGTTTGCTATCGATGCTTGGTTACGCGCTTGTGGTTTACATCTGGGTTTTACGCTCTCCAGAAGTTGCTCCGTCTACGATGCGACGGTTTTCGTCGCGTGAAAAATGGGAATCCATGCTGCATGCCTGGCCCGCGTTCTTGTTGTTCATCATTGTGATTGGCGGCATTTACGGAGGGGTCTTCACTGCAACCGAGGCTGCGGCTGTGTCTCTTGTGTTTGCCACGTTTTTGGGTATGGCGCGGGGCCGCGTGAAGGTTGGTGACATCCTGCCCATCATTCGCAGCGTTGGCCTGACTACCGCTGGCATCTTTTTCATCGCCGCCTGTGCTAAGGTTTTTGTCGGGCTGATTGCGCTGACCGGGATATCCAGTGACCTGGTGATCGCGCTGGGTGCAGCCGATATCGGGCCGATGGGCTTTATCTTCATGGTGTGTCTGATCTACCTTGTGCTTGGCATGTTCCTTGACCCGATTGGTATCATGGTTTTGACGTTGCCGCTGATGATCCCGATGGTCGACAGCTATGGCTTCAACCTGATCTGGTTTGGGGTCATTATTGTGAAGCTGTTAGAGATCGGTCTGATCACACCACCGGTCGGTCTGAATGTCTTCGTTCTGGCCGCAGCAATCGACGGGAAAGTGGCGATTGGCAAAATTTTCGCGGGCATCTGGCGGTTTTTGATTAGTGATGTCATCGTACTGGCGCTGTTGGTGCTGTTCCCGATTATCTCTCTCATCATTCCGATGTCGATGTAGGGACAGCCAATGCGGGTGCTGGTGATACTATGAACACGTTCGACATCGTGATCTGCGGGGCCGGAACTGCGGGATGCGTTTTGGCCAACAGGTTGTCCGCCGATCCAACCCTCTCGGTTCTACTGTTGGAAGCCGGTCACGAAATGCGATCACCTCTGTTGCACGCCTACGGGGCATCGCTGGACCATTGGGACACCCCGCTCGATTGGGCCTTCCGGTCTGAACCGCAGACGCAGTTTAACAATCGCCGCATACTGCTGAACCGTGGCAAGGGACTTGGCGGGTCAAGCGGTATCAACTGGGGCATGTATGTGCGCGGCAATCGCGGTGATTTCGATCATTGGGCGCAGTTGGGCAATACGGGCTGGTCCTATGATCATGTGCTTCCTCATTTCTTGCGATCAGAGGCTAGCCGCGTGTTCGATGACGCCTATCACGGCACGGACGGTGTGATCCCGATCGAACATCCGTACAACGCACACCCGTTGCAGGACATGTGTTTCGAAGCTTATGAAGATTTGGGCGTCCCTAGGAACCCCGATTATAACGGCGCAACGCAAGAGGGCAGTTTCCTTTATCAGTTGACCACGGACCAGGGCCGTCGCGTCAGTGCGGCGGACGGATTCCTGACACCCATAAGCGGCAGGCCGAATCTGACCATCATCACAGGTGCGCATCTGACCAGTGTTACATTGGACGGCGCGCGTGCGACCGGTGTCACCTATGCCAAGGGGCAAGAGGCCGTAACGGTTACAGTCGGTGAAGTGATCCTGTCCTTGGGTGCTATCGGCTCTCCGCATCTCTTGATGTTGTCCGGTATCGGACCGCAGGATCATCTCGCGGAACATTCCATTGCGTGCAGACATGAACTCGGCGGGGTCGGGCAAAACCTGCTTGATCATTTTGTCGGACCGCGGCTTGCCCTGACCCTGCGCGAACCGGAAAAGTTTGGTTTCCCAATCGCCAGCGAGGCCGACAGCCTTGCCGAATTCGAGGCCACTGGCACCGGCCCACTAGCGACAACAGGGATCGACGCGGGTGCGTTTGTGCGTCTGAACGAACGGGATACATATCCGAACGGGCAATCGATCTGTATGGTGTCCAATGCACATTTGCACCGTAATATCCCGCTCCCTCCGCGCGTGGGATTTGTAGGGTATGTGTGTCGCACAATGTCCAAAGGTTCTGTGACGCTTGCCTCTGCAAGTCCGTTTGATCGCCCGCTTGTCGATCCCAACTATCTGTCCGACCCTATCGATGCGGACAACCATGTCGAACTGATCCGGTTCCACCAGCGGATGATCGAACATTCTGCGTTCGATGGTGTGCGGGACAAGCTGCTTGGACCGGGGATGGACCGCGACGCCATCCTTGCCGCCACACGCGCCGAGGCGAGTACTACGTGGCACCAATCGTCGACCTGTCGTATGGGAATCGACTCTGACGCTGTTGTCGGGCCGGATTTAAAAGTACACGGGTTAGGAAACCTGCGGGTGATCGACGCGTCTGTCTTTCCTACAATGACGAGCGGAAACATCAATGCACCGACCATGATGATTGCCGAAAAAGGAGCGGACCTGATCTTGCAACATTGACCGTAGGTCCGGCGTAGGGTGTGCGCGTGCCTGTGTCCCAGGGTTAGTGTGAAGGTACCCAAGTTGGTTGCACCTTCTTTCGGGTGATTCAAGTTGCCTACGCCTCGTGTTGTTCACCCTTGGCCCGGCGTGCGCTTCACCGCTACAATGCAAGGCGAGAGCCGTGTGCGTAATTCCGCAATCACGGATTTAAGCGGTGGGTGCCCGGGTAAAGGGTATCCCTACCGTGCCTTAATGACCAGTGAAACCGATGATGCGTTTGCCAGATTCATCCGTGTATCGTGTCATTTCCTCATGGGCTGAATCGAAATCTTTCGTAGTCAGTTGTAGTGTCAGATGTTCGCTATCGATCCGCTCAGTTGCATACTGTACGGCCCGATGCACCCACTCTTTGATGAAGGCGGGTGTGGCACCTTCGCTACGCGTCACCAGCTGCCCCCAGTCAATGGCGGCACTGTTGTAGGGTTTAATGTAGTGGGTGAGGTAGCGTTGTCTCAGCGTAGCGCCGGGTAGTCCGAGATAGATGCATTGACTGATGCGACCAGGCCGGTCCTTGATGGCAGATTCCAGGCGCTCAATGGCGTTGGTAGTGAGGATGACACTGACGTCCTCATGGAGCCTCAGGCCATCCATCTGATCGAGCAGATCACCGAGTGATGAACTGTAGAGATTGATTTTGCGGGAAGCGAAGACAAGATCGACATCTTCGAGCACGATCAGTGACGGCTGATAGAGCCTTGCAAGATCAAATACCTGGCTGATCTTGTGCAACGTACGTCCCGTGGCCACGATGCGCGTAGTCTCCGGCAATTCACCGAACAGGTAGCGACAGGCATAAGTTTTGCCTGTGCCGGGTGGGCCGTATAGCAAAACGCCGCGACGCAATGGCACGCCGTGCTGCTTGAGCACAGCACGGCGCCGATACAGATCGACGACGTTGCGGTACAAGGTGCTGAAGACCTGATCGTCGATCACGAACTGATCCCTGGCAACCGGACTAGCCAGCCGAAAGCCGATCCTTAGACGTTCCTGTTTCTCGATGTCGCCGAACTCGTCCTTGTTGCCGGTCTGAAAACTCACCGACAGCAATTGGTGTCGATAGATCGAGTGCGTCAGGCTGTGTTCGAGTACCAGGGCCAGCAGCACTTTGGCCGCCTCCGAGCCACAGGCAGCAACTTCCAGATTGGCTTGTTCGTCATACGTATTGTGTTGGAGTCGCACGATAACAGGATGCGCTGAGACGCTGTGCGGGCAGGTGAAAATCCAGAAGCAGTTGGTGGGCAGGAACTCTTCCACATCATCAGCTATTGTCCAGGCTGATTTGCTGGATCGAACGATCTTGCGAGAATACCAGTCAGTCAAGTCAGCGCGCAGAAGATCGGTGAGATCTTCTTTGGTCTTCGTATCGATCCTGTCAATGGTGATGCCCCCGGACTCGGCTTTCGAGTTGCCAAGCGCATTGATGGCGCGATACAGATCGACAAATCGGTAGACAGGCAATACTTTCGTATTGACTACATACTCTTCAGGTGAGTGTTTGGCGATCGCATCACGCAGACGGTAATCGAGTCTATGGGTTGAATCACGAAACAAGGTTGGTAGCCACTTCTCAGCTAACGATCGAATCGATGTGGTTACTTTCCGGATTGCGCCTGGTCCCCTGGGTCTCAGGCTATTGGCGAGGCTGTAACGGCGAAAACTCACGAGCGTGTCCTTTGTGTTCGGCGGCGCAAGTATCGACTATGACCGCGAACCCATTTTTCGCAAACTGGCATGAAGAATCAGATAAAGACGAATGGCACTTGCTCAAGCTCGTCATTCCCGCGAAGTATGTTCAGTAACGTCGTTGCATGGCTGCAATCCTCTGTCTGATGAGTTGTCGGAGCCAGCATGGAGAAACCACCTCGACACGATCATGGCGGCCGAGTATCCAGCTAACCAGAGACTCGGTGGGTACTATGCTGTCAATACTCATAACGTGGAAGGACTGGTCTCCGGACAGAGTCAGCTGCTGGTCTATGGCGAGTGGATAGGCTCTGAGATCATCGATCAGTGCGTCACCAGGCCTAGTGGGTGAAGAGTAGACATGGAGTACTAAGCTCATGTTCCCCGGAGCTGACGTGCCAGGTGGTGGAAGCAAAGGGACCTCAAGTCGCTGCTCATCGATAAATTGCTGCAAGTCGAACCCATCAACGTTGGAGCCTTTGGTTCGCACTGAAATGCTTTGCATGCATTGAAACTGATAGGCCTTTGGTTTCCTGGCTGAATCCGAATCCGGTTTCGAGATTGATTCAGAATTTAATGTTGGAAGAGTGCAAGCATCTTCGCAGGCGATCAGGTACAGCTTCGGACTACGCACAACGATAGCGCAAGGATGCAGCAGACGCTGGCGGCCAGCATAGGTCATGCTGATGCAGCGCTTGTGCAGCAGTGCCGAAGAAATTACGGCGAATGCAGTGTAGTTTGATTTGAGAGGTAGCAACTCCTGTCCGCGTGGATGCACCGCAACCGACTTCAGATACTGACCTATCGCCAGCTGATCTCTACTCAGCCTGACTTCATACTGAGAAATGGTCTTGCGTGCTTGAGTGAATATTGCATCAAGACAGGTTGCACGCAATTCGTCGGGAACGACAAGCTTCAGATGCTTCTCAGCCAGAGCGACCAGCAGCGCCTCCTCGATGGGCATCGGTGCTTTGATCATGGGGCCGCCGCTGGCCTGATAGAGCAATCGTTTTCGATTCGCCGGATCGGGAACTGCATCCACAAAGCCGCCGAATTCGCTGGATTCCCGAAGCTGCTTCAACCATAGCTGAACGGTTCTGAGGCCCTGATCTCGCGAGTGGCCGGCCAGTTGATCGTGGCCCCAGGATGAATGCGTCAACAGGTGATGAAGAATCTGCTGTATTGATCTTGCCTGCGAAGAACGATACAGATAAGCGAGCAGGCACAATCGGGCGTCGAGCAAGCGGCTCATGACGTTGCTCGCATGAGCGACCAGCGCTGCTGTACGCAACGAATCGCCTGCAATGGGGTATGGGTGTTCCGGCCATCCTTGCCGAGTATATTCATTCTGATCAAACGTCCTTGTTTGGGTGGGATCACTTAGTGGTGAAAATTCAGGCTCCCAGCGCGCAGTATGGCCGATTTGGGTGGCGGTTGGGCAGGAGGCTGTCCGAAACCAGGCTGATCTGCTGCGAACGGGATATTTTGGCGGGGCTGCCTCCAGCCCTATTTTCTCGTGACAACGTCGAATAGATACAACAACTATTTTCCTCAACTGACAAGAAATTCTGACTCAAATTCTCACGCCCTCGCGACGATCGCTATTCTCGGACAGCCTCTGGGTCTACCCGGCAAGTGCACCAATGCCAGACTGCGCTGAAGCATCAGCTAGCGGAGCTTACATCAGGCCATCATAAAGCGTGTCATCGCTAGCAAAAAAGCTCGGATTTCTGCGGGATGAGTACCGCAGCTCCCACCCAGATCTGACATTCTTATGATGTTGACACATTGATAGGCAAGATATATTTATGTGTCGACTCGACAAGTAATCGCTGGGTCGGCAGGCCTGAGTGGCTGCACCAATAGTTTGAAACGTGTGTAGTCACTGGTGGTAATCCCGGCAACACGCTCGCCCCTGAAGGTAGTGTACGAGGCTGGACAACTGAAGATCAGCACATCGACTCCACGCGTTAGCGCCCGTACCAGCTTCTGAAATGGAACCAGTGACACCGGCATGACCACACGAAAATCATCGCAGCTCACACTAAAAGACAAGCTCTCTCGTCTTACTTTCAGACAGGCAAGCAAGTTGCTCGGTCCTGACGGTGAACAGCACATCATGCGTGGTGGCCGTTACACTATTGACGTCGACCGTCAGGTCAGCCTGACTCAGCGGCGCTTCCGGCTCGAATTGTTTGAACCAGAAGCCTGCATCGTCACTATCAGCCTGCAGGACAACGCTACTCGTCGTCTTGGCTGGCAGTGCAGCACATCAGAAAAAGCCTGCGATGAAGTTGGAGCCGCTTTCGCCCTGATTCTGGAGGAGAAGACCTTGTTAGGTTTGGCGGTGGAGCCAGATACTCCTCTGCAGCGTGCCGAGATGAGTGATATCGAACTCAACGCGCTGGAGATAACTGCGCGCGAGAAGCGTGCGCTTGACGAGCGCATGACGGTGCGCTCTGAGAATCCCAAAACGCCTTGGGCAGACTACAGGATTACCAACAAGTCATCGGGTAAGACGTATCGCGTGGCGTTGCGTGGGCATCATCCTGGTGAATCCTACTGCTCATGTCCAGATTATCGCAAGAACACCTTCGGTACCTGCAAACATATTCTTCATGTGTTGCACAAGGCGAAGCGCAAATTCACCGCTGCTCAGTTGCGCCGTCCCTATCGTTTACGCAGCATCATTGTCTTTCTGCAACACGGGCAGGAACTGCAACTGCGAGTCGGCGTTCCAGACAAGCTTGATGTAGATGCGCAGCGATTGCTGAAGCGCTTCAGTAATAAAGCCATCACCGATGTTGCCGGTTTGCTCCGCTGTATTGGCAAGCTGGAGTCAGCTGGTCACGCCGTAACGATCTACCCCGACGCTGAGGAGTACATCCAGCAACGCTGCTGGCAATCTCGTATCGAGCGACAGGTGGCAGCGATACGCAAGAAACCGGCAAAGCATCCGTTGCGAAAAAAATTGCTGAAAGTCAATCTGTTGCCCTATCAGCTGGATGGTATTGCCTTCGCAGTGGGTGCCGGTCGCGCGGTACTGGCTGATGATATGGGTCTGGGCAAAACCATTCAGGGCATTGGTGTAGCGGCTCTGTTGAAACGTGAAGCGGGTATCTCGCGCGTGCTGGTGGTGTGTCCTGCCTCATTGAAATCACAATGGCGCGCAGAGATTCATCGTTTTTCGGATCTTGATTGCCAGCTTGTGCAAGGTGCATCGAGCAGTCGCGCCGAGCAGTACGATAACGACTGTTTCTTTACAGTGTGCAATTACGAACAGGTGCTTCGCGATCTGCTGCACATTGAGCAAGTGCCGTGGGACTTGATCATTCTGGATGAAGCGCAGCGTATCAAGAACTGGGAAGCCAAGACTACGCAGGTTATCAAGTCATTGAAGTCCACTTTTGCACTGGTGCTCTCTGGCACGCCACTAGAGAACCGGATTGATGAGCTCTACAGCATCGTCGAGTTTATTGATGATCGCCGGCTGGGACCGGACTTCCGTTTTTACCAGCGCCATCGAGTGGTTGACGAGAAAGGCCGTGTGATCGGGTATCAACGACTTGAAGAGCTGCGTGCCAACCTGGCGCCGGTACTGCTGCGCCGCACACGTGCCTCTGTGTTGGGTGAATTGCCGCCGCGCACGACAGACATTGTGCGCATCACGCCTACCGAAGAACAACTCGACATTCACACGGCGAACATGCAGATTGTGAGAATGACAATCGGTAAGCCATTTCTGACAGAAATGGACTTGCTGCGTCTGCAGAAAGCGCTGCTGATGTGTCGCATGTCTGCTGACAGCACCTTTCTATGTAACAAGACAGCACCGTCGTATTCCAGCAAGCTGTATACGTTGGCTGATCTTTTTGATCGCATCTTCAGTGATCCTGCTCATAAAGTCGTGTTGTTTTCAGAATGGACAACCATGCTTGATCTCATCGAGCCGTTGCTGCATGAGCGCAAGATCGGTTTTGTCCGTCTGGATGGATCCGTGCCGCAAAAGAAGCGTGCCTCGCTGGTCAGTAAATTTGAGGAGGACAATCAGTGTCGATTGTTCATGACGTCAAACGCAGGCTCTACGGGTCTGAATCTACAGTTTGCGAACACGGTCATCAATGTCGATTTGCCGTGGACACCTGCTTTGCTGGAACAACGTATTGGCCGTGTCCATCGCATGGGCCAGAAAAAACCAGTGCACGTGTTTGTGCTAGTCACAGAAGAGACACTCGAAGAAAGTCTGCTTGCCACGCTCTCTGCCAAGCACGAGCTTGCGCTGGCAGTTCTGGATCCGGACTCAGATATTGATTCGGTGGATATGTCCAGTGGCATGGATGCTCTGAAGCAACGTCTGGAAGTGCTGCTGGGTGCCAAACCTGAGGCCTCAGACGATGAGTCCCAAAAACGCGAGGTAGATAAACAGATCACTACTGTCGCTGACAAGCAGCGTATTTCTGAGGCTAGCGGGCAGCTACTGGGTGCTGCGTTCAACTTTCTGGGCGAATTGTTACCGCCACAGGAACACACTGCCCAATCAAAAAGCCTGGCAGTTGAACTCAAGAAACGACTGAATGATAGCGTTGATACAAACGCTGATGGAAAACCGCAGCTGACGATCACACTGCCCGACAGTGATGCTTTAGATAGTCTGGCAGAATCCTTGGCTAAACTGCTAGCGACAAGGTTGGGGTAAGTTTTTTTGGGGGATAAGGCAACCAGACTTGCGTATCGGCTATCGTGTGGTGCTGGTGAGAATGGGTCATGGCTGAATGGCACTTACGTAAGCTAAATCACCGCCAATTGTCATTCCCGCGCAGGTAGGAATCCGTGCGAATCGTGCAATATAGATTCTTAGCGTTCATCACCACTAGCGAAATCGGTTGATTGTCGCTGGTCGTCAGTCCAAAAGTACACACGACGTGAGACAGAATCATGATCCGATGCCACCTGGCCCGTCTGATGGGCGAACACAAGATGCGCATCAGCGATGTCATCCGCGAGACGGGACTCAGACGCAACACGCTCACGTTGATGTACAAGGAAACCGCCCAGAAGGTGGACCTGGACGCGCTGGACAAGCTCTGCGAATTGTTCCAATGCGAAGTACACGAATTATTGGAGCACGTGCCAGGAGCGTACGACGCGCGGAAACACTAAGGATCACCCATGGCCATCAAGAAAACCCAACTCTATTCTTCCCTGTGGGCCAGCTGCGACGAGCTGCGCGGGGGAATGGATGCGAGCCAGTATAAGGACTACGTGCTGACCCTGCTGTTCATGAAGTACGTGTCGGACAAATATAAAGGCGAACCCTACGGCATGATCGTGGTGCCGGAGGGGGCCAGCTTCGATAGTCGGGGCAGGGGCGCCGTCATTCTGCCACACGGTGTCTTGTTCCGTGGTAATGCCGAAGCGAGAATTCGTGAGAACCTGATCCGCCAAGGCTATATCAAGGCCATCATCGGCTTGCCAGCGAACCTCTTCTACGGTACCGGTATACCTGCCTGCATCATCGTTATCGACAAGCAGGACGCTGCGCATCGCACTGGTATTTTCATGGTGGATGCCAGCAAGTGTTTCATCAAGGACGGTAACAAGAACCGACTTCGTAGCCAGGACATTCACAAGATCGTGGATGTTTTCATTCGGCAAATGGAAATGCCACGCTTTTCACGCACGGTGCCGTTGTCGGAGATTGTCAGCAACGACTACAATCTCAATATTCCGCGTTACATCGACGCCAGTGAGCCTGAAGATCTGCACGATCTCAGTGTCCATCTGCAAGGGGGTACTCCCCTTAGCCGAGTGATCTGGGCGACGCGGATCGATCTTCAGATTGCGCTAATCGGGGTGGTGTTCCCGTTAGTCATCGGCACGCTCGTCGGCACCGTGGCGGGCTACGCCGGCGGCTGGGTGGACGCCGTGCTGATGCGTCTGATTGA
>ENA-ORXU01000346-ORXU01000346.1-marine-metagenome-genome-assembly--contig:-NODE-346-length-55784-cov-4.644587_pt1 | contig 55784 bp, 44 predicted proteins | sample MGYA00237869_ERZ511484 | MGnify/ENA metagenome assembly ERZ511484 | reverse complement strand
TTTAACTTCGTAAAGCGAGCAGGATAAGCCTGCCTGCCTCCGGTAGGCTTGCCTACCTCTGGTAGGGGCCTGATCTTGAAGCAGATGTGGCTCGCAGTAGAAGCAAAGCACAATGGTCATATCACTCCACTCATTTCATGACAAATGGGCGAGATCTACCCGTAACAAATACTTACACCAAAGCCACTTAAGAAATGTCGCCTATAGTCCTGACTGAGCGTCAGTTGCATCGCTGAGAAATACCTACCAAAAATCCTAATGCACGAAATGGGTTCAACGTACTTATTACCCTAATTTTGCGCCATGTATTCTCACCGATGTATTCTCACATGTGTACTTGGCTGTGCTCTCAGCTTGGCTTCGTCATTTTCATTGAGTTCCCAGCTTCCAGAATCTTTCAGCGAGCAACTCATAGATCATAGTATAAGTCAGCCTCTTGGGATGGTATTTGACGAACTCGGGGAAGGATATGTGTATAGTAAAAGAGGTCTGGTATATAAAATGGACTTGGACGGAAGCATTTCGGTGGATCCTATCATTGATATATCCGATGAAGTTCTTGTCGTCGGAGATCATGGACTGGGGTCGATTGCTCTCAGTCCAAATTTTCAGATCGATGGATTTATATTCCTGTACTATCCAGTTGATCGACACCATTTATTGTACTATGGTACAGAGGATTACGACCCATTGCTTACTATTTTAGATGATGCTACCATTGGCAGGGTCACACGGTACCAGCTTGATAGAAGTACTGACTTTTCGACGGTTGTGGAAGGTAGTCGCAAGGTGCTCGTTGGAAAAACTCCCACTGATGGCATTCCTATATTGATGATATCGCACGGTACAGGGACCATAGCTTTTGGTGAAGATGGATCCATGCTTTTGTCCGCTGGCGATGCGGCAAGTTTTGAGTCGAAAGACGTAGGCAGTGCTCCTGAGACATGGTATGAGACCGCACTAGATGATGGGATACTCACTCCAGACCAAAACATAGGTGCATGGCGCTCACAGTATCTCAACTCACCCAATGGAAAAATCTTGCGTGTTGATCCATTCACAGGGGATGGTCTTCCAGGCAATAAGTGGTTCGACAAGGAAGACCCTATGTCGTGGAAGAGCAAGATATATGCGCTTGGTTTTCGTAATCCGTTTCGCTTATTCATTATTCCTGGTACTGGTGATCATGATGTCAAGAAAGGGAATCCGGGCGTCATTGTGGTAGGAGATGTAGGAAGTTTTCAGTTTGAAGAATTCAATATCATCAAAGAGTCCGGTAAGAATTGTGGATGGCCTATTTTTGAAGGGCAAGGATACGGTGCCTTTCTGCGAGGGTTTGACACGCTCAATACGGCATATGTTAATCCTCTCTATGACGGTGATGACTGTGATCAGCAGTATTTTCACTATATGGATCTTATCGACTTCACCTATCAGTCAGGTCCACCACGCTTCTCTAATCCTTGTGACCGAAGCATTGAGATAGATTCGCTATATACTTTCATCCACCATAGTCCAGCCTTCAATTACTCCAATCTCAATTGGAATCCACCAGCTAAAACCATAGTCCCTGGCTGGGACTATGCCGGCAGGTGGGCTGGTGTCTCGATTGATGATCCTGAGTGTGCGGTGGATGGCTACCCTATGGCTGGATACTCGTGCCTTCCAGGATTTATCTATACAGGAGAGTTATATCCTGAGGAATACCACAACAATATTTTCATTTGTGACTACGCAGGCTGGATCATCCGTACTACGCTAGATGAGAACTTTGTAGTCACCGCTATAGATAGTTTTCATACAGACGTACGAGATCCGTCTTCTGTTTCTTTCAATCATGTTGCAGAGGCGATGTACTATACCAGTCCATTCAGCGACACCATCATGAGGGTCAATTACGGAGGTGATGTGCCGCCCCTTGCAGTGATTACACCTAGAGAAAGCTTTGGGCCGAGTGGACTGACGGTGGATTTTGATGGGACAGAATCTTCACATCCCTTCGATAAGCCACTGGAGTTTTTCTGGGATTTTGGTGATGGTCAGAGAGACACTGGTGCAATGGTGAGTCACATCTTTACTAGCCCTTCATCGAGTCCCGTAAGTTATGAGGTGGTACTTACAGTGAGAGATACTTCTGGTATGGAAGCTCAAGATCGAGGCATTGTATCAATTAATAACTCTCCCCCATCGGTCAACATAGTGGCGCCTGCTGATGAGTTTTTCTATAGTAATGATCAAGAGAATTTCTTTCATTTGGAGGCCGATATCTTGGATGAACAGTCAGATCTTGATGATCTCAAGATTGAGTGGACGACATATTTTCATCACAATACTCACTTCCACAAGGATCCCGCTATCGCTGATCCCAGCCCTGTGGTGCAACCGAGTTTCACAGCTGGTTGTCAACTAGAGACATTTTGGTATAGGTATGAAGTGACCGTCACCGATCCTCAGGGCTTGAGCACGTCAGACGTAGTGCGGATATTCCCGCAGTGTCAGACATATGTAGCAGATCTCACGCTAGCAGGTGTGAGTCTCGGGACGTCTAATCAACTCAGTTGGGATCATGTTGATGCAGATGATCTGGTAACTCAATATGAAGTGTGGAGATCGCTAGATGATGGTCCTTGGGATATTTTGGTGAGGCTCTCAGCTAGCGAGCTTTCTGATAATCTGAACTATGAGGATGGCGACTTGTCTCCAGTGGTACGGGATCTAACCCGCTACAGCTACTTTGTCAAGGCAACGAGTGAAACTGGTCTAGTGAGTTATAGTGACAAATTGGAGCTTCGCCGAGCTCTATCCACTGATCTTGTGATATATCCTAATCCTACAGCTAGTCGTGTCAAGTTCCTCTTTAAAGATGCGCTAGATGAAGACTGGGACATGTCCCTATATACGATGAGTGGTCAAGAGCTCGAGATATCTCGGGGTATCATAGAGGTTTCTGATGATGAACTGCAGATAGACACGGATGATATGGCATCTGGTGTATACTACTACGTTATAAGAAGTGGGACCCGATCGTACCGTGGCAAGTTCGTCAGGTTGTAGGCAACATCTGGACATGCTAGATCTCATCAGATCGTAAGTGCTAGCCTGCCTTGGCCATCGACATCTGCTCTTCTGTAAATAGGGAGAGTTGAGGGTTTTTTCTAGCTTGGTAGTGATTGAGATTCAGAGTTGGCATCTTTTTGCCTTTATAGTACATGAGCTTTGCTAGCTTGGCCTGCTGCTCAATCATCTCGGCGATTTTACCACTTCCCTTCTGTCTCATACCAAATCTGCTATCATTGAGTTGACCTTCATGGCAAGATTTGATCTGGCTGATGATTCGATCTGCTCGCAGAGGTAGAGTTTTCTGAATCCAATCGGTAAAGACATCCGCAACTTGGCCATTGAGTCGTACGATCGTATGACTCATGGCAACAGCTCCCGCGTGTGATGCCTGCTTCGCCATCTCCATGAGTTCGGTGTCATTGAGTCCTGGTATGATGGGAGCCATCATGGCGCGTACAGGAACCTTATGACTTGCTAATGTGCGTATGGTACGTATGCGAAGCTTTCCACTTGCAGTCCTTGGCTCCATGACTCTTCTGAGCTCTTCATCAAGTGTGGTAAGTGATATAGCTACTTGCACCAGACCTAGTTCTGCTAAGGAACTTAGTATATCTAGATCTCTGAGTATAAGAGAATTCTTAGTGATGATCTGTACAGGATGTCTGTGTTTCCAGAATACCTCGAGCAAACTACGTGTAATCTCGTATTCCTTCTCTGCTGGCTGATAAGGGTCTGTGTTTCCTGATAGCACGATAGGACTTGCCATCCATGACGTACTTGAGAGTTTCTTGTCGAGTAGTTTGGCTGCGTCTTTCTTGACTATGATCTTGCTCTCAAAGTCTAGTCCAGCACTGTAGCCCCAGTATGTATGAGAGTTACGTGCGTAGCAGTATACACAGCCATGCTCACATCCCTGGTATGGATTGATGGAGTGACTGAAGTGGAGGTCCGGACTGTTGACATTAGTTACAATAGTCTTGGAGTCTGAGCAGATATATTGGGTACGAAGTTTGTCACCGTCGAGTACTCTGACTTCTGATTCACGTATGATGTTGTCATAGGGATTGGGTGTGTTGATTTGTGCGCCTCTTCCTTTGTGCGATGTTCTTAGTGTCGTCATAGCTTGACTTTTGGGTGGGTCAGAATCCTGGCTATTGCTCGGCTAAATATACTACCATTGCTATTGATATTAGCATACTATTAATAATAGCTATTTGCTGAAAATGGTTCTCATGATGACTAGCAGATGCGCGACATATCAGATGATCGCATAATCATGTGCCTTACCTTACTGTCTACGATTAGCGAGTAATGGCGGTGGTCCTCCGGCAAAAGGATTATACCTACCGATAGTGCGTGCGTGTAGGCCAGATGCTCTCACTACGGATCTATCACCATACTTCTCTCTGATGTGATCCATAGCTTGATAGAGCTTGAGTGTAGACTCTGCATCGTCAAATAGATCAATCTGGTACGATCCATTAACCAAGTGACTACACCGTATCCCTATGAGTCGTACGCGGAGGCGACGGTTGTATAGCTTTTTGAAAAGCTCTTGTACCAGTGGTATCACCTTGTGATCTGCGGCGGTATAGGCTATACGTCGCTGTAGTGTCTGTGTGGTGAAGTCGGAGTAGCGCACCTTGACAGTGATGCAGGCTGTGAGTTTCTTGCCGCGGCGCAGTTGGAAGCAGAGATTCTCTGCCATAGCGGTGAAGATGCCTTGGAGGCGCTGCACGTCTATGGTATCTCTGTCAAAGGTCCTCTCCGTAGAAATCGACTTGCGCTCTGTGTACGGTAGTACTGGAGAATTGTCCAGAGCATTGGCTTTCTTCCATATGCTGATGCCATTTTGCCCAAAGACGCGCTCCATCATCTCGATCGGCATCTCCTGAATTGTGTGGATGACTTTGACACCAAGATTGCGTAGAGTCTGATAGGTCTTATTACCCACACTAGGTATCTTGCGTACAGAGAGTGGTGCCAAAAATGGTTTCTCTGTGCCATAGTCTATGCGCATCTCATTATTGGGCTTAGCTTCTCCGGTGGCAATTTTAGACACTGTCTTATTAGCTGATAGGCCAAATGATATGGGCAGTCCAGTTTCCTTGATGATTTTGTGGCGGATCTGGCTCGCATATTTCATGCAGCCAAAGTACTTATCCATGCCGCTGAGATCCATGTAGAACTCATCGATAGAGGTCTTTTCAAATAGCGGTACATCCTCGCGGATGATCTCCGTGACCATCTCTGAGTACTTTGTATAGGTACCACTATTGCCTCGGATGACGATAGCCTCTGGGCATAGCTGTCTGGCCATTTTCATAGGCATGGCGGAGTGTATGCCAAATGTCCTTGCCTCATAGCTGCACGAGGCTACTACTCCCCTATCCGTGGTGCCACCTATAAGCACGGGCTTGCCCTCGAGTCGACTGTCTATGAGTCGCTCGCATGATACGAAGAAAGTGTCTAGGTCTATATGTGCTATGGCTCTATTACTACTCATCTGTGGATCTTTTCTATCTTGGGAGGTTTCATAGTTTTCATCTCTGCGTAGCGCGGATCTGGTGTATAGGCTAGCTTCTCTAGATAATTGGCTTCTAGGCTATGGAAGCCAAACTCTTCTGTCACTCGACCGCGTATAAGGTAGATTCCTTTTCCCCGAAAGGGGTACTCCGCAGCTACAGGTGGAAAATGTACGGTATCGATGAAGTGTCCTTGACGATCTAGAAAATTGGCAAACTTCATCCGATCGCCTCGCTTCGTCTTGGTGTTCTTGACAGCTACTAGGTATCCCACTGCTGTGATCTCGCTCCCTGTGTACGCAGGCCAATCTTGTCTGAGTATATGCGGTGGCGCCTCCTCTTGCAATAGTGCAAAGGGTGATTGTGTCACAGGGAACCCTATGAGTTCTAGCTCATCATATACGTCCTCTAGCTGATCTTGATATAGCGATGGTATATCCCACTGCCTCCTCGTGTAGCCAAAGAGTGGAGCCAACTGTGGTTTCTTGACTTTACCATACTTCATATGGAGCTCCCATAGGAGCGTGCGTCTATGCTTGCCTGTACACCGGAAGGCATCTGTGCGGATGAGGATACTTGCCTGATCGAGACTGAGTGGTAAGCGGTCTAGAAAGTTATCCAATCCTAGGTACGGGCCATTGAGCGCGCGCTCACGCTCGATTTTCTGTGCGCCAGCTGCTTCTAGCTCACGCACATGCATGAAGCCTAGGTAGAGCTGCTTGCCGTGGAGTGTGGTGGCATAGTCGCTGTGATTGATACAGGGATTCTGTATATCGGCTCCGTGTATACGTGCCTCATGTACATAGATTTCTGTCCTGTAGAATCCACCAAAATTATTAATCGTTGCCACCATGTACTCCAAGGGGAAATGGGCCTTGAGGTAGAGACTTTGATAACTCTCTACGGCATAGGACGCTGAGTGCCCCTTAGCAAAAGCATAGCCAGCAAAGCTCTCTATCTGTCGCCAGATCTCAGCGGTGAGCTGATCTGTATGTCCTATCTCTTTACAATTGTCAAAAAACTTCTGCTGGACCTTCTGGAACTCGCTACGCGAGCGAAACTTTCCAGACATGCCTCTGCGGAGCACGTCTGCTTCTCCAAGTGTCAAACCAGCAAAATAGTGTGCCACCTTGATCACATCTTCTTGATAGACCATCACGCCATAGGTGTCAGGCATGATCTCTAGCATGGTAGGGTGTGCATCTTGACGGCGTGCAGGATCTCTGTAACGGATGATGTACTCGCGCATCATGCCAGAGTTGGACACGCCTGGTCTGATGATAGAGCTCGCAGCTACGAGTCCCAAGTAGCTATCTACCTTGAGCTTGCTCAGCAACATACGCATAGCAGGTGATTCCACATAGAAGCAACCTAGCGCCTTCCCCTGTCTCAGGATGCTCTTGATCTTCTCGTCTTCCTTGAGACCGCTCAGATTATGGATGTCAGCGAGTTGCACTTGCGGCTGATTGTCCTTGATGATATGAAGAGCGTCCTTGATCTTACCTAGCCCACGCTGACTGAGTATGTCAAACTTATCCAAGCCGATATCTTCCGCTACCACCATGTCAAACTGTGTCGTGGGATATCCCTTGGGCGGTAAAAAAGTGGGTGTGTAGTGGTGTATGTCTACCTCTGGGATCAAGATTCCACCAGCATGGATGCTCAGATAACTAGGCAAGCCCTGAATGTGCGAACTATACTTAAGTACGAGCTGACTGAGTGAATCGAGCTGTCGCATAGCAAAATCACCTGTACTCAGTCTGTCGATCTCACGCTTAGGTAGGCCAAATACCTTTCCCAACTCTCTGACTACAGCTCGATACTGGAAGGTATTGTACGTAGCGAGCAGCGATGCATCAGGAAACCGATCAAATATGTAGCGCGTCACATCATCCCTATCAGTCCAAGAGAAGTCGATGTCAAAATCAGGAGGATTTTGACGATAGAGATTGATAAATCGCTCAAAGTAAAGGTCGAGCTCAATAGGGTCTACATCAGTGATCCTCAGGATGTAAGCTACGATGCTGTTAGCGCCACTTCCACGTCCTACGTAGAAGTAACCCTGCTGTCGAGCGTAGCGTGTGATATCCCAGTTGATCAAGAAGTATGATAGAAAGTCTTTCTTCTCTATAATCTCTAGTTCTTTCTCTATACGATAGAGTACTACGGGTGACGGATCTGGATAGCGGTAACTTAGTCCCTGCTCGCACAGAGATCTGATGAGCTTGATATCTTCTTCGATGGTGCCTGTATAACTGCGTAGGTTCTTGGCCTTCATTTGGTCATCCTGAAAGCCAAAGTCCACCTCACAACTCTCTAGAAGTTGCTCACTTCGTAGCAGTAAGTCCGGCATCTGCTGATAGATGTCTGCGAGTTGCTGTGGGCTATGGTAGTGATCAGTGATCGGGCCTTCTTCTTGTTTTTCTAGCTTGCTGAGCAGGACATTATTAGCTACAGCGCGGAGTAGACGATGGGCATTGTGATCACGCTTTCCGCGAAATGTACAGCTCGCCAGAGCTACCCACTTGCTGCGGGGGATGTCTGGTTTTTTCAGTAATTGTAATCGATTGAGCTGCTGGGGCTTGATGCCTAAGTACTCATTTTCTCTCAGTCGCCTGCGCGGTTCTTTACCCCAAGGATAGATGATATAAGTGCCTTGTAGCTTGGGAGCCTCAGCGGGAATGGCCTGCTTACTGTGTAGGTAGTGGCTGAGATGCTGACAGATCTCGTAGTAGCCGAGGTGATTCCTTGCGAGTGCTACATAGCACTGGTCTGCGCCATTGCGAAAGTCAATGCCTACTACAGGCTGCACTCCATAGTCAGCTGCCATGCGGACCCAGTCCATTGCGGCAGAGCCAGAATTGATATCAGTGAGCGCCATGCGTCTGATGCCTTGCTCAGCTGCCCATTGTAAGATGGTCTGTGGCTGCGCTACACCATAGCGTAGGCTATAGGCGCTATGTGAGTTGAGATACATGGCCGTGAGTGAATCTACTCAGCTTACTGATGAGATTCTGGGATGACGTGATCATCATCTGCTTGTGTTTCACTGAGTTTGCGCTGACGGGCGGTGGTGCTGCCCATACCTTCTAGCTTATAGTCTTCATAGAGGAAGTAGTCATATTCTTTATAAATCCTCTGGCCTATGGGCTTGAGAAGTTCTAGACCATCATGCTTCGGATTTTTTACTTCTGTACTTACCGGATAGGCGTTCATCTTTCTAGCTGGAAATGGCTTGAGCATAGAGCTGACTTCACTGAGTGGTAGATCTCCAGAGAGCCATGCTTGCTCATAGGTACGTGGTAAGACTACGGGTGATCTATGGTGTCCTATCCACTGCATCAGAGCATTGGCTTGTGTGGTGATGATAGCAAAGGAGTGGACGACTTGTCCTGTGACTTCGTTGACCCACTTGTCCCATATACCAGCAAAGGCAAAGGGCCGCTTGCCATTCTGCAAGTACACGAGGTGCGGCTTGTTGAGTTTTTCTTTTTTAGGACCTTCATAGAAGGCATCTGCCACGACCAAGCAACGCTGAGACCTAATTGACTTGCGGAACATCGGCTTATGGATGATTCCCATAGCACCGTGATACTGAGGGTCGTTTTCTTTATTGAAATCACCTTCGCTCCGAGCATTGATAACATAGAATTGCTTCTTAGCCCATGATGGAGTAAAGCCAAACTGAAAAAACTGTAGCTCGCTAGGCTTACTATCTGTGATAATAGGCGCCAACTGCCCTGGAGACACATTGGTGCTGATCTGATAGAGGGATGGATCAGCGCACTGTACGTGGAATCGCTTTTCTATGGATTGTATCTTACTGATGGTTACGTATCTGCCGCACATGGTGACTAGGATGATATGATGGTGAATAAGGAATGGTGTCAGAATAAAAACAAACAATACTATGCCTGATGGCATCGCGCAAGATCACTCGTCATCAAGTTTACTCTTGAGACTAGCTACATCCTGCTGTAAAGAGAATAGTGTAGCAGATATCTGCTGCAAATCTTTCTGCTGCGGACTGTGCTGATCTGGTAATTGAAAATTGATCACTCCCCTCGCCTGCCACAGCTCTGCCACAGCATCTAGCGATAGATCATAGGGGTCATACTCTGTATTATCTGAGCGTAGTAGCAAGCTGTGATGATCTGACTGCTTCCAGGCGCGCTTGTAGACAAGTCCATCATCTCGTGTGACGATGACGTAGGTCTTGCCGTCTTTGATGCTCGTCCAGTCATCTATATAGCTAGATATGATATAACTGCCTGACTGTACAGGGAGCATGCTGTCTCCTTGAATCTGAAAGAGACGATAGGTAAGCTCTGGAGGTAGCTCGCGAAGTGGTAGGGAAAAACTAGGTAGGTCTTCTATAAACTCAGGATCACCATAGCCGTGCAGATAGCCAGCTTGTGCTTGGATAGGTACTACAGAGATCCGCTCTCGCTGCTGTGCATCTACAGGTATGGGTAGGATCCTCAGACCACGACCCTGGTAGTCTGCGCCTGTAGCTATCTCGAGATCGTAGTGGACGAGCTCATCGATCGTCTGCTGAAATAGCGCAGACATACGCTGCAGTGTAGAGATCTTGGGCTCAGCACGCCCTTCCTCGTAAGCTCCTATCAATGATCGCTTCAGTCCTAGTCGCTCAGCTAGTACAGCTTGGGTCCAGGAGGATCGCTTGCGGAGCATCTTTATATTCTTACTCAAGTAACTCATGAGCACAAATATAGATACTAATTAGGTTGTCATGACAAAATAATTAGCAATTTGGCCGACAGGCCTATATTCTCACACTCTACGATCTATCCCTCACGATATATTCACTTCTCCTATCGCCAAGCGTAAAAAAAAGAGGGCGTGCCACTAGGTGACACGCCCTCTCACTTAAGCTATAGTAGGGAGCTCAGTTACAGAGATTACTTAAACTCTACTGTGAACTCTACTCTTCTGTTTTTAGCTCTACCAGCGCTAGTATCGTTACTTGCTACTGGCTGAGTCTCACCGAACCCTACCGCACGCATACGGCTACGATCTACACCTTTATTGATAAGATATTGACGTACAGAGTCAGCACGCTTCTGAGATAAAGAACGATTCATCTCGTCATCACCACGGCTATCCGTGTGGCCACTGATAAGTAGTTGGAAGGATGGATTATCATTCATCACAGTAACTACGTTATCTAGCACTGGATATGACTCCGTCTTGATACGAGCGCTTGATGTCTCAAAGAATACACCCTCGAGAGCTTGTCTCATCACTTGCTTTACTTCTTCATTCACCTTAGGGCAACCATTATTAGACTTGAGTCCTGGAGTCTCTGGGCATTTATCTAGACGATCGATGACACCGTCGCCGTCTGTATCAGGATCTGCAGGGCAACCATTGTTGCTCGCAGGACCTTTCCGCTTAGGGCACTTGTCTTCTGAGTCACGCACACCGTCACCATCAGCATCTGGGCAACCATTAGCTGAGCGTACACCAGCGACCTTAGGGCATGCATCATCTCCGTCAGCTATACCATCGCCGTCACTATCTGGACATCCGCTTAAGCTAGCTATACCGGCTACATTAGGACACTTATCCTTGTCATCTGCTACACCGTCACCGTCACTATCTGGGCAACCCTTGGTAGAAGCTGGACCAGCAACTTTAGGACATGAATCATCTCCATCAGCAATACCGTCACCATCTGTATCAGGACAGCCCATGAGGCTCTCTGGTCCTGCTACATTAGGACATTTATCGTCTTTGTCTACGATACCGTCACCATCGCTATCTGGGCAACCCATATTGGGTATAGTACCAGCTACAAGTGGGCATGCATCTTCAGAGTCTTTGATGCCGTCGCCATCACTATCAGGACACCCAGCCATCTCTTTGAGACCTGGTACGTCAGGACACATATCTACATTGTCACGTACGCCGTCACCGTCCGTATCCGCACCGGCTCCGATATCGTAAGCAAGACCAAGTGTGTGCTGCAAATAGCTATCGTCGCCCTCTTCAGAGACTAGTCTGTCGATATTATCCTCAAAGAGAATACCGTACTTGCTATTCCACCATAGATTGAGACCATCTGTAATGTAGAGCTTAGCACCTATACCGATAGGCACTTGGATCGTATTGTTATTTCGGGCACGACCATCTACGGCATTGAATCCAGCTACACCCGCACCTGCTGATATATAAGGTCTGAATCGTGCATCTTCGGCAAGGAGCTTGCCATTGGCCAATTTGTAATTGAGGCTCAAGTGACCTTGAGTCATATCAGTCAAAAAGTCTAAACCATTTTCACTATTATTAAGACCATAGCGACCATGAGACGCATCCACGGTGATATCAAAGGATGGACTGACGTAGAAACCTAGTCGTCCAGCAACTGAAATCTGGAGCTCTTCATCAAAGTTGAAGAAGGAATTACCCACCTCACCGTTGTAAGCGGTCTTAGCTACACCTATACCTAGAGATAGAGGCCTGTCAGCAGTCTGAGCAGTGAGAATCACACTGAACAGTAAAGCCAGTGCTACGAAAGAGAGTTTTAATTTTTGCATAGTTGTTGATTATCGTAAGGAATAAAATTCAAATAAATAACTGATTGTAAGACCATCAATGTTCGAAAAGGTAACGCTTTATAAGTTACAAATTAACAATTATCTAATATATTGCACCATTTGATGATTTTTATGATGTAAATCTTAGTCTATCTCAGACCAATTTTCAACTCGATCCGGCGGTCACGACGCAGGTTTGATCCATCTCCTGCTTGATTTTCGCCTAGACCTTTGGCAGATATGCGCTGTGCTTTTATTCCTCGTCGCACTAGTTGTGCTTTTATTTCACCAGCACGCTCCAGTGAGTAGATCATATTCTCCTCTTCATTACCTCTAGCATCCATGTGACCTATCACTTGGAGCTTATACTCAGGATGATCCTTAAGATATCGCGCAAGCTTATCCATGATGACGCTTGATATACCTAGTAGCTTAGACGATCTACCACTGAAGAAGATCTGCTCGGCCAGCACATCCACTTCTGAGGTGGAGAAATATCCATCATCAGGACACCCTTGCTTGTTTGCAGAGCCATATACGGATGGGCATCTGTCATCCTTATCGAGAATTCCGTCACCATCAGTGTCAGGACATCCTCGCCCACTTACTGTACCACTGATACGAGGACACTCATCCTCAGAGTCAGGCACTCCATCTCGATCACTATCAGGGCAGCCAGAGAGGGACTTAAGACCAGCAATCTGCGGGCAGGCGTCACGAGAATCCTCTATACCGTCACCATCCGTATCAGGACAACCTAGATACTTGCGTAGACCAGCCAGCTGTGGGCATCTATCCTTATTATCCAGGATTCCATCACCATCGGTATCTGGGCAGCCCGCAGTCGCTAGCGGTCCATAGATGTCAGGGCACTTATCACGCTTATCCAAGACTCCATCACCATCTCTATCAGGACATCCTCTTGAGCTAGCAGGTCCAGGCTCATAGATACAGTCGTCTTCGCGATCTGATATCCCATCTAGATCACTGTCTGGGCAACCATCCATTTCTGCAGTCCCTATCTGATTAGGGCACAGATCATCCATATCGAGAACGCCATCACCATCACGATCATCTGATAGATGCAGGGTATACTTTACTCCTATTTCATGTAGGATCATCTTATCGTTTTTATCCCTTTCGGGAAAAGGCGAGCCCTCGAGATTGGGAAACATCGTCAGATGATATCCCATCTGGTAAAACACAGCAATGTCGCGATACACAGGATATGAGGCTGACACACCGATAGACATACCCATGTGTGAATCTGTCTGTCCTGAATCAAATGTATATCTCATGATACCAAGACTATGAGGTATAGATACGCGCAAGGGGGCGTCAAGTGGAAGAAATACACCATTATTGAGTTCGTAACTTCCTTGTACACGGAGATACTTAAACTTGGTCAAGAACTCTTCTCTAAGCTGCTGTACTTGAAGATTGCTATAGCCTACCTTGCCACGACTGTACCTCAGACCAATCTGATAGGAATAATTCCACTGGTAGTCAAATCCCAGCGTGCTAGCTGAACGAAACGCCTGTCCGAAGTCCAAGAGCCCGTTACCTAGATCACCTATATACACTGTCTTACCTACAGATGCCACGAGAGTGACTTTGTCAGCATCTACTTTCTGGGCGTGGGCCGTAGCACTTACGCACAGATAAAGGAACAGAATACAGTGTCGGATCATTATATATACGTAGAATTACCACTTACTCCTGCATGGGCTCGCATAGTGAGCCTGCAGATCAAACCTAAAGTTACACATATAAGTGATTATAATTCATAAGGCACTGAATAGAAATCACTTAGGACCTGTCTCGTGGGGAATACAACGAGGAATCATTGTACACGCCAAAAGTACGCAATCAATACCGTATGAAAATAATCTTTATGGGAACGCCGCACTTTGCAGTTCCCACCCTTGAGAAACTCATCGACTCAGAGCATCAGGTATGTGCTGTCATCACGGCACCAGACAAGCCTGCAGGCAGAGGACGCAAGACACTCAAGGCTTCTGCCGTAAAATTATGTGCCCTAGAGCATGGCATAGATATACTTCAACCCACTAATCTGAAGAATAAGGATTTTCAGGCTGAACTGCGATCCTATGAGGCCGATCTACAGGTCGTAGTCGCTTTCAGGATGCTACCAGTAGCAGTCTGGGATATGCCTCCTCGCGGGACTATGAATCTGCACGGGTCTCTGCTACCAGCCTATCGCGGAGCTGCTCCTATCCACTGGGCTGTAATGCAAGGTGAAAAGGAGACGGGCTGTACCACATTTTTACTGAAGCATGAGATAGATACGGGTGATATGCTTCTACAGACTACTATACCTATAGGTCCAGAAGAGACTACTGGCGATATACATGATCGTATGATGATGGTGGGAGCTGATCTAGTACTTCGTAGCTTGAAGGCGCTAGGAAATCCAGATCACCAGCTTCTACCACAGGACGAGTCCAAGGTGTCTCAGGCTCCCAAGCTTACTACAGAGATGTGTGAGGTCGATTGGTCGAGGTCGGCTAACGAGATCCATGATTTTGTACGCGGGCTCAATCCCTTTCCCACTGCTTGGAGTATGGTAGATGATCTACGAGTGAAGATCTATAAGACTCGCCTCACTGATAGTGAAAGTGATTTCCCAACTATCCAAGGCTTCTGGTCACAAGATGATCGTCTCTATCATGGTACTAGCAAGGGTGTCATCGAGATCCTTCAGCTCAAGCCCGAGGGCAAGCGCTTGATGTCAGCTGCTGATTTTGTCAGAGCTGGAAGAGAAGGAATTATATATGTGGATACGCAGGTGTGATCTGTGAATCAGATCAAGCTAATCAAGAAAGTAATGATGCACTACCCTACCTTAGTTGCGATAGCAAACTCGAGATCTTTTTGATCAACTTGATCGCTACCTCAGATTCACTCAGAGCAACGGTGATTTTGGTACCATCTTCTAATGACAAGTGGTCCTGAGCTAATCTACTTTCTTCAAGCAAGCACATACCGAGGCAAAACGCGCTCATCACTGCGAGAACGCCGAGAAGACTAAAGAGTGCTATGGGAAATTTGGAGTTAGGCAAGGCATCTGAGATCTAATGGTGCTAAAGATAAGCATATTCTTAGTCATTACGTCATCTGTGGTATACTAGTGATCAGTTTCTGAGTATACGGGTCGCTAGGATTGGCAAATATCTCAGAGGGTATACCTTGCTCTACGATCACACCAGATTGTAGCACGATCATACGATCACATACATATCTTACCACACTCAGATCATGACTGATAAATATCATGCTCAGACCACGCTGCTCACGTATATCAAGTAATAGATTGATCACTTGCGCCTGCACACTCACATCTAGAGCACTTACTGATTCATCACAGATGAGTAGTTGAGGATCGCAAGCAAGTGCACGGGCTATACAGATACGCTGTCGCTGACCACCACTGAACTCATGAGGATAGCGATCGTACTGCTCTGGAGTGAGACCTACATCGCTCATAAGCTGGATGGTGAGATCTCTGCGTTCTGCGCTATTCGCAGCTATACCATGGACTTCCATGGGCTCTTGGATAGCCTTACCTATCCTCATGCGCGGATTGAGCGAGCTGTAAGGATCTTGAAATATCATCTGTATGCGCCGACGGTATGGTCGTAGCTCTCTGCGTCGTAGAGAACTGATCTCATCCTTCTCCCAATACAGCTCTCCGCTAGACCATGGGGCTAATCGTACGATGGCCTTGGCTATACTACTCTTACCACTGCCACTCTCGCCTACGAGCCCTAAGATCTCTCGAGGATATACAACAAAGCTGACATCCTCCACAGCTGCGAAGGTGGATGTCTTTCTACCCTGCCGCTGTGGGTAGTGGACGTGCAGACCTTCTACTTGCATGACTGGTTCAGCCTCTCTGTCGATCGATATGGCTGGGTGAGTAGTTGTACTATAGTCTGTGCCATGAGCAGTATCAATGGTGACCAATCGTGAGCTCTCATATTGGTAATCTGGTCTACAAGCCAGCAGAGCCTTGGTATAATCACTTTGAGGATTGGATATGACCTGCTCGGTGGTACCTTGCTCTACTATTCTTCCCGCACGCATGACCGCAATTTGATCTGCGACTTGAGCAATCACTGCAAGGTCATGTGAGATAAAGATCATCGCCATGTTCATCTCCTTTTGTAGACCTTGTAGAAGCTTGAGGATTTCGCTTTGCACAGTGACGTCAAGCGCAGTTGTCGGCTCATCAGCGATTAATATCCTGGGCTCGCAGCTGATGGCCATGGCGATCATCACCCGCTGTAGCTGCCCTCCACTCAGCTGATGTGGATAGGAGCGATAGACGCGCATGGGGTCATGCAATTTCACTTTGCTTAGTAGATCTAGGATCTTGGTGCGTCTCTCAGATTTGCCCAGATCGGTATGGAGCTTGAGCATTTCATCGATTTGCTTTCCACAGCGCATGGATGGATTGAGGCTTGATAGGGGCTCTTGGAAGATGATAGCGATTTCCGCACCGCGATATTGTCGTTTCTCACTGGATTGCAAGGACGCCAAGTTGATGATTTCACCCTCAGAGTCGTGATAGTTGATGTGCTCTGCTTGTACGAGGGCGTTTTTGGGCGAAAGCCCTACTATCGAAAGGCTAGTGATAGTCTTACCCGATCCTGACTCGCCTACGATACCTATACAGCTGCCTGCCTCTAGACTGAAGCGTGCATCCTGTACTACTCGAGCGCTGCTCCTGCCTTGACCAAAACTGATATGCAGCCCTCGGACTGCTAGAATAGGTGTCGTATCTTGCATGTGATATGTATCTTTTAACAAATCTATAATGTACTCTGTCACAGATTTATCGTCGTTACAGAAGATTTATGACCAAGATATGCGTTACAAGTACGAACCAAGACAGGAATCTTAGTCTAAGACCATAGATTGCAACAACTCAGCTCAAGCCACACACACATAGATCATGAAAATACTCAAGATAGCTCTAATCGTCATTTTTTCACTTGTAGGACTGGTCCTATTAGCAGCCATATTTGGTCCTATGCTCTTCAAGGACGAGATCGTCCAGAGGGTGAAACAAGAAATTAACAGCCAAGTCAATGCTGATGTAGACTTTGAAGACGTCGACGTATCACTGCTCAGGTCGTTTCCAGATCTCAGTGTGAGATTAGATAATCTGACCATAGATGGCTTGGATGCATTTGCAGGTAATAGATTACTTGCTATGAAGGGATTTCAGATGGATATGAATCTCATGAGTGTCTTGAGCAAATCTCGAGAACCAGAAATAGAATCGATCACTATCGATGGTGCAGATATATTACTACTCGGCCTTGCTGACGGTCAAGTCAACTATGATATCATGAAAGAAGCCCCTGCATCACCCCAAGAAGAGCAAGGTGATATAAGCCTGTCCCTCAATAAGATAAGTATATCTGACTCCAAGTTTAGATACATCGATCACGCGGCAGATCTCTCGCTGACACTAGACGGTCTCAACGGCACGAGTAAGATCAAGATCGATGGCCAGAATTACTCTACCAGTAATCAACTCGCTAGCTCGGATGTCACTTACTCACAATCAGGCATGAGCTACCTGGATGGCGCTACCATAGACACCGACACAGATCTAGACATCAATCTTGACAATCTGCTTCTTACACTTAGAGATAATACGACTAAGCTCAATGCGCTTTCTATAGTTGCTACGGGTCAAGTCGACATCAATGATGACCATCAGATGATTGATATCGAGTACAGTGCACCGCGGTCTGAGTTTGCTCAGTTCTTGTCGTTGATGCCAGCGGCTTACACTCAGGATTTCTCGGACATCAGGTCAAGCGGTGCTCTAGCACTCTCAGGATCTGTAAAGGGGCGACTAGATGAAAAGAACTTACCCGCATTTGTCGTTGACGCCAAGGTGACTGATGGCGAGTTCCAATATCCTGGATACGAGCAAGACGTGACGGGGATCAATGCTGATCTCTACGTGAGTGGCTCGGGCGATCTATCTGATCTATTGGTGAAGTCAGAGGCGTTTCGTCTTCAGATAGATGGTGATCCTCTGGAAGGCAAGTTCTCTGTGGCTGATGCCATGACTGATCCTCGTGTCATAGCTGCACTGAGAGGAAAGCTAGATCTAGCTAAAATAACTAAAGCGTACCCGATGCCAGGAATATCCGCAGCTGATGGTGTGCTCGCTATTGATGCAGAGCTGGATGCGCGGCAAAGTGATATCATGAGTGGATCCTACTCTGATGTACTAGCATCAGGTACAGCCGCTAGTGATCAACTCAGGATCACGTACGATCCCTACCCTATGATCACAGCAGAGAAGATCGATGCCAGCTTATCGCCTAAGTCCATCAAGATTACTACTGAGCAACTACGTACTGATAAGAGCCGTGGATCTCTAAGCATGTCTCTGGATAATTACCTCGACTACGTGCTCTCTGATGGCGAAGTGAAAGCCGATGTCAATGCAAGATTTGCTCGGATAGATGCATCCGAGTTTCTGGTGGAGAGCGCTGGAAATACACAGATATCTCCTGAGACAGATACCATCATGCTCAGCAGCAATCCCCTAGAAAAGTTATCGATGACTATAGATGCTGTGGTGGATGAGTTGCTCTATGAAGATTATACCCTGCAGAACTTGACCGTCAGAGCTGATCTAGAGCAGGACAATCTTCAAATCAAGCAAGGCGAGATGTTGCTTAATGGAAGCGATCTGATCATGACAGGATCACTACAGCATCTCGGTGCATACTACTTTGATGATGCTACTCTTACAGGTGATGTATCTATCAGTGGAAACAAACTTGATCTCAATGCTCTCATGCCCTCTGCAGAACAATCTACCACAGAAGAAAATGATGCTGCAGAAGGCTATGGTGTGATACCCGTACCAGAACGGGTGGAAATCGATGTAGATGCTAATCTAGGTCAAGTCCTCTACGCTGACTATGATCTCCGTAAAGTCAATGGCTCTATGTCTGTCCAAGACGAGACACTGTATCTAGAAGATGTAGAAACCACTACTATGGGCGGAAAGATGAGCCTAAGCGGAAGCTACGAAACCAGTAATCCGGATGAGCCACGATTTAGTGTCAAGTATGATATCAAGGACATGAATTTCTCTAAATTTTTTGGTACCATCAATACGTGGGACGCACTCCTACCGATTGCCAAGTTTGTCGATGGCGTATTTAATAGTAGCCTTGTGCTAGAGGGTAATCTACAAGATAATCTGTTTCCTGATCTGAGCACCCTGTCGGGCAAAGGCTTCCTGCAGACGCTCGATGGACAACTCAAGAATAGTAAGACTCTTGGGAAGGTAGCTGATAAGCTCAAGCTCGACCGACTCAAAGAAGTAAAAATAGAGAACACCACTAATTGGCTTGAGGTGAAAAATGGTACGCTGGAAGTAAAAAAGTTTGATGCCGAGCTGGAAGGAATAGGCTTCACTATTGGCGGTAGTCATAGCCTTACTCAAGAGATGAACTACAAGGTGATTGCCAGTATACCTAAGGAAATGCTCGATGGAAACGCAGTAGGACGCTCTCTCAATGAGGGAATAGGATTTATTACCTCAGAAGCACAGAAGCGAGGCCTGCCTCTAGAGAGTGGTGATAGTTATCTGATGCAAATAGACATCACAGGAAACGTCAGTAATCCTCAGACTAATTTCACTGTACTAGGAACAGAGGATAAAAACCTCAAGAGCTTTGTAGATGAGAAGGGTCAAGAGATAAAAAATACGATTACCGATACTATACGTACTACGATCGATAAGGAGAAAGAGAAAATCCGCTCACAAGCTGATGAGAAAGTAAACGAAGTGAAGGATTCTGTAAAGACAGTGATAAATAAGCAGATTGACTCTGCCAGAACTAAAGTAGAAGAAGAGGTAAAGAATAAAGTGAAGGACACCGTGACACAAGTGCTCACTGATGAGTTAAAAGATAAGACCAAGGATATCTTTGGTGAAGAAACTAAGAAAGAAGAGGAAAAGATAAAAGAAGCGATCGATGACTGGAACCCCTTCAAGAAAAAGAAAAAGAAAGGCGATGGCTAGATTCATAGCACTAGTTTACCTAGGACTATTATCGATAAGTCTGCAAGCTCAATCTCAGGATCTTACAGTTGAGCTAGAAGGATGTACTGATGACTATCTCCTCATAGCGCACTACGGTGGAGAGCAGATCCTAGTCGATGATACACTGTATCGTGATCCATCAGGATCTTACCTCTATGCCGATACTACCTTGCCAGATGGTCCGTACATCATCGTGTCCTTTGCTGATCGGAGATACTTTGACTATATCATCGATAGTAACGACACAGAGGTAGTGGTGACGGCACACTGGGATTCACTTGAGCAGCGCAGCTACACCGGTAGTCCTATTAATCAAGCATTCAAGGAGTACGTCCAGTATCTTACGGCACATCAGCAAACCGTGAACGATCTGCTACGTCGAGAAGGCGAAGGACAGGATGTTACAGACGCAGTACTTCAACACAGTCAGTCCCTGCTGGACTATCAGGACCAGCTACATGAGGACTACCCAGGCTCGTATATATCCACTGTACTGCGTAGTCAGGACGTACTAGAATTTCCAGAGATCGATGCAGATGAGGAAGCTCAGCTCATACATAATTATCATTATCGACTCGATCACTTCTTTGATAGAATATCGGACGACCCTCGATTTTTCAGGTCGCGATATTTTAAGGGAATGGTGACGAAGTACATAGATGAGTATACGATTCAGCGTCCCGATAGTCTGGCAAAAAGTATGATGACCGTGCTCGATATGGTACAAGAAGACGAAGACGTATTCCAGTTCTATCTCGTGCAATGGATCAACCAATACGCGGAATCGAGTCGGATCAATGATGAGAGAATCTGGGTCCAACTGACGGACAGATATATAACTACTGGCCTAGCAGATAATTTTGTCCCCGCAGAGGCTAAGAACAAGATGATTAAGCGCGCCGCTGTACAGAGTAAATCTCTGATCGGTCTCACGGCGCAGGATCTCACCATGCCCGTACTAGATATAGACTCTACCCTAGAGCTCTCTATCGACCCAAAGCGCAATATCTACTACGACTTGCGGTCAGAGGAATTGAGCTTACACGACCTTGAAGGAGAGCTAATTGTGGTATTCTTTTGGAAGCCCAGCTGTGGTCACTGTCAAGAGGCCTTTCCTGTATTAATCGATTTGATGAGAGAGTACGACTCGCTGGGATTGCAGTCCTACGCCGTCAATGTAGGATCTTATAAGCAGTACCAAGAAGCAGCAGAATACATCCGAGAGCATGATGGTGAGATCATTTCACATATGGTCGATCCCGAGTATACCTCTCGGTACGCAGAGAGGTTTGCTGTGCTCAATACACCAGCAATTTACATACTAGATAGTGACTTCACTATTCTCTATAATCGCATGGGCGCTCAGCAGCTTCGAGAGTTCGTGGAGCGAGCCCTCAAGGACAAGGGACTGATTGGTTCCGCGTCAATGGAGTAGCCACATTTCATGGTGTGCGCTCCCGTCTTCATGAGTAAGAAGTGCGATGTACATGCCTGGATGTATAGACGGAATCGTGATCTGATGTATGACTGTCTCTATGGATCGTCCCTTAGCTTCATAGGGTGAGCGGAGTGAGACTGATGAGGTGCCTTTCGGCAAAATGCGTGTAGATCCTACTCGTACATGATACTTTGGTACACCTCGACGATTATCATCTTTCTCATATAGCTCAGCGCTAGATACAGTTCCTACAGCTCTAAAGTCTGCATAGAGAGGCAGATGATCGCTGACACGATCAGTATCATCTACTCTAAGCTCCGTAGTTGCTATGAATTCTGGAGTGAGAGAACTGGTGAGTAGTGCTCCACTTCCTAGCATCTCCACACTCGAGGGAGAGTAGATCATATAATCAAGTCTTCCTGGAGAGAAACTACCACCTGATGGATTCCAAGTGATGGTAGCGGGTAATCCAGTAGTTACAGATACGGCATCTGTCAATGGACCGCTACCCCAGTCTGGATTAAAATCTGGCCCGTAGAGAGCATTACGATCTATATCGCCTATAAGTAGAGCATCCCTAGTCTCGCTACGTCCTACTAGATTCATGTCTCCAAGAATGATGACCGGCGCGTCCTCTTGCACCTCAAGTGGATGAGTGCCAGCTTGTACATCTCTCAGAATCTGTAGGATCTGATCGATTTCTTGTCTTCTACCAAAATCATTATCACAACAAGGAAGATGACAATTGGCAATGAGCCAATCCCTGCCCGCGTGCGATATTCTGAAGTATCCATTGCCATCACTGGAGCGGGTGGCCGTGATGTTGGCCTTGCTCACAAGTATGATATCTGGTTGCACTTGTGCATGATACCACTGTTCACCGAGTACAGGGGGATGTAGATCATTGACCATAGCTGCCACTTCCAGACTGCTATGATCATAGATCTCCTGAAACGCGATCACATCAGGATCAAGGGTGCGCAGCACCCTGCCGAGCGCTGCTCTGGCGCTACTGGATTCCAGTGGCCTATCTCTCAAGACATTATAGCTTATTATCCGCAGATCTGTGCCCGCGGCAACGCTTAGGTCTATGTCATACTGTCTATTGTAATCAGCAGCTCTATCTACTCGCAGGCCGTCTTCATCAGGTGCCTTATCGCCAGAGACGAATCTCCAAGCATACTTGCAGCTATCACTTATCGAGTAACTGATGTCGCTATCGGTGGGCGCACTGCGGTGTACTAGAATTTCCCACTCCTTACTACTCACAGTAGGCGATGTCACTAGTCCTATGTCATCATGACTGTAGCTACGTCTTACTTCGAGAGCGCTGACACCAGCTCTTGCTCCAAAGTCAAACAACAGATCGACTCCAAGACCATTGATCAATTCTCCCGTAGTGATATCATCATCTATATCTAGCAACAATTGCAATCCTTCCGTTTCTTGTAGGATTCGCTCGCGCTCGATCTCTAGGTATAGGTAGAGATATTGCTGGTCCATGGTCGCACCAGTAGAAATGATATCTACACGCCCTGCTTCCACATCATCTCCATCCATATGTCGATCGATTGCACTCCACTCCTCATATCGCTCATCTAGCAGTACCTGAGCTGACAGAAGTATAGGCGTCAGTAGAGTTGCAAGAATGCAGGCACACGATGAAAGTCTGATCATAAGAGGTAAATTTCTATAGTATGGACTGTACTTTAGCTTTTCTATAAGACACATTTGGACGAAAGTCCCGTCCTAACACAAAATGAATACCATGAAAGTTTACGCCACACTCGCTCTATCCGCACTGATCCTGGGTCTGAGTTCTTGCGCCGTTAAGAAAACTATGATCGAAGCAGACCCTGTCAAAACAGGAAATCCAATGATGGAAATGTATAAATCACCTTGTTTCGGTAAGTGTCCACAGTTTACGCTGACTATACAGGATGATCTCACCGCTCTCTATGTGGGTAAGTCTCATACGGACAAGATCGGACTATACAAGCGCGATATAACTAAAGAGCAATATAAGGAGCTCAAGACAGCATTTGACAAGGCGGACTTCCCGTCTAGACCAGACGAGTATGAGACTTATGTAGCCGATGCACAGTCAGTGACACTGACGTTTCATCTCAAGACTGGTCCTAAGTCTGTCAAAGGTGTCTTTGATAGACCAGCAGAATTAGTCGAGCTAGAGCGTATGATGGATAAAATAGCCAATACGGGTGACTGGATGAAAGTGACGAGTATGCCAGAAGAGTCATTCCCTGAGACCATGGAATCTAATAAAATGAGAGTACAACTTAAGCCTGAAGTGGACATGACGGAGTGGGTCAAAAGTTATAAGGCCTATGCCATGGAGATTGACCCTACGATGGTTCCCAATTTTAACTATCTCCAGGTGAAGTATGACGATGCCAAGATCAAGCCGCAGGAAATGCTAGTGAAAGTGAGAAATGATGAGCGTGTGCAGACGGTAAGCTTTGTGCGCAAGTCGACACTTGGAGGCGCTAAGCAGTAGTCACTCCGCGAGGAAGCCTATACGCTTACCAAAGTGCTCCGCAAATTGATCCATCTCACCAGATAACTCTGTGTTGGAGGTGGCTCGGCGATAGCTCGATGCCATGCTGCGCAGCGTATGGTAAAAGAACCTATCCATCTCTTGGACTTGCATATCTTGGGTCCAGAGATCTATCTTGAGTGTCTCTCGATTCTCTCTATCAAATATGGAAAGCATAAAAGCTTTGCACTCTGCTTCTGGTGAGCTTCCATCTTGGGAAACCCACGAGATTTTTTCGGGAATTGATTCTTGATCGAGCTCCACTTTGAGGACGATCTCTGATGTTTTATTCTTCATTACTCTACAATAAGATTGTAAATATCTACATGGGCGCCTCCCCATATGCCTATACCTCCAGAGATATTGCTCCGCACGCGAGTGTATCCCGCAAAGGGGCCTTGATTAGCTCTGCTAAACTCTAGTGTGTTCCAGAAATCAAAGTGCTGTTCGTCTAGAGTCATCCAGCGTATACCCACACTGTCCCCTACTTCATAAAGGCCATACTCATTAGTAAATTCTTCTCCGGGTGGTTCTGATTTCTGAAGTACAAACTCAAATGATTGGCCGTCAAACAAGGCATCATCTGTCACGCTCGCTAGTCCGGCTAAGTATGGTCCGTCATCAATGGAGGTAAGGTATCTATAATAATCCAGGGTGTCTGCGGGGTCGCTTATGCTTGTCATGAGTTGTCGGTACTGAGGTCCTACCGTACCTGGTGCTGCCGTCCAGCTAAATCGCTCTAGAGCTACAAACTCAGGTATAGTAGCCGTGCCAGTAATTGTGCGATCGTCTACCTCGATAGTTAGCTTATATATTCCGCCAGGCACTGGCGTGAGTGAATTGCTGAGGTCAAGATACACACAGGGGTCAATTGAGCTAGATGGTGGCAGTCTGAGTTGCTCTCGTATCATAGCGGCCAATGCGATATCAAGCTCGCCCAAGCATATTGCTGTGAGCTCGTAAGACTCCTGACCATCCTCGATATACACTAGCGCGTCTCTGATGATAGCATCGTTAATATTGTCGATAGATATACTATCGAGAAATGCAGTGCTACGACTCAGCAAGACAAAAGGGGGATTAGCACCTGGACCAGCCTCGATATACCCCTCGACCACTACCTCCTCGATAAAGATTTCTTGATCTGGTTCTACTGGTGTTGCGCAGCCGATAAGGACTGCAGTTACTACTATGGCGAGTAAAGATTTCATTAATTAAAGCTGAAGTTCCATGTGACTGATGGGACAAATGGGAAGAGCGCAAAGTTCTGAGCACTTGCTGAAGCTACCCCACTATCAGGATCTACATCCAAGTCTGTAAAAGTGAAGAATGTATTTTTCCGTACATACACATTATAAATACCAAATGTCCATGAGGACTTCCATCGCTTGGTTGAGTTGGGTCTACGTGTGTAGGTGGCCGCTATATCCAATCGGTGATAATCAGGTAGTCTGGCGCTGTTGCGCGGGGCATAGCGAGATACTAGATTTTGCTCTATGAAGTAGACACTCTGTATGGGTGTGTATCGTCTACCACTTGTATAGATGAATGTCCCACTGACAGACCACTTATCACTTAGCTCATAGATGCCGACGATACTGAGATCGTGTGGTCTATCATAGACCGTCGGAAACTCGCGCCCATCTTCTATCTCTTCAAATTTTCTGAGAGCTCGTGAGTAAGTATAGGACAGCCAACCCGTAAGACGACCTTTATTTTTTCTGAGATAGAGCTCTAGGCCATGAGCTCTTCCCTCACCAGAGACAAATTGGTTTTCTATATCTTCAGCAAAGTTGTCGACAAAGTCATCTCGATAATCAAGTTGATTATGGAGTCGCTTGTAATAGACCTCTGCGCTCCACTCATAGGTCGCTGTGGCCGTCTCACCGAAGTAGCCTATGCTTATTTGCTCAGCGCGCTGAGGACGTATGCGTGCGCTAGAGCCCACCCACAGATCTGATGGAATGGTGCTTGTACTCTGACTGACCAGATGTAAGCTCTGATGAGTGACACTTGTCTCGGCTTTTAAAGCGGTCTGCTCATTTACTTTGTAGCGCAGCGAGAGCGTGGGATCTGCATATAAATAGCTCTGTATTGGCTCTAATGGACGCACAGTTTCTACGCCATCTATTTCTGCTGGTCCTACATTCTGATAGGCTTGTAGCCTTAGACCAGCTCCTAGTCGCCATGCCGAGCTGAGATCTCGATCATACTGTGCTGTAACCGCTGCTTGCTGACCATACTTAGTAGCGAGTTTTGGTGCAAACTCCTCTCCTTCTATTTCAGCTGATAGGATATTGGGTTGGAGTCTAAAGTGGTGATATTCTAAGCCGAGTCCAAGTGTACCATTCTCTGGAGCGAGATGTAGCAGGCGATAGGAGGCTGACAGATCTCTAACTCCAGATTCGAGTAAAAACTCAAATCCTTCTTGAGCACCTGACACTTCAAATCGATAGTCTGAATAAGCTACTGTCATGGCAGATTTCCACTGATCACTGATCCTTCTATCCCAGTGCATGGAGCCTATAGAGTTACCATAAGGCAAATCAAACTGAATGCCATTTCCAGCACTATTAAAAGAAAATTTATCTCGGCCCAAATATCCAGAAAAGTAGATGGCATCCTTATCAGATAACTTGTGATCCAAGCGTATAGTGTAGTCATGAAAAAAGTAGTTGGTGCCAGCAAAGTCTGTATTGTTGATAAGAGGTTGAGCCAGGTCGAGTAGATAGGTACGTCTGCCAGAAAGGGTCATAGAAGTCTTCTTTCCTAGGGGACCGGATGCTTGTATACGACTGCTTACTAATCCGATGCCGCCATTGATTTCCCATTTGGTCTGTGAAGGACGAGTCTCGACTACAAGCGTGGAGGACAGGCGGCCACCATAGTGAGCCGGCACACTGCCTTTGTAAAGCGTCACGCTACCCAGTATATCAGGGTTAAAGACAGAGAAGAATCCTAGTAGATGACCGGCATTGTAGACAGTTGCACCATCTAGAAGCACCAGATTTTGATCCGGTGCTCCACCTCGGACGTAGTAGCCTGAGCTTCCTTCACCAGCACTTTGTACTCCAGGTAGTAATTGCAGAGATTTCAGTACATCTACTTCACCGAACAACGCAGGCATGAGCTTTATATCTCTAGGATCGATTGATATAGCACCCATGCGAGCATCATCAACTCTTCCGCCAAAGGTTGCTGCATCGATCACTACATCGGCTATGCGCACTCCCGAGCTTAGACGTATGTCGTAGCGACCTCCACGATGCACTACGACAGTGTCAGATCGATAGCCAATGTAGCTGATTAAGAGTGAGGCAGGAAACTTGGGAACAGTCAGTTCATAGCTGCCATTTAGACTTGTGCTTACGCCCGTAGATGCACTGTCAAGAAGAGAGACACTAGATCCTATGAGAAGATCTGAGGTCGATGCATCTACGACAGTGCCATACACCTTAGCTGCTACTTGAGCACTCGCAGTCGCTGAGATGAGTAGAAGCAATAGGCTGATGCATAGATAAGATCGCATGCTTAGCAAACGCACGATGGATCTATATGTTTCTAGTGAGTTGACTGGAGTATAGGCTCACATCTGACACCGCGAGATACGAGACTTCTCAGCACTCCGTGATAGCCTCCTAGATGCGCTACACCCACGGAGATCAATGCAGGCTGATCATCGACCATAATCATCATGATCTTGTCGAGCATTACAGGATTGCGATGACGAATCATCAGATCCCTTTGCTTTCCTAGACTCTTATAACTGTGTCTGTAGAGTGCATGCAGATCACCAAGTTTGTAGAGATGACTTATGGTCCGATGCAATTTTCTGAATTTGGTAAGATTGCTGGCACTCTTACGCAGAAGTGTCACTTGATCCTGAGGATTTAACTGTTGGAATATAGCACGATGAGCAGCAGCTGACTCTACGCCTCTAGTAGTCAGTCCAAGATCTTCAGCTTGGGACCATAAGAGTTCGTCCATTCCTGGTCCCTGGGCACCTAGCACTTTCATCGACATGAGTGCGGTAATCCAAAATGGATTTGCGTAGCGAAAGCGCTCGATGTCCAGCGACATTGATGTAAGGATAAGCGAGCGGTATCGCTTATACTCACGTGCACCGAGCTCTTCTTTGAGATCAAAGTCTATGGGTGGCTCTGGAGTCCATGCTCTCAATTCATCTAGAGGTGACTCCGCATAGAAAGTTCTGCACTCCGGCAAGAGTAGCATTGCTTTATCTAACCACGGTGCTGTGTCCTCGTTGGACACGTGCATAGTCCCAAGAAGATAGTGAAATCTATCGCCTGAGCTCAAGCGATATAGAACGGACTTAGACAACTATTTTGCCTTGGATCTCATATTCGATTGGCAGTATATTGGATTTTTTGACATTGCTCAGTGTCATGAGTGTCTTGATTCTCTCTACCTCTGGAAGTGACGATATCTCTCCGAAAAGTAACTTCTCATAACTGGCAATATCCTTGCACTGAATTTTGAGTAGAGCATCTGCATCACCAGTGATGATGTGGCACTCGACGATTGCGTCAAATTCTTTCATGTGCTCGATAAATCGGTCGAGCGCATTTTCCTTTTGCCAGTCTATGACCACTAGTACAAATGTCTGTACCTTGATACCCATGAGCTCTGGATCAAGCACAGCGTGGTAGCTCTTGATGGCACCGCCGTTTTCGATTTTCTTCACTCTTTCTAGAGTCGGTGCAGGCGATAGACCTATCCTTTTAGATAGTTCTAGATTAGTTATTTTACTATTCTGTTGTAAGATCTTCATGATCTTAAAGTCAGTTTTATCGAGTCTCATAGGTCGTTTAGCTATGTTAATTATTTAAGGGAATATCCCTTTGTTCATATAGTCGCTGGAGACTTTATTGAGCGCACTTAAGAAGGCAGCTGTCCTAAGGTCTGAAACGGATTTTTTGCGTCGTAAAATCTCTCGAATTTGATCGTAGGCAGTCACCATAGTTTCCTCTAGTCCACTGCGCACAAGATCTACCTCATCCGCGCCTTTGGTAAGCATGCGGCGCTCCTTAGCGGTGATGCTCTTACCTGTCATTTTCTCAAGCTTTTCAGCGAAGAGTGTATACGTATTTTGATTAAATCTCTTTTCCATTCTACCAAATCTCATGTGAGAGAGATTCTTGAGCCACTCAAAATAGCTCACCGTCACACCTCCAGCATTGAGATACATATCAGGTACTATGATGACTCCCTTCTCGCGCAGATAGGCATCAGCATCGGCGGATACAGGCCCATTGGCAGCTTCAGCGATCACTTTAGCTTTGATTTTCTTGGCATTGACCATTGTGATCTGGTTCTCTAGTGCGGCAGGCACTAGGATATCACACTTGAGCTCGAGTGCCTGCTCACGAGATTTCATATTAGTAGTACCGGGAAAGTCCATGATACTACCAGTCTTCTGACGGAACTTGTAAAGTTTATCTATATCGATACCATCTTCACAGTATATCGCACCTTCATACTCTGATATGGCGATAATCTTAGCGTCTCCTTCTTCTTGGCAGATCTTACCAGTATAGTAGCCTACATTTCCTAGGCCTTGTATCACCATCGTCTTACCGGCCATACCAGTATCGAGGCCTATAGCCTTCATATCGTCTGCATAAGCTAGCAGCTGTACCAAGCCATAGTATACCCCACGACCAGTGGCTTCTGTCCTACCTTGGATACCATTTTGAGAAACTGGCTTACCAGTAACACAACCAGCAGAATCGATTTCACCACCTTTAAAAGTCTGATACGTATCGAGTATCCACGCCATCTCTCTGCTACCTGTTCCATAATCGGGCGCAGGTACATCGATACCAGGACCGATAAAGTCTTTTCTTATAAGCTCCGTAGTGTATCGTCTAGTGATACGCTCTAGCTGCTCTTCCGTATACTTCCATGGCGTGATCTTGACACCACCTTTCGCTCCACCAAAAGGTACATCTACAATAGCACACTTATAAGTCATAAGAGCAGCGAGTGCCATTACTTCCTCTTGGTTCACATGTATCGAGTATCTGATTCCACCCTTCGTCGGTAATCTGTGATGACTGTGCTGGACTCTGAATGCCGTGACTACCTTATACTGGTTTCCTATCTTGACAGGAAAATTCATCTGATAGATAGAATTGCAAGTCTGTATCTGAGCTAATAGACCTTTGGGAATACCTGACACGGCAGCCGCTCTTTCAAAGTTTTCATTGACACTCTCTAGAAAAGAGGGCGGTTGGTAGTTCTTCATGCGTTACGCTTGATTAGGTTTTGAATTTTCTAATTTATGTACTCTCCGATCTATACCGATGAGGAAGGTGAACAGTCCTAGTAATACAATCAGCACTACAATAATCGTGACCCAAAACTTTCCTGAATACCATAGTTGATCCATATCGACAAAGTTGTAATAATTCATACACTTTTAGCAAAATATTATTCTTGTTTCTCGTAAGAAGAGGGAAATCATAGACAAATCCTAGATATACATATCAAGGTAAAGGCCAGAATACACGGCCGAATAGACGAATTCAGTAAATCACACGATAATTTGCTCAGTGTATCAACGTACATCTGAGCAGTCCAAATGAATGCTCAGAGGCAGAGACTACATCTCAATAGTTATCTATCTAGTGTTGCCCTATGGAGTCTGATCACGCGATAGTATACCTGAGCAATCCAGTAAGACAGGAGCATATAACCGACCACAGCTGGATAGAAGACTAATCTCATTGTATTATCTAAGTCATCTTGAGCAAAAGCAGGATTACCACCGTTTCCAGGATGGAGACTGTCCATCATCCGCGGTATCAGAAATAGCAGTGGTATCATCATGGCAAAGCAGAACAAGTTATAAGCACTTGTCAGTCTGATCTTCTGCATCTCATCACGCACTCCTGCATATAGGAAGAAATAGGCTGCATACATAAATAAGCAAATGGCGCTAGTCGTCTGCTTGATGTCCCAACTCCAAAATTTCCCCCATGCATTGTGCGCCCACACCATACCAGTTATAATTCCTAAGATGCCGAGTAAGAGTCCTACCGCATTCATCGCGTATACTCGATCAGAGCGGTTCCACTCCTTGCGCAATAGTATCATGAGACTATGCCACGCACTGATACCAAACAGCAGCATCATGGAAAACCACATGGGTACATGATAGTATAGACATCGTAAGGTCTCTACAAGGATGTTCCTGTAGGGATAGGCGAAATAATCTTTAGCAAATAACTCAGGTTTTTCCTTAATACTCCACAGTGCCACTCCCAGATCAGCTCGAGTGACGCTGTCTTGTGCAAGACTCAGTGCACGTGGAAGTATGATAGCGCCATCCGCCTCTGTAGACACAAGTAAAGATGGATAGATGGCTTCTGAGCTGCTTGGGAGATAGTCAGGGATCTTAAAGCTTGCGAGTACCTCATTGTGACTGATCATCTTCACTTCAGTTGCCGCTACATAATAGGATGTATCAAACTTCAGATAAGCCTCTATTTTCTCATCCTCATCATACGCACCGTGATAAATTTTGATAGCTATATCGCATACTTCTCCAGCATCACATCTCAGCTTGTCTATGCTCACGATCCCTTGACGCAATGGCACGATCAATCCAGCTATATGTACATATACTAGAAGAATGATACAAAGAATTTTCCACCACTTCATCATGCTATCGTAACTAGTTTTTCCATACAAAGTTGATCAGAACTATGGCGGCGCCCGAAGATATCACAGTGATGGCTGCCAAGTACATCATATACTGCATATACGCGCTGGGATCTCGGAGGTCCATCGCCACTCCCGTGAGATATTGCCCCAGTAGCAGTACAGGTAGGATAAGTGGAAGACTGATGATACTGCTCACGACGGCTGGACTATCGCTGAGACTGCCTATAGCAGAAGTAAAACTCAGTATCGCAGCTAGAGCAAGTGCTGACAGAGCCATAGCAGCTATCTGCCTGGGCCAGTCGACTACAGGATCATAACTAAGAGCCATCAAGGATAAGCAAAGCATAGCTGCAATGATCATCAAGAAAGCAGTGCCACTGATCCACTTGGCCAGCCATAGCTCCTGCGGTCTGACAAGTTGGAAGTAGTATAGACGGTGCTCCGCGGTCTCCTTAGCGTATACATTGATAGACCATATCACAGCACTGAAGCTCAATAGTATCCAGTATAGCAAGTTCCAAGCTTCCAATTCTGGATCTTGATAGCCAATCAGACATAAGAAAACTGAAAATACAGCGTATAGTACTACACTCCCGATAGAAAACCTATGACGGAAATCTAAGAGAAAATCGTATTTAATCAGTATCCACTGTCTAGTCCAGTTCACGTACAGCCCTTTCGGGCAAAGGTCTATCAATTCCCATCATCACTAGAAATCAATTACTTGCATACATATTATAAATTATTTATATATTTACGGCACGAAATACGTGGAAGTTATGATGACTAAGGTCTTCCTGTGTATCGGATTGCTACTGGCTTGCCCTATTTGGGCGAAAGCCCAGACGTCCTCATATGCAGTACATCAAGTGAAAGCTCTCCAAGGAGATGGCGTCCTATCCCTACTCAGGAGGTATGATCTACAGGCCTATCCTTGCAATCTCAATGCTTTTTATGAGCTCAATAAGCTCGATAAGTCAGCCCAGCTGCTTACCGGTAGGTTGTATAAGCTTCCTGTCAAGTTGTACACCTACAATAGCGAATCCATCCGTAGCACTATCGGGATTACTGACTATAATAAAGCTCTTGCTATAGCCAAGTACAATCTAGCGCTCAAGGATAAGGGTGTAAGATCTACAAGCTATCAGACAAGTAAAATTCTCTGGGTACCCTTCCACTTCACCGATTGTGCAAGTACTACCGAGTCTATAGTGGAGCTCATCGCTGAGGACACGGGACCCGTAAAGGAATACAATACTGATCCGCTCTTGGGTCCAAAGCATGCCAAGTATGAGATTCTAGATCGCAGTCTCAAGGGGCAAGTTTACTATATCACAAGCGGTCATGGCGGTCCAGATCCTGGAGCACAAGCTCGCAAGTCTGGTACCGATCTATGTGAAGATGAGTATGCCTATGATGTGGCACTGCGACTCTACAGAAAACTCAAGTCACATGGTGCTACTGCTTACATGATCATACAAGACCCTGACGATGGGATCAGATCTGATAGAATCCTTACAGGTGATCAAGACGAACTATGTCTCGGCAAAGCCAAGATTCCGCTATCTCAGCGCATACGATTAGATCAGAGAACTCAGGCCGTAAATCATCTCTATAAGAAACATAGACGTGAAGGTGTAAAGCAGCAAACCGCCATATTTATTCATGTGGACAGTCGCAGTGAAGCAAAGCAGCAAGACGTGTTCTTTTACTACTACGATAAGAGTAAGGCGGGTAAGCAGTTAGCTGATACAATGTTGGAAACATTCAGACAGAAGTACAAGGTAAACCGTCGCTCTGGACAGTACAGCGGCACTGTCTCTTCCAGAAACTTATACGTCATCAAGAATACCTATCCTAAGGCTGTCTTTGTGGAGTTAGCCAATATCCGCAATACTCATGATCAGAAACGTATCTTATATCCAGAGAATCGTCAAGCCCTAGCAGAGTGGCTCTACCTCGGATTGATCAAGGATCAAACTAAGAGCTGACATACATCAGGTTACATCCTCTCAGATCCGAGTAGTCAAGCCTACCTAAAATCTTAAAACTTCCGTCCGCTCGTAGCTCAGCTAAGTCTTCCGTAACTATGAAGGCACAGCTATCCACATTGTATAGATCTGTGATCCTAGCGATTCCTCTAGTTCCCTGAGTCTGTCTCATCGGGTTATCGGTGACTGCAAGCGATAGCTTCATAGCTGGACCTGGAGTCAACCATCCATCTAGCCTAGCCCAAGCCTGACTCAAGAGCTCCGTCATACCATACTCCACTGTGAGGATAGCCTCTGGCCAAGCACGGAGAAGAGAGTGCGTGAGCTCTGTATGAGTCAGCTCTCTGCCTCTACCCTTCATGCCACCTGTATATGTCACATGTATCTGTGCCTCTATCTTTCCTAGATCTGCAAGATCTAAGAGGGCGTAGCTGACACCGATGAGCCAGATTGTCTTACCAGACTCTAGATCAGATATTATGTCTGCATACAGATCTTCTAGTCGGGTGCCATAGTATCCCTGAAAATCGCATCGCTCGCCCATGGCATCCACCATATGCAATAGTGAGGACTGTGATTGCTCTTGATAGCTGGGAAGCAAGGCATACAGCCTCGTATCTGATGACATGGGTAGGTAAGCAGGTATGTGATCTACACAGTGCTCAGTATAGTACGAGAGATCTCTGATCAAGTGCTGAGAGCGATTGTCACTAGTAGTGCCACTACTCTGGAATCTCGCCTCGGGAGTCCACTTTCCAGTGATTACCTCATGATACTTATAGGCCGATATAGGAAGGTAGGGAATATCTTCTATTGTCTCAGGAGTCTTGAGCGATAGCGCATCACACCACGTCCTGTAGACGTGACAGTGCTGATATTGATAGCGATATACGTCTAGAGCAATATTCTCATAGTTATCTTCGCTAAGAGAAAGCAATCTATGAAGTATATAATCTCTCGTGGGATCGGTAGTCATGTGAGTTTACTCGCTGTATTGCTCGTGGTCCTATCTCTTACCTCATGCATAGATGAGCCTGAGTTTTCTGACGAGCCTTCTATCAGCTTTGTGTCATATAGTAAAGATAGTTTGGATCAGGGGCCGCTGGTTGGAGATTCGGTCTTTGTAAGATTTGACTTTGAAGATGGCGATGGAGACCTCGGATCTGAGGATGAATCAAGCATATTTTTTATCGACACGCGACAGGATTTTATCTTCAGCAGTTTCCGCATGCCTGTACTTCCAGAACCAGGAAATGATCGCGCGGTTCAGGGATCGGTAACTGTCAAGCTCCTTACTACTTGCTGTATTGACGATCAAGGCAACACATGCCCTACGGATGATCCAAGTCTCACCGAGGACGTGATCTATGAAGTCTACTTAATTGATCGAGCTGGTAATGAATCGGATCGAATCACGCTTCCCCCACTGACTATACGCTGCAACTAAGCAATCTTGCTTAGTCACCAGCATGCCACACATGATAGTACTATTGATCTAGCATTTCCTTCATCTGTGCTACAGAGGCCTTGCTATTTCCAGCTGCGACTGTATCATCAAGGAAAAGTACAGGACGCTTGAGGAAAGAATAGTGCTGTAAGATGTATTTCCTATAATCGGCTTCTTGGAGATCCACTTCACCCAGCCCTAGTTTGCGATACTGCATGGATCGCCTGGAGAAGAGGCTTTCATAACTTCCTGTAATTCTCGCCATGGCGTCTAGATCTGAGGCACTGACGGGTTCCTCTTTTATATTCTGAGGCGTGACATCGTGTGGGTCAAGAGCTATTTCTTGCCAGATGCGTTGGCATGTCTTGCAAGTAGATAGATGATAAAATTTTCTCATGCATAGTTCAAGGCGCAGAAGCTACTTTTGGTTCATGTCATCTTTATCTCCATCAGATCTGATCTTGAGAGAGGACGGAAGCGTATATCATCTGGGCTTGCTACCTAGTGACCTGTCACATACCATATTGACAGTGGGTGATCCTGCCCGTGTCCCACTAGTATCAAGATACTTCGACAGCATCAGAGTGAAGAAGAGTCAGCGCGAATTTGTCTGCCATACAGGTACCCTAGATGGTAAGGAATTGACTGTCCTATCTACTGGTATGGGATCAAGTAACATAGAGATCGTCATGATCGAGCTGGATCAGCTGGTCAATGTAAATCTAGCAACTAGGAAGCCGCGGTCTCATCATACCACGTTAAATATCATCAGGATGGGTACAAGTGGGTCTGTATCCTCGGATCTGGTATGTGGAGACCTTGTACTATCGGCTGAGGCTACGGCTCTGGATGGTTTGCATCATTTCTATCCTGTAGGACATAGTACAGATCTACCCCTGATGCATGATCAATTATGGCTAGGTGGCCTATATCGTGCCAGATATGCCGATGATCTGGCTGATCAATTGTCGCTGCCATGCAAGCGCACGCGTACCTATACAGCGCAAGGATTCTATGCCCCACAGGGTCGGCCATCTCGAGTAGGTGCCGATACTCGCATACGAGATTTTCTCTCTGAAGAACAGCTAGAACACATAGAGATGGAGACAGCCGCGATATACCATATGGCTACGTACCTAGGACATCGGGCCTGCAGCTTCAGCGTGATATTAGCCGAGCGACTTCACGGTAGGTTTACTGAAGATCCAGTACGGGAAGTAGATCAGATGATAAAGACGGTAGTGCGAGCTGCTTCTAAGCTGCCTTAGATACTGACTTAAGAGTTAGCCTTGCGATGATCAGCAAGGAATTTTGCTAAGCCTATATCTGTCAGCGGATGATTGAGTAATCCTAGGATGGCCTTCAGCGGACATGTCACTACGTGGGCTCCTAGTCGCGCTGCTTTGACGATATGCAATGGCGAGCGGATGCTAGCGGCCAATATTTCTGTATCCATCTCCTGGACCTCATAGATCTCGGCGATTTCTTCTAGAAGCAGATCACTGTCCCAACTTATATCATCTATCCTTCCCATAAACGGTGATAGATACGTCGCTCCAGCTTTGGCTGCAAGGATAGCTTGGCCTGCAGAGAATATCAGCGTGCAATTGGTTTTGATTCCTTTGCCCGACAGGGCGCTCAGTGCCTTGACTCCGTCTCTGATCATAGGGATCTTGATGACGATATTAGGAGCGATATCCTTGAGGATCATAGCCTCTTCCATCATACCGTCGTAGTCTGTAGATATGACCTCAGCGCTCACATCACCATCTGTGATATCGCAGATGCGCTTGTAATGATCCATGATATTCTGAGTACCACTGATACCTTGCTTGGCCATGAGAGATGGATTAGTGGTGACACCATCGAGGATGCCCATATCAGCTGCTTCGCGGATCTCATCTAGATCTGCCGTGTCTACAAAAAACTTCATGAAAAAAAATGTGGAGTGGAAAAAAATGAGTGAGAAATCATAGCGCACTGCTACAACCTTTTACCCTTGCTGCATTTCTGCCCTGGGGGAATTCAAAGGGAGCTAGTCGTATGACTCTCACTCGCCACAAAGGTAGGAGATATATCACACACTACAAAGCCTCAAAAGCAGTCCACGGATCATTTTCTGGCCATGGGGCAGTAATCTCTACAGTTTCCTTCTTGACTGGATGCTCAAATTTTATTTTATGTGCATGCAGACCAAACTGGGACGACTCCCTCAAGTGATCACCACCATACTTGCGATCGCCCACGATGGGACAGTTGATATGAGCCATCTGTACACGTATCTGGTGCGACCTACCCGTCTCAGGATATACGGCTACAAGACATCGTTCGCCTTGTTGCTGTAGAAGTTCATAGCTCAGTATGGCCTCTTTACTGTCACCTGTAGGCTTAGTTACATAGCTCTTGTTCTTGGATCGATCCTTAAAGAGATGATGCGTCAGTCTTCCGCTAAACGGACTCGGTATGTGCGAGGTCACACAGAGATATGATTTCTGTATATCTCTATCTCTGAAAAGCTTGGCCATTCTAGAGAGAGCCTTCTGCGTCTTAGCAAATACGATGACACCACTCGTCGGTCTATCGAGTCTATGGATGAGCCCACAGTAGACATTGCCAGGTTTATCATATCGGACTTTGATGTCTTTCATGAGGAGCGTGCGCAGATCCATCACACCCGTCTGATCACTTTGGCTTGGTATTCCTACAGGCTTATTGAGCGCTATGAGATGATTGTCTTCGTAGAGTATTTCTAGTGTCTTGATAGTCTGGGTGCTTTCGCACAAATGTATGTCTAAGTCCTCAGCTTTCATGTGATGAGCAGCTTCAGATTTTGTGCAGATCATAGCTCATGATTTCATACCTTCGCCACTCGTATCACCGTGGATCTATTCCACTTACTTAAAATGCAATCTTAATGATTATAGGCGTACCTAAAGAAATCAAGACGAACGAAAGCAGAATCGCAGTCACACCAGCTGGCGTCCTAGAGTTGGTGAAACATGGACATAAGGTGTATGTGCAGAAAGACGGAGGCGCAGGAAGTGGATATACCGATCAGATGTATGCCCAAGCCGGAGCTGTAGTACTGGACACGATTCAGGATGTATATCGAGAGGCTGAGATGATCGTAAAGGTCAAGGAGCCTATCGAGGCTGAGTACGACCTTATCAAGGAGCATCATCTGCTCTTCACATATTTTCATTTTGCGAGTCATCGTCCTCTTACTGAGGCCATGATCAACAGTAAGGCAACATGTCTTGCCTATGAGACTGTGATGACTCCTGATCGCAAATTACCGCTTCTGATACCTATGAGTGAGGTAGCAGGTCGTATGGCTGTGCAGCAAGGAGCCAAGTATCTCGAGCATCCACTCAAGGGTAAGGGAGTTCTTCTAGGAGGAGTACCAGGCGTAAGTCCTGGTAAAGTGATGATCCTGGGTGGTGGTATCGTGGGTGTCCAAGCAGCTAAGATGGCGGCAGGACTCGGCGCAGATGTGACGATCTATGACGTCAACCTGGATCGTCTACGCTACTTAGAAGACGTGATGCCTGCTAATGTCACTACAAGATTCAGCAATGAATATAATATCCGAGAGGCGATTACTACAGCTGATCTCATCGTCGGCGCCGTACTCATACCAGGGGCTAAGGCACCTAATCTGATAACCCGAGAAATGCTGGGCCACATGGAGCCAGGCACGGTAGTCGTAGATGTAGCAGTAGATCAAGGTGGATGTATAGAAACCTGCAAGCCTACCACGCACGCAGATCCCGTGTTCATAGTAGATGATGTAGTGCACTACTGCGTAGCAAATATGCCCGGTGCTGTGCCACGCACATCGACAATAGCACTGACCAATGCCACACTACCCTACGCACTCGAATTAGCAAATCATGGATGGAAGACAGCCATCATGCGCAAGCCTGAGCTCCGTCCCGGATTGAACATCGTGGCTGGTGAGATTGTCTACAAAAATGTAGCTGATGCATTTGATCTTCCGCACAGCGATCTGTCAACTCTACTATAGATACCACCGGCCTGCAGCCGCTGAAACAATTAACTATACCGCACGCACACCTTATTAATTATGAACTTACACGAATACCAAGGAAAGGAACTACTCAAGTCATACGGAATCAAGATCCAAGATGGAGAAGTGGCACATACAGTAGATGAAGCGGTAGCTGCTTACAAAAGGATGACTGCCTCGGCTGACACACCAGTAGTAGTCGTCAAGGCTCAGATCCACGCAGGCGGTCGTGGTAAAGGCGGAGGTGTGAAACTAGCTAAGGACGAAGCACAGCTGCGGGAACACGCTGGTAATATCTTGGGCATGATGCTTAAGACACCTCAGACGCCAGGTGGTATGGAAGGAGAAGGCAAACTAGTCAGTAAGATTCTCGTAGCAGAAGACGCTTACCACCCAGACTTTGATGCTTGTAAAGAATTCTACGTGTCCGTATTGATGGATCGCGGAAGCAAGCGCAATGTCATCGTATATAGTACAGAAGGTGGGATGGATATAGAGAAGGTAGCAGAAGAGACGCCTCATCTCGTCCATAAAGAATTTATAGATCCCACTCTGGGCATACAAGGATTCCAGTTGCGCAAGATCGCTTTTAACCTTGGCCTATCTGGCGCTGCCTTTAAAGACATGACCAAGTTCATCGCTAATCTTTACACAGCATTTGTAAAGTCAGATGCCTCACTATTTGAGATCAATCCTTGTCTTAAAGATGCACATGATCAAATCATCGCAGTCGATTGTAAGGTCTCGCTAGATGAGAATGCGCTTTTCAGACATCCTGAACTCGCAGAGCTACGCGATACCAGTGAAGAAGATCCTACGGAGGTAGAAGCTAAAAGCTATGGTCTCAACTACGTAAACCTCGATGGCAATGTGGGCTGCATGGTCAATGGTGCTGGCCTAGCCATGGCTACTATGGACATCATCAAGCTCAGCGGTGGCGAACCGGCTAACTTCCTCGATGTAGGAGGTACAGCAGATGCAGCTCGTGTGGAGCAAGCCTTCCGTATCATACTGAGAGATCCCCAAGTGAAAGCGATTCTTATTAATATCTTCGGAGGTATCGTGCGCTGTGATCGTGTGGCGAATGGCGTAGTGGATGCCTACAAGAATATGAAGGATATCAATGTGCCTATTATCGTACGTCTACAAGGTACCAATGCCGATATCGCCAAGAAGATCATAGACGAGTCGGGTCTAGAAGTGCATAGCGCCATACAATTACAAGAAGCCGCAGCGCTGGTAGAGAAAGTGCTGGCATAGTCAGCCAGACACAGTGAAGACTCACTACTCCCTATTTGAGTTACATCAGTATATCCGTCAGACGATAGCTCTCAACTTTGATGAGCCTATCTGGATAGAAGCTGAGATAGCCCAAGTGAGTTTCAGTGGTCGACATGCTTACATAGATCTCTGGGAGAAAAATCAAGACACAGATCAAGTCACGGCCCAAGCATCAGCTGTGATATGGGCTGACAAGCTCAGCTTCATCAAGAGGAAATCAGGCGAACTGTTTCATGATCTCATGATGCCTGGTGTGTCGGTATTGATCAAGGTAAAGCCTGACTTTCACGAGCGCTATGGACTCAAGCTTGTCATCAGCGACTTAGATCCAAGCTTTACCCTAGGTCAACTTGCTATGCGCAAGGAGCTCACCATCAAGAAGCTTGAGGCTCAGGGGCATATGACCCGCAATGCATCGCTCGTGATACCGTCAGTGCTGAGGAGAGTCGCTCTACTTAGTTCATCTACGAGCGCAGGACTTCAAGATTTCTATCAGCAGATTGAGGATAATGAGATGGGCTATGTTTATGATTTTGACCTCTATGATATGAGTGTACAGGGTGTCATGGTATCTGATGATATGAGACACCATATGAGCGATATCCATACACAGGCAGATGTCACATATGACCTCATCATACTACTGAGAGGAGGCGGATCTCGGATGGATCTCGCTGCTTTTGATGAGTATGATCTTGCAGAGCTGATCGCTCTATCCGATATACCTGTACTCACGGCTATCGGTCATGAGCGTGATCAGAGCATAGCTGATATGGTTAGTGCCATCAATGTCAAGACGCCTACAGCCGCCGCAGAGTTTCTACTGCGACATACGGAGAATTATGAGCAATCACTGCTTGATGACTACCATCAGATCACCGAGATCGCGTACTGGCATCTTACGGAAGAGCACAAGGTACTCAGCGTAGCTGAAAATCAACTGAGATCTGCCATTGATCACAGGCTGAGAGCGGAGACGACTGCTCTAGATCAGCAGTCAGAGGCACTCACACGCTCTATAGATAGATATATCAGTAGTGCTCTGAGAGAGCTTGATATCATGGAGATGACGCTTAACGATAGAGATCCAGCCACCATCCTCAGACGAGGATATAGCATCACTACTCATGATGGTCACGTGGTCACCTCTAGTGCTGATCTCAAGGAAGGTGCGACCATTACTACCACATTTACAGACGGAGCTGTCTCAAGTACAATCATCAAGTCATGAAGAAATTTAACTACGATAAAGCACGTAAGCAACTTGCAGATATCCTTGCGGCCATGGAAAACCATGAGCTCCCCGTGGATCAACTTGCTAAGGAAGTGAGCAGAGCCAAGGAAATAATCACGCAGTGTCGCCAGCGCCTGAGACACTTACAGGATGAGCTCACTGAGGAGGAATAGAACTCATAGGATTGACGCGTAGAGATCCCACATTCTATCACGCTCGATCTCCCAGTTCCAGAGCTCTTTGGCTTGCACACATGATGCTCTGTACGTAGCTCTGACAGCATCATCTCTGAGTCTATCCAGAGCCACGACAAGTGACTCTACTCTATACTCATCACACATCACTCCTACTTCATACTCAGCTATCATCCGCTTATACTCAGGGAAGGCCATGTGGATTCCAGGGATCTCCGCGTGGACGTAATCAAAGAACTTGTTAGCCAGTGAGACCTTATAGTTATCGCTTGTACCACTGAGTAGATTGATGCCTACATGACACTCGCGAGTGAGCTTATGCAACTCGGATGGGAGGATGTAACCAGCAAACTCTACCTGGTCTTCCACACCATAGGATCGAGCTAGTTCACGCATAGAGTCGCTGAGGTCACCTTCACCAGCCACCACCAATCTCATAGCAGGAAACTGCTTCAGAGCTGCCAGCATCAGCTCTACACCTCTGCCTTGATTGATAGCGCCCTGGTAGATAACTGTGAAGTGCTCTCGCTTAGTTATCGGTAAGCTTTCAGTCGAGCTTCTGGGCATGTTGCGCACCAGTCCCCACTTGTCTCCATACTTATCACCGAGTGCTTGCCCTAGAGATGTGGTACAGGTATACTTCAGCGAACAAAGTGGTAGGTACGTCCTAGCAAGACGAGTCCATATTGCACGGCGTACAGGCTTGTGCATTAGTTCTGGTACCTCAGTGAAATATTCGTGTGCATCTATGCCTAGCTTAGCTCCCGTAGCTCTTGCGATCTGGCTGCCAGCCCATAGTGTGTCTAGATCATTGCTAACTATAAGATCATACGATTGATCACGAGCCCAAGCGATCATGGACCGATTCATCTCATAGTAGAATCTAGGACCGCTGCTACTGGCAGTACGGACTCTAGCCCTGTGAGCAGGATGATCGCTAAGCGGTAAGCTTGTCGCTTTTTCATGTCCAAGTACGCTGACATCGTATCGCTCTGTGAGGGAACCAGAGATGCGATCGACCCGCTGATCATAGTTGAGATCAGTGCTTACAAGATGTAAGATTCGAGCCCTGGTCATGGTGTTCGTTGCAATTGATCATTGACGACAATCAGGTGACCTTGATCTATCATAGTCTGTATGGCTTGCAGCAGTGCCGATCTGCTACTTCTGGGCACGGTAGCTAGGATATCGGGCATACTTCTAGATGATCCATGATCGATGAGCTGGTAGATTTGCTCACTTGTCCACGAGCTTCCGTCTTGCTTTTCGCAGAGGTCGCACACGCCACAGGGAGTAGTGTCACTATCACCGAAGTACTCTGATATATATAGGCTACGACAGGTAGAGCATTCTAGATATCGCAGTAGTCCAGTGAGTTGCTCACGCTTGCGAGATCTCAATTCTGTATAGTCAGCTAAGTTAGCTTCATCTGGTGCCTCGCGCTGGTAGATTGTAATAGAACTCTGCATAGACGCTCTACGATACTGTATGATACCATCTCGTGATAGTCGTGTGAGCTGCTGACGCAATACCAGCTCGGGGATCTCCATGTGGTCAGCAATTACCTGCTCATCTATCCTTACGGTCCTAGAGAATAGTCCTTCATAGCTCCTCAGCAGAGCGCTGAGCGTGTCACCAGCTTCTGGTCGCGTATCTGTATAGTCGTACAGATCTTCTCGCTTACACAGCATACGTATATGTGTAGTCATGAGCCCAGCCTCTGCACTAGAGATCCATCCATATCGTTCTAGATGTTGCAGGGCGTAGTAGCTTGACCGTATCGGTAAGGAGCGCTTTCGCGCAAATTCTGCATAGTCAAATTCCATCAACTTTCCCTCTTCTGTAAGACCCAGATCTACTGCATAGTGCATGAGACGATCCCAAACCAAAGCAATCTCATTGATCTCGGGAAATTGACTTTCCCAGCGCTGAAGCATTCTGTGTATATCAGTGCTTTCAAGGACAGTGATACATTTGGCCGACAGGCCGTCCCTACCAGCCCTACCCGCTTCTTGATAGTACTCCTCCACGCTCATAGGTAAATCCCAGTGGATCACTAGGCGTACATCAGACTTATCGATTCCCATGCCAAATGCACTCGTGCACACGACGATCCGATCCTGCTGCGTGAGAAATCTACTTTGGAGTCTCTTCCTATTATCATAGTCGATACCAGCATGATAGTAACTGGCGCGGAGATGATGCGACTTGAGATACTTAGCTATCTTCTCGCAGGCGGATCTGCTCTGCGTATAGATGAGCACACTTCCCGTACTGTCTCTACAGAGACGAAGTAGATCTCCCGTCTTGTCCTCGGTAGTCCAGACTTGATAACTTAGATTTTCTCTACGTGTAGATGACCTGTAGGTCTCTGGCTCTATAAGTCTGAGGCTCAGCGCTATGTCTTCTGCCACTTGAGGTGTAGCACTAGCTGTCAATGCAATGATGGGCACCTGCGCGATAAAGGCCTTGAGTTTATAGATCTGTCGGTAGCTGGGCCTGAAATCTTGTCCCCACTGCGATATGCAGTGTGCCTCATCCACCGCGACATAGCGCAGGGGCATATGCATCACTCTAGCAAGGAATCGTTCACTTTGGAGCCGCTCTGGAGAGACATAAAGCAGCTTGACTCTTCCAGCTACACAAGCCTCCATGATGCGATCTATTTCCTTATAACTCAGTCCGCTGTGTAATGCCGCTGAGGTGATACCACGGGCCTTGAGCTGCTGCTTTTGATCCTCCATAAGTGCTATGAGAGGAGATATGACTAGGCACATTCCCTCCTGTGCCAAGATGGGTAGCTGATAGCACAGTGACTTGCCGGCTCCGGTGGGAAGGATCGCCATAGTATCTCGACCCAGCATCACGGACTGTATGATAGATAGCTGTGGATCACGAAATGTCTCGTATCCCCAGTATCTCACCAAGATCTCATGTAGATCAGTCCCGACGTCTTTTTGTGCCATCTCTTGCCAAAGTTGCTGAGGAATTATGGTACTTTGTGATTTTGCTAACGATCTTATTCTAGACCTTTGTGTTAACCGTAAGATAAGTCAATACTAATAGTCACTACATAATAATCAATCTCATATACTATGAAGTCTAAGTTTTTAGCTAGTTATTTCTTCTTATTCTGCGCTCTCACGATGAGTGCTCAAAACGCACCTCAAAATTGGTTCCACATGGGTCCAGACGAGGGTTACAATGGTGTGAACACCACAGAAGCATATAAGATGCTCAAAGGAAAAAAGTCCCGAACTGTAGTAGTAGCCGTGATCGATAGCGGTGTCGATGTAGATCATGAAGATCTAGACGATGTCATGTGGGTCAACAAGGATGAAATTCCAGGTAATAATATCGATGATGACAAAAACGGATACGTAGATGACATCCACGGCTGGAACTTCATCGGTGGAAAAGATGGTAAAAATGTAGGAGCTGACACCTATGAGGTGACGCGAGTCTACGGTAAGCTCAGAGAGGACTATGAAGGTGCAGACACCACCAAACTGTCTAAGAAAAAGATGGAAGAGTACAGACTATTCAAGAAGGCGGAAGCAGAAGTGATGGCAGCGCGTGAGCGCGCTCAGAAAGGACTTGACAATATCAATGGTCAGGTGACCTACTTTGACGGAGTGCTGACTCAGCTAGATAAAGCTCTCACAGAGCAGAATCTCAAATTGATGGAGGTAGACTCACTAGACACAGGAGAAGATGCTGAGCTCGCCCAAGCTAAAAGCGTGGCGCAGAATGTACTAGGCCAGATCGGTCAAGAAGGTATGACTGTGGACGAGTTGCGCGAGTTTATGAATAAGCAGTTTGAAGGCGGTGTAGAGTACTACAGTAATCAAGTCAACTACGCATACGATCCTGATTTTAATACACGTGAGATCATAGGAGATGATTATAGCAATCCTAAGGAAATCGGATATGGTAATAATGACTATGAAGGTCCTGATGCTTTCCACGGTACGCACGTATCAGGAATCATAGCCGCTGAGCGAGGTAATGGCAAGGGCATGAACGGTGTCGCAGACAATGTGGAAATTATGACACTGCGTGCTGTCCCAGATGGTGATGAGCGCGATAAGGATGTAGCCAATGCCATCAGATATGCCGTAGACAATGGTGCTGAGATTATCAATATGAGTTTTGGTAAGGGATACTCATGGGATAAGAAGACAGTTGACAAGGCTCTCAAGTATGCTGCTAAGAATGATGTACTCCTCGTACATGCCGCAGGAAATGCCGCTCAAGAGAACTTCACGGATAACAACTTCCCTAATGACCAATTAGAGAAAAAAGGTCTCTTCGGAAAGAATGCTCAAGACAACTGGGTAGAAGTAGGTGCACTAAATCACAAGGATGGAGCAGATTTCTCTGCGACATTTAGCAATTACAGTGCACAGTACATCGACGTATTTGCACCAGGTGTAGATATCTACAGTACAGTACCTGGCAGCGAATATGGTAATGCTTCAGGTACCAGTATGGCTAGTCCAGTAACTGCTGGTGTCGCAGCTCTCGTAAGATCTTACTACCCTGAGCTCAGCGCAGCACAGATCAAGCAAATTCTCATGGCATCTGTACGACCGATCAAGGGCAAAGTGAAGAAGCCAGGAACAGAGGAAATGGTAGACTTCACTGACTTAGCCGTTGCAGGTGGAACTATCGATGCTGCGAGAGCTCTAGAGCTAGCTGCTAAGACAGAAGGCAAGCGCAAGGGCAAGACTAAAGCCTGGAGCAAGAAAGAAATGAAACTGGAGATGGCTAGTGATGGCAAGGCATGAGCAGCCCCACTTCCTACTCAACTAAAAGTTACACGATCAACGAGATTCTCTTCACCGAGGATCTCGTTGACTTTTTTAAGGAGGAGCTGTTGGTTTTGGTTGAGTTCCTGCCGTAGCGCGCTCGAGTTGAGCCGTAGGTGTAGCGTAGTGCCCTGTAGATCTATCTTATCCGTCATATCACCTATGGCTTGACCCATGATGACAGGCCACTGCTCGCGCAGTTTGTGAAGATGACGCTTTGCAGTCAGCTTAGTTTTTTTATGTAGCCAACCGTCTAGCGCGTCAGCGATATGCTTGTCGTTGTGTCGTTTCATGTTATCGGTGTGATCATACCGTGGTCTACCTTATACAACTGCCATGGGATATCGAGAGTTTCCATCTGCCGCTGTACACGAGAGAGATCCGTATCAGAAATGTATATCTGCGTCTTGTCCATACGAGCTAGCATGCTGATCAGCGCGGCTACCCTATGCTCGTCCAATCGATCAAATATATCATCCAGTAGTACAATGGGCGCCTCCGTATGCTCGCTGCGCATGACTTGATACTGCGCGAGCTTAAGGGCGATGACGGCAGATTTCATCTGGCCTTGCGATGCGTAATCTTTCATCCGTCTATCGTCAAGCGATATGTCGAGATCATCCCTATGTATGCCTCGAGTGGTCCTTCTCAAGTTGAGATCAGAACTGATGCTATCCATGGCTATCTGCAAGAAATCTCCGGAGCTGATATCTGACAGAAGGGAGATATCAGCCTGCTCAGCCTCAGCTACTATGAGTTGATGCTGATCCGTAAAGTGTTTCCGTAGTCGAGGCAGTACTTTGACACGAGCTTGGTGTATGTACTCGGCCGATTGTACCATGCTCTCACTGTAGCCTTGAGCTAGTGTACGTCGATCAGCATAGTCCATTGCATCCTGCTTGAGCAGAGCATTGCGCTGTCGTAAGATCTTGTGGTACGTCATGAGATGACTCATGTACGATGGCTCTATCTGACCCAAGATATTATTGATGTATGTACGGCGTCTGATGCTCCCTTCTCGTATGATGTGGTCATCTTGGGTGCTGATCATGACGACGGGGTGCCTTCCGGCCAAATGCGTGCTACGCTCGAGCTTCACATCATCGATTTCTATTTCCTTCAACTTACCTGGAACTACCTTGCATACTACCCTACGAGGACCATCAGATAACTCTAGTCGCGCGTCAAGGCGAATGTACGCGGCACCATCTTGGATGACCTGAGCATCCCTAGTCGAGAAGAAGCTCTTACCCATGCACGTGTAGTACACGGCATCTAAAAAGTTAGTCTTGCCCATACCATTAGCACCAACAAAGCAGTTGATCCGCGGGTTAAGATCACAAGCAAGCTCTTGCAGGTTTTTGTAATGTTGTATTTTGTAAGTATCTATGTACATGGGTGCTTCAACTACAAGATTAGTTACAAGTATCTTTACCGATAAGAAATAGTAGAATAATGGCCGTATTAGAAGCGACGAAATCTAACAAAAAGAAATCAAAATACTCCAAAGAGCAATACCTCAATTGGTATCGACTGATGCTCCGTATCAGACGCTTTGAAGAAGCAGCACTACTTGCTTACAGCAAGCAAAAGATCCGTGGTTTCTGCCATGTGTACATAGGTCAAGAGGCAGTAGCTGCTGGAATGGAGTCAGCTTTACAGCCGGGTGATGCTGTAGCCACTGCTTATCGTCAGCATGGTATTGCACTAGGCCGAGGTCTCAGTAGCGATGCATGTATGGCTGAGCTTTATGGTAAAGCGACAGGTTGTGTGAAGGGTAAGGGTGGTTCTATGCACTTTTTCAGCAAGGAGCATCGCTACTTTGGCGGTAATGGTATCGTCGGGGCACAGATTCCTATAGGAGCTGGTATTGGATTTGCTGAGAAGTATAGAGGAAGTGATAATCTCTGCGTCACCATGTTTGGAGATGGTGCTGCCCGTCAGGGAGCACTCTATGAGGCTTTTAATATGGCGATGACATGGAAGCTTCCCGTCATATTTGTGTGTGAGAACAATGGCTATGCCATGGGTACCTCGGTAGAGCGTACCAGTAATGTATCTGACCTCTACAAAATCGGTCATGCATTTGATATGCCTAGCGAGCCAGTTGACGGTATGAATCCTGAGTCTGTACACGAGGCCTTTGCCAAGGCTGCCAAGCACGTCAGATCAGGTAAGGGACCCTACTACCTAGAGATCAAGACGTATCGATACAAGGGTCACTCCGTCTCGGATCCGGCTAAGTACAGGACTAAGGACGAGCTCAATGACTATAAAGAGAAAGATCCGATCATCCTCATCGAGAAGACGCTACAAGATCAGAAGATGATCTCTGAGAAGGAGATTACCGCTATTCAAGATGAGATCAAGGAAGAGATGAAAACTGCCATGAAGTTTGCTGAGGATTCTCCCCTACCAGATCCATCAGAGCTCTTCACTGATAACTATGTGCAGGAAGACTATCCCTATATCAAGCATTAAGAATTGTCCTTATGTCATGTCACTGAATACCGCTAATTTTGCGCAAACTTTTTAGCCAGACATGTCCAACAGAAGAGAAAGAAGACAGAATCAGCGTCAAGGTGAGGACACTCTCATTGACCTAGTAGAAGCTCGCGAGTCCGCACAGGGATTTGTAGAGAAGAATCAGAAGACCATACTGGGTGTTGCTGCCCTCATCGTATTAGTCGTTGCAGCCATCATCATCTACAACGCTCTTGTTCGCCAGCCTAAGCTAGAGAGCGCCAAAGCTGAGATACACAAAGCAGAAATCCAGTTTAATAGAGATTCCTTCGCGCTTGCACTGACTAATCCTGGTGCAGGATATGATGGTTTCCTAGGGATCATAGAGAACTATGGTAATACTCCTACTGGCAACACCGCAAAATTTTATGCAGGTGTAAGCTACCTTCAGCTAGGTGACTATGATAATGCCATTAAGTATCTGGAGCAAGTCAATGCAAAGGGAGAGATCCTATCCTCTCAGAAGTACGGTAATCTAGGTGACGCCTACTCCGAGAAAGGACAATTTGAAGAAGCAGCAGATCAATATCGCAAAGCCGTGACCAATGGCCAAAACGAAGCACTGCAAGCCTTCTACCTCATGAAACTAGGTCGACTCTCAGAGAGACTTGGCAACAAGGATGAAGCGCTCAAGTCTTACAAAGAAATCAGAGATAATTACGCTGAGACACCAGAGGCTGACAAAGTAGATAAGTACATCATCAGACTCGAGTCTTAATCTTTCCATGGCGACTGCACTGCATAGCTGGAAAGAAATAGTCGATGTATCTGATCTGGACGATGCATCTGACCGTCCCAAGGTCGCCATCGTAGTCTCAGACTGGAATACTACCATCACCCACGGTCTCTTGTCTGCTGCCATAGAGCAACTACAGCACGTGGGTATCGCAGAGAGCGACATCCCTACCCTACACGTTCCAGGCTCATTTGAGCTTCCCTATGGAGTGAAGAGAGCGCTATCACTTTATAGCGATGTCGATGCCGTGATAGCCATAGGATGTGTAATCAAAGGCGATACACGCCATGATGAGTATATCAATAAGGCCGTCACGTCAGCACTGATGCAACTCTCGCTCGTAGGTAATACACCTATCATCATGGGACTCCTCACTACTGAGAATGAGCAACAGGCCAAAGATCGAGCAGGAGGAAGCCATGGCAACAAGGGCTATGAGTGGGCTGTATCAGCTCTCAAGATGGCCGCTCTCAAGACAAAAGATGTGAAGAGAAAAATTGGATTCTAGATCGTGATTTGTCACATTATAGATACCGAGTATTTCAAATTAGACGGCGGAGCCATGTTTGGTGTAGTGCCCAAGAGCCTCTGGAACCGACTCAATCCAGCGGATGATGACAATATGTGTACGTGGTCACTACGCTGTATGCTGATCGAAGACGGAGATAAGCGGATCCTCATTGACACGGGTATGGGCTACAAGCAAAGTGATAAGTTCTTCCATCACTTTAAGCTTCACGGAGAGGCGACGCTGCTCCATAGTCTCAGTAATCTTGGCTACGAGCCTGCTGATATCACTGATGTACTGCTCACCCACCTGCACTTTGATCACTGTGGTGGCGCGGTCAAGAAGGATGTCAAGGGACTACTCGTGCCCACCTTCCCCAATGCTCGCTACTGGTCTCATGAAACTCACTACAAGTCGGCTTGTCAGCCAAATGCCCGTGAAAGAGCCTCTTTTCTGAAAGAAAATTTCATACCATTGGAAGAGTCAGGTCAGCTGTTCTTCCTGCGAGGTGAAGAGGATCATTCGCTCTCTGATAGCATTTCTTATATAGTTAGTAATGGCCATACGAGTCACATGATGAGTCCGGTGTTGCACGGATGTTCATTTGCTCGACAGAGCCTCCAGGCCCTATCAGGTGATGACAAATCAGCACTCTCTGATCCTCATACGCTCGTCTACTGCGCAGATCTTATGCCCAGCACGTGGCACATACATATGCCCTATGTAATGGCTTATGATATTGAACCTCTGGTCACTTTGGAGGAAAAAAAGATATTTCTTGACCGATGTATTGCGGATGATCTGTGGCTCTTTTATGAGCACGATCCTGTGACAGTCATGAGTAAAGTGTCATGCTCTGAGCGAGGACGATATGGCGCCTCCAAGCTAGTGACTGTGTAAGTCTCTGAGCTTTTCTAGCCCATAGTTTATGAGAATCTATATATGTAACTGGGTAGTACTCAGAGGTCTTGATATGGCGAGTCTCTTAACATCTGTAAATTTTCTTTGAGAAACTTTTAACATCTCAAAGATGACTTTCTGCCAACCATCTTCGTCTTACTAGATGTCGGCGAAGCCCGATAATCTCACGATGATTGCTTCTATTACATACAACAGGCACATTTTGAACTCTCTAGCAGAGTCATGGATCGTGAGACTAGTCCAAACATTCCTACCAATCAATTTACATTATGAAATCACATGTACCCTTCATGAAGATGCTCGCTATGTGCATCTTCTCCCTGCTTATGAGCCAGTCTCTAAGCGCCAGCAACACAGCAGACTGCGTCTCGTGCAACACGGCACCAGTCATCACATGTCCTAGCAACTGGATCGCGTGTCCGGGTGGCCCTACTGATCCATCTGTCACAGGCTATGCTACAGCTGTACCAGGAGATGCTGACTGCGATCAACCAGAAATCTCTTATACAGACGAGATCATCTCCACTGGCCCCTGTACAGGTGCTATTGAGATCCACCGTACGTGGAGAGCTGTCTATCCTGACAATTCAGAGCCTTGGTTGCGCGCTGAGTGTACGCAATTAATCAAACTCAAGGATATAGAAAATCCAATAATCATTGAGTGCCCATCTCCTATAGTTATCGATCTCAGCGCTGATTGTGATGCGGTAGCAACATGGGATGAGCCTATTGCAACAGACAATTGTGAGCTGACCTCGCTGGTAGGATCACATGACAGTGGAGACTCCTTTCCTGAAGGGACGACTGAAGTCACATACACCGCTACAGATGCCTGTGGTAATGAGGCTACGTGTAGTTTCACAGTTACTGTAATCGGTAGCTGCTGTACTGGTGCAGGTCTGACTATTACCTGCCCAGATCACATACTCACTTGCCCCGGAGCAGATACGGATCCTTCAGCTACAGGTACTGCTACAGCCAGCTTTGACGATCCTAATTGTCCCGAGCCGGTAATTACCTATAGCGAGACCATCCTAAGCGAAGGTCCTTGCCCAGGAGCCATCAAGATATGGAGAAGCTGGAGAGCTGAGCATCCTGACGATCCGTCCATACATGCCTCTTGCAATCAGATCATCGATCTGAAAGATAATACTGCTCCTCATATAGTTGACTGCCCTGCTGATCTAACTATCAATATGAGCTCAGACTGTGAGGCTATAGCTGACTGGGATGAACCATCAGCAACTGATGCCTGCGGTGTAACTGAGTTTTCTAGCTCGCATGAGCCTGGTGATCAATTTCCTCAGGGATCTACCGAAGTCACCTACACAGCGACTGACGCTTGTGGTAATGTAAGTACTTGCACATTTACGGTAACTGTGGTGGGCGACTGCTGCATAGATGCACCAGTGATCCACTGCCCTGCTGATTATGCTAGCTGTCCTGGTACTTCCACCGATCCCCACGTGAGCGGTATAGCTACTGCATCTGTAAATGACCCGAGCTGCCCTGAGCCGCAGGTAAATTACACTGATAGAATACTTAGCACTGGGCCTTGTCCAGGTGCTGTAAAACTCATCCGTACATGGGTTGCAACTAATCCTGATGCCACTGACGCACGTGATGTCTGCGAGCAGATCATCATCTTATCTGATAAAGTAGCACCAGTCATCACTGAGTGTCCAGATGATATAGAAGTGATAGCTGATGAGCCAAGTATCTCGGTACACTGGAGTGAGCCCGTAGCCACGGACGACTGTGGATCTGTACATGTGGATGCAAGCCATAGACCTGGTGATAACTTCAACGAAGGAACTACAGAAGTGCTCTATATCATATCAGACGCTTGTGGTAATAGTGACACCTGCTCATTCTTTGTGACGGTGATCAATGCTGACAATGGTACACTGACTTGTCCTGATGACATCGTAGTAGGATGCGACGGTGATAGTGGAGCTAAAGTGACATTTGATGCGCCTACCCTGGAGACAGATTGCGGTATAGATTGTGGAAGTGGAAATGGAGAGATCCCTGGCTACATCTACATGGGTACTATCAATGGCAGCTCTTACTACTGCAGTAAGACAGCTGCTACATGGAATGATGCACAGGCGATAGCCGAAAGCTACGGAGGATACCTTGCCGTCATCGATGACGAAGTAGAGAATGCTCACCTAGCAAGTTTCTTAGTAAATCAATCGGCCTTTATAGGACTGAGTGATCAAGCTACTGAAGGTGAGTTTGTCTGGGCTGATGGTAGCGCGCTGACCTACTCTAACTGGTATCCTGGACAGCCAAATGATTATGGCTACGGCCAAGACTGTGTAGAACTACTACACAATGGCCAATGGAATGATCAGTATTGCCACAAGGCACAAGAATACATCATGGAAATCCCATGTGCGGGTACACGGATCACACAGACCGGCGGACCTACAAGTGGGAGTCTATTTCCTGTCGGAACCACTACGGTATCCTTTGAGGCTGTAGATGGCTGCGGAAATCATTTCTCCTGCAGCTTTGATGTGGTTGTAGAATCTGATGCTCATCTTATCTGTCCTGACGATATCTATCTCAGCTGCCCATCCAATGAGCACGGACAGCGCGCTAGCTGGCCTAAGCCTGTCTTGGAGAGCTGCTGCAATGAATCTGCACAAAACTGTGAAGAGACTATTGAAGGATTCATCTACATGGGTACTCTCGATGGTAAGTCTTACTACTGCAGTTTATTCCCAGCGTCTTGGGCAGCAGCTCAGGACCTATGTGTCGATGCTGGTGGAAATCTAGCCGTAGTGGATAACAGTGACGAGAATGAATTTCTTGCCTCTTTCTTAGAGACGCAAGCCGCATGGATCGGTCTACATGATAAGACAACAGAAGGAAGTTTCAAGTGGGTTGATGGTACTAGCCTAGGCTACTCCAACTGGTACCCAGGACAACCTAACGACTATGGATACGGTCAAGACTGTACCGAAATGTTGCCCAATGGTCTATGGAATGATCAGTACTGTGATAAGCACTTAGAATTTATCATGGAGGTGCCATGCGCAACGAGTGGAATCTATCAAATAGATGGACCTGCAGAGGGATCTCTATTCCCAGTAGGTAGTACCAAAGTGACATACTATGGTGTAGACGCTTGTGGTAATAAGGACACATGTAGTTTCAATGTACATGTAGAAGCAGAAGACTCGGGCTATTGCCCATCATACGGTCACAATAGCGCATACCTCTGGATTGACGAGATCAGATTTGGTGAGAAGATCAGCTGGACTGGTAATGATGGTGGCTATGGAGACTACAGCGATGAATGTCATGAGTTTAAGCAAGGAGAAACTTTCAAGCTGATGATGTTACCTGGATTCAGTGGCGCTCGCTACACAGTCTACTGGAACATATGGATAGACTACAATGAAGACGGTGATTTCACTGATAGCAATGAGTTCGTAGCATATGGCTCTAGTTCTTCTGGACTATGGGGTGACTTTACCATTCCGGCTCATGCGCCTATCGGGAAGAAGAAGGTGCGTATCAGTATGAAATACGGTTCTTATCCAGGTGATCCCTGTGCGACTTTCAAGTATGGAGAAGTAGAAGATTACTGCTTTGACATCAAGCCACATGGTCTGAGATCGATGGATGATGCAAGCCCAGGACTACTAGAACTTACAGCCAATGTGAAAGAGAGCAAGCAAGTAGGCCTAGAAGAGCTCATACAGTCAGAGATCATCAAGATGGATCAAATCGAGACACACTCTACTGGTGACATCTACCGCGTTCCTTCTACTACGATCGATGTATATCCTAATCCTGCGAGTGACGAAGTCATCCTAAGCTCAACAGCTGATCGACTTACTATCATGGATGCACAGGGTAATTCTGTGCGAGATATCAAGATGAATTCTCGTACGCAGACAGTCGATATAACTGATCTGCCTTCTGGAATCTACTTTGTAATCGATAGAACTGGTCAGACAGTGAAAAAACTGATCATCAGGTAAGTCATCTGATCTTATAAACTTGTAAGCGGCCAATAGATCTCGTATCTGTTGGCCGCTTTACGTAGTAGCCATTTCATGCATTAGGATTTTAGTAAATGTTTTTCAGCGATGTAACTGACGCTCAGTCAGGACTATAGGCGATATATCATGAGTGTCGTTGGCGTAAGT
>ENA-ORXU01000345-ORXU01000345.1-marine-metagenome-genome-assembly--contig:-NODE-345-length-55812-cov-5.314255_pt1 | contig 55812 bp, 45 predicted proteins | sample MGYA00237869_ERZ511484 | MGnify/ENA metagenome assembly ERZ511484 | reverse complement strand
ATGCTACACCGCCTTCTTCTCGCCGGGAGCACACTCGCGCTCGGCCTCTCCGGCCTCTCACATGCCCAGGTCGTCGAACCCGTCTCTTCCGAGATCGACTCCACGGACGAAATCGTCGTCACGGGTTCGCGCATTGCCCGCGATCCCTCCACCACAGCCGCCAACCCCGTCGTCGCACTCGACGGCGCGGAATTGCTGAATACGGGCCGCATCGATATCGGCGAAACCCTGCGCGAAGTCCCCGCTTTGCAAGGCTCGCGTCCCGGTTCGCTGTCCGCCATCACGGGCGCAGGCACGGAAGACTCCTCGCTCGGACTGTCGCTCCTCAACCTCCGCAATCTCGGCATCGAGCGTACGCTGGTGCTCCAGAACGGTCGCCGCCACGTAGCCGGCACGGGCGGTCAGGCCGCCGTTGACATCAACACCATCCCCGCACTCCTGATCGACCGCACCGAAGTGCTGACGGGCGGCGCGTCGTCCGTTTACGGTGCCGACGCCGTGACGGGCGTGGTCAACTTCGTCCTGCGCGACGCCTCCGACTTTGACGGCATCGAAGCCAATATCCGCGGCGGCATTAGCGGCGAAGGCGACGCCGAAGAGCTCTTCATCGGCGCGGCCACGGGCTTCCAATTCGCCCAGGACCGCGGACGCCTCGTCGTCGCGGGGGAATACTCCAAGGCCGAGGAAATCTTTTCCTCCGACCGCAACTTCGCAGGGTCGGGCCTGTTCAGCCAGGTCGCCAACACGCCCGAAGTCGCCGCCGCCCTCGGCATCGACCCCGCGGCCGTCAATACCTATATTCCCAATCTGACCCTGCCGATTTCTTCCGCAGGCGGTGTCATCACGGTCGACGACGCCAATGATCCCATAACATTCGGTTCGGCTTTTGTCGGTGTTACGGGGTTTGCGCCCGGCCCTTACCCCACTATCGGCAGCGGCAACGTCCCCGTTATCCAGTATTTCGACGGTACAAACCTGCGCGGCTATAATGCGGGCGATCTCTTCATTGATCCGTTTACGGCCTCCGGCGGTGACGCCGTCCCGGCCTCGCCCGACATCGAACTGCTCCTGCCCGATCAGGAACGCTACAGCTTCAACGCCCTCGGTGAGCTTGATCTTACAGACAAGCTTACCGCATTCACCGAATTCAAATATGTCGAAACCGAAACCCTCGACAGTGTACAGGTCAACGGCTTCAACGACGATATCCCGATCAGCCTGGACAATCCCTTCATCCCCGCCCAGCTCCGCGCGCAGCTCGACGGCCTGATCGCCGACGGCATCGACCCCGTCGTCGCGGTTTCGCGTGACGTGCTCGACAATGGCGTCGTCCCGCTTCCGGTCGCCAATCGCGAGACCATCCGTCTGGTCGGCGGCTTCAAGGGCGAGCTGACCCGGGACTTCGACTTCGAGCTCTCCTATAACTATGGCCGCACCACCGTGGACATCACCAATGGCAATACGCGCCTAGAAGACCGCTACTTCGCGGCCCTCGACGCCGTGATCGATCCCGCAACGGGCCAGCCCGCCTGCCGCTCCTCGGTCGAGCCCGGTGCGGTGGCGCCCCGCTCGCCCTTCCCGTTCTATTCGGGCCCGGCCTTCGGCACTTTCCAGGCGGGCGACGGCCAATGCGCACCGATCAATATCTTCGGCCCCAACTCCATCACGGGCCCCGGCGCGGACTTCGCTTTCGTGGACACCTTCGAGGAAACCATCCTCACCCAGAAGTCGCTGCTCGGCCTCGTGACCGGCACCAGTGAGTCCTTCTTCGAGCTGCCCGGCGGCCCCATCGGCATCGCGGCCGGTTTCGAATGGCGCGAGGACACCTCCGAGTTCACCCCGGACCGTCTCAACCAGCAGGGCCTGACCTTCGGCTCCGTCTCCGCCGGCCCGACCTCGCCGTCGAGCGGCGAGATCGACGTCTGGGAAATCTTCGGCGAAGTCGCCCTGCCGCTTCTCGCGGACGTTCCCTTCGCGGAGCTCCTCGAGATCACGGCCTCGGGTCGCCTGTCCGATTACGACACCTCCGGCACCTCCGAGACCTATGCCATCAATGGCCGCTGGCAGCCCATCGAGCCTCTCACACTGCGCGCCTCCTTCGCCGAAGCCATCCGCTCGCCCAATATCGGCGAGCTCTTCAGCCCGCAGCAGCCAGCAACCCTCGGCGCGACGGCCGACCCCTGTAACCCGCAATTCATCGATGCGGGTACGGAGTTCCGCCAAGCCAACTGCTTTGCCATCCCCGGCATCGGCGCAGGCTACAACTCGGCGGACTTCAACTCGGCCTTCGTGTCGGGACTGTCCGGCGGCAACCCCGATCTCGAGCCCGAAGAAGCCACGACCTATACCCTCGGCGCGGTCCTGAGCGGTCGCTCGCTCGATGGTATCATGGGTGGAGCCCTCTCTGGCTTCACCGCCACGGTCGATTACTACAATATCGAAATCGAAGGCGCGATCGGCGCACTCGGCGCCTTTGCCATCGCCGCGAACTGCGTCGACCTGCCCTCGCTCGACAATCCCTTCTGTGCGCAGATCGTGCGCGACCCGGTCAATGGCTCCATCAACAGCTTCACCTCCGGCCAGGTCAATCTCGGCGCGCTGGAGACAGAAGGCGTCGATTTCGCCGTCCGCTACCGCACCGAGCTTCCCGGCACGCTGGGCGATGCCTCCTTCGGTGTCGCGGGCACGCGGTTTATCGCGCGCGACGTCACGCCCGACGCCGCCCAGCCCGAGACCATCTCCGACGAGATCGGCACGTTTGCAGAGCCCGAATGGATCCTCACCGGCAATGTCCGCTGGGATTGGAACGACCTCAATCTCGGCTGGACCGTCCGCTATGAGGACTCCACCCTGCTCCCGGGCATCTCCAACGAAGACCTCATCAGCAATCCGAACTTCGCCGATCCCCTCACCACGGGTGACAGCTTCGTGCACGACTTGACAGTGGGCTATGAGTTCAACGAGGACGTCTCGATCTATGGCGGCGTGAACAACGTCTTCGACGAAGAGCCCTATCTCGCGAGCCTGACTCGCCCCGTCAGCCCGCGCGGGCAGTATTTCTTCGGCGGTGTGCGCATCAACTACTAAGCGCTGACCACACCCCACGCTTTCAAGCCCTCCCTTCGCGGGAGGGCTTTTTTTACGCACAACGAAAGTCGGCCCCGCGCGGTTTATCCCCAAGCCGTGCCGCCCACCCTGTTTCCAATCCTCCACGCCCACTTAACGTCGGAATCATAGCCGATGACCCACGACATGATTCGCGGCGGCTTCCGCCCTGGCATGACCTACTATATGTAGTGGTCGTCGGGCTGCGCACATGTACCCCGCCCCTTCCTACAACTTAACCCAAGTTATTGCGTGCAATCGCAAGATTTTGTGTTTAGAACTGGAACAACCCCAAGAACTAGGTGTTTTAGGGATGTGTTAACGGATTATTAGCCTTGTGCTGTCTCTTTCCGGTTGACGATATGGGTGGTCTTGAGACTATATGTTGTGTGTGGGGCGCGCAGCTTGCACTCTCAGACTTATCCAGACCATCGATCCGTCACAGAACGGACCGGGATGGTCTTGACGCAAATTTTACGGGGTTCCTGAGGTGGGGACAGAAGGAAGATGGACATGACACAATCCGAAGATTTCAACGACGAAACGCTTGCGGCGTCCCTGGCTGACGACATGCAGGACGCGGGCGAACCCTCTTTTGCGGCCGCAGATATCAAAGTACCGCCCGCGCGACCCAAAATGCGCAAGGGCAAGCCCGTCAAGGTCACGCCCCGCGCGGCCGACATCCGCGTCCGCCAGGACCGCACGCGCGACGCTCTGCTGACCGATTTCGGCAAGAAAACGCTGGTGGATCGCTACCTCCTGCCCGAAGAATCCTATCAGGACATGTTCTCGCGCGTCGCCATCGCCTATTGCGACGACGCCGCCCACGCCCAACGCCTCTATGACTATATGAGCCAGCTCTGGTTCATGCCCGCCACCCCCGTGCTCTCCAATGGCGGCGCGGATCGCGGCCTGCCCATCTCCTGCTTCCTCAACAGCGTGGACGACTCGCTCGGCTCCATCGTCGGCACGTGGAATGAAAACGTGTGGCTGGCGTCGAATGGCGGCGGTATCGGCACCTATTGGGGGGGCGTGCGCTCCATCGGCGAAAAGATCGGCAAGGCCGGCAAGACGTCGGGCATCATCCCCTTCATCCGCGTGATGGACTCACTCACGCTTGCCATTAGCCAGGGCAGCCTGCGTCGCGGTAGCGCCGCCGTCTATCTCGACATCCACCATCCGGAAATCGAGGAGTTCCTCGAAATCCGCAAGCCGTCCGGCGACTTCAACCGCAAATCGCTCAACCTCCACCACGGCCTCAACATCACCGACGAGTTCATGGAAGCCGTCGCTGCGGGCCGTCTCTTCGGCCTGCGCTCGCCCGCGACCGACGAGGTCATCAAGGAAGTCGACGCCCGTCAGCTCTGGCAGAAGATCTTGGAGATGCGCCTGCAGACCGGCGAGCCCTATATGATCTTCTCCGATACCGTGAACCGCCAACTCGCCTCGCACCAACGCGAAGCGGGCCTCCGCGTGCGCCAGTCCAACCTTTGCGCCGAGATCATGCTCGCAACAGGCGAAGACCAGTATGGCCGCGACCGCACCGCCGTGTGCTGCCTCTCCTCGGTCAACGCCGAAAAGTGGGACGAGTGGAAAGACCACGACGGCTTCATCGAGGACATCATGCGCTTTCTCGACAATGTCCTGCAGGACTTCATCGACCGCGCCCCCGAAGACATGAGCAATGCCGTCTATTCCGCCATTCGCGAGCGCAGTGTCGGTCTCGGCCTGATGGGTTTTCATTCCATGCTGCAGGGCAAGTCCATCCCGTTCGAAAGCGCGATGGCCAAATCCTTCAATATGCGCATGTTCAAGCATATCCGCGCCCAAGCCGACGCCGCCTCCGTGGTGCTGGCCGAAGAACGCGGCGCCTGCCCCGATGCGGCGGACGCGGGAATCAAGCAGCGTTTTTCCCACAAGATGGCGGTCGCCCCCACGGCGTCCATCTCCATTATCTGCGGCGGCACGTCGGCGGGCATCGAGCCTATCCCCGCCAATATCTACACCCACAAGACGCTGAGCGGCAGCTTCACCGTGCGCAACCCGCACCTCGAAGCCCTGCTACAGTCCAAGGGTCTCGACACGCCCGGCATCTGGGCGAGCATCCTGGAGCAGGAAGGCTCCGTCCAGCATCTCGACGGCCTCGACGAGCACGAGAAGGCCACCTTCCGCACCGCCTTCGAGATCGACCAGCGCTGGGTGATCGAACACGCCGCGGATCGTGCAGGCTTCATCTGTCAGGCCCAGAGCCTCAACATCTTCATCCCGGGCGATGTCGATAAGTGGGATCTCCACATGCTGCACTGGAAAGCCTGGGAGAGCGGCGTGAAGTCTCTCTACTATTGCCGTTCCAAATCCACCGCCCGTGCCGGTTTCGCAGGCTCGGAAAACAAGACCGAGCTCACCGAGATGGAACTCTCCATGCAAGAGGCCGCCCCGACCGATTACGAGGAATGTCTCGCTTGCCAATAAAGTCCAGCCCAAAACCTTAACGCAAAAGGCGGCTCTCCCCTCGGAGAAGCCGCTTTTTTCATGACCTGTTCATCACGGCGTCAACCTTAACGTCCTATGATTGTCGCAATCGCTCCCTAGGAACGACATCATAAGCAGTGTGCGCTTTTGGTCACACTCGCTCGGCGAAATGCGCGGCCCCGTCTTTGCAACGTGACCAAGCCAGCCGAGTTATGGTAAGAACGACAGTATCGGGCGATCCGCCGGATGTGTGTGTGAGAAGGAAGCCGGAGCATTCCGGCAGGGGTTATGGCGTCAAGACTGCGCAAAATCACGGGAATTGCCGCGCTTTTCAGCGTCGTCTTCGCCATGCCGTCTTTCGCCCAGACCGCTCCGGCCAACCAGTCCGCGACCGACCGCGCGTTCGAGCTCAACACCGCCCCAAACCCCGGCACAAACGACGTTCTTAACCTGTCGTCCACATTGCGCGGCGCAATCATCGACCTTCCGACCGACTCCCTTGGGGCCGTTCAGGGCGCGTCCCTGTTCGATCTCGACCTCTCGGGCGGCAATCTCGATAACAGTCCTGCGACGCTGGATTACACCCGCGCCTTCAATGCAGGCGCGGTTGCGGGCATCGATATCGAACTTGAACCCCGCGCCAACCTCCGCTTCTCGGATGAGGATTCCTCCGCTCTCGTCGGGGCCATTGTGCGCATCGGCGACGACCTCCGCGAAGACGGCAAGGTCAAGAAGAACACGTGGTATCTTTTTGCGGGCGCGGATGCCGAAGCCATGACCTATGCGCCCGGCTCCACGCGCAACCTCACCTCGGGAGAACTCGGCCTGCAGGACCGCGTCATCGTCGGCGACGCGCAGGCCGGTATCGGCTACCGACTGGGCTCCGCCGATGTCAGCCTCGGCTATTACCACCGCGAGGTCTCCTCCATAGAGGACAACAATCCCAATAACGACTTCAACATTTCCGAAGACGCGGCCGCCATCAGTTTCACCTGGAGACGATAAGCGCGGCGGTAAGGCCTCTTCGAAAGCGGCTCAACAGCCCCTTTCTCTGGCCAGACCGCGCAGAAACCCTCTCCGCACAATCCCGACGCGGTAATAATCCCGCAGCTCGCGCTCGCGCGCACTCGCCCCGCTGACTTCCCGCACCACGGATCGGAACGGCATCAGTCCCCCAATCGCCGACCCGATCAGTCCCAGCCCCGTCCGCTGCATCTGCGAGTCCATTTGCGGCAGGGGCAGCCGATCGTAATCCGGGCCCAGCGCCTCATCCAGCACATGGATTTCCTTGACAATGGCCGCGCACCCCTTCGGGGGCTCGTCATAAGGCCGCCGGATAGCCAGCAGTGCCATCGGCACATCCACCTTGCGCAGGTTCAGATCCTTCACATTCGTCATGATCGCATCGCCCAAATCATCCGGTCGCCCGACATCGTTGAGCCGCTGCGGCGCCTCTTCCCGCGTGATCGCGCCCGCAACCGCCGTTGCCGCGCTTTGCGTTGTGCGCGCCGTGCTATCGATGGCCGAGTCGACGCTCGCACACGCCGACAACATCACGACAGGGATCAGCAATCTCGAAATCATGACCGCGTCTCCCCCGCAAACATGGCGAAACTGCGACCCCCGATAGCGCTTACAGTCCGACCCGCTCCACGCGCCATGCCCGCGTCCGCGCCACGACCTCACGCGTGACTGTCCGACCACCCGATTCCAGCCCCGCAACAAGACGGTCATGACACCGCACGGCCGAACTCGACACATCATCGAACTCCACCGCGTGATGGGCCAGCACCACCACACCCCCGCGCCGCACGGCCCCGGCCAGCGCCCGCCCCGTCGCCACCACATCCCGTGGCCGTAGATAATACAGCACCTCCGCCACGACGGCGGCATCGAACACTCCGCCCGGCACCTGCGGCAGCGCCATCTCCACAACCTCCGCCCTCAGAGCCTTAAGCACATTCCGAGTCAGCACATCCCGCGTCAGCGCACACGCACTCGGCGCGCCGTCTATCGCCACCAGCCGCAAGCTCCTCCGCGCCAGCCCCCCACTGTTGGAGCCATTACCCGACGCGACCTCCAGAACGCGCCCGCGCCGACCCGCCCTCAGCGCGCGGTAAATCGCCTCCCGCTTGATCCGCTCGTCCCGCCGCTCGCGCGTGCCCCAGGGATCGGCATCACGCGCAAAGCGCGCCTCGAATCCTGCAAGCGTGATCGGCGGCATTAGAGCGAGAACCGCTCGACCGGCCCGGTAAAGCGCGCAAACAGCTCAGCATCGATCACGAACCCGTCCGGGTCGTCACGCACCGCGCCGAGCTGCGTCCGGTATTCCGACAGCGCCGCCCGCTTGGCCACAACCAACGTGCTCGACAGCGCAAACTCCGCCGCCTCCCGCACCGGCAGATTTCCGGGCTTTGGCCACACCGTATAGGACAGGCAAACCCCCGCCCCGCTCAAAAGCCTGCGCGCCAACGTCCGCGTCTTCGCGTGATCGGGATGCTCGTCATCCTCGGACGGCAGACACACCAGATCGAAATGTCCCGCCAGCGCCCCGCTCAGACGCGCCATGCCTTCTGCATCCGTATCCCAACCCTCACTCTGCCCATCGGCAAAACCGCAAAAGACCACATCCGCCTCGGCAACCCCTAGTCGCCCCAGCCCAGCCAGCGACTCCTGTCGCCGTACAGCCGCCAATCTCTCCGGTGGATATAGCCTCGATCCGGGATGGGACGCCGCCCCGTCGCTCACAACGACCACGCGCAGATCACGACCCAAATCACACATGGCCTTGATCAGCCCACCACAGGCAATGACCTCGTCATCGGGGTGCGGCGCAATCACCAGAAGGCTGTTATAGTCTTCTGGATTTATATGTTTCGGAAAGCCCTCGTGTAGGGCTCGAGCCGAAGCCTTACCAGTCTCCAGACTCATCCCGCCTCAACGCCGGGTCGCATGCCTTTGGCGATGATGGCATCGGCGACATTGTCCACACTGCCATCGGGATTGGGCTGGCGGATATAGGTCATCAGATCGGTCATGCGCGTCGCGATCGGGTGCGGGTGCATCAGCCCCTGCAAGCCGACGGCACGCTGCACCAGCACCATCATGGCCTCGGCCGCTTCCATCACCGCATGGCGTGCCGAGTCCACGCGCGGCAGCAACATCTCGTCTTCCTCCGTATAGCGACGCGCCGTTGCGCACACCGCATTGATCGCGCCCTGGGCGATCACATAGCCTTCCGCGATACGGCGGCGTTGCAGCGGATGATCGGCGCGTTTGCGACCGATCAGCTCCTCGACCATATTGTCGTAAAGCCCGGCAATCCCGCCCGCCTGAACGGCGGCAAAACGCAACGCGCCACCGGAAAAACACGGCTGCACATGGTAATCACCCGGACGGCCCAGCCGCTCGGACGCCACGGGCGCGCGCTCGTCAAAGCTCACAATATGCGTTTCCGAACGCTGCATCCCGACGGGATTCCACCACAGGCGGTCGATCGAATGGCTGACATCGTCCAGCTCCACAATCCACATCTGCACGTGCTCGGGACTGTCGGCCTCGGTTGTCACGATGGCATGGGTCAGCAGACCCGCCCCGCTCGCAAAGCTTTTGGCCCCGCGCAGGCGGTTTTCATGCGTCCGCAGCGGGTTATCGCGGTGATCGGCATTCCACACACCGTAAACCCGGCTATCGCGCGCGGCCGTGCGGGCCTGTTCCTGCTGTATGCCATTGCCGTAGCGGTGCATCAATTGCAGCGCGTTCACATGGCCTTCCGCCAGCCGTCCCAGCGCGATGTCGCGCCGCCCGGCCGTGATCATTTCCGTAATCGTGTCCATGACCGACGCCGGATCGTTGAATTCCAGGTCGATGCTGACCCAATCCGTTTCCGCCGCCAGCGCGTCCTTGGACAACTTCGATCCGGGCTGCCAACTCGACGCACTGTTAAGCGTCCAGCTGCGCCCGCTTTTTGCGGCCTCGCGGCTCGTCAGTATATCACGTTCTTTCAACAGGCTCATCGCTCTGCTCCTTTTCCCACACATGTGTCATGCCGACGAACCACATCCGCCAGCGTCGCCATGGCCGCATCCAGCGTGACGCGGGGCAACGCGGAATCATCGCGCTCCATCCGTGTCACAAAGGCATCCGCACTGGGCGATGCCTCCCAGGCGGCCTTGACGTCTGTAAAGCTATCACAATCCTCGCCCGCTTCGCACACCATAGTCATGTGAGCGGATGCAACATCGCCGCCAGCCTCGAATATCCGCCGTAAATCCGCCGCCGCGCGGTAGCGCCGCGTCAGCGCTTTCGGGCACGGCACCCGCAAAACCTCACCCTTACCGATCAGTCCGTCCACTGTAATAATCGCGTCCGAGAACCCGCCGGACGCGCGGCCCGAGCGTCGTGTCGAGGTCAGCACCCGCACAGCGCGATCCTGCCGCAGGCGCAGCCCTGCCAGCCTCACAGCCCGGCACAGCGCCACATCCTCGCTCGACACCAGTTCCGGCAATCCACCCACCGCGCGGTAGGCCCCCTGCCGAGCAGCCAAGCTCGCGCCGTAATGCTTATGGTGCGGATCGGCTGCGTCATGCGCGACCGGATCGATCCGGCGGCGCCACCGGTGCAGCGCATCGAAATAGTCCTCCTGGCGCGTCAGTTCCGCGATGGGTGTCTCGTCATCCCACTCGACATAGCCCGCCACCAGATCGGTCTCGGCAAGCCCCCGCACCGTCGCAACGATCCAGTCGCGATGCACCAGGCTGTCCGCATCCGTTGTCAACATGGCATGGCGCGCATCCACTTCATCCATGCGAACCGCCGCCTCCATCGCGGCCCGGCGCGCGCGTCCGGCATGGGGCAGATCGACGGCGGCAAGCTCAACCGCCCAGACCGGACAGGGAAAGCCCTCCCCACGCTCCCGCACATATTCAACCGATCCGTCCGTGCAGCCATCCAGCGCCAGCACGATCTCGCAGGCCACACCAGCCGCCATCGCGGCCAGGACGGCGTCACCCATCGCGTCGAAAAACGCCGGCAGCCGCTCCCGCTCGTTCTTGGCGGGCACGCAGACAGACACCGTGCCAATTGGCCGACGCACGACATGAGCGTCAATTTTATGGCATTCAGACGTGACGCAGGCAGGCTTTGGCAACCACCCGCCTAACGCACGCGCAGGAGAAGGCTTGGCGATAGCGGGCTGGCCATCGGGGAACAGGCGGGCATGCAACATGGCGGCGTCTCCTTTGTAACCGGCCTTCCCCGCAGGTTCACTCTAAAGTCCTACGTTTTGTCGGGCGACTCCGTTCCGCCCGACTTTAGAAATAATCTACATAAAGTCGGCGAGCGGTTTCACACACCTCCTTGGAAAAGAGTCGGGCTTAGGTTCCGGGACGCCCGTTCTGCCAGCTCACATCCGCGCCATAGAGCGGCACGCTGCCAATGCTCATCTTGGCCGACCCGTCCACGATCTGCTTGGAATAGACCAGATAAACCAGCGTATCGTTGGGTTTGTCATAGATGCGGCGCACGGCGAGCTTCTTGAATACCGGGCTCTGGCGCTGGCGAAAGACTTCCTCGCCGCCTGATCCCAGCTTGATGTCGCCCACGACGATTGGCCCGGTCTGTGAACAGGTAATGGAGCCGTTGGACGGGTTCTCGAACCAGGAGCCTTTGCGCAGGCGGTCGATCACCGAGCGATCGAAATGGGCCATGTGACAGGTCACGCCGCTAACCTTGGCGTCGGAAAAGCCTTCCACCTTGATCTCGTTACCTGTCCAGTCATTGTTGATCTCGGCCACGTCCTGTTGATTGTTCGACCCGCATGCCGCGAGCAAGCCTGTCAGCACGGCGACCATCAATATGGGTGTGCCGGTCGCGGCAGGCCTGCGCTGCCGCCTGGCGGATCGGGTCGTTGTGCTTTGTTTTTTCATGAAAAAATCCTCTCTCGCAGACCCAACGGCAGGACAGGAGAGCCGTTCCACGCTTGGAAGTTAATCCATGCTAATATGTCGCAGAGTTTGGAACCCAAGGCAGAGTCCGGTGTTTTTCAATGTATACCGCCCACACTCACCCCTGACCCGCAAGGTTGGATATGACTGACGCCGATCTCATCAAGGACACAAAGCACACTCCCCGCGTGCTGATTGTCGAAGACGATCCCTTCATCGCGATCGATCTCGAAGATGCCTATCTCGAAGCGGGATTCGAGGTCATCGGCCCCTTTGCACGATCCGAGGATGCCGTCTCCGCTCTCAAGGCCGCCCCGACCTGCAAGCCTGATATCGCCACGCTCGACTACAACCTCATGGACGGCACCAGCCGCCCGGTCGCCGCCGCCCTAAATGCGCGCGACATCCCCTTCCTGATGGTTACCAGTGCGACGGATGATTGCGCCAGCCGCCCGATGTTCAAGAACCGTCCAATTTTTCCCAAACCCTTTAATCTGCCAAAGCTGATCCGCGCGTCGGAGCGTTTGGCCTACGCCTAAGAGCTACCCGACGAACTCTGCGAGGGCTTTCCGCCACGCCCTGCCCGCGCTAGGGGCCGCACATGACTCGCACTACCCTCCTCTTGATCGCATGCCTCCTCACGGCCTGCTCGGACGCAGACGACGCGCATACCGGCCATGATATGAGCGAGGCCATAGAGCAGAAGGGCATGGAGCACGAGGGCATAGAGCCTGACCCCACGGGGCACGCCGATAGGGATCACTCCAATGCCGATCACACTCACGCAAACCCCCGTTCCGACACCCCCATACTCGCCACTGGTCGCGTCATGAGCACCTCGCCGGAGGTCAATTTCATCACCCTCGACCACGACGCGATCCCCGACATCAATATGGGTGCCATGCGCATGCCATTCGACGTCGCCCCCGACATTGACCTGACAACCTTGTCCGAAAACGACGCCATCCGCTTCCGCCTTACCGCCAATGATGAGGTCGGCCTCCTCATAACCGCCATCTGCGTACCTGCCCGCGACGGCGCGGATTGTCTTGAGCCTTAACGCGCTCTAACGTCTGCCCGAAAGTTGGAGGCGGACATGCAGGACATTTACGGCGTACCCCGGAACTTCGCGGATCAGGCCCGCCTGACACCGGAATCCTATTTCGAAACCTATCAGCGCTCGATCTCTAATCCCGACGCCTTTTGGGCCGAACAGGCCAAACGCATCGTCTGGAAGACCCCGCCCACCATCATCTCCGATTTCTCCTACGCGTCGGGGGATCACCACATCCGCTGGTACACGGATGGCACGCTCAACGTCACCGAGTCGTGCCTTGACCGCCACCTCGCGGAGCGCCCCGACAAGACCGCCATCATCTGGGAAGGCGACAGCCCCGGCGACGTGCGGCGCTTCACCTATCGCGAAGCCCATGCCGAAGTCTGCCGCTTCGCCAATGTCCTGAAAAATCTCGGCGCGGTTAGGGGCGACCGCATTACTCTTTACATGCCCATGGTGCCCGAAGCCGCCTTCGCCATGCTCGCCTGCGCCCGCATAGGGGCCGTGCATTCGGTCGTTTTCGGCGGCTTCTCCGCCGAAGCGCTCGCAGGCCGCATCGTCGATTGCGCATCCGATTTCGTCATCACTGCCGATGAAGGCTTGCGCGGCACCAAGACCATCCCGCTGAAAGCCACTACGGACGCCGCCTGCCAGATCGCCGCCCACAATGGCCAGGCCGTGTCCACCGTCCTCGTGGTTCAGCGCACGGGCGGGGACGTTGCCATGACCTCGGGCCGCGACCATTGGCTCCAAGACGCTCAGATGGAGGCCTCCACGGATTGTCCTGCCGAGCCCATGGCTGCCGAGGATCCTCTTTTCATCCTCTACACCTCCGGCTCCACCGGCCAGCCAAAGGGCGTGCTCCACACCTGCGGCGGCTACCTCGTCTGGGCGAGCCTGACGCATGAGGCCGTCTTCGACCTCCGGGAAGACGACGTCTATTGGTGCACCGCAGATGTCGGCTGGGTCACCGGTCACACCTATATCGTTTACGGCCCGCTCGCCAATGGTGCCACCACGCTCATGTTCGAGGGCGTTCCCACATACCCTGACGCCTCCCGCTTCTGGCAGGTCTGCGAGGATCACAAGGTTTCGCTCTTCTACACCGCCCCCACCGCCATCCGCGCGCTGCAGCGTGAAGGCGACGCCCCCGTCAACACACACGATCTGTCATCCTTGCGCGTCCTCGGCACGGTCGGAGAGCCCATCAACCCCGAAGCCTGGGAATGGTATTACGAGGTCGTGGGCGGCGCGCGCTGTCCCATTGTCGATACCTGGTGGCAGACCGAGACCGGCGGCGCGATGATCGTGCCTCTCCCGGGGACGTGTCACATGAAACCGGGCGCAGCGTCGCTCCCCATGTTCGGTATCAAACCCGCACTACTCGACGCCGACGGCCAAGAACTCCACGGCGAGGCGGAAGGTAACCTCGTCATTACCGGCTCCTGGCCCGGCCAGATGCGCACCGTCTATGGTGACCACCCCCGCTTTCTCGAGACCTACTTCTCGACCTATCCCGGCAATTATTTCACGGGCGATGGCTGCAAGCGCGACGCCGACGGTTTCTACCAGATCACGGGCCGCGTCGACGACGTCATCAACGTCTCCGGTCACCGGATGGGCACGGCGGAAGTCGAAGCCGCCCTCGGCTCCCACGACGCCGTCGCCGAGAGCGCCGTCGTCGGCTTCCCCCATCCCATCAAGGGCCAGGGCATCTACGCCTATATAATTACGACCCCCGGCTCCGCCGACGATGATGCTCTGAAAGCCGAATTAATTAGACACGTCCGCACAGAGATCGGCCCTATTGCCAGTCCCGACGAAATCCAGTTCACATCCGGCCTGCCTAAAACCCGTTCCGGAAAGATCATGCGCCGCATCCTCCGCAAGATCGCCGAGAACAGTTTTGATAGCCTCGGCGACACCAGCACCCTCTCGGATCCCGCCGTCGTGGACGCCCTGATTGCCGGGCGTCAGACACCGGAGGCGTGACAACGAACAACGACCAAAACAGTCTCAGGAAACGCATCTTCCGCATCGGCGCGCTCGGCTGGCTCCTGTTCGGGCTGAGCTATGCCCTTATATTCGGCCTGTTCACCTCCAACGGAGTCCTCTCCGCCCTCCAGCGCGCCCTGATCAACACTGTCCCTGCCGCGCTGATCGGCTGGCCCGTTGCGCGCATCGTGCAGACCCAGCTGGTCGCACACTCCACCGCGCGTCAGGTCGTGGGCCACCTCCTCCTCTCGCTCGGCTTCGCGCTGCTCTGGTATATCGGCGTGCAGGTCGGCTACGGCCTCCGCGATGGCTGGATGCAAAGCGGGCTTTCCGGACGTCCCCTCATCGGCATCGCCATCGCCTGGCAGTCCTTTCAGAGCATCACGCTCTACGCCGTGGTCGCGCTGTTTGCCTATGCCGCGTATTTCCGATTGGAGCTTGAAACCGCCCGCACAGACATCGCGCGACTTCAGTCTGCGCAGACCCAGACCAACGCCGCACCGCGCCAGGTCCTCGTCAAGGATGGCCGCAAGCTCCGCCCCGTTCCGGTCGCCGACATCATCGCGCTCTCCGGCGCAGGCGATTACACCGAAGTCCACACACGCGACGGCGCTCACCTCAGCTCGACCACGCTGACAGGTTTCGAGGCCGAACTCCCCGGCGTCCTCACCCGCGTCCACCGCTCGCATCTTGTGCGCATGGGCGCCGTCATCGGTGTGGAGCCCGCAGGCAATGGTCGCCTCAGCCTGCACTTGCCGGGCGGGCTCTCCATCGTGACCAGCCGCGACGGCGCACGCCGCGTCCGCGACCGCGCGCTCTGACCCGGTGTCGGCTCGCGGCACAGCGTGTCGGTTCACCGATTTTCCCGCGCAGCACACACCTTTCGGCGCATAGCTGGCGCATGATTCGTATCCTCCCCGTCCTCGCCGTCTTCGCCGCCTGTCATACCATCCCCGACGAGCCGACCCTCACCCTTCCCGACCGCCTGACCTGGCGCGACGCCCCCACCCTCACCGCGACCGGTCTCGAACCCGGCCAGACCTACAGCCTCACAGTCGCACACGCCTCGTCCTGGAACGACACCGCCATCGAGCGCGCGGAACTCGCCTACACCACCGACGGCAAGGGGCGCTTGGACACGGGCACCGACCCCTATGCCGTTGTGACCGCTATGGAGTACATTGCCGACGACGTGGTGGATCTGCCCAAGAATGCTTGGGACGTCACGATCGCGTCCATCGATGGCATCCCCGTCCTCAAGGACAGCGTGGCTATAGGCCCCGACCGCTCCCGCATAGACGAGCTCCCTCTCGGCGATGCCTTTCCCGGCGCTTTCGTTATCACCTCGCGCGACCATCCCGGCCCGCGCCCCGCCCTCGTCATCCTCGGCGGCTCGGAAGGCGGCAACCGCAGCGCCCTCAACAGTGCGCCGGTCTTTGCGGCCGACGGCTACACCGTTCTCGCCTTCCCCTATTACTCGCCCGCCTGGTTCGGACAGACCGCCGCGATCCCCGAGCTTCAGCGCGGGTTCTCCGAACTGCCCGTCGATTACCTCGAAAGCGCCGTCACCGCCCTCCGCCAGCGCCCCGATGTTGATCCCGACCGCATCCTGCTCATGGGCGGCTCGAAGGGCGCGGAATACGTCCTGCTTGCAGGCTCCCTCATTCCCGATGACAGCGCAGGCGGCGGCTTCTGCGGCATCGTCGCTGACGTTCCCTCCGATGTCGTCTGGGAAGGCTGGGGGCCGCGAGCGGATAGTGCTCCGGAGGACGGCCCGTTCTCCGGCTTCTCATGGCGCGGCGAAGCCCTTCCCTTCGTGCCCTACACGGACATGTCCCGCGCGCTCGACCGCAAGGACAGCTACACCATGACCGAAGCCCACGAAAACGGGCGTGCGGACAATCCCCTACAGGTAGCCGCCGCCCGTATCGCCGTCGAAACCATCGACGAGCCCGTCTTCGTGATCGGCGGAGACCTCGACACGACCTGGGCGTCCGGCAAAATGGCCCGCACCATCGCCGAACGCAGGTCGGACGCCGGACTTGAGACCGAAAGCTATGTCTATACCGATGCCGGACATGGCGCGGGCGGTCACCCGCTCTCTCGCACCAGTCCCGCCAACAATGCCGCACGACAGGAAAACTTTCCCGCCATGATGGACTTCCTCCGTCGCACTTCAGAGCGCGAGAATTGCCGCGACAAATAGGAAACTTCTTTCGGGGCACAGCTATCGGGAGCAAGCTTATGCTAAATCTGTGGCAGTCGGACGCACCAATGCACCCTATTCCAGTCTGACGCTTTCTCTGTGTGACCCCACTGACGGGTTTCCCCGCACCATCAGGGTCGGGGGTCAACGGGCCACTAGATTTCAAGCCCACCAACACAGAGGGACATCATGTCTGTCGCGTCCGAAATCCGCCATACCGGTATCTTCACCCGCGAGGGGCTGTCGCGCCGCTCTCGCCGTCGGCGTCGTCGCATCAATTTTTCCCCTGTGCACGCCGGTCGCGGCCAGGCCCGCTCCGGCTGGTACTGACGAACCACGCCACCTTCGCGACACATACACGATCGGTTTGAACACACTTGGCGCCGGAACCAATCTGGCGGCATTGTCGTTTCTGAATTGCCGTCGTGTACCGCACCCAATTCCCACAGATTCATCTTCAGTTTGCGTCGCCTTGACGCTTGCCATTAACGTCGCCCGCACACAGGCTCCCGCCCATGACCACGCCCCCTATTACGGCTTCCCCCGCGACTTCCGAGCCCGTCGCAATGTCCGCTGACGCGGCCTCAACCGTAAAAGCTTCCGGCAAGATGGAGCGATCACTCGGACTATTCGACGTCTATTCCATTTCCACGGGCGCCATGTTTTCGTCGGGTCTGTTCCTGCTGCCCGGCATTGCCGCAGCGACCACGGGCGAGAGCGTATTCTTTGCCTACTTTTTGGCGGGTTTCCTGATCCTGCCCGCCATGTATGCCATGGCCGAACTCTCGACCGCTATGCCCAAGGCGGGCGGCACCTATTATTTCCTCGACCGCGCCATGGGGCCTCTCATGGGAACGATCGGGGGCCTCGGCTCCTGGGTCGCCGTTGTATTCAAATCCGCCTTCGCGCTTGTCGGCATGGGGGCCTATCTCGGCATCTATCTGGATCTGCCCTTCGAGATTACCGCTATGGTGCTCGCCGTCGCCTTCGGACTGCTCAACATCTTCGGCGCCAAGGAGACGACGCGCCTGCAACGCTGGCTCGTCACCGTGCTCGTCATCGTGCTCATCGGCTTCACCCTTCTTGGCCTCGTCGCCGCAAGCTCCGGCCCGCGCCCGCTGCTCTCGCTCAACCCGGAATATGACAGCTTTCTCAAAGGCGGCGTGATCGGCTTCATCTCCACAATCGGCCTGGTCTTCGTGTCCTATGCCGGCCTGACCAAAGTCGCGAGTGTCGCCGAAGAAGTCCGCAACCCCGACCGCAACATCCCGCTCGGCATGACGCTCTCCCTGCTAACGGCAACCACGCTCTATACGCTCGGCACCTTCGTACTTATCAAGATCCTCGACCCCTCCGACCTCTACGGTTCACTCACGCCCATCGCGGATGCGGCGCGCGTGTTCACCAACAGCTGGCCGCTTGACCTTGGCGTCATCCTCATCGTCGTCGCAGCCATCGCGGCGTTCGCCTCCACCGGCAATGCCGGTATCATGAGTGCGTCCCGCTACCCTTACGCCATGGCCAAGGACAAGCTCGTGCCCGAACGCTTCGGCGAGCTCGGCAAGTTCAAGACGCCCACCTTCTCTATCCTCGTGACCGTGGCCGTCATGATTGCGGTCATCGCCATCTTCGATGTGGCGAGCGTCGCCAAACTCGCCTCCGCCTTCCAGCTCCTGCTTTTCATGCTTGTCTGCGCCGCCGTCATCGTCATGCGCGAGAGTCGCATCCCGACCTACAAGCCGGGCTTCCGCATGCCGCTCTATCCGTGGATGCCCATTGCCGGGATCATCATCTGCTTCTGGCTCATCACGGAAATGGGCGCGATGGCCATCGGCTTCACGGGCATGCTCACCATCGCCTGCGCCCTCTGGTACAATTTTTACGCCAGCCGCCGGGTCGAGCGCCGAGGCGCGGTCTTCCACGCCTTTAACGAGCTTGGCCGCAACACCTATGAAGGGCTCGAGCACGAGCTCATGACCATCATCAACGACCGGACGTCGGAAAAGAACCTCTCCTACGAATCTGTGGTCGCGCGGTCACTCGTCAGCGACTTCCGCTATGGCCGCTACACCATCAACGATCTTGCAGAGATCATGGCCGAAGAGTCCCAAGCCCGCTTCGACATTCCCGCGGACACCGTCTCCGCCATCCTTTTGCGCGCTGCCCCGCAGTTTCGCGCGCTCAGCGAATGCGTGCGCCTGGCAAGCTATACCGAAGCCGCCATTACAGAGCCGGAGCTTTTCATCTTCCGCTTTGGCCCGAAGTCGCGGCTGGAGATGAATCTCGACGACCCGGATTCCGTTCATACGCTCATGTTCCTGCTATGCCCTCCACGGCCTGCTGGCCTCGATATGCGCATCAGCGGACACCTTGCCGAAATCGTCCAGGGTGAGGGCTTCGACCGTCGCTGGCTCGCCGCCCAGAGCGAGGCCGAGCTTACCGACGTGCTCGTGCGCGACGATCATTTCCTGCACGTCCCGGTCACGGATCTCCCCACGCTCGCCGCCCAGATCGGCACGCGATTGGCCGATCTCGACCTCCCCGACGACTGTCTTGTCGCACTGATTGAGCGCGACGGAAAAACGCTCATCGCCGGGCCGGACATCGTCCTCGCCAAGCGCGACATCATTGCCCTCGTCGGTGAACCCGACGTCATCGAGGGTTTGCGCACGGGATGATGGCAACCGAGCCTATGTTGCCCGAGGATGTGGACGCCGCCATCCGCATCCTCTCCAAGGTCATGCCCGGCGACTCCCGTCGCGCCCGCGGGCCCAAGCGCTCGGCGTCGCCTTTCCGCTCTTGCATTTCCTGCATGCTCAGCGCGCAGTCGCTGGACCGCAATACCGCCGCCGCCACGACAGCCCTGTTCAAGCTCGCCCGCTCACCGCGCGGTATGCTCAAGCTTACTGACGCGCAGATTGTGGACGCCATTCGCCCTGCGGGTCTCTACAACATGAAAGCGCGTAACATCCGCCGCTTCTGTCAGCAGCTACTGGATGATTACGACGGCGTCGTCCCCGACACACGCGACGAGCTGATGAAGCTCCACGGCATTGGCCGCAAATGCGCCGACCTCGTCTCGCACTTCGTCTTCGGGGCCAAACATATCGCTGTTGATACCCACATTCGACGCGTCTGCCAGCGCACGGGACTCGCGGGCGGCAAGACCGAAGCTAAGATCGCGGAGTCGCTCGACGCCCGCGCACCCGAGTGGGCCAAGCCCGAAGCCCATTTCTGGCTCTTGGGTTTCGGCAAACGTATCTGCAAATCCCGCAAACCCCGCTGTCCGGAATGCCCGATCGCCCACCTCTGCAACTACCCCGACAAGACAGGCGCGCCGGACCCGATCACGCCGTGAATGCGCCGCCCGGTCCTGAGACTGAGGTCTCTTACAGTCCCTTGGCGATCTCGCGCCAGTCCACGATCTTGAAGTTCTGACGCTTCACCTCGTCATCGATCTCTTCGATGCCCGTGGGCGTGAAACTGTCATCATGGTCGTCCTGCACCACGAGGAATCCTTGCGGAAATCTTGCAGTCGGCACAGCCGTCGCCGCAATGCCGTCCGTGGTCGATGTCCCGTCCAGCATACCGTCCGCAATACCGAAACGGCTCACGAATTTCGCACCGGGCAGCGAGAAAACGGCGTAGCTGTTATTTCCCTGTGAAGAGAGTACCAGATAGCCCCCATCCGTGCCTTCCGGATAAAGCGTCACCCCTTCCAGATCTCCGCGCGTGCCATGTTCGCCCTCGCGCATGATCACGGTTTGCGGCGCAGGCCCGACGGCCGGATAGCTGTAGAGCCCGCCCATTTCCTCGGCGATATAGAGCGTCTGCGTCCGGTCATCGAATACGCAGCCCTCGGTCTTCGTGCCCGTAGGGAACTCCCGCACGGCTGTGCCGGTGATCCCATCCGCACCACGCGCGATCGCGTATTGATAATAGATTCCCGCCTTCGTCGTCGCGCCCGCATGGAACGTCTCGCCGACCTTTCCGAGACAGATTCCATAGGGCTCGATACCCGGCGTCGAGATTCGGCTCGGCGCACTGAAACTATCCGTCAGCGGTGAATAGGTCAGCGCCACGATCGCGCCCTCTTCATCATCGCTCGCGACAATCAGTACATCCCCGCCAAAGCCTTCGCGCAGATCCACATTATTGACCGGCCCCGTTTCCAGGAATGCCCGCTGCGTGCCGTCGAGGTTATAGACATAGATTCCGCGCTGCTTGTCGGAACCCAGGATAAACCCGTTCTCGCCATCGATATAAATCGCCGGATCGTCGGCGGAATCGCCCAAGCTGTCCGTAATCGGGGTTTCGAGCAATGCCGTGACCATAAAGTCCGCAGGCTCCACGACCGACTCGCGGCGTGTATCACCCGGCTTATCGCTACCGGAGGGCTCCATGGTGGAGCACGCCGCAACAAAAAGCGTTGTTGTCAGAAAAATAGCGCGCATGACCGCCTCCCTAGAATTGGTATTGCAGACCGATTTCATAAGTCGGGCCATAGACATCGAATTGATTGAGCACACGACGTCCGCCTTCCTCGTCAAACGCGACAAAGGGCTCATCGGTCAGATTGGTGATCTCACCGAACAAGCGGAATTGATCGTTGATCCGGTATTTGCCCGTGATGTCCCATTGCCCGTGCTCGTCAACGAACCGGCCACCCACAGTGTCCAAATACTCCGACCGGTACGCATAGGCCACGCGGATATCGACGCCGTACTTGTCATAACCCAGTGCGACATTCGCGATCTCGTCGGACTGCTTGGGCAGTGGCAGCTCCGTGCCGTCCAGCGCTTCCGCCTCACCGTCAATGCTGGTGTAGTTGGCCGCGACCAGAAAGCCGTCCAGCCCTTCCGGGAGGAATGTCAGGGCTTGCTGCACATTGACTTCCCAGCCCGTCAGTTCTGCGCGCGGCAAGTTGATGGAATAGAAGGCCTCCTCGAAATCGGCAAAGCTCGTCGAAAAATTCTCGTCTTCGAACAAGGTGATGAAATCGTCGAATTCCTTGTGGAACACACCCGCGGAGAACAGCCCGCCATTATCGGTATAGATTTCGATGCCCAGATCGTAACTGTCGGCCGTCTGGTTGCGCAGGCGCGGAATGCCGAGCGCGGTAATGTTACCGAACGTGCCCTCGAATTCGTTATCGTCATTGGATTCCACATTGGCCGCCGGAACGATGGCCCCGAAATTCGGGCGCGCGAGGGATTTGTAATAGCTCGCGCGCAAGACGACATTGTCGCTGGCTTCGAACCGCGCGACCACGCTTGGCAGGATTTCCGTATAGCTGTCCGCGTTGAACGCATCGCCGACACAGATGATGTCGTCGGAGAGCACCGTGCCATCGACCGCTGAGAACGCCCCGCCATCGCTGTCTTGGCATTCCGCATTCAGCGGCAGCGACGCCGTGGACAGCACCCCGTCTTCTTCGAACAGGCGCACATCCCGGCCTTCGCCTTCATAGTCCGTATGCTCGACCCGCACACCGCCGATCAGTGTCAGGCGGTCCCAATCCACACTCGCCATCAGATAGCCTGCATAGATGTCCTCGCTCGCATCATAATCGGCGAGACTGGACTCGAGGAAGGTATCATCGGCCTTAATGTCGAAGCTGCCCAGATTGCTCTCGAACGCCGCCCGCACGGCGTCGCGGTCCACGCCCGGCCCGAAATCGCCCAGGCTATAGTCCACGCCCGTTTGCACATCGGCGAGGCTCAGCAGGTCGCTATCGTCATAGGCAATCAGGTCCACATCGCGCGACTTGCTGCGCAGGCGCGCCTTGCCGCCGAACTTTACGAAACCCGTGGCCTCGCCGAAATCCATATTGCGCTGCAGGTTCAGTTCGAACGCCGCCTCGTCATCTTCGGTCTTGCCGTTCACCAATTCCGCCCCGTCGAACCCGAAGGCCGCAGGGTTGGTATAGGCCGGATCGATGAAGCCGATCCGCGGGTTCAGCGGGTCGGTAATGTCGGCATTGAACGCCCCGCCACCCGTGCGGAAGTCCACGTCCAGACGGTCGGGTTCATCCTCGCTCGCCGTCGTATAAGCCGCGCTATAGTCCACCACCCAATCGTCCAGCGTGCTGACACCGCCGACAGATGCCGACCAGATGACCTGCTCTTCCAGGCGGTCCTTGGTATCGCGGTCCACTTCGCCTTCGGCAAAAGTGAACACATTCCCGCGCCGCACGGGTTCGTCATCCTCGTCGAGTTTTACCTCGCGGCGCAGACGGTATTCGTTATCGGTGAATTGCGAATAGAGCGTGCGCAGGTAGAACTCGTGCTCTCCTCCAAAGAAGCTCTCCGGGCGGTAATCGATATTGGCGGCCAGATTGATGCGCTCGCGGTTGATCTCATAATCGCGAAATTCCAGCTCTTCGGGAAACAATGCCTCGCCTTCGAGGTCGCCACTGATGAAACCGCCATCGACTTCGCGGTTGTCGGAGCCGAAACGGCGGTCGCGATAGCTCCCCGTCACCGCCACGCCCAGCGTGTCGTTCGCGAAGATATTGGACGCCGACACGCTCAGCTTCGGACTCCACGCATCGACCTGATCGTTATAGGATCCGGCCGCCTTGGCGCGCAAATAGGCCCCGTCGCGATTGAACGCGCTGATGGTCTTGATCTCGATATTGCCGCCAATGCCGTCACCATCCAGATCCGGCGTAAGGGATTTGGTCACCTCGATGGACTCCAGAACCTCGGAATCGATGACGTCCAGCGCGGCCCCGCGAGCATCGCCTTCGGCGGACGGGATACGCACACCATTGATCGATGTGGTATTGAGGTTGGGATCGACACCGCGGATGACGATGAAGCGGCCCTCGCCTTGGTCGTTCTCCACGCTGACGCCCGGCACACGCCGTGCGGCCTCGGTCACGTTCTGGTCGGCAAACTGCCCAATGGCGTCGGACGTTACCACTTCCACAAGGTTTTTCGCCGCGCGTTTACGGTTGATCGACGACAACAGGTTTGCTCGCTGGCCAACCGCGATCACCATGGAAACGGTCTCGTCAAAGCGGAAGGTCTGAACGGGGGCCAATCCGTCCACAACCGTAATGTCGCGCAGGATCGGCTCCGCCCCGATATAGCTGACACGCACAGGGTAGATACCGGCGTCGAGGTTGGGCACCCGGAACGTCCCGTCTGCCTCGCTCGTTATGTCCTGCCCATCAATGCTGATACGCGCGCCCTGTACCGGGTACTGCTCCATCCCCGTGGTCACCAGACCGCGCAGTTCCGCCGCATAGGCGGCTGTCCCCATAGTAAGCGTGGACACGGCACAGCTTGCACACAGCAGTGCACGCAAGGCGGAATTGGAAACGGAACGGTCCGCGGAATCGGTCATGGGAAAAGCTTTCAAGAGGGCAGCCCCTAAAGCCGCCCGTCGGTTTTCCGCTCCCTTCGCAAGGCTTTGCGACAGCTCCGTGAGGGTCTCCGGACATTTGTGTGACGGCTACAAGACAGTTTCACGACACCCCCAAAGCGTTGCAGGCTTGCCCACCCTGCAGAGCTCGGACTGTAATTGGCGCGGGAGGACGCGCGTATAAAATCTGGAATATCTGATTACCCTGGGCGTTTTTGCGACGTTCATCGCCCTGGAACTGCTTTTCTTGAACCTTCTCTCCAAGCCGGAACTGCGCAAGGGTGACGGCATTGTGGAAGTCATCAGCACGCTGGCGCTGACAGGCTCTACGCAACTCTTTATCCTGTTTCTCTCCGTAGGGCTCTGCACCCCGCTTGTGCCGGATATGGAAGGCGCCATCGCGGATTGGCATTTCCTGGTCATATTCGGCCTCTTCGTCGTGTTCGACGACATGATATAATCTTGGTGGCACCGCATCACTCATTCGACGCCCTGGCTCTACAAGCTGCACCGCCCCATCACGAAGCGCGCTACATGTCCATCCGCCTCGTTTATCGCAACAACATGTTCTATTACCTGTTCATGCCCAATCTCTGGATGTCGGGCGTCATCATCTTCCTTGGCGGCGGCTGGGTCTATGCCGCCTATATCGTCATCAAGATGGCCATCATCTTCGGCGCGCATTCCGATATCCGCTGGGACAAGCCGCTCTATGCTATCCCCGCGCTCTCCTCGCTCATGTGGGTGCCTGAGCGCACCATCAGCACGCCCGCCACACACAACGCCCATCATGGCCGCCACAAGAGCGACGGCGTCACCCACTACAAGGGCAATTACGGCAATATGCTGTTCGTCTGGGACATGATCTTCGGCACCGCCAAAATTACCCGCCGCTATTCCGAGCTCTACGGCGTCGAAGACCTGCCGGACACAAGCGTCGGCGAACAGCTGATCTGGCCGATCATCCGCCGCGGCTGACGCAACGCGCCCTGTCTGGCGAACACACAATGCCACGCCGGTGTCATGAAACCGGAATGGCGCGGTTTTTGCACATACCCGTGCATGACCGACCTGACCCATATCCGTGCGCAATATAGCCGGGAACACGCAGCCTCCATGCGGCCCGATACGCTCTACTCCGTGCAGGCGCTGCGGGGCGTCGCGGCCTTGTTGGTGGTTCTGTTTCACCTTGTGAATTTCCGCCTTCCAGGTGGGGAGGGCTCAGGCGGGGAGCTTCTCTTTTGCGGCCTGCCCGTGCTCAGCTACGGCTTTGCGGGCGTGGACATGTTCTTTGTCATCTCCGGCTTTATCATGGTCCACATCACGCGGAACTTCGTGCCCAATGCCCGCAGTCTGGGGGCTTATACGTTTGCCCGCGCCAGCCGCATCTACCCGCTCTGGTGGGTCTTTGCCGCGCTCGCTCTTGCCTACACATTCGCAACGGGCGGCCAGCTCGATACGGATGGCAGCACCGGCGCCTATATCCTGCGCTCCTTTGCACTCGCCCCGCAGGCGACAGCGCCAATGCTCGAAGTCGGCTGGACGCTGGTCCACGAAATGTTCTTTTACGCAGCCTTCGGTCTCTTGCTGCTTTTGCCCAAACGCCATCTGCCCTCCGCACTCATGCTCTGGGCGCTGGCCTTGATCGGGGTGTCGGTTGTTCAGGATGCGCCCGAATTGGCGGCAAGCTTCACGGATCTGGCCCTGTCGCCCCTGACCATGGAGTTTCTCTTCGGGGCTAGCCTTGCCCTCCTCCTGCCGACGCTCCGCTTTCGGTCGGCTCAGGGACTCATTCTGCTTGCGACCGGCACGGCCTTTTTCGTCACCGGTATGCAGATTTCCCCGGATCTACTCGCCGTTGACGCCAACTGGGCCAAGGTCGTGCTATTTGGCCTGCCCTGCACCATCATGCTCGCAGGTGCAGTCATGCTGGAACGCACCGGTACCCGCGTGCCCCGCCCGGCCGCAGCGCTCGGCGATTGGAGTTATTCGCTCTATCTGTCCCATATCTTCGTCATGAGTGCCGCCGGCAAGGCCTACGCCTTCGCGTATTCGGTAACGGGATTTGCCATGTTCGATCTGGCGGGCACACCGGCGCGCGCACTCTTTCTGGTCGCGACCCTGCTGGCGTGTATCCTGGTTGCAGGCCTTAGCTATCACCTGATCGAGCGGCCCCTGATCCGCCTCGCCAAGGCTCTGCGTCCCGCTACGACGATCCCCCACAGAACGCCGCGACCGCACACGCTGAATCCGTAAACGCACAGACGCTCGACTGCGCGTGACTATGTCCGATCTCTCGGTTCGCCTGCCTGATCGTTGCCGTCTTCGACCACTGCATGAGTGAAGTCGCTGTAATTCGTTCCGGGATCGTCATAATCCGATGTCGGCAGACCCGGTATGACGTTTAGGCCTCGGCGCTGCAACAGCTTCATCACGGGTTCCGCCGTTACACCATGTATCAGGATGCTCGCAAGGATAGTGAACGACGCGATCGCCCAAATCTCGGGCATCTGGCTAAAGTCGCCCTTGTTCTGGGCATAGGCGATATAATAAATCGTCCCCATGCCGCGCACGCCGAAAAAGGCCACCGCCGCTTTGCCCTGCCATGGCAGCTGACAGCCAAAGGAGCTGAGCATGGCAACGACCGGCCGGATAATCAGCAGGATCAACAGGCCCACAACGGCGCCCTGCCAGGTCAAGCCCGCCAAAATTCCGCTCGCCAGCAATCCTCCGAACCCGATCAGCATGGCCACCAGAACGATCTCCTCGATCTGATTGATAAAGTGGTGCGACATGCGGTGGTAATTATGGCTGTTGTCATATTGTTTGGCTGCGATCGCCCCGACGAATACGCTTAGAAATCCGTAGCCCTCGATGACTTCCGCAAGGCCGTACGCCAAGAGCAGCGAGCCGAGCACGACCAGGCCCTCGGAGGTATGGCCGTGAAAGCTGTGCGAGTCGAAGCGGCCATCCTTGTCGGTCATATCATCAACGATCGCTCCCTCTTCCACGACATTGAAAATGTACATCGCCATCAGACGCCCGGCCAAAATTCCAACAACCACGCCCGCAAAAATGCGCCAGACGAAGTCCACGGCAAACCACTGCACCGTCCATCCGCCGAGCGAGGTCATGCCGATGGCCGCAACCGCCAAATAGGTGAATGGAAAGGCAAGGCCGTCATTGAGTCCGGCCTCGACGGTCAGGTCGAACCGCACATCGTCGCGCTCGTCATCGCCCGGCGGGCCGACGCTAACACTTTTGGCGAGCACGGGATCGGTCGGCGCCATCACCGCACCCAACAGGATTGCCGAGGCCGGTGCCAACCCCAGCCAGCCCCAACCCAGAAGCGCGATAATCGCAATCGTAAACGGCAAAGCCAGTACGATCAGCCGCGTGACCTGGGCCCAACCATGCCAACTGAACGGGCGGTCGATGGCAATTCCCGCCGCCAGGAGCGACGCGATCACGATGAATTCCGTCAGGTACTCCGTCGCCTTGGAATGCAATTCATTACCGATCACATCGATGGGCGCGAGACCCAGCGGCAAGGCAAAGACCAGATAGCCCATCGCAATATAGACCAGCGGCATGGGCAGCGGGAACGGCAAGCGCTTGAGCAGGCGATCCAGCCCCACCGCCCCCATTAGGGCCGCACCGATCACGATGAACAGGAATATGCGATTGTCCATGCCTGCCCCTTTCCGGAACAGAAATCAGTTCCCCTGACTCAATCCCCGGCGCGGGCAGCCGTTCCGCCGAGATGTCCGGCATGCCAGCGCAAATGATCGGCCATGAAGCTCGAAATGAAATAATAGGAGTGATCGTAACCGCCGCGCATATTCAGCTCCAGCGGCTGCCCGGTCGCTTCGCATACCCTGGCAAGCGTGTCCGTTGAAAGTTGCTCATCCAAAAACTGATCTTCTGTCCCCTGCTCCACCCGCAGCGCCGTCACGCGCGCGCCGCCCTCGATCAGGCGCACCGCATCATAGTCCGCCCATGCTGCCTCATCTGCGCCCAGATACCCACTCAGCGCTTTCATGCCCCACGGCACGGCGCTGGGATTGCAGATGGGCGAAAACGCCGATACGCTCTTGAACCGCTCCGGATTGCGCAGCGCAATGGTCAACGCCCCATGCCCGCCCATGCTGTGGCCCGTGATCGCCTGCCGCGTCATGTCGGCGGGAAACTCCGAGCCGATCAGTTCCGGCAGCTCGTCCTCGATATAGCTTCGCATCTTGTAATGCTCCGCCCAAGGCGCTTGCGTCGCATCCACATAGAACCCCGCTCCCTTGCCGAAATCATAACCCTCGTCATCGGCCACACCCTCGCCACGCGGCGATGTATCCGGTGCCACGAACATCAACCCCAGCTCCGCACAAGCCGCCCGAAACTCCCCCTTCTCCGTCACATTGGCATGCGTGCAGGTCAGACCGGAAAGATACCACACCACCGGAAACGGCCCCTCGCCGGGAGGCGTGAAGACGCTGAATGCCATCTCCGTTTCGGTGGAAGTCGAGACATGGGAAAAAACGCCCTGCGTCCCGCCATGGGAGAGGTGGGTGGAGAGGGTCTGCACAGCTCAACCCGTGACGAAAGCGCAGATCTTGTTGCCGTCGGGATCGCGCAGATACGCCCCATAGGGATTGCCGGGCGCTCCCGCACGATGTCCGGGCTTGCCTTCACAGCGCCCACCATTTGCGCATCCCGCGGCGTGAAATGCATCCACGGCGTCTTTGCTGTCGGCCTGAAAACCGATCGTGCCGCCATTGGCATGCGTCGCGGCTTGGCCGTCGGCAGGCTTGCCGACTCCGAAGAATCCGCCCTTATGCGCATAGAACAGGCGCTCGCCTTCCGCCGGAGCGATCCCCAACGCTCCTAGAACCGAATTGTAGAATGCCTTCGAGGCCTCGACGTCATTCGCGCCGACCATGATGTGACTGAACATTTCTTTGCTCCTAGCTGATTAATATACGACGACCGACCGGATACTCTCACCTGCATGCATCAGGTCAAAGGCTTTATTGATCTCTTCGAGTTCCAGCGTGTGCGTGATCATCGGGTCGATCTCGATCTTGCCGTTCATATACCAATCCACGATCTTGGGCACATCCGTGCGGCCCTTCGCGCCGCCAAAGGCCGTGCCTTTCCACACCCGGCCCGTGACGAGCTGGAAGGGGCGCGTGGAAATTTCCTTGCCCGCTTCGGCGACCCCGATAACGACGCTCACGCCCCAACCGCGATGGCACGCTTCCAGCGCGTCGCGCATGACGTCCGTATTGCCCGTGCAGTCGAAGGTGTAGTCCGCCCCGCCATCCGTGAGCTCCACGAGATGCGCGACGAGATCGCCGTCCACCTCTTTCGGATTGACGAAATGCGTCATGCCGAAACGCTCGCCCCATGCCTTCTTGGAATTATTTATATCCACGCCGATGATCTTGTTCGCCCCGACCATGCGCGCGGCCTGCAGGACATTCAGCCCGATGCCGCCGAGCCCGAAGACGATGACGTTCGCGCCCGGCTCCACCTTGGCCGTTTTGGTCACCGCGCCGACGCCCGTCGTCACGCCGCAGCCAATATAGCACGCCTTGTCGAACGGCGCGTCGGGATCAATCTTCGCGACCGCGATTTCGGGCAGCACCGTGTGGTTCGCGAACGTCGAGCAGCCCATATAGTGATAGATCGGCTTGCCCTTATAGGAAAACCGCGACGTCCCGTCCGGCATCACGCCCTTGCCTTGGGTCGCCCGGATGGCCGTGCAGAGATTGGTCTTACCCGACAGGCAGCTTTTGCACTCGCGGCATTCGGGTGTATAAAGCGGGATGACGTGATCGCCCACGGCGACGCTCGTCACGCCCTCGCCGGTCTCTATCACCACGCCCGCGCCCTCATGACCGAGAATGCAGGGAAACAACCCTTCGCTGTCGAGCCCGTCCAGCGTATAGGCGTCCGTGTGACAGATACCCGTGGCCTTCAGCTCCACCATCACCTCGCCCGCCTTGGGGCCTTCAAGATCGACCTCGACCACTTCCAGAGGCTGGTTGGGCGCAAAGGCGACGGCGGCCTGTGTCTTGCGAATCTTGCTCATGACGGTCTCCGGTCTGTCTGCCTTCGCCATAGCCCCCCATCCGTGGACTGGACAACCCCGCCGCAAGCCAGCACATCCGTTGCATGAGCACTCCGGCACTAATTGATCTCCTCGTCATCGGCGGCGGCATCAACGGCACGGCGGTCGCGCGCGACGCGGCGGGGCGTGGCCTGTCCGTACTGCTGTGCGAGCGCGACGACCTCGCCTCCCACACATCCTCCGCCTCGACCAAGCTGATCCATGGCGGCCTGCGCTATCTCGAATATTACGAGTTCCGGCTGGTGCGCGAGAGCCTCAAGGAGCGCGAAGTCCTCCTCCGCGCGGCCCCGCACATCATCTGGCCCATGCGTTTCGTGCTGCCCTATGATGAGGGCCTGCGCCCGAAATGGATGCTGCGCGCGGGGCTGTTTCTCTATGACAGCCTTGGCGGGCGCGACAAACTTCCCGGCACGGAAACGGTCAAGCTCGACAAAGCTCCCCATAAGGGCGTGCTGGAGTCGCGCCTGACCACGGGGTTCGAATATAGCGATTGCTGGGTCGAGGACGCCCGCCTCGTCGTGCTCAACGCGCTCGACGCACAGGATCGCGGGGCCGATATCCGAACGCGCTGCGCCGTGACCGATCTTACCCATGACGGCGAGCACTTCCTCGCCGATCTCGGCGATGGTAGCCGCGTACGCGCCAAAGCGGTCGTCAATGCCGCTGGCCCCTGGGTCGAGGACGTGCTGGGCCTCACTGATCGCAAGAAGAACGAAAGCGGACTCCGACTGGTCAAAGGCAGTCATATCGTCACCAAGCGCCTGTTTCAGGGCGATCACGCCTATATTTTCCAGAATGCCGATGACCGCATCATCTTCGCCATCCCCTATGAGCGCGATTACACTCTGATTGGCACAACCGATGTGCCCTATCAGCCGAGCGCCAAAAATGGGGAATGGGAGGTGAAAGCCAGCGCGGAAGAGATCGCTTATCTCTGCGACGCTACCAGCGAATATCTCGAACACGACATCACGCCCGCGGATGTGCAGTGGACCTATTCCGGCGTGCGCCCACTCTACGACGACCGCTCCGAGGATGCTTCCGCCGTGACGCGCGACTATGTCCTGCAACTTGATAGGATGGGCGACGACATTGGCGGCTCGCCTCTGCTCAGTGTTTATGGCGGGAAGATCACGACCTCGCGCAAATTGGCCGAACATGTGTTGGAGAAGCTCACTGATGACTTCCCTGGATTGGGCAAGTCCTGGACGCGCACCGCGCACCTTCCGGGCGGAGAAATCGCGAACGCCGACTTCGACGCCTTCTTCGCCAAGTTGCAGGCCGCGCACCCGGACGTGGAGGCTCGCCAGCTCCATCGCCTCGCCCGTGCCTATGGCACGCGGGCCGCCAAGATATTGGAGGACGGATTGGGCCGCATCTTTGGCGCGGGCGTTTACGGTCCGGGCCTGTGCGAGGCGGAGGTAGACTATCTGATCGAGACCGAATGGGCCGAAGCCGCCGACGACGTGTTGTGGCGGCGCACCAAGCTCGGCCTGCATATGAGCGCGGACGAGATCACGGCGTTTACGCAATGGTTCGACGCCCGCATTTAGCCTGAATTAATTGGTCGCCATGACCTTCAGGTCAGCTTGCACCATATCGATGGCGAGCTCCTGTGCTGTCGTCTCATGTGTCCAACCGAGGACTCGCTCGGCCTTTGACGCATCGCCCAGCAAGAGATCGACTTCGGTAGGTCGGAAATAGCGCGGGTCAATGGCGACCCGGATATTCCCTTGGGTGTCGCGCCCGACTTCTTCGGTGCCCTCGCCCGACCATTCCAGCTCCATGCCGACCTCGGCAAAGGCCCATTCGGTGAACTGGCGCACGGAGGTCGTGGTGCCGGTGGCGAGCACGTAGTCGTCGGGCTGATCCTGTTGCACCATGGCCCACATGCCGCGGACATATTCGCGTGCATGGCCCCAATCGCGGCGGGCATCGAGATTGCCGAGATAGAGCGTGTCCTGGCTGCCGTGGTGCATGGCCGCAACCGCGCGCGTAATCTTGCGCGTCACGAAAGTCTCCCCGCGCAGGGGGCTTTCATGGTTGAACAGGATGCCGTTGCTCGCATGCAGGCCATACGCCTCGCGGTAGTTCACGGTGATCCAGTAGGCATAAAGTTTGGCCACGCCATACGGACTGCGGGGATAGAACGGAGTGGTCTCGCTTTGCGGCGTTTCCTGCGCGAGACCGTAGAGCTCCGACGTCGAGGCCTGATAGAAGCGACAGGTCTGCGTCATGTCGAGGATGCGGATGGCCTCCAGCAGGCGGAGCGTGCCGACGGCGTCGGAATTGGCGGTATATTCCGGCGTCTCGAAACTGACCTGCACATGGGACTGGGCGGCGAGATTGTAGATCTCGTCAGGCTGCACATCCTTGACGATGCGGATGAGGTTGGTGGCATCGGTCAGGTCGCCGTAATGCAGGATGAAACGCGGATCCTCGACCTGCGGGTCCTGATAGAGATGCTCGATCCGACCCGTATTGAAAGACGAGCTGCGGCGCTTCATGCCGTGGACGGTATAGCCCTTGGCCAGCAGGAGTTCAGCCAGATAGGCGCCGTCCTGTCCGGTCACGCCGGTGATGAGTGCGGTCTTGCTCATGGGTCACGCCTACCATTCTGGGCAGGCGTTGCCATGCCTAATTAACTCGCGGACTCCGGCACGGCCCGCACATTGTCGGTGACGTTGCGCTCGATGAGCAGGCGTTTGGGGTCGAGCACGATATGGGTCGGGCGCTCGGCCACGGTAAAGGTCAGCACGCTTACGTTCTCGGTCACGCGGACGCCTTCGATATGGGACGGGTTCACGCCGAGATCGTCAGCGGGGTTTTCGGTATAGAAACCCACTTCGAACCACTCGTTCAACTCGCCGTCTTGCTCGTCTTCAAGAACGGAGGTTTCCGCCCCGTCCTCCTCGGCGGCATATTTCTTGTCGAGGGTCACGGGGACGCTGACGTCGAACATGTTGCCCTTCGGGGTCACGGTGATGTCCTCGCCAAGCTTGAGTTCCCAGAAGGTGATGCGGTCCCAATAGTCGCGCACGAGCGTGGCATATTCCGGGCCCGCCGCCGCCTCGAGGCGATCCACAAGGCTGAGCGTGGTCGTATAGGGCGGACGCTGGGTCGACTCTTCGCGCAAGTAGTCGCGGATCGCGCCCTGCACCACATCGTCGCCAAGCGTGTTGCGCAGGCCCCAGAACACCCAGGACGCCTTGTTGTAGACGAGGAACTGATCCCCCATCCGGGCGCGCGCGAGGGGGTATTCGTCCTCGCGCTGGGCTGTGCGCTGGAAGAGGTATTGGCGCACGGCGCGCTCCTCATGCATGCGGCGGGCGCGATCGAAGCCGAATAGATCTTCATAGGCGAGCATGGTGGCGTTCTCGGTCAGGCCCTCGGACAGCACGTTTGAGCCCTCCGCATAGGCACCGATCAGCTGATGCGCGAACCATTGATGCCCGATCTCGTGCATGGTGACGTAGGAGGCGAAGTCGACGCTTTCCGGGTCGTCGGCCTTTCCGGGATCCTGCACGAAGCCGATGTTTTCCGAGAACGGCACTGTGCCCGCAAAGGCCTGCGCGAAGCTCGCATAGGGGAACTCCATGATGCGGAGCTGGCGGTACTGATAGGGGCCATAGGTCTCGGTATAGGTCGTAAACGACTGCTTCATGGCCGCGAACATCAGGTCGACATTGAAGTCGTGTTCGGGGTGGAAGTAGATTTCGAGCTCGACGTCGCGGCCGTTATTCGTGCCGTCGACGTCCTTCCAGACATCGGTGCGGTGTTCGTAATCCGCGCTGAGGAAGGAGAAGAAGAACTGGATGGGGTTCTCCGCCTCGTATTCGCGGCAGTCCCGCCCGTCGTCCTGATAGGTGCTCATGAGACGGCCCGGAGCGATGGGTATCTGGCCGCTATCGGTGCAGACGCGGGCGTCGAAATCGACATAGTCCGCATAGGGCGAAAAGAGCGAGTTGTCCGACGTGCCGGGCGCGTCGCGGACGGGCAGATCCTTGGCCTCGCCGAGGTCGAATTTACGGCGCGTGTCATTGCTCGACAGGAAGAAGTTATCGAGCCCGCCAAAGACCGGCATGGCGGCATTGGCATCGACAAAGGTGCCGTTGCGGGCGATCGCGCTGCCATCCGTGATGGTCGGCGGGTCGAACCGTGTCGTGAAAGCCAGGTTGCGGCTCTCGCCCGGCGCGAGCGGCGGAGTGAATTCGAACTCCATCACCTCGTAATCGGCGGCAAGCGTATCGGCGATGGTCTCACCCGTGACGCGCTCCGCACCCTCGATGGTGATGTCGGCATTGTCGATCCCGACCTGCGCATAGACGAAGAGCCGCTCGATGGGTTCGTCATGCGGGTTTTCGAAACGGTAGCGTCCTGAGAATTCCGCCGTGCGCGTGGAGGGAAAGAAGTCCACATCGACGGTGACGCTGCGCACTTTGGGGAGCGGGCGGTCATAGACATCGGCGACAAGGCGTTCGAGATCCGCTTGGGCGGCTTCCAGCGTATCGGTATTGCGGTAGTCCTGCTCCGAATAGGAACGGGCACCCATAACGGCGAGAGAACCGAAGGCCGCACTCGCGAGCGCACCCGTGACCATGGACGGGATGGTCAGGCGCTTGGGGATCTTGCGCAGGCGAGAGGACAGGCCGACCTGAAGGCCGCGCCGCCAAACCCAAATAGACAGCACGCCGAGCATGACGATGAGTGTGAGCCAATAGGCGGTCTCCCACAGCCAGGCGCCGAGGTTCTGGAAGCCTGCCAATTCGGAATACTGTCCGGCACTCGGCGAGCCGAAATCCATGAGCGGGTGGAAGAAGGGCATGTTTCCAAGGGCAAACACTAGACCCATCAGCACGCCCGCGGCGACCAGCATGCCGATGACGCGGCCTGGCATGAAGTTCTGCAGAAACATCACCAACATCCCTTGGAAGAAGAAGATGGTAAAAAAGCTGAACAGGCCGATGGCGATCATGGTCCCGGGCACGATGGGCACGACGCCGCCGCCGAGGAAGAGCTGGGTGACCCCTGCAACGACAAGGCTCGCCACGATCAGGGTCAGCAGCACAAGCGCGAGTGCGCCCCATTTGGCGAACAGCAGAGAGACGCTTTTGACGGGTGTCGCATCAAGTATGCCGTGCAGGTTCGCCACGCGGTCGCGCCACATGATGTCGGAACCGAAGAAGACCATGATGATGATCATCGGTATGGTCAGGCTGCCGAGGGCGATCTGGGTAATGAAATTCGTCGTCGGCAGGGTCGGGTTCGCATCGAACATGGACTGCGCGAACAGCGAGATGCCGAACAGGACGAGCGCGATCCCGACGAGGATGGCAAAAGCCGTGGTGCGGACGGTGGCGAGGTATTCGAACTTCACGCGCGTCCAGAAGGCGGCCAGCACATGGGAAGCGCCGAGTTGCGGGGTCACGCTAGCAACGCGCGTGGGAAGCTCGAAAGACTCGTCTTCCACACGGCGTTTGGAGCGGCGCTTGACGATGCCGCGGGTGGAGAGCGTGAACGCTGCGCCGAAAGCGACGAGTGCGACCGCGCCCCAGAGCAAGCGGTTCCAGCCGAGCCAGCCGGCGACCGGGGCGACGACGGCATTCTGTTCGGCTGGCGGCCAGTAGCGGGTCTCCACGCCGAGTGCGCCGAGACCGAAGGGATCGATCAGGGCCGCGACGGCATCAGGCGGATTCTCGCCCGCAATTATGCCCGAGCCGAGATAGGCCGCGAGAATGGCAACGGCGCTGACATAGACGAGCGCGCGGTTTCGGGTGACAGATGCGACGAGTGTGTAGATACCGGCCACGAGAAGCGCATTGATCAGCACGAACAACAGTATCGGCTGGATAACGTGAAGAGCATTGAGCGTTTGAAACGTCTCCGCATCCGCCCAGGGCATGAACTGTCCGGCGACCATGCCGAGCACGCCCGCGAGAATGCAGAGCACGGTGGCCACCCAGACCCCGATCATGCGCGCACCAATCATGGCGGGCGTCCCGACGGGTGTGGCGTGGATAATTTCGAGTGATTTGTGCGTGTCGTCGCGCATGACGCCGGTGACGACGAAAACGGCGGAAAAGAAGATAGAGAGAAGGCTAAGAAAGCCGATATTGAGCGCGAGCGGAATGGCGCCGTTGGTCTTGACGCGCGAGCCCCCCTCAAGGCTGAGATTGACGAATTCCGTCGAGGTCAGCAAGCCAAAAGCGATCATGACGAGTATGGTCACCCAGAAGCCGACCTGACGGGTGTGGAGAGCGATTTCGAAGGGCAGCAGGTTACGCAGCACGGGATACCTCCGCATCGAGGAGGCCGTTGAGATTGGCGAAATAGGCGTCTTCGAGCACGGGGTCGGCAGCCTCGAAGCCCGATTCGGGCGCAGCGTCGGCGAGCACGCTCACCACCGTGGCCCCGCGTAGGCGGCGGGTGGAGAGCACGCGGCCTGTCTCTTGTAGGCGGTCAACCTCCTCATCCGTTTCGACGCGTTTACGCCAGACGCGACCCTTGATCTGATCGATCAGGGCTTCGGGTTCGCCGCGCGCGACAATGCGGCCATTGCCCATGATCGCCATATCCGTGCAGAGATCGCGAACATCCTCGACGATGTGGGTGGAAAGGATGATGGTCTTGTCGTCGCCCGCCCGCGAGAGAATGTCGAGAAAACGCTGCCGTTCGAACGGGTCGAGGCCGGCTGTGGGTTCGTCCACGATGAGCACTTGCGGGTCGCCGAGCATGGCTTGGGCGACGCCGAAACGCTGACGCATACCGCCGGAATAGGTCGCGACAGATGCGGTCCTGTGCGTCCAGAGATTGACCATTTTCAACAGGGTTTCGACTTGTTCGGTGCGGGCGGCCTTGTCGGTCAGGCCTTTGAGGATGCCGACATGGTGAAGCAATGCAAGCGCGCTCATGCGGGGATAGACGCCGAAATCCTGCGGCAGGTAGCCGAGCCGCGCGCGCATGATGTCGGGATCGCGGGTGATGTCGACGCCGCCGAGCGTGATGGTGCCCTCATCCGGTTCCTGGAGCGTGGCGAGTGTGCGCATCAGGGTCGATTTGCCCGCGCCGTTGGGCCCGAGCAGGCCGAACAGTCCGGCCCCCAGATCGAGGCTGACATCGTCCAGCGCGGTCAGGTTGCCAAAGCGTTTGGTCACATTTGAAATCGACAGCATGGAACAGCTCCCCGTTTAGCGTCTTGTCTCTCTACACCCGCCCTTTTAGCAGGCTAGCCTATCAGCATAGTCGGCGATGGATGCAAAGTGTTACAGGAAAATCTCAATGACGGACGTTGTCATCATCGGAGCGAGCCATGCGGGCACGGAGACAGCGGTGGCGCTGCGTAAGCTCGGCCATGCGGGTTGCGTGACGTTGATAAGTGACGAGCCGCATCCCCCCTATCACCGTCCACCCCTAAGCAAGGATTATCTGTCAGGTGCAAAAACGCTGGACGATATCCTGCTGCGGCCTTTGGAGGCTTATGCGGGCGCGGATATCGACATGAAGCTGGGTGTGCGGGCGGAGAGCATAGACCGGGATAAACAGACTGTGCAGCTCTCGGACGGCGACGCCCTGCCCTATGACACATTGGTCCTGGCGACGGGCGCGCGGGTGCGCAAGCTGCCCATTCCCGGCGCGGACTTGCCGGGTGTGTTCTATTTGCGCGATGCAAGTGATGTGAGCGCCATACGTGACGCGGTGGCCAAGGGCGGACGCGCGGTCATCATCGGTGGCGGCTATATCGGCCTGGAAACAGCGGCGAGCCTGCGCCAGCGCGGGATGGACGTTGTGTTGCTGGAGGCGATGGAGCGAATCCTTGCGCGGGTGACGGCACCCCTGATGAGCGATGTCTATCGCCGGGTGCATACCGAAGAGGGCGTGGTTATTCATGAGGGTTGCATGGCGAGTGCAATCCATCAGGACGGACAGGCCTTGCGTGTCGAGGTCGCGGACGGGCGGAGCTTTGCGACCGACATGGTCATCATCGGCATTGGGGTCATTCCGAATATGGAGCTCGCCGAAGCGGCTGGACTGGTGACCGGAAACGGCATTGAGGTGGACGAGTTCTGTCGCACATCCGATCCGGACATCTATGCAGTGGGCGATGTCACCTGGCACGAAAACCCGCTCTATGGGCGGCATTTGCGGCTGGAATCCGTGCCCAATGCGACCGAGCAGGCGAAAGTGGCCGCGCTGTCCATCACGGGTAGCCCCAAGCCCTATGTAGTCCTGCCGTGGTTCTGGTCGGATCAATTTGACCTGAAGCTGCAGATTGCGGGACTGTCGGAGGGCTATGACGACATCGTGCTGCGCGGCGATGCAGGTTCGCGGACTCTGGCGGCCTATTATTTTACGGGTGAGCGCTTGCTGGCCGTGGATGCCGTGAATGCGCCGCGCGATTTCATGGTGGGAAAGATGGCCCTGACCAAGGGCATGACGTTGGACAAGGCGGGGCTGGCGGTTGCGGATGCCGACCTTAAATCGCTGATGCGTCCGAACAGTAGCTGACGAGAGAGTTCATGAGCGCCCGCACGCGCGCGGAGACGTGGCGGGTGGCGGGATAGACGATCTGGGCGCGTGTGTCTGAGAATGTATAGCCTGGTAGCAGCCTGATCAGACGGCCCGAGGTGAGTGCGTCACCGATTATAAAATCGGGCTCCACGCAATAGCCGAGACCCGCTTCCGCTGCCGCCAGTGTGAAGTCGCCATTGCTGGCGCGGTGGAGGGCGCGGCCTTCGAGTACGGCCTTTGAGCCATCCGGAGCGATGAGGTTCCAGCCCGCCCGCGGACGGAGGCTGAACCGGAGCTCGGGCAGGGTGGAAAGCTCGGACGGGGTGGTAGGGGTTCCGTGCCGGGCGAGAAAGTCCGAACTTGCCACGGCGGCGAAAGTGACGGTTTCGAGTGCGCGCACGCGCAGATCGCTATCGGGAAGTTCGCCGATGCGGATGGCGAGGTCGAAACCTTCGCCGACGAGATCGACCTTGCGGTCGCTCATATCGATGTCGAGCGCCACGGACGGGTGATCGGCCATGAAGCCGATCAGTGCGGGCGCGAGACGGTTGAGGCCATAGGAGAGCGGCACGCTGAGCCGGATCGGCCCGGAGAGTGTAGCGGAGGCACTGCGGGCGTCGGCTTCCATTTCCTCTATGTCGGCGAGAAGGGTCTTGGCGCGGGCGAGCAGGGCGCGGCCTTCATCGGTCAGGGAGAGCTTGCGCGTCGTGCGGATGAGCAGCTGCACGCCCAGACGCGCTTCAAGCTCTGCCACCCGGCGGGACATCGCGGATTTGGCCACGCCCACACGTTTGGCCGCGGCGGTAAAGCTGCCCGCCTCGACCGTTGCGACAAAGGCTTCGAATTGGGCGAGACGGCTCATATGTTCCGCGTAGCGCAACAATCTGTTGCGGAACAGCCGCTTTGTCCGCTCGTTTGGAACACATAAATACTATTCAAGATAAAAACCGGAGACAGACCCATGACCAAAATTTTGCGCATCGACTCAAGCCCCCGCCTGCAAGCCTCGAAGTCACGCGAGCTTACCGATCTCGCCGTCGCGCAATTTGACGGCGCGGAGGTGACGGCGCGCGATATCAGCGACGGCCTGCCCATGGTGAGCCAGGCGTGGACGGAAGGCGCCTATAGCGACCCTTCGGAGCGCACGCCCAAGCAGGTGGACGCGCTGGCCCTGTCGGACGAGCTGGTCGCGGAGGTCAAGGCCGCCGACATCATCGTGATCGGTGCGCCCATGTATAATTTCAGCGTCTCGGCGGCGCTGAAATCCTGGTGTGATCAAGTCGCGCGCGTGGGGCTGACGTTCAAATATACCGAGAGCGGGCCGGTCGGCTTGCTGGAGGGAAAGCGCGCCATCGTCTGCATGGCGACGGGCGGCGTGCCGCAAGGCTCGGACGCGGATATGCTGACGCCCTATATGCGCCACTTTCTCGGCTTTCTGGGCATCGCGAATGTGAGCTTCGCCGCCGCCGACGGGCTGAACGGTCCGGATGCGGAGGCGAGCCTAAAAGAGGCCAAAGACACACTGCGCAAGATTGCCAATTGAACGAATAGACAGGAGCTCGTCATGACCCTGACTGCAGCGAGACGGAATACCAAAGCCATCGCCGCGCCCGATGCCGCCACGGCTGATGTACGATTTACCTTACGTCCGGCAGAAGCGCGCGGGCGGGCCGATTTCGGCTGGCTCGACTCGCGCCACAGTTTCTCGTTCGGGCAGTATGTCGATCCGGCGCACATGGGCTTTTCCAACCTGCGCGTGATCAATGACGACCGCGTGGCGGGCGGGGGAGGTTTCCCGCCGCACCCCCACAAGGATGCGGAAATCTTCTCCTACGTTCTCGACGGTGCGCTGGAACATAAGGACAATATGAACGCCGTCGGCTCGACCGTCGGCGCGGGCGGTGTCCAGTATATGAGCGCCGGAACGGGCGTGACGCATTCGGAATTCAATCCGAGCGCGACCGAGCCCGTGCGCTTCCTGCAGGTGTGGCTTATGCCCGACCGCGAGGGCGAGACCCCGCGATACGACACGTTGGACATTTCGCCCGAGGCCAAGGACGGCAAGCTCGCACTGTTCCTGAGCCGGGATGGGCGGTATGGATCGATGCGCACCTATGCGGACGCCAATGTCTATGCCGCAACGCTTCACGGCGATCAGGTCATCGAGACCGCGATCCCCGCGGGCCGCTCCGGCTGGGTGCAAGTGGCGCGTGGCAATCTTCGCGTGGGAACCTATGATCTGAAGGAGGGCGATGGTCTTGCCATCCGCGCGGCAGGGCCGTTACGTCTGGAGCGGGGTGGGAATGCGGAAGTCCTGGTGTTCGATCTTCCGGCTTAAATCAAAAGAACCTGAAGCTGTCGTCATTTGAGAAGAGACAGGTCGCGCGCCACATGGCTGTGATGCGCACCCTTGTTATATCCGCTCTGTCGCTGTCCTGCGCGATGATCGCCGCGGGTTGCGCGAAGTCCCGTGCGGCGGACATGGCTGACGTGACCTCGCCTGCAAGTGAGTGGGTGGAGATTTATTCCGATGACGGTGCGCGGCGCGGTGCAACCTTTCAGAGCCATGTACGCAAGCTGCGCGACCATGGCGGTGCGTTGACGCTGGCCTATACCCATCAGGGCAAAGAGCATGCCCAAAACCGCGTGGTGCGCATCCCGCATGGCGGCCCCGCACGCACGATCTCGGAAAACACCACGCCGTCCAACGCGGATTGCATCGTCGTCTGGGGCAACCGGGTGCGTCACGTCTATGCGGACTTCAAGGCCAAGGTGTTGTATGTGGACGACCTCGACGGGAACACGCCCGAGCGTATCGAGGATTTCCACACGGCGGGCAAGACGACCTGCCGCGTGATGGGCGAGGACCTTCTGGTCTCGACGTCTTATGGCGAGGTATGGCGGCTGCGCGAGACCGATGACGGCATTGATCCGACTTTAGTCCGTGAGCGGCTCGTCCTCGAAAAACCGGAAAGCGCGCAATACCCGCATATCGTCGAGGGACTGAACGCGCGCGGCGGCGTGACGGTGTTGAACACCTCGTCCATGATCGGGTTCTATTACCGCGATCTCTATATCTCCGAATGCGATGCGGAGGATGTATGCGAGCCGTTTGCGGGCACATTTCCGATGTTGACGCGGGCGGCCAATAGCTGGGTCGGGGATGTGACCCGGCTGGAGGATGGCTCGCTCGTCGCCTATTGGACGGAAAACGATCATCACTTCGCGCCCGGACGCGTGTTCTCGTTGGAGGCGGAATCGCGGGCCTATCTCGGGGTTCTGGGGCCGGATGGCTGGAAGAAGGTGGAACTTGGCGACCGTATCCTGTCGGCACGGTTTTTGCGGCGGGACGATGAGCTTCTGCTGGCTAGCATGGGCCGGACGGGAGAGGTGTTTGTCGAGCGTGTGGTGGGCGGCAGTCGCGACATTGACGAGGTGGTGGAGGACGGGCCGGACCTATTGGCTTATCAAAACCTGAAGGTCGCTTGCGCCTATGCGCTGGATGCGGATCTGGCCGAGGATGTGCTGAGCCTCGTCCTGACCGATCGCGGGGCGGACTGTGCGGACGATACCGGCACGGTGCGGGTCTGGCGACACGCGATGAATTAATTGGCGGTCACGGCAATTAAACTCCCTCCTTCCGGGCAATGCGTGCGCCCGGACTGGCCCGCATACGATAGGCCGCTACGGTCGGTGAAAATTCGATTGAAGACGGTAGTCGAAAATCTTGCCAGGTCGCGAGCCCCGCTCTAGCGCAAGGCATGAGTTTCGGTACACACGCCTATACCCCCGATCCCCGCAATGCGGAGGTGCTGTTCAACGTCAATGGAGACTTGAAACCGCGGGCGGAGGCGACCGTCAATGTCTTCGATAGCGGGTTCATGCTGGGTGACGGCGTGTGGGAAGGTCTGCGCGTGCACGGCGGCAAGATCGCGTTCCTGGATGAGCATATGGATCGCTTGTGGGATGGTTTTGCGGCGCTGAAAATGGATCCGGGCCTGAGCCGCGAAGAGCTGATTGCGCGCCTGTATGAGACGCTCGAAGCCAATGCCATGAGTGAGCATGTGCATATCCGCCTGATGTGCACGCGCGGCTTGCGCTCGACGCCTTATCAGGATCCACGCGTTGTGATCAGCCCCGCGACCATCGTGATCGCGCCGGAGTTCAAGCAGCCCGACCCCGCGACCATGACGCGACCGCTCAGCCTTGCGAGCGTGAGCGTGCGGCGCGGGCGCGCGGATGTTCAGGATCCGGGTCTGAATTCGCATTCCAAGCTGAACTGCGTGACGGCCTGTATTCAGGCCATCGAAGCGGGTGCGGATGAGGGCATCATGCTCGATCCGCAGGGGTTTGTGGCGACGTGCAATTCGACGCATTTCTTTATCGTGCGCGAAGGGCGGCACGGGCCGGAGGTGTGGACGTCGTCGGGCGATTACTGTCTTGGCGGGATCACGCGGCGCAAGGTCATCGAGATCTGCGAGGATGCGGGCATCATCGTGCATCAGAAGAACTTCACCCTGCACCATTGCTACGGCGCGTCGGAATCTTTCACGACCGGCACGTTTGCAGGGCTGGCCCCGGTCGGCACGATCGACGGGCGCGTTATCGGCACGGGCAAACGCGGGCCGATGGTGGAACGCTTGCAGGGGCTCTATTTGGAACTGATCGCGAAGAACACGGCGTGAGCATTCCCCTGTGTCTCTGGTCGGGGCCGCGGAATATTTCGACGGCCATGATGCGGAGCTTTGACAGTCGTGCAGATACACAGTGCTGGGATGAGCCGTTTTGCGGGGCCTATCTCGCCAATGTCGATTACGATTATCCCGACCGCGAGGTCACGACCGGTGCTTATGAAAACGATCCCGACATCGTCGCGAAACGCTGCGTCGCCGATGTCCCGGCGGCATTTCATTTCCAAAAGCACATGTCCCATCACATCCTGCCGGGCTTTTCTCTGGCGTGGGCAGAACATGCGCGGCACGTCTTCATCCTGCGCCATCCCGCGCGGGTCATTGCGAGCTATGCCAAGGGGCGACCGGACTTCACGGCGGACACGATCGGGTTTTCAGGCCTGCGGGACCTGCATGACAGGCTTGGCGCGATGACGGGGCATGCGCCGCTTGTGATCGATACGGATGTATTTTTGGCCGACCCGCACGCAGGGTTGCGGCTGATCTGCGAGGACGGTTTCGGGATCGAATTCGATCCGGCCATGTTGAATTGGGAGGCCGGCCCGCGCGACTATGATGGGCCATGGGCACCGTGGTGGTATGCGGGGGTCGAGACATCGACGGAGTTCGGGCCACCGCCGAAAGCCATGCCGGAGATCGCCCCACGCTACCATCAGGTGTACGACGCTGTCATGCCGGATTATAAGGCGTTGAGTGCGCTTGCGCGCGTGCCGGGTTAAGTCTTCTTTCGCCCGAAAAGCTCCAGGCGGTGATCGACGAGTTCGTAGCCGAGGCGTTCGGCGATCTTTTCCTGCAGGGCTTCGATCTCTTCATCCATGAATTCGATGACTTCGCCGCTTTGGACGTCGATCAGATGGTCGTGATGATCTTCGTCGGCGGCCTCGTAGCGGGCGCGGCCATCGCCGAAATCGTGGGATTCGATGATCCCGGCATCGTCGAAGAGTTTGACGGTGCGGTAGACGGTGGCGAGGCTGATCTTGGGATCGAGACGCGCGGCGCGGCGATAGAGGGCTTCGGCATCCGGGTGATCATCCGATTCGGACAGGACGTGCGCGATGGTCTTGCGCTGGCCCGTCATGCGCAGGCCTTTCTCGGTGCACTTTTCTTCGATCCAGGAGACTTTGGGTTCACTCATGCAGGCAGGTTAGCCCAAGGCGGGGGTGGCCTCAAGCGAAGCTCGAACAGGAGTGCCGTAATGCGGCCTGTTTCGCGTCGATAATAGTTCGGGCGGCGACCGAATGGCGTGAAGCCAAGGCTGCGGTAAAGCGCGATAGCGGGCGCGTTGTCTTCGGCGACTTCGAGGAAGAGGACGTCGGCTGTGAGATGGGGCACGGCTTCCGCAAGGAGTGCTTTGGCGGCTCCCTCCCCGCGTGCATCGGGGTGTGTGCCAAGGGTGAGGAGTTCGGCCTGTCCGCCGCCTTCACGTATGACGAGCAGGGCGGTTGTGTCAGCATTGGTGAAGGTATGGTCGCCATCGATATGCTGAATGAAGTCAGCGGTAGGCCACGGGCGGTCAAAGCAGAGAGCGTGGAGATTTGCGAGGGCCTGCGCTTGATCCGGATTAGCGTGCATGGGCTTTCGGGGGATCGATGCCGCCGGGCAGTTTGGCGTCCGGTGGACGGGCATAGAACGCGGTGGGCGGAAATTCTGCGGGACTGGCAGTGAGGGCGAGGTCGGTAGCCGCAATGAGGTCGGGGACGGGATCGCTGATGTGATGAGGGGCGTTTGCGGCGCGTTCGAGCGCGTCTTCCGTGGGCAAGACCTCAAGCGCCGGGATATGGCCAGCAGTTTTGCTCAGGAGGGCGGTCTCTCCGCGACGGACGTCTTGAGTAAAGGCGGCGGTGGGATGCGGACTGGCATGGGCGGCGATGTGGAGTGTGGTGAACCCGAGAACGGGGATGCTGTGCGGTAGGCCAAGACCGACGGCAAAGGAGAGACCGACACGCAGGCCCGTAAAACTGCCGGGGCCCGTGGTGACGATGACCCGGTCGAGGGAGGCAGGGGGTATGTCACCGAGGAGATCCGCCACCATGGGCGCGAGGCGTTCGGCATGGCCGCGACCGATGCGCTCCGAGGTGTGCGCCACTATGCGTTCGCCATCGCGCAAGGCGACCTGGCAATGCGGGCCGGTGGTATCGATGCCGAGGACGCGCACTGGGCGACGTCAGGCGGCTTGGACGACCGAGTTCACTTCGGGAACGTAATGCTTAAGGAGGTTTTCAATGCCGCTTTTGAGCGTCAGGGTCGAGGACGGGCAGCCAGCGCACGCGCCGCGCATTTCCAGGAAGACCGTGCCTTCCTCGTCGAAATGGCGAAAGACGATATCGCCGCCATCTTGCGCCACGGCAGGGCGGACGCGGAGCTCGATCAGTTCCTTGATCTGCTCGACGATCTCGGCGGTTTCGCCTTCATAGCTGCGCTCTTCGGCGACTTCCTGGGCGATCTGGTCGGTCAGCGGCACGCCGCCCGCGACGAAGAAATCCATGATCGCGCCGAGCACGGCGGGCTTGAGGTGCGCCCATCCGGCGTCGGACACCTTGGACACGCTGACGTAATCCGCGCCCATCATGACGCGGGCGACATCGGGGATCATGAAGAGCATTTCGGCGAGTGGCGCGCCGGCGACGTCGTCACCACGCGCAAAATCGACCACGCGGGCGCCCGCGACTTCGCGGCCCGGCAGAAATTTCAGTGTGTCGGGATTGGGGGTGTCGTGGGTTTCGATGAACATGTCTGGCGCTCCACTGAAGTTGTTGTGAATGTGGGCAGTGGGGGTTTGCCTTGCAAGTGCGTGGAGGAGTGTCATCTTGGACATGTGAGACTTGCAGTTGTCATATTGGGTGGTTGGCTTGCCGGGTGTGCGGGGCTGGATACGCGCCTGCCCGATATCGGTAGCGACGCGCTGCGGGTGGAGACGGAAACGCAGCAGGGCATTGCCTTGGAGGAGATGCAACGCCTTACGAAACGCCTGTCCGCCGTGAATTGGCGGATGGGTGTCGCCAATGCGGGCTTGTGCCCCCGTGTGCGCGACGTCAGCGGGTTCTCGACACGCAGTGTCAAGGATATGGACAAAGCCCTGCGCGAAGGGGCTATCCGGGAAATGGGGCTGACGGAAGAGCCCACCGTGTGGCAGGTCGCCGAAGGCTCGCCCGCCGAGGCCGCCGGTATTGAGATCGGCGACCGCATCCTGATCGATGGCGAGGTCAAGGGCGTGCGGGACAAACGCGTGAAGGCGGCGGTGGAGGCGGGCCGCCTGCGCGTGCGCAAGGCGGACGGGCGCGAGGTCGATGTGACGATCGAGACCGTACCCGTTTGCGATTACGCCGTCACGGTCAGCATGAGCCCGGCGATCAATGCCTATGCCACGGGGCGCAGCGTGACGGTGACGAGCGGGATGATGAATTTCGTGCAGTCCGATGACGAGCTAGCGTTGATCGTCGGGCATGAGCTGGCGCACAATACGATGGGGCATATCCGTAAGATCGTCGGCAATTATATCCTGAGCCTGGGTGGTACGCGCTATACGCGGCCCTTCGAGTCCGAGGCGGATTATGTCGGGCTCTATTATCTGGCGCGTGCAGGATACGAGATGGAAGGCGTGGAGGATTTCTGGCGCAGGCTCGCCAAGGTGAGCGCCAAGGGCACGACGCGGGCCAAGACGCATCCGACCTCTAGCGAGCGCTTCCTGCGGATTGCGGCGGCGCGGGACGAGATTTTGGCCAAGCGGGCGGCGGGCGAGGCGCTGGTCCCGAATTTCAAGGATGACGACCGATGAAGCGGGGCGGACTGATCGCGCTGGTGCTGGCGGGGCTGATGGCCTGCGGGGCGGATGTGGCCCCGACGGAGACTGAAAGCCCTGTGGTCGAGAGCGAAGGCGAGGCGCTGTTCCGGGACGTGCTGGAGCAGCATCAGGATCTGAACCGGCGCGTGGAGCGGGTGGCCTTCCGGGTGCTGAGCGCGAATGCGGATCTGTGTCCGCGCGTGGAGCGGAGCGCGGGATTTTCCGTGCATACGTTGAGCGATTATCCGGCCAATTTGCAGCCACTGGCCGAGCATATGCTGGGCGTGGACCGGGGCATGAGTGTGAGGAGCGTCGTCGCCGACGGCCCTGCGGATGTGGCGGGGCTGGAAGCGGGTGATGCGGTGCGGCGCGTGGGCGATATGCCGGTGGCGGAGTCGGTTGTAGTGGACCGCATCTGGGCGATGGCCGAGCGCGGGGGCCTGCAAGAGGACGCTGTCGAGCTGGGCGTGGTGCGGGATGGCGAGCGGCTGGCGCTGGGGCTGGAGACAGTGGAGGCGTGCGCCTATCCGGTGAGCGTGGTCTATGACGGTCTGCCCAATGCGCACACGGATGGGGAGGAAATCTTCATTACGAGCGAGCTGGTGCGGGCGACGAAGACGGATGACCGACTGGCGCTGATCCTCGCGCATGAGCTGGCGCATGCGCTGGTGCATAATGTGGATAATCCCCCCAAAACGAAAATGCGGCCGCGGCCCGAATTGGAGTTGGAAGCAGACGCGGCGGGGCTTTTGCTGATGGCGCGGGCGGGGTTTGATATGGAGGCGGCAATCGTCGAGATGGATGCGTTCGGGCGGACTCTGGTGGGTGGCGTGCGGGGAAGTCATCCGGAGCATATGGAGCGGGTGGGGGCACTGTGGGCGCGGGAGGCGGAGCTGGCAGAGGTGATCGCGAAAGGTGGGGAGATCGGGTTGGAGTGAGGATAAATCCTCTTTTGCGTGAGGGAGAACAGTTGCATTTTTGAGTTCGAGATTGGCTCCCGCAGTTGATGCGGGACCTCCGTCTGTCGTTCCAAGCCCTCGTCACTCATGACAAGCGGGAGGTCCCGCGTCGAGGCGCGGGAGCCTGTGTAAATATTCTGCAATTAATTCGCGACCACGTTTAATTCCGTGCCGTCTTCCAGGGTCAGGGTCAGGGGGAGGCCGTCCGCGACCTCGGCTTCGGTGATGCCGAAGACCATAAGGTGCAGGCCGCCCTGTTCCAGTTTCGTCGTACCCGTCGGCAGCGGAATTGTGTCGAGGCGGTCCATGCGGGCGATCCCGTCAACGCGCGTGGACTGGTGTAGCTCGATCACGTCGGCGTCGGGCGAGCTGACGGAGATGAGGACGGTGGGATCGCCGGAGTTATCGAGGGTAAGGTAGATCGCGCCGACATCGCGACCGCCAAGCGGTGGATTGACCACGATATTGCTGATGGTGACGCCGGTTGGCGCAGCTTCGCAGGCGAAGAAAGTGGCGGCGAGGAAAATTGCGGTGATGGCGTAACGACTTATCATTTTTTCCAGAATCCGATAGTGTCGCGCACCTCAGCCATGACGGGGCGTGAGATGGCGTCGGCGCGTTCCGCGCCCTGGGCGAGGATGCGGTCGATCTCTCCCGTGTCGGCGAGGTAGCGATTCATCAGCGCGGTTACAGGCCCGAGATAATCGACAACCACATCGGCGAGCGCAGGCTTGAAGTCACCAAAGCCCTGCCCCGCATGGCGGTCGAGGATGGTCTGCTCCGCCTCACCCGTGAAGGCTGCATAAATGCCTACCAGGTTCTTGACCTCGGCGCGGCCTTCGAGGTCCTTGGGGTTGTCGGGGATGGGGTCGGCGTCTGTGCGGGCCTTGCGGAACTTCCTGGCGATCGTGTCCGCGTCGTCGGTCAGGTTGATGCGCGAGGCGTCGGAAGGGTCGGACTTGCTCATCTTCTTGGTGCCGTCGCGAAGGCTCATGACCCTGGCGCCCGGCCCTTTGATCAGGGGTTCGGGGAGCGGGAAAAGATCGACGTCGAAGTCGTTGTTAAACTTCTGGGCGATGTCGCGGGAGAGCTCCAGGTGCTGTTTCTGGTCCTCGCCGACGGGAACATGGGTAGATTTGAATGCGAGAATGTCGGCGGCTTGCAACACGGGGTAGTCGAAGAGGCCGACGCTCATCTTCTCGGAGTTCTTGCCGGCCTTGTCCTTGAATTGCGTCATGCGGTTGAGCCAACCCATGCGCGCCACGCAGTTGAAATACCAGGCGAGCTCGGTGTGGGCGGGAACTCCGGATTGGGCGTAGATGGTGGCTTTCGCGGGATCGACGCCGGAGGCAAGGAAGGCGGCCGCGATGTGACGGGTCTGGTTCGCAAGCTCTTTCGGGTCCTGCCAGACCGTGATCGCGTGGAGATCGACGATGCAATAGAGGCAATCGCCGGGGTCGGTATATTCGTGCTGGAGGCGGGCGAACTTGGTCAGCGCGCCGAGATAATTGCCAAGGTGAAGTGCGCCCGAGGGCTGAACGCCGCTGAAGACGCGGGGAGTGTGCTGAGTGTTGTTTGGGGTGTCTGGCATAGGCGGGCTTTTAACGACGCGCACCTAGCGCGCAAGCGAGGCTTTGAGGTCGGATGGGCGCACGGCGCGCAAGGCGAGCGCGCTAGCGGCGTAAATGGCGAGGCCTGCCGCGCTGAGGAGGAGAAGGCGTGTGTAGTCGTGGAGCATGCCGCCGGTGAGGGTGACCTGTGGGACGGCCCACCAGAGGGCTGCCCCCATGGCGGCGCTGGCGATTGCCATGCGGGGGAGGCGGGCGAGCAGGCGGTGGTCGGGAATGACGGTCCTGGAGCGCAGCAGCAGTACGGAGAGGCCCGCGACATTGGTCCAGGCGGCAACACTGGTGGCGAGGGCGAGGCCGAAAAAGCCAACCGTGAAGAAGAGGGTCGCGCCGAGGGCGACGTTGACGACCGCCGAGACGCCCGCCCAGAGCATGGGAGTGCGGGTGTCTTCGCGGGCAAAGAAGGCGGGGGTGAGGACTTTCAAGAGGACGAAGGCGGGGAGGCCGAGCGCGAACATGCGGAGGGCCTTGGCGGCCTGTTCCGTGTCGAAGGCGGTGAACTCCCCGCGCTGGAAGAGGCCGCCGATGAGGAATTCGGGCATGGTGAAGAGCGCGACGGCGGCGGGCAGTGTGAGCAGGAGGGAGAGCTCCATGGCGCGGTTCTGGGTGTGTTGGGCCTGTGTCGCCTGCCCTGCCCTGAGCTGGCGTGAAAGTGCCGGCAGAAGGGCGACGGCCATGGCGATGCCGATCATGCCAAGCGGTAGCTGATAGAGGCGGTCGGAGTAGTAGAGCCAGGACGCCGCCGAATCCTGGAGCGTGGCGATGGTGTGGGACGCCATGAGGTTGATCTGGGTGATCCCGGCGCTGATGATGCCGGGCACACCGAGGACGAAAAGGCGGCGCACGCCGGGGGTGAGGCGCGGGCGGCGGAGCGGGATGCGCAGGCCCGCGCGACGGGCGGCGAAAATGAGGAGGGCGAGCTGGGCGATGCCGGACACGGTCATGCCGATGGAGACGTAGAGGGCGAGGTCGGGGAGGCTCCACCCCTGCCCTCCCTTCTGGGCCGCACCTGCCGCCAGCAAGACACCGATCAGAATCATGTTGAGCAGGACGGGGGCGAAGGCGGCGGCGAGGAAGCGGGAGTGGGTGTTGAGCATGCCCGAGATGAGCGCGGCGAGGCTCATGAGCAGGAGATAGGGCATGGTCACGCGTGCGTAGAGGACGGCGAGGTCATAGGGGGCGGGGCCGGTTGCGGATGTGCGGTCGAGGCCGAAGCCGACGAGGTTGAGGCTGAGCGGCATGGTGATCTGGAAGACGAGCACGATGGCGGCGACGAGGACGAGGAGCGCGGAAAGGGCTTCGCTGGCAAAACGTGTGGCCGAGGCCTGGCCGTCCTCTTCGAGGCGGCGGGCATAAAGCGGGACGAAGGCGGCGTTGAAAGCCCCTTCCGCGAACATGCGGCGGAAGAGGTTGGGCAGCTTCATGGCGGTGACGAGGGCATCGTTGATGACGCCTGCCCCGAGGAAGCGCGCGAGCAGGATGTCCCGGACGAGGCCGAGAATGCGCGAGAGCAGCGTGAAGCTGCCGACCTGGGCCGTGGCTTTTAGGAGGCGCATGTGAGCCTCATGCCGCCACGCTCTCGCTGTCGGGCTCCAAGGCGTGGGTGAGGTCGGATCCCAGGCCCGCGTCGGGGAGGGGGCAGGCGGTGGTGTAGAAGGCGTCGATGGCGATCTGTCCGGCGACCTCGATATGGGCGGAGGTGACGGGCAGCGCGTGGGCGTGGAGAACGCGGGCGATGGCGTGGAGGAGGCCAGGGCGATCGCGGCCTTCGATTTCGATGATGCAGCCGCCATTGGGTCCGGTGATGACGTCCACGCGCGGGCGCACGGGGATGGCGCGAGCACGGCGCGAGCGCATGACGCCGGGGGATTCCAAGCCGGATATATCGCCGGTCGCGGCAGAGTGGGCGGATTGGCGCAGGCGTTGAAGGCGGGAGTCGCTATCGCGGCCAAAGGCGAGGTTGTCGGCGTTCTGAAGATAGAAGATGTTGAAGACACGTCCCGTGGGCGAGGTGGCGAGATAGGCGCCGGTCACCTGAGCGCCGCTGGCGGCAATGGCGAGCGTCAGGTCGGCAAACAGCCCGTCGCGGTCGCGCGTCAACACCCAGAGTTCCGTAATGTCGCGGGAGCGATCGAGGCGGGTGTGAATGCGCGTGGCTTGACCGGCCTGCAAAGCGGCATCGAAAAAGCGGGCATGACGGACAAAACTTTCCATTGTGCCGTTCTGCCAATAGGAATCGGGCAGATCCGTGACCAGGTCGGTCACACGCGCGCCCATAATGCCGGGCAGGCGTTCAAGAAGCTGTTCGCGCAGGCTGGAGGCGCGCGCGCCTGTGTCGAGGTCGGTATGGCCCTCAAGATAGGCGGAGGTGGACTGATAGAGCTGGCGCAGGAGCGTGCCCTTCCAGTCGTTCCAGATGCCCGGCGCGACGGCGCGGATATCGACCACGGTGAGCAGGGTCAGAAGATCGAGACGGCGCTGGCTGCCCATAAGTTCGGCAAAGCCGCGAATGGTGTCGGGGTCGGACAGATCGCGGCGCTGGGCGGTCTCGGACAGGTCGAGGTGGCGGCGCACCAGCCAGGCAACATCATTGGTGACCGCTTTGGACACACCCAAGCGGCGGCAGGCGCGGCGGGCAAGGCGTGCGCCCTCGACGCACTGGTCGCCCACGCCCTTGCCCGTGTCGTGCAGAAGGCAGGCGAGATAGAGCGTCAGGCGGTCGTCAGGCGTCAACCTTTTGGCGATTTCGGTGGCGGCGGGATGTTCGCGGACAAACACGTCCTGTTCGATATCGTTAAAATAGGTGACCAGCATCAGCGTGTGCTCATCGACCGTATAGGCATGGTGCATGTTGAACTGCGTGCGCGCGACGATGCCGCCAAATTCCAGCAGGTAACGGCCAAGCACGCCCGCTTCATTCATGACTTTGAGTGTGGCCCCGGGCACGACCGCACCAATCAGGAGCTGTTGGAACTTCGCGGAGATTTCGGGGTCGCGCCGGAAAGCGTTATCAATAAGGTTGATGCGGAAGGTGATGGCCTGGATGGCGTCGGGGTGGATGTCGAGATTGCGTCGGCCCGCGATCTCGAACAGCTCCATGATCTGGGCAGGCCGCGCCTTGATGCTCATCGGGTCGCGGAAGGTGAGGCGTCCATGGTCGAGCTGAAAGCTTTTATTGCGCATGTTCTTCTTGGAATTGGGCAAGAGCGCATCGAGCCCGGCGGGTAGGCGGAGCGCGTTCTGGGCCTCGAGCTTGGCGCAGGCGATGCGGGTGAGCGCGCCGACTTCGCGGGCATTGGTAAAATATTCGCGCATGAAGCGCTCCACGGCCTCCTCGACCGGGCCGGAAGCGTAGCCCATCTTGCGACAGATCTGGGTCTGGAAGTCGAAGGAGAGCGATTCCTGCGCGCGGCCCGCGAGGTAGTGGAGGTGGATGCGGGCGCGCCAGAGAAAGTCCGATGCACGTGAAAACCGCTGGGCGGAGGCGGTATCGAAGAGACCGAGGGAGACATAGCGCTCACCGGAATTGGCATCCTCCAGCACCCCGTCAATCTGGTCGAGAAAGGTCGCGATCCAGTAGAGGACGTGGAGATCGCGCAGGCCGCCTTTGCCTTCCTTGATATTGGGTTCGATCTGGTAGCGGCTATTGCCCTCGCGCGCGTGGCGGGTGTCGCGCTCTTCGAGCTTGGTAGCGATATAAGCGCGGTTGGAGGATTTGCGGGTGAAGGTCTGCAGGCGCTTGCGCAACTCTGTCGATTGCGCGGAGTCGCCCGCGAGATAGCGGAGATCAAGAAGAGCCGTAAGGATGGTCTGATCCTCCTTGGCGAGCGCGATGCACTGTGCGGATGTGCGAACGCTGTGCCCGACCGTGAGGCCAAGGTCCCAGAGGATATAGAGAATGTGCTCGGTGACCTGTTCGACATGGGACGAGGTTTTTTTGTCGGAGGTGAGAAAGAGGAGGTCGAGGTCTGAAAAGGGTGCCATTTCGCCCCTGCCATAGCCGCCGACCGCGCAAAGGGTCAGGAGTTCTGACTGGCTGGGGTTCGGGTTGGGGAAGCGCTGGGTGACCGTGTAGTGCCAGATGGCGCGCAGGATGCAGTCATGGACATCACTGATACGGGCAGCCGCTTCCAGCCCGCCGAGACGTCCGTTCTGAAACTTCAGACGGGTGTCGGCGAGTGCGAGGTCGAGCGTGTCGCGCAAGGTCGCGAGCACACGCTCCCGCGAGGGGTGCGCGTCGGTCAGGGACTCCGTGAGGGCGTCGAGGTCTATGCCGCAAGCGTTCATCCGGAACGCCTAGACGAGTTTGCGGCGGAGGTCGAAGAGCAAGTCGAGGGCTTGGCGCGGGGTCAGATCGTCGGGATCAAGCGCGCGCAGGGCATCCTCGACCGCGCTGGGCGCAGATGCGGGCGGGGGTGCCGGCGTACTTGAAAAGAGCGGGAGTGCACCCAGGGTGTCGGAGCTGTCGTGATCGGCTTCGAGGCGGGTAAGCACTTCGCGGGCGCGCGCGACGGCGGCGGGTGGAAGACCGGCAAGGCGGGCGACCTGCACGCCGTAGGATTTGTCGGCAGGCCCGGGCGCGACATCGTGGAGGAAGACGAGCTCGCCGTTGTGATCCTTGGCGCGCAAGGAGGCATTGGAGGCGGGCTCGAGGCTCGCCACCAAGTCGGTGAGTTCGTGGTAGTGGGTGGCGAACAGGGCGCGGCTTTTGTTGATTTCGACAAGGTGTTCGACGGCGGCCCAGGCGATGGAGAGGCCGTCGAATGTGGCGGTGCCCCGCCCGATCTCATCGAGGATGACCACTGCGCGGGGGCCGGCCTGATTGAGGATGGCGGCGGTCTCGATCATCTCGACCATGAAGGTGGAGCGGCCCGAGGAGAGATCATCCGACGCGCCGACGCGGGAATAGAGAGCGTCCGCGACGCCGATATGGGCAGCGTCGGCGGGCACGAAGAGCCCGGCCTGGGCCATGAGGACGATGAGCGCGGTCTGGCGCAGAAAGGTGGACTTGCCCGCCATGTTCGGCCCGGTGACGAGGGTCAGGCGGGGGGCGGATTCCGCCGCGCCGTCGAGCGTGGTGTCGTTGGGGGTGAAGGGGGCCTCGCCCTGCGCGCGCAATGCCGCCTCCACCACCGGATGACGGCCACGGGTGATGGAGAGTGTGAGGCCTTCATCCACGGTGGGGCGCGTGGCGCGGGCCTCGGTCGCCCAAGCGGCGGAGGCGCTATAGACATCGAGGGCTGCGAAAGCGTGTGCGGTGGCGCGGAGCGGCTCCGCGAGGTCGGTTGTCCGCTCGACCAAGGCGTTGAAGAGTTCGAGCTCAAGCGCGACGGCGCGTTCGGTCGCCGACGCGATCCTGGAGTCGAGCTCTGACAGCTCCGTTGTGGTGAAGCGCACCGAGCTGACGAGAGTCTGGCGATGGATGAAAGGGGAGTCGGTAAGGTTGAGAACGGTCTGTGCGTGGGTGGGCGTGACCTCGACATGATAGCCGAGGACATTGTTGTGCTTGACCTTAAGGGTGGGAACGCCTGCGGTCTCGGCATATTGCGCTTGCAGCCCGGCGATGACGGATTTTGTGTCGGTGGAGAGCGCGCGGAGTTGGTCGAGCGCGGGGCTGTGGCCGTCGCGGATGAACTTGCCGTCGCGCGCGAGCATGGGCGGCGTGTCGCGGATGGCTTGGGTAATATAGCGGGCGAGGCTTGCGAGTCTGGGTTTGTCGGCCAGCGAGAGGGTATTCAGCGCGCTATTTAATTGCGGTGGGAGGTCGGTCTTGGCGGCGAGATCGGCGTTGAGCGCTTCGCCCGCGCTCAAGCTGTGACCGAGGCTGAGGAGGTCGCGGGGGCCGCCGCGACCCAGGGTGAGGCGCGATAGCGCGCGGGCGGCGTCGGGTAGGCCGGAGAGGTGGGTGCGGATGGCGCTGGCGAGCACGGCGTCGTCATGGATAGCGGCGACGGCATCGAGGCGGGA
>ENA-ORXU01000344-ORXU01000344.1-marine-metagenome-genome-assembly--contig:-NODE-344-length-55861-cov-6.577047_pt1 | contig 55861 bp, 53 predicted proteins | sample MGYA00237869_ERZ511484 | MGnify/ENA metagenome assembly ERZ511484 | reverse complement strand
GACCACGTACTTCTCGGTGGTCAGGCCCAGTACGCCGACCGGGCCGCGCACGTGCAGCCGGTCGGTGCTGATGCCGATCTCGGCGCCCAGACCGTACTCGGCGCCATCGGCGAAGCAGGTCGCCGCGTTGACCATGACCGAGCTGGAATCCACGCGTCGCACGAACTCGCGGGCCCGCCCGATCGACTCGGTCACGATCGCATCGGTGTGCCCCGAGCCGTGCGCGCCGATGTGGGCGATGGCCTGCCCCAGGTCCTCCACGATGCGCACCGACAGGATCGGCCCGAGATACTCGGTGTCCCAGTCGGTCGCGCTGGCAGCGACGGCGTCCGGCAAATGCTGCCGGGTGCGCTCGCAGCCGCGTATCTCCACGCCTTTAGCGCCCAGGGCCGCGCCCAGCGGCGGCAGCACCGCCGCGGCCATGTCGACGTGCACCAGCAGGGTCTCCATCGAGCCGCAGATGCCGTAGCGGTAGGTCTTGGCGTCCAGCGCCACCGCGACGCTGCGCGGCACGTCGGCGCCGGCATCGATGTACACGTGGCAGATGCCATCCAGGTGCTTGATGACCGGCACCGTGGCGTCCGCGGCGATGCGCGCCACCAGCGACTTGCCACCGCGCGGGATCACCACGTCCAGGTAATCGCGCAGCGCCAGCAGGGCACCGACCGCGGCGCGATCCGTGGTCGGCACCAGCTGCACGCAGGCGGGCGGCAGTGCGGCCTCGGCCAGTCCGTGCTGCACCGCCGCGGCAATGACCCGGTTGGAATGCCGTGCCTCGGAGCCACCGCGCAGGATCACCGCATTGCCGGACTTCAGGCAGATGCCGGCCGCATCGGCGGTGACGTTCGGCCGGGATTCGTAGATCACGCCGATGACCCCGATCGGCACGCGCATGCGGGCGATCGACAGTCCCGACGGGCGGCGTACGTCGGCCGACAGCGCACCGACCGGATCGTCCTGGGCGGCGATGTCGCGAAGCCCCTGCGCCATCGAGCCGATGCGCGCCTCGCTCAGCTGGAGCCGATCGAGCAGTGCGTCCGAGATACCGCGTTCGCCAGCCGCCTGCAGATCGGCCCGGTTGGCCTCCAGCAGCTCGGTCCGGGCATCCTGGATGGCATCGGCGGTGCGGGTCAGCGTACGGTTCCTGGTGGCGGTATCGGCCACCGCCAGCGCGGCGCTGGCCTGTCGTGCCGCCTTGCCCATCGAGGCGATCAACGCCACGACATCGCCGTTCACGGAGCCGCTCGTGTCGGAATCGGCAGACAACTGTTGTGACGAAGCGACCTCAGTCGCGGGCCGGGGCGTCTTGCCAGCCTCGCTAGACTGCGCGTCCGCTCGCTCCGCATCCGACCCGACCGCATGACTTTCGTCGATTCGCATTGCCATCTGAACTTCCCGGACTTCGAGGATTCGTTCGACTCGATTCTACAGAACGCGGTCGAGCACGATGTCGAACACGCGCTGACCATCGCCACCACCTGGGAGAACCGCGAACGCGTGCTGGCGCTGGCGCGCGCGCACGGTGGCCTGAGTGCCTCCACCGGCGTGCACCCGTGCACCACGGAAGGCCACGAACCGAGCGTGGACGAGCTGGTGGCCTCGGCCGATGATGCGCTGGTGGTGGCGATCGGCGAGACCGGGCTGGACTACTTTCGCCACGAGGGCGAACTGGAAGCGACGCTGCCCGAACGCGCAAGCGGTGTGCTGGCCTGGCAGCACGAGCGCTTTCACCGTCATATCGAAGCGGCACGCCGCACTTCTCTGCCACTGGTGATCCACACGCGCGCCGCCGCAGACGACACTATGGACACCCTGCGCGATCACGGCGCGCACGAGGCGGGCGGCGTCATGCACTGCTTCGCCGAGGACTGGCGCATCGCCGAGCAGGCGCTGGAGATCGGCTTCTACCTCTCGTTCAGCGGCATCGTCACGTTCAAGAGCGCCGGCGCCATCCAGGAGGTCGCCCGGCGCGCACCGCTGGATCGCATCCTGATCGAGACCGATGCTCCCTACCTGGCGCCGGTACCGCACCGCGGCAAGCGCAACGAGCCGGCCTATGTCAGCCACACCGGAGCCTTCATCGCCGAGTTGCGCGGCATGCCGCTCGAAGCGCTGGCGGATGCCACCACCGAGAATTTCTTCACGCTGTTCTCGCGCGCCGACCGGAACCGGCGACTGGCCGGAGCGGCCTGATCTCGGCCTGATCTCGGCCTGATCTCGGCCTGATCTCGGCCTGATCTCGGCCTGATCTCGGGCGCTCCGGTCTGATCAGGGCAGGCGTGCGGCTCGCAGCAGCCACCACACCAGCTCGCTGCGCGACGCCCAGATCAGCACGTCGTCGAAGCGGTTCGGAGACGCCTGCGAACGCGGCGCCAGCGTGAAGCTGCCACGCTCGGCCAGGTTCTGCCGTTGCGCGTCCGCATCGGTGCCATCCGCACCGTGCGACAGCACCACGAACACCAGGTCGGAGGCGCGCAGCGACGCGCGCGGACAGACCGGTGTGGAACGTTCGCAGAGGCTCAGCGACCCGCGCAGGCGTTCGATGCCGACCGTCGCACCTTCGCCCGCGCCGGTCCAGTCGGGTACGCCGATCGTGCCGTGCGTGGAATCGTCGGCATCGCTCAACGCGAAGCGGTAGGGTCGGCCCCAGGGATCGAGCAGGGCACCGCCCGCATCGATCGCGCCGACCAGCGCCAGGGGCACCGCCGGAACGCCGCCCCGAAAGCCCGCGCACTTCTGCTCATCGATCGCCTGCCGCGCCGGGACGAGTGGGCAAGGCAGTCGATCGTGGGTGATCAGGTACGCGATCAGCGCGTCGCGAATGGCGGAAAGCTGAGCCTGCGCAACACGCTCGCGGCGCTCGGCATCGCGCGATGCCAGCGGCACCAGGGCGGCACCGAGCAGGATGCCGACGATCACCAGCACCAGCGCGATCTCGACCAGCGAGAAACCACCGTGCGCCGATCGGCCCGACCGGCACCCTGCCGGACGGATCGCCTGACGGATCGCCGGACGGATCATCGGTGGGTGCCGGTGGAAGTCGGCATCGGAGCCGGGATCGACGGTCGGAACCGGATGCGCATCCGCGGGCCCTCACCCGCCTCGATGCGAACGTTGCAGGTGCCGGGCGCTGGTCGGCAGGCAGCATCCAGGTCCAGCAGGAAATCGTCTGACCAGCCGTTGCGCACGAACCAGTGTCGGCCCGCCGGCACACCGTCGATCAGGGACGCCGCATCGGTCACGATCCCCAACGCCTGCAGCGGCGAACAGCCGGCGGGGCCGTCGCACACCTGGCCCTGGAGCGCCGGACGAGCCGCGAGCCGCGTGATCAGCCAGGCAGCGACACGACGGCGCATTGCCGGACCGGTCACACGGCGCCGCAGCGACAGGGGCGCACCGCTGGTGCGTGCGCCGATTCGCGCGAGCACCGCCGGCAGGTTGCGAGCGTTGATCGGACGATCCCGCGGGTTGTTGACCACTGCCGCGTCGACCCGATAGGCCAGTGCCGCACCGCCCGGGGGTGACGGATCGATGCCTGCCCGCAGTCGGCCGACGGTGATGTGCAGCGGCAGCGCACCGACTGCTGCAGGACGCCCGGCGCAGGGCGGATCCGGACCGGCGAGCGGCAGGCGGTCCGCCGGTTCGATGGACCCGGCCGCGCGGTGCCGGTCCGGGCAGGCCAAGTGCCCCGGCCCCGCACCGGTCGGACCGTACAGGTCGGCGTACAGGGTGGCGTGTGCCATCAGCGCATCGCCGGCACGGCGCTCGCGCTCGCCAGCGCTCAGGGCTCGCTCGGCCCGCGTGTCGTCGGTCCGGGGCTGGCCGGCAGCCAGCCAGCCCGCGGCACCGAGCACGCCGGCGAACAGCAAGGCCAGCAGGGCGAACCCACGCTGGCCGGTTGCCGCGGGCGGAGGGGCTGTCCGATCGCGCGCCCGGTTCACCGCCCGATCCTCCGGGCCGGCACGCCGGCGACGATGCGTTGCAAGCCGCGGCTGCCCCGAACGGTGGCCCGCCCCGAAACCGGGCGATCCGCGATGACGCCCCTGGTGGGCGGCACCGGTGTTGCCGGTTCGCTGCGGCGCACGGGCGAAGGCGTTCGAGCGACCTGTCCGCGTTGCGCGGCGCTGAAGAACAATCGAAGCCCGTCCAGCGCCCGCGCCCGTTCGGCGGGCATATCTTCCGCCTGCTCGCCCACCTGCTCGCCCACCTGCTCGCCCACCTGCTCGCCCACCTGCTCGCCCATCTGCTCGCCCACCTGCTCGCTCGCCTGCTCGCTCGCCTGCTCGCTCGCCTGCACGGGGCCGGGCGTCAGCAAGGCGATCGCCATGCTGATCGACAGGACCGGGCGCGAGCGCGATGGCAACGCTTGAACGTTGCGCCGCGACGATGCGCGTCGACGGCCGATCATGCGAACGCCCACCAGGACCAATCGATCGCACAGTCGACCACCAGCGCATCATCGCCACGCAGCAGCCGACAACCCGCCACCCGTCTGGGTCGCGCCGGCTCGAGGGTCCGCAGTGCCGTCAGCAGATCCAGGAACGCCCCCTCGTGCACGACGGTGGCACGCACGTGCAATCGCAGGTTGCTGATCGCGGCGTGATCGGTGTCCAGACTGTACTGCAGGTCCGACACGCCGGGCAGCGACGCGGCCCCGCTGGCCGCTTCGAGGATCGACAGGGCGAGCGCTTCGCGGGTGCGCGTCGCCGCCGCCAGCAGGCCGGGCGCATCGGTCAGCGTGGCCAGTCGCGATTCGGCACGCTGCAGCGCCACGCGCGACTGGCGCAGCTGCTCGCGGGCGGTGGCCTCCTGCACGAACGCCCATCGATCGGCGACAAGGAGGAGCATCAACATCGCCAGTACGCCGATTCCGCCGTGACGCCAGCCTCTCGATCGCGAGGCGATCACCGCTCCGGTACCGGGTTCGTGATGACGCATCGGAGCTGCCACTCCGGCGGCGCCTCTCGAGCGGGACGCCGGCCCGGCCCGGACGCGGCGGCGCTCAGCGGCGATGCCAGCAGTCGACACTCCTGCAGCGGGCCCTGCGCGTCCAGATCGGCGACGAAGGCAGCCAGCGCATCCTGCGCGCGGCGCAGCGAGCCGGAGCCGACCACCTGCCCGACCAATTCCACGGCCAAGCGCCAGGCATCGCCTCGATGAGCGAACGGCAGGTTCGCCGCTTCGGTGTACACCGCCTCCTCCAGAACGGGCGGTGCACCGGTCGGACGGTGCGACCAGGCCACCGCGTCGAGCACGATCGCCTCGTGGCGCGTCACCGTTCGGGCGATGTCGGTGAGAAGACGGACCGGGCTCAGCGCCTCGCTCGCTCCGAGCCCGGCGTACTCCTCCAGGTACTGCACCGCCCTTGCCGGCTCGGCGTGCAGCGCCTGTGCGCGCTCGTTCGTCGATCGCAACGTCGTCAGTACCGACTCACGCTCGAACGACAGCACCCGTGCCGACCTTGCCTTGTCGATGCCGAAGGTGCCCGCGTGAACGGCAGCCACCAGTGCCAGCAGGGATCCGGCGGCCACCCATCGCTGCAACCGGCGCAGCGTGATTCGATGTCGCCAGACGGCATTCGAGGGCAACAGCACATCGGACCCGGCGTAGCGCGCGGCGGCACCGGCCGCCAGACGCGCGATCGTCTGCCCCGGCTCGCTCGTTCCCGGCGCACGATCGATCTGCACTCGTGCCCCGAGCGTGCCGATCGCCGGCTCGACGGCGTCGCACAGCTCGACCGGCAGCTCCCCCAGGTCCAGCGCGATGCGTTGCACCGACCAGCGATCCAGCGCATGTGCCAGCGACTCGGCGATGTCGCGCAACCCTGCGTGTGGATCGATGTGCCTGGGCACGCGGCGCGCAAAGCAGGCGACACCGTCGATGACCAGCACATGCCTCAGCCAGTTCTCCTCCTGCAGCACCGAAAAGCGAGGCATGGCACGCCGGGACTGTCCGGCGGCCAGCAATCGCTCGGGCAGGCTCACCGTCCCGATCATCGGGTCTGTATCGATCGGCCGGTTCAGCACGTCGTTCCAGGCCGGCGACACGGCATCGCGCTGCACCGCCGCTCGCGCATCGCTGCAGGCGTGTCGACCGAGCCAGGCAAGCGATCCGGGAGTTCCGTCGCGACGGCGCTGCCACATCAACCAGGCGCGCTGCCAGCGACCGACCGGCGTAGCGGTGAAACCGTCCGAGGCCAACCGTTCGATGTCCAGCGCCGCGCAGCACACCACCACGGCGACAGGCTCGCGAACCGGCAGCGAGCCGGGCGGACAGGGGTCGGCCAACGTGCCGCGGACATCCTCCGGCGATGCGCTTCCCGCCAGAACGAACCAGCGGGTCCGCACGGCGGCGGCACCGGCTTCCGGATCGCCATCCAGCACCAGGACGGTACGCCGGGCCCCCTTGCCGGCGCGCATCGAGGCGCTCACCCGAAGGCTCCGGACAACGCCCGTTCGTACACCGGCAGCAGGACCGAGACGATCACCCAGCACAAGACGATCCCGAACACCGCCAGCACCGCCGGCCCGACCAGCGCCTCGCTGTCGGCCAGGTGCCGCATCGCCTCGCGATCGTGAAGCTCGGCGGCGCGATCCAGGGCGGCATCCAGCGTACCGGCCGCCTCGCCGGCGGCGACGAACCGGACGAACAGATCGGGGACCGCCCGCGCCTCGGCCAACGCATCGCTGAGCCTGGCCCCGGCGGCCAGACGATCGCGTGCGCACAGCAGGGCATCGCGTCGGCGAGCCGAGCGGCAGCCGCGCGCGGCGATGTCCAGCGCCTCGTCCAGCGGCAATCCGGCCCCGTGCAGCTGCGCCAGCGTGCCGGCCACGCGTGACAGTTCCAGTGTGCGGGCGATGCGTCCCGGGCCGAACCGCAGACGACCGGATCGTCCGGCCCGCCAGGCCAGCGCGATCAGGCAGACCAGGGCCGCGGCCACCCCGATCGCACCGTTCGGCTCGCTCAGGACTCGCGAGGCATGCACCAGGGGCACGGCGTGCCAGGGCAGTGCCGGTCCGGCCCCGCGAGCGCTGCCGGGTCCGTCACCGAATTCACTGCCGAGTACCGGCACGATCCTCACCAGCAGAAAGCCCATCGCCAGCGACAGCGCGACCGCTGCCAGCGCGGGATAGGCCAGCGCTGCCCGCAGGCGCGCCCGGTGCGCGGCGCGCTGCACGGCCAGCCGTTCCAGGTCCTGGAAGGCGATGGCCAGCGAGCCGTCCGCTTCGGACACCCGCACGCGAGAGACCATGTCGGCCCCGAAGGTGTGCCGCTGCCGCTCCAGCGCCTGCGACAGCGGCACGCCGGCATCCACCTGTTCCGCCAATGCGCGCCACAGCGCCCGGCAGCGCCGATCGCGTTCATCGTCCGCGACCGACAGCAGCGCCGCGGACAGCGAGCCGCCGCAACCGAGCAGACCGGCCAGTCGATGGCATGCCAGCGCCAGGGTCTCGTCCGGCACCCGCGATGATCGCGACCGACCGATCACGAGAGCAGCCCCGGCGTGACGGGAGCGGGCACCATCGGTCCGAGCACGCGCTCCACGCCTGCGCGCTCGCAACGCCCGGCCCGCATTGCCTCGCGGGCCGCCGCGTGCAGACCGGGCCGGAACGCTCCGGCATCCAGCGAGGCGAACGCGGTGGGCCCGCCGGTGGCGAGTGCGTGGCGCAGGGGACCATCGAGCGCGAGCCGCTCCACGATGGCGAAACGGCCCGTGCCGTCGGCCCGCGCCAGCAGACGCTGCGCGACGATGCCGCCCAGGCAGGTCGACAGACCGGCCGCATCGGCACCCAGGTCCAGCAACCGCCAAACCCCGCCCAGTGCATCATCGGCATGCACCGTGGCCAGCACCCGATAGCCTGCCAGCGCGGCACGCAGCGCGACCTCGCAGGTGGCCACGTCACGGATCTCCCCGATCATCAGCACGTCCGGGTCCTGGCGCAGCAACGCACGCGCACCGCTGCCGAAGTCCAGTTGGCGGGCCGGGTCCACCGCGGCCTGCACCACGCCCTGCAACGGGTACTCGACCGGGTCCTCGAGCGTGACCAGGTTGCGGGTGCCGTCGTCCAGCTCGCCCAGCAGCGCGTACAGCGTGGTCGTCTTGCCCGAGCCGACCGGGCCGGCCACGACCAGCAGGCCCGCCGGGCGCGCCAGCAGCTCCCGCAACCCGGCGACATCGTCCGGCGGCAGGCCCAGAGCCTCGAGCGAGGCCGGCCGTCGTCCCGGATCCTGCACGCGCAGCACCACGTTCTCGCCACCCTCGACCGGAAAGCTCGATATCCGGAACGCGACGTCCTCGCCGCCGATCAGGCGCAGCAACCGCCCGTCCTGAGGGATTCTGCACTCGGCGACGTCCAGCGAGCCCAGCACCTTGATGCGTTGCACCAGAGCGGCGTGCAGCCCGTGATCGGCGTGACCGCGCTCGCTCAGCGATCCGTTGCAGCGCAGGCGCACGCGGGTGCCGTTCGGCAACGGCGTCAGGTGCAGGTCCGAGGCACCGGTGCGACAGGCCTCGTGCAACAGGGCATCGACCAGCCGGATCACGCGCGACGCTTCATCGCCCCGATCCGTTCCAGAAGGATCGGCGCACAGCAGCGCGTCCAGCGTGGGGTGGGCGCGATAGACGCGGGCGAACGCCGCATCGATGAATCCCCGGCTGGCGACGCGCCAGCTAAGCCGCACGTCCGGATCGATGGCGGCCCGGACCGGATCGACCGACAGGGCATCGTCCGGCGCCCGGGCGGCCAGCACCAGACAGCGTGCCCCGTCGCCGGGCGGCGCGGCGGTGCCGACACCCTGCCACCCGTCGAGCAACGCGATCGGCACGACCGCGTGCCGACGGGCGATCGAGGCGTCCAGCGCGTCGCGGGCGGCAGGCTCGGCGACGAGGCGGTCGGCATCGCCGGCCTGCAGTGTCGGCTGGCGCGTCGGGTGGGTCGGGCGCACGGCGGCGTTCACGACCGGGCCTTCGACGATCCGGCGTCAGGGCCCGGTGGCAGGACGGTCGCTCGAAGCACGATCAGCAACTCGCTGCGCTCGCGGCTGCGAGCGGCCCGCGAGAACAGCCTGCCCAGCAGCGGCAACCGGGACAGCCCGGGCAGCCCGGTATCGTCATCACGGGTGGCGTCCTGCATCAGGCCGCCGATGATGGCCACGTCGCCGCTGTTCACGTTCAGCATCGATTCCAGCTCGCGCACCTGGATTTCCGGCACGCCGTTGCGCACGTCGGCCAGCGCCAGTTCGGGATTCGGATCGTCGACGAAGCCGAGGATGCGTGACAGGGTGGGGCGCACGTTGAGCATCACCTGCCCGCCGGCGCCGATCTGCGGCGTGACGTTCATGACCAGACCCACCGGTACCGTGTGGATCTCGCTTTCGGTGGTGATCTGTTCGCGTTCGTCATCGAAGCGCCGCTGCACGCTCACGCTGAAATAGACGCGGTTGTCGACCACCTTCAGCACCGAGGCCTGGTTGTTGAGCGCGATGATGCGTGGCCTGGACAGGATGCGCACCTCGCCGAAGCGCTCCAGCAGGGACAGCGTCGCGCCGACGCTGCCGGCCGCACCGGACTGAACCAGGCTGACCAGTGCCGCGGGTGCCGCCAGACGCGCCACGCTGTCGGCATCGACCCGGGGCAGCCCGCCGAACGCCTGGACCGCGCTCAGCCCGTTGATGCCGTTGGCCAGCACCTGCCAGTCGATACCGGCCTCGTAGCGGTTCGACAGCGACACCTCGACGACACTCGCCTCGATCAACACCTGGCGCCGTGCCAGACGCTGCACCTCCTCCAGATGATGGCGAACCGCCGCATGGGTGCGCGGCGTGGCGTGCACGCTCACCAGTCCCACGTCACGATTGAGCGATACGCGGGCGCCGGCCGCCGTATCGTTCGCCAGCAGCGCGTCCAGGTCGATGGCCAGCGCCGCCCAGAAGCGGTGCTCGGAGACGTTCTCGATCAGGGTTTCCGAGCTGTTGGCGATGGCCGCGCTGTCCGAGCGACCGTCACCGCTCAGGGTCCCGACCCGCGTGGCCAGCCCCACCCGGCCGCGCGTGGTGCGCTCGACATTCAGGTAGTCGACCGGGTAGCTGTCGGCGTAGGGTGACGGCGATCGCACCACCAGCCGGCCACTCTCGATGCGCCAGGCGAACGCGCGCTGGGCGGCCAGCTGGTCGAGCACCTCGGACAACGGCCGATCCTCGGCCCGGTAGGTGACCGGTGCATCGAACGCGGCATGCGGCTGCAGCTCCAGCGACGCCTCGCGGGCGAGCAGGAACAGCAGGGAGGCGAGCGGGACCTGTGCGGCATCGACGCTGACCCGATGCCGGGCGCCCTGCTCCGTCGCCGATTCGGCGAGCTTCTCCGCCGGGCCGGCCCGGTTTGCCGGGCTTGCCGATTCGCCCGGCGCGAACGCGAGGGAGGCGGCTGCCGACGGCTCGTCACGCCAGTCGGCAAGCTCCTGCGCCAGTCCGGACAGGTGACCGTTCGACACCGGATCGGTGCCCCCGGGAATCTCGGGAAGGCCGGCATCCCGAGCCGCATGACCGGACGGCAAGGTGCAGCCGGCGCTGACGAGTACCAGCGCCGGGAGCCGCAGGAACACCGAGGAGAGAACGGCGCACGCGCACCGGCGACATCGTGTCGACATGAACAATCCCTGTTCGCGGCCCGTGGCGGGCCTGTTTCATCCGGGCGCCGATCCTGGCACCCGGCCACTGCACGTCGAAAGACACATCGAAAGACACATCGAACAACGTATCGAACAACGCATCGAGATGCGCGCCGGTCGCCCGCAGCAGCGTCTAGCGAGCGGCCAGCAAGATCGCCGACAGCAGCGAGACTACAACGGAGGAGGCGAACAGTGCAAACACCGCGCGACGGTGGCGCCTGACGAACGGCGTGCGCGGCTCGGTCGCCGCCTGCGGCGGCAGACCGGCCATCAGCAGGTGCGACATGCGCGGGCGCTCCTCGTTCTCCAGCCCGGCGATCACGAACGCGTTGCGCGCGATGGTGTTGATGCCGCGAAAGACCCCTTCCGAGCGATCGGCGACGAAGTAGGCCATCTCGCGGCTGAAGACGTCGCGACGGTTGTAGTCGAACAGCATCATCTGATGGCGCAGGTATTCGCCGGTCTCGGCCAGCGTCAGACGCCGCAACCAATGGTGGTCGGCTTCGTGACAGATGGCGCGGAAGGCGGCACGGGCGCCGTCGTGTCCCGCCTGCGACCGCGCGTGGCGAGCGGCGCCGCGATGCGCTGGCGCACCGACAGGCCTGCGACGCGATGAGGCCGTCGCCTCGGAGCGTTCGAACAGCACCGCCTGCAGCATGCGCCTTCCGTCCCGGCAGATCGTGGACAGCTCGTCGAGCAATGCGAGCACATCGGCGTCGACCCGATCAGGGGAGTCGACCAGCAACAGCACCGGCCTGTTTCCCGGTGTGCTCGACGCCAGTTGCGAGGCGACCGCCACGCGGGCCACGGCCAGCGCCGCCGGCGTCATGTCGCTCCCGCGCCGCACGGTACCGACCGGTGTGGTCATCGACGGGCAGAGTTCGATCCCCAGCTGCTGCAGCAGCATGCCCACGTTCAGGGCCTCGTGCTCCACCCGGATGACGTTGCACCGATCGGACAGGCGATCGGCCAGCACCAGGCCGAGCAGGGTCTTCCCGCTGCCTCGCTCGCCGTGCACCCGCATGAGCGGCACCCCGTCGCGCACCGAGCCGACGAGCGCATCGAGCGTGCGCCCGCGATCGCCGCCGCTGAAGAACAGGAAGATGTTCCCCGGCTGGCTGAACGGCCCGGGCGTCGACCAGTAATACTGTCGACGTCCGAGCCCGACTTCCTGATCGTCACCGTTCATGCGATGTTCGCCGTGTTTCTCGCCGGCCTGCGCGCAGACCGGTGAATCCGGAGTGCGTCGAGCGGTTCGCAGCAAAGGCGGTGCCAGCGTCCCGAGGTCCAACCATAGAACGGCTCACCACGCTCGGCAAGCGTTGTCACACCTGCCGTTTATACGTCGCCACGCCAGAAACTCACCACATGTTGAACATCGTGCTGCTCGAACCGGAAATCCCGCCGAATACCGGCAACGCGATGCGGCTGTGCGCCAATGTCGGTGCGACGCTGCACCTGGTCGAACCGCTGGGCTTCACGCTGGAGACCAAGGCGCTCAGACGCGCCGGGCTGGACTACCGGGATCTGGCGGCGGTACTGGTGCATCGCGACCTGGATGCGTGCCTGGCCACCCTCGGACAGGGTGCGGGTGCCAGCGCAGGTGCCAGCGCGGGTGCTCCACCGCGTGTGCACGCGCTGACCACGCGGGGTGACACCCGCCACGATCGCGTCGACTGGCTGGACGGCGACGTGGCGCTGTTCGGCCCGGAATCGCGCGGTCTGCCCGATCACGTGCTGAGGGATGCACGCATCGGCTCGCTCGTGCGCCTGCCGATGCGCCCCGGCATGCGCAGCCTGAACCTGTCCAACGCCATCGCGGTCGTGGCGTTCGAGGCGTGGCGCCAGAGCGATTTCGACGGCGCCTCTGCCTGAGCGGCGGTCCGAGCGGCGGACGCCGGGAAGCGAACCCCGGCGCGCCCGTGCATCACTGCGGCGTCTTGGGCGCCGGTGCGTTCTGCAGGGAATCCTGCGGCGCCGGGGACGCGGCCTTCTGCTCGGCCTGCTGCCTTGCCTGCTGCAGATGCTGTGCGTACAGCGCATCGAAGTTGACCGGATCGAGCAGCAGCTGCGGGAAACCGCCCTTCTGCACCAGGCTGCCGATCTCCTCGCGCGCGAACGGGAACAGGATATTCGGGCAGAAGCTGCCCAGCATCTTGCCCAGTTCGGACTCGGGAAAATTCTTCATCGTGAACAGGCCGGCCTGCTTGACCTCGGCCAGGTAGACCGTCTCCTCCTCCAGCGCCACGGTGGCGGTCACCACCAGCACGCATTCGAACAGATCGTTCTCCAGGCGCGAGCTCTCGGTGTTCAGGTGCAACGAGACGTTCGGCTTCCAGCCGGTGTTGCCGACGAACACCTTGGGCGTCAGCGGCGACTCGAAGGAGACATCCTTCAGGTACACGCGCTGGATACGGAACACCGGCTGCTCCTCCGAGGCGGCGGTGGCGGCACCGGCGGCGCCGGCTGCTGCTGGGGTCTTCGGGGTGTCGTTGTCGGCCATGGTGTCTGCGGGTCGATCCGGGGTTCGGTGTGAGAGGGACGGGGGATGGGCGGCGCGCTCGAGCGCGCCGCCGGGTGCGCGAGTGTAGCCCTCAGGCGCCACGGTGCTCGCGGGCGTACAACGCGTCGAGCTCGTTGTCCTCCTCCAGGGCCGCCAGATCGTCGTAGCCGCCGACATGGGTGTCGCCGATCCAGATCTGCGGCACGGAGGTGCGACCGGCACGCTCGGTCATGTCGGCGCGCAACGCCGCGTCGCCGTCGACCACGCGACCGTCGATGGCCCAGCCCTTCGCTTCGAGGAGCCGGCGGGCGGCGCGGCAGAAGCCGCACCAGCGAGATTCGTACATGACGATGGTCGCCGTACCCTCGCCACCGGAGGGGGTCGCGGCGCTCACCGGGTCACCGTCGGCAGGCTGGCCTTCTCCCAGGCCACCAGACCACCGGTGATGGTGTGCAGCTTGCCGAAGCCTGCCTTCTTCAGCTTGGCGACGGCCCGCGTGGTGCGCATGCCGTTGTCGCAATACACGATCACGTCACGGTCGTTGAACTTCTGGAGCTCGTGCAGGCGCTTGCCGAAGTCCGACAGGGGAACGTTGCGCGCGTTCAGCACATGCCCGGTCTTGTATTCCGACTCGTTGCGCACGTCGAGCAGGATCGCATCGTCATCGTTGAGCAGACGCGTCGCCGCGAACGGCGACAGGGCACTGCCGGATCCCTGGAAACGGACCCATTCGGTGTACACGATCATGCCGAGCACCGCGAAGAAGGCGACGAACAGCAGGGTGTGGTTGCCGACGAACTCGACGAGCTGACTCATGCAGGGCAGGATTCCGGAACGGACGCTGGCGCGCCACCCGGCAGGACACCGGGCGTCGGTAGGATACGGGCCCACGACGGGTTTGCAAGCGCCCGCTCCGCAACAGCGCTCACCAGGATCGGCAGCCGGCCATGCACGACACCTCGATCATCACCTCGCTGTTCCTGATCTTCAGCGGCGCGGCCGTGATCGCCACCCTGGCGCTGTACGCCCGCCAGGCGCTGCTGGTCGGCTACATCCTGGTGGGTGCCCTGCTCGGGCCGCACGCCCTGGACCTGATCGGCGAGCCCGAGCTGATCGCCGACATCGCCAACGTCGGCATCCTGTTCCTCCTGTTCCTGCTCGGTCTGAACCTGGCGCCGAGGGAGCTGGCCGGACTGTTCCGCGAAGCGGTGACCGTGACGCTGGTCACCTCGCTGGCGTTCGCGGCCTGCGGGGTCGGCATCGCGATGCTGTTCGGCTTCGGGGCGGTGGATGCGGCGCTGATCGGTGCCTGCATGATGTTCTCCAGCACGATCATCGCGTTGAAGCTGCTGCCCACCAGCGCCCTGCACCATCAGCGCATGGGAGAGCTGATCATCAGCGTGCTGCTGCTGCAGGACATGCTGGCGATCCTGGTGCTGCTGCTGCTGAAGGCGGTGGGCAGTCGGGCGAGCCTGCTGTCGGAGACCCTGTGGCTGGTCGGTGGCCTGCCCGCGCTGACCGCGTTCGCCTGGTTCGGCGCCACCCGGGTGCTCACTCGCCTGTTCATCCGGTTCGACCAGATACCCGAGTACCTGTTCCTGGCGGCGATCGGCTGGTGCCTGGGCATCGCCCAGCTGGCGACGGTGTTCGGGCTGTCGCATGAGATCGGTGCCTTCATCGCCGGTGTCACGCTGGCCACCAGCCCGGTGGCCCGCTATCTGGCCGAGGCGCTCAAGCCGCTGCGCGATTTCTTCCTGGTGATGTTCTTCTTTGCCCTGGGCGCGGGGCTGGACGTGATCGCCCTGCCCGACATCCTGCTGCCGGCGATCCTGTTGGCACTGGTGAGCATCGCGCTCAAGCCGTACCTGTTCAAGCTGATGCTCCAGCGCAGCAAGGAGAAGGCCCGGCTGGCCGGCGAGACCGGTGCACGCCTCGGTCAGATCAGCGAATTCTCGCTGTTGATCGTGGTCGTGGCCTCCGGCCTGGAACTGATGAGCGAGCGCGCCAGCACGCTGGTGCAGAGCGCGACACTCATCAGCTTCGTGTTCAGCTCCTACTGGATCGTGCGCAACTATCCGACACCGATCGCGAGCGATCCGGCCTTGCGCAGGGACTGACCGTGCTTGCTCGGCCCCTACTTGCTCATCAGGTACTGGATGGCGAGCGGGATTTCCGCATCGGTCAGATTCGAGCCACCGCGGGCCGGCATGACGCCCTTGCCATTGACCACGGAGGCGGTCAGCGCGTCCAGACCCAGGTCGGCCCGCTCCTGCCAAGCCTCCTGGTCGCCGATCTTGGGCGCGTTCGCGATGCCCGCGATGTGACAGCCGGCACACACGCCGTCGACCGTGGTCTTGACGTGATCGGGCAGATCGGCCGGTGCCTCGCCCACCACCAGTGCGGCGGCGGCCACCGCCCCTTCCTCGCCCTTCACGTCCTCGACCAGCGCCGCATCCGCGTTCTCGGCGGCTTCGGGCGCCGCCCCTTCGGTAGCGGGCGCCGTGACCATTTCGTCCGCCTTCAGATCGTTGCCGCCCCCGGTCTCGGCGAGCGTGTCCTCCTTGAGGTCGTTCTCGGGAGCCGCCACCGTTGCGTCCGGGGCCGCCTCGACACCGGACGGTGCCGCCGCGATGTCGTCCGTCGCCGGCATCTCGGCGGCCGGTGCCTCCTCGGTGGTCGCCTCGGCGGCCGGCGCTTCCTCGACCTCGAACAGGGCGATGTGCTGCACCGCCACGCGGATCTCCTCGTCGGTGTAATCGCTGCCGCCACGGGCCGGCATCGAGCCCTTGCCGTTGATCACCGAGGCGGTCAACGCATCCAGGCCCGCCTCGCGCCGCTCGGCCCAGGCCGCCGTGTCGTCGAGCTTGGGCGCACCGGCCACGCCGGCCACGTGGCAGGCGGCGCAGGCGCCCTGCACCAGCTCCTCGCCACTGCGCATGGCGGAGGCATCGGCCACCGCCACCGTCTCGGCGGCCGGCGGTTCATCGGCCGTGGTGCGCACCCGACCGACCGGCTCGATGCGCTGCACCAGGGCATTGCGCATCAGCGCGTCCCCCTCGACGTGATCGTCGCCGCCACCGCCCAGGATATTGGCCGTCAGCCCGATGGAGATCGCGAGCAACAGCAGCGCGATTCCCACGATGCCCATGACGCGCACCATGCCCGCGTCGGCCGCCGTACCACCGATATTGCTCATCTGCTTTGCTCTGATCATTGTCGCCGGAGCGCCACCGGCGCCGCTTGACGTTACATACGAAATCGTGGGCGAAGTCTATCAGCGGTAACCGGAACCCTTGCTCATCGCTTGAAAAACCCCGTCCCGCGCCAGCCAGTGACGCAGCGCACCGGCCAGATGCAAGGCTACCGCCACCAGCAGCAGCCACTTGCCAGCGCCGTGCCAGCCGGCCGCCGCCGACAGGCCGGCGTACCAGTACAACGAGCCGCTGACCACCATCAGCAGGGTCGCCGCGTACAGCACCGCCTGCACCAGACGGGCCGGCCATGGGCGCCTCGGGGCCTCCTCGGTAAGCCGCTCCAGGCGCAGCTTCAGCCGCCACAACACCAGCAGGCCGATCGCCACCCCGCTGGCGGTGTGCAGCGTGCTGAGCAGGAAATCGCCCAACCCGGGCGTACCGCCACCGCCGGCCACCCGCTCGAGCCGCCGCACCGCGGCCGCCATCGGCCAGCCGAGCGACGCCTGGGCGAGCAGCAGGGCGGCCACGGTCCAGTGCAGGCGGCGTTGCAGCCGCGTCCAGACGGGAGGCCGACCGTTCATCGAGGGACCGGGCACAAGCGGGCAGGCCGGGGTGGCTGGGCGTTCGTATACTGTGGCACAGCGTTCCCGTCCCCATGCCGATGACCGATCCGATCACCGATTCCCGACCGCGGCCCGAGCCGGCACCGCCGATCGATCCGCTGCGCCGCGCCGCCGAGCTCGTCACCGGTGCGACGGCGGCGCCCGACGAGGACACCGATCGGCTCGAACGCCGTCTGAAGGGCGATGCGCTGGCCAGCATCGGGCGCATCAAGCCGGATCTCGTCGAAGGGGTCGACCTGCAACGCGACCTGATCGACGGCGACTTCTTCGCCACTCTGTCCGCCCCGCTGCAGGGCATCGCCATCGCGCGCAGCGAAGGCATGCGCGCCTTCTACCGGCGCGTCGGCTGGCGGGCGGCCTTCCTGGACGAGCCGCTGGAGCGCTGCGTGCCTGCCGAGGCGCTGCAGCCGCTGCGCCAGCGCTACCACGCCAGGACACTGCACGATCTGGCCTACGTGCATCCGAAGCATTTCGAGAAGCTGCTGGACAAGCCGGGCGCCGCCAGCCTTTGGGAGTCGCTCAAGCGCTTTGGCGGCGCGTGAATCGGGTCGGGAGCACGGCCGTCATCCGGGTCGACGGGCTGAGCCATCACGTCGGTACCGGCCAGCGGCGCACGGCGGTGCTGGACGGCGTCGACCTGCAGGTCGATCGGGGCGAGAGCGTGGCATTGGTCGGGCGCAGCGGTTCGGGCAAGTCGACCCTGCTCAACCTGGTCGCCGGACTGGAACCGGTGCAGTCGGGCCGTGTCGAGGTGTTCGGCACCGCGCTCGAATCTCTCGACGATCGGGCTCGCACGCTGCTGCGGCGCGAGCGCATCGGCTTCGTGCATCAGGCGTTCAACCTGGTGGCGACGCTGTCGGTGGGCGACAACATCACGTTGCCGCTGGCGCTGGCCGGTGTCGGGGCCGGCGAGCGCCGCGAGCACCTGGATCCCCTGCTGCAGGCGGTCGGACTGGCCGGGCGGGCCGACGACTGGCCTGACCGGCTGTCCGGCGGCGAACAGCAACGCGTGGCCATCGCGCGGGCGCTGATCCATCGCCCCCCGCTGATCCTGGCCGATGAACCGACCGGCAACCTCGATGCCGAAAGCGGGCGCTCGGCGCTGGCGCTGCTGGACGCTCTGGTGCGCGAGCACGATGCCGCCCTGCTGCTGGTGACGCACAGCCTGGAGGTGGCGGCGGTCACCGACCGGGCGTTGACCCTGGTCGACAAGGCGCTGGCGCCGATCGACGCGGCGCGGCTGGCCGGCAGCAGCGCGTGGTAGGCACGAGCGAGGCAATACGCCACCCGGGCTGGCCGGCGGCGGCGCTGCTGGCCCGTGCCAGCGCTCGCTTTTACCGCCGCCACCCGGCCCAGCTGGGGTTGTCGCTGCTGGGCATCGTGCTGGGCACCGGCATCGTGATCGCGGTGATGATCACCAACGCCAGCGCATCGCGCGCCTTCAGCCTGTCCACCGAAGCGCTGTACGGGCGCAGCACGCATCAATTGAGCGGGGCGGACGGCATCGACCAGCGCCTCTACGTGCAACTGCGGCTGGATCACCCGGACATCGCCATGGCGCCGCTGATCGAGGGCAACGTCGCGCTGGGCGACACGGTGCTCACGCTGGTCGGAGTGGATCCGTTCGCCGAGGCGCCGTTCGCCCGCTTCGGCGCCCTGCCGGAGCCGGCCCCGCCCGAGGTGCCGCCGATGCCGGCCAGCTCGGCCGGGGCCGCCGCGACGACACCCGACGCGGCGGCGCCCGACGCGGTCGTGCTGGCCGAGGTGACGCGCGCCCGCCTGTCGCTGACGATCGACGAACCGGTGTCGATCAAGAGCCCGAGCGGTCCGGCCACGCTGCGACCGGTCGCCACGTTCGACAGCGAGAATCCGGCCGCGGTGGACGGACTGGTGATCGCCGACATCGCGCTGGCACAGGAGCTGCTCGCGCGGGGCGACAAGCTGGACCGGATCGAGCTGATCCTGACCGACGAACAGCGCGACGCCCTGAGCGACTCGCTGCCCGAGACCGTACGCCTGTCGCCGTCGGCCTCGCGCGAGCAATCGATGCAGGCGATGACCCGCGGCTTTCGCATCAACCTCACCGCCATGAGCCTGCTGGCGCTGGTGGTCGGGGCCTTCCTGATCCACAACACCATGACGTTCGCGGTGCTGCAGCGTCGCGAGCTGTTCGCCACGCTGCGCATCACCGGTCTCACCGCGCGTCAGGTGCTGTCCAGCGTGCTCGCCGAGGCGGCCCTGATCAGCCTGGTGGGCTCGGTGCTCGGGGTGGCGCTGGGACGGGTGCTGGCCGAAGGACTGATCCGCCTGACCACGCGCACCATCAACGACCTGTATTTCGTGCTGCACGTGCAGGAGGTCTCGTTCGGCTGGCCGCTCGCCCTGCTCGGCTTGGCGCTGGGCGTCGGCTCCAGCCTGCTGGCCGCCAGCGCCGCCGCCATCGATGCGGCGGCCACCTCGCCGGTAGCGGCCAGGCAGCGCTCGCAGCTGGAGGAACGGGCCGGACGGCTGCTGGTGCCGCTGGCGATGGGCGGTGCGGCGGCGATGCTGGTCGGGCTGGTGCTGGCGGTGCTGCCGGTCGCCTCCCTGCTCACAGGCTTTGCCGCGCTGATGCTGCTGATCGTCGGCTACGGCCTGGCGGTACCGTTGGCGGTGCACCGGATCGCGCGGGCCCTGCAGCGCCCGGCGGCGCGCCTGGGCGTTATGCCGGCGCTGGCCTGCGGGGGGGTGGAACGCAACATCAGCCGCACCGGCCTGTCGATCGCGGCACTGGCGATCGCGGTGTCGGCCACGTTCGGGGTCGATGTCATGATCCAGAGCTTTCGCGGCACGGTGGACGACTGGCTGAGCACCACGCTGGCCAGCGACGTGTACGTCTCCTCGCCCTCGACGGTGTCTTCGTCCAGCCAGCGCCTGTTCGGTCCGGAACTGGGCGAGCGCGCCGCACGCCTCCCGGGTGTCGACTCGGTCAGTACCGGGCGCACGCTGGACATCAGCACCGGGGTGGGCACCATCGAGGCCCTGGTGCTCGCCCCGCATGCCGACAGCGCGGACGGCTTCGTGTTCGTGGAGGGCGATCCCGAGGATGGCTGGGCGGCCTGGCTCGACGGCGGACAGATCCTGATCAGCGAACCGCTGGCGACCAAGCACGCGCTGGGCGTGGGCGATGTGCTGTCGCTGTTCACCGCCCGGCAGGGCGAGCACCCGTTCACGATCGCCGGGGTGTTTCGCGACTACGCCAGCAGCAACGGCAAGCTGCTGCTCTCGCGCACCACCTTCGATCCGTTCTGGAGCGATCCGCGCATCGGATCGCTGGGACTGATGCTGGACCCCGCGGCGGACTCGCGCGGCGTGGTGGCCTCGCTGCGCGACGACCTGGCCAGCGACGAGCTGCCACTGAGCGTGCTGTCGGGCACCGATATCCACGCCGCCTCGCTGGCGGTGTTCGATCGCACCTTCGAGGTGACCCGCGTGTTGCGCTGGCTGACCGTCGGTGTCGCCTTCGTGGGCATCTTCAGCGCCCTGCTGGCGCTGCACCTGGAGCGGGCACGCGAGTTCGCGGTGCTGCGCGCCACCGGGGCGACCCGGCGCCAGATCGGCACGCTGGTGCTCGGCCAGACGGCCCTGATGGGGCTGCTGGCCGGCCTGCTCGCCCTGCCGCTGGGCTGGATCACCGCGCAGATGCTGATCCACGTCATCAACGTGCGCTCGTTCGGCTGGCGCATGGAGGCGATCCTGCCGCCCGACGCCGCCGTGGCGACCCTGGCGCTGGCGCTGACCTCGGCGGTGCTGGCCGGGCTCTGGCCCGCCTGGCGCCTGGCCCGCTCGGGCATCGCCCGGCAGCTCAGCGACGAGTGAGAGGCCGGTCATGTCGTGCAAGGGTTCGCCCGTCGCGGTTCGTCGCGGTTCGGGTCGAATCCGTGCCGGTTCACGATGGCCCGATCAGTGAACCGTCTTGTAATCCCGACAGCCGAGATGCCCGGCGTCATCGCAATGACATCGATCGGGGGTACAACTGAGCCTGACGAATGCACAACCGCCGACCCGCCACAGGAGCCCTGCCATGCTGCCGCCCCCCGATTATCCCCTCGACTTCGTCGGCGCGTCGGAAGCCGTTTCGATGAGCGAGCGGACAGAGGCCCGAAGCGACGTTCCCCTGACGGTCGCCGCGCTGTTCGAACGCCATCAGGCCAGCCTGCCGATCACCGAGGCGATGATCGCCGACGCCTGTCGTACCTTGCGCGCTGCCGAGAGCGTGCTGGAGAGCTGATCCGGCCCGTGAAGCGAAGCGCGGGGGGATACAGCTGCTAGCATCCCGGCTTTGCTGAGCGAACCCCCTCGTCATGGCCCGACAGACGACCCGGTCGCAGCGTGACTGGGCGCTGTACGACTGGGCGAATTCCGCGTTCGCCACCACCGTCATGGCGGGATTCTTCCCGCTGTTCTTCAAGCAGTACTGGGCCGATGGCCTATCGCCGACCGACAGCACCTTCTGGCTCGGCGCCGGCAATTCGGCGGCCAGCCTGCTGGTGCTGCTCGCCGCCCCGCTGCTCGGCGCACTGGCCGACGCGCGCGGCACCCATCGCCGTCAGCTCGCGCTGTTCGCGACGAGCGGCATCCTGGCCACCGCCTCGTTCTTCTTCATCGCGCAGGGCAACTGGCTGCCGGCCATCGCGGTGTACGCGATCGCGGTGATCGGGTTCAGCAGCGCCAACGTGTTCTACGATGCGCTGCTGCCCGCGGTGGCCGATCCGGCGTCGCGCCACCGCGTCTCGGCGCTCGGGCAGGCGCTGGGCTACCTGGGCGGCGGGGTGCTGTTCCTGCTGAACGTGACGATGACGCTCAAGCCTGCCTGGTTCGGCCTGGCGGATGCCGGCGCGGCGGTGCGCTGGTCGTTCCTGAGCGTGTCGGTGTGGTGGGCGGTGTTCTCGATCCCGCTGCTGCGCTCCACACCCGCGAAGGCAACGACCCTCACGGCGGTACAGGCGGTTCCCGGGGTGCGCTTCGGGCAACGGCTGAGCGAGGCGCTGAGCGGGCTGCTCGGCACGTTCCGGGCGATTCGCGGCAACCGCAACCTGTGGCTGTTCCTGGTCGGCTACTGGTTCTACATCGACGGCGTCGCGACCATCATCCGCATGGCGGTCGATTACGGCATGGCGATCGGGCTGCCGGCCAACAGCCTGATCACCGCGCTGCTGCTGGTGCAGTTCATCGGCTTTCCCTCGACGCTGGCGTTCGGCTGGCTGGGCCAGCGCATCGGCGCCCGGCGCGCGCTGATGGGCGCGCTGTGGGTCTATCTGCTGGCCACCATCGCGGCCGCCTTCATGTCCACCTCGCTGCAGTTCTACCTGCTGGCCGGCGTGCTCGGGCTGGTCCAGGGCGGGGTGCAGTCGCTGAGCCGCTCGCTGTTCTCGCACCTGATTCCGGTGGACAAGAGCGGTCAGTACTTCGGCTTTCTGAACATGATCGGCAAGGCGGCGGCGGTGCTGGGGCCGATCCTGGTCGGCATCGTGGCCGCCACCACCGACAGCCCTCGGCTGGGCATCCTGTCGGTGATCCTGCTGTTCGGTGTGGGCATGCTGTTCCTGGCGCGGGTGGATGATCGGCACGGCGCACTCGACGAGGTGCCTCGCTGATGCTCGTGGTCGGCGTGCTGCTGCTGCTGGTCGCCTACGCGATGCTGGTGCCGGGCCTGACCCAGCCGATGCTCACGCTGTCCGGCACGGTCGAGAAGGCGCAGCTGGTGGATATCGGCCGCGACATCCTGCGAGAGAGCGAGAACACCTCCGCGCTGGTGCGCGGACTGGCCGAGCGGTTCCTGGGCGGGCTGGATGTCAGCGGCTCGATTCCGGCCTTCGACAAGCGCAACAGCATCCTGGGCACCGCCTCCGAGCTGTGGAACGGCGGCAACGCGTTCGTGGCGGTGCTGATCGTGACCTTCAGCGTCATCGTGCCGACATTGAAGGCGCTGCTGCTGTTGGCCAGCGCGGCACCGTTGGCAGCGGGCCCCAGGCGTACGCTGGGCAGCATCGCGGCCGCCTCCGGCAAGTGGTCCATGGCGGATGTGTTCGTGATCGCCATCTTCATCGCCTTCCTGGCGGGCGCCGGGCTGTCCGAATCGCGTGGCCTGGTGGACTTCCAGGCCCGCCTCGAATCCGGTTTCTGGTGGTTCCTCGGGTACTGCCTGTTGTCGCTGCTGGCCACGCAGCTGATCGATACGGGACGCGCCCGGGTGCGCACGCCCGCGCCCCCTCCCCCGTCGCGCCCGTCGGCGCCCAAGCGCCTGCCCGCCCCGAAGAAGGCCACCGCCAGGAAAGCTCCGGCGACCCGTCGCATGGTCAAGAAGAGCGCCGCGCGCGCCAGGCTCTCGTCCCGAGGCGCGCGTTGAACGCAGGCGAGCTGTGGCAGGCGCTGCGCTTCGCGTTCGACATCACCGGGCCGATCCTGTTGCTGCTCGCGGTGGGATCGGGCGCACGGCGCCTCGGTCTGATCGACGCCCCGTTCGTCGCGCGCGCCAATGCGCTGGTCTACAACGTCGCGCTGCCCACGATGCTGTATTTCGCGATCGCCACCCGTCCGCTGACCGAAGCCTTCGATGGGACGCTGATCGCGATCGGGGTGGGCGGCACGCTGCTGCTGATCGCGCTGGCGATGCTGGTGGGCCGCCTGTTGCCACCGGATCAGCGCGGGGTGTTCGTGCAGGGCAGCTATCGGGGGAACCTGGCCATCCTGGGCGTCGCCCTGGCGGTCGCCACGTTCGGCGACGACGTGCTGCCGCTGGTGGCGGTGTACATCGCCATCGTCACCACCATGTACAACCTGGTCGCCGTGCCGTTGCTGATGCTGGGCAGCGGCCGGGCGCCGGACGATGCACCCGGGCGGCACCCGCTGGCCGAGATCGCTCGCAACCCGATCCTGATCGGCATCCTGGCAGGCGTGCTCGGTTCGCTGCTGGAACTGCCCGCGCCGACCGTGCTGGTCAGCACCGGCGGCTACCTGGCCGCGCTGACCCTGCCGCTGGCGCTGATCTGCATCGGTGCCAACCTGCAGATCGCCAGCATCCGCCAGCACGTCCGCTCGCTGCTGCTGGCCACGCTGTTCAAGCTGGTGCTGTCGCCGCTGCTGCTGGTCGGCATGGGTCTGGCGGCCGGTCTGGATGGCACCCGCATCGGCGTGCTGTTCTTCCTGGCCGCCTCGCCGACCGCGTCGGCAAGCTTCGTGATGGCCAGTCGGCTGACCCGACACGGCGCGCTGGCGGCCGAGATCATCGCGATCACCACCGGGCTCGGCGTGCTCGTCTACACCGCAGGGCTTGCGCTGCTACAGGCGAACGGCGTCCTGCCCGGGCTGGCGTGAGCGTCCGGTTCGGCGCGCACGTTACGTGCGCGGCTGCGGTTTTCCCGGCGGATCGTCCACGATCCGACCGGCCGAGCCGTCAATCCTGCGCCATCGGTGCCGCTACCGGAACCGCACCCGAACCGTATTCCTTCGATGGTCATCGCCCCTCCCCTGCCCGCTCCGGGACAAGGCGGTCGCCCCGGCCGCATCGGCCGATGGCTGGCCACCTCGCTGCTGCTCGGCGCCTGCGGCAGCGGCTCGCCGGTCGCGCCGGGCGATCGCCAGGGTACAGAGGCGCCCGACCCTTCGCCGATGCCGATCACCGGAGCGGCGGAGCCCGACCCGACCCCTCGGCCGGACAGCGGCACCGACGGGGCGGGCGCGATGTCCGGAACCTCGACCGAAGAGCCGCCCGGCACGACGAGCGACACCGCGACGCCGGGTCCGATCGCGTGCGGGCCGCTGAGCGAGGCGGATCGGCTCGCGATCCTTTCCCGACTCAATGCCGCCAGGGCACAGGCCCGATCGTGCGGCAGCGAGCGTTTCGCGGCGACCGGACCGCTGGTCTGGGACACCCGCCTGGAGGATGCCGCGAAAGCGCACTCGGACGACATGGCACGCAACGACTTCTTCAGCCACACCGGCAGCGACGGGCTGAACATCGGCGATCGGGTGGGCCAGGCCGGATACCGCCTGCGCCGCGCCGGCGAGAACATCGCGGCCGGACAGGACAGCGACCAGGCGGCCCTGGAAGGCTGGCTGACCAGCGAAGGGCACTGCCGCAACATCATGGAGCCGGCCTACCGCGATACCGCGCTCGCCTGCGTGTCGGACAGCGGTGCCACGTTCACCCGCTACTGGACCCAGGTGTTCGGCACCGCGCGCTGAAGAACCGCGCAGCGGGGCGTCGCTCGCCGCCGCGCGTGGGTCGGGTGCATGGACAGTGCATGGACAGGGGGTCGATGGCGTCACATACTCGCCGGCTCCGCGTCCGGACATCGCCATGCTCGCCTGTCGTCCCGTTCATCGTCCCGTCGACCTTCCCGCCTGTCGTCTCGCCCGCCTCGATGACCGCGTCACCGAGCGCCGCCACCCTCGCCGCTTCATCGGCCGCCTGGTGCTGGCAGCCCTGCCGCTCACGCTGGTCGCCTGCGGTGCCGCCGACGACCCGCAACTGGCCATGTGCCAGGCCGTCGCCAAGCAGCTGACCGGCGACACCATCGGCAGCTGGGAACGGGTGGAGCAGGATGACGGGGCGCGCAGCCGCACCGTCAGCATCGCCTACGGCACGACCGACTCGGGCAGCGGCTCGATCGATTGCGCCTTCCCGATCGATGACAAGGGCACGGTCGCCACGGGGCCGAACCGGGTGCGCCTGGACGGTGAACCGGTCGGGCGCGAAGCCCTGCTGCGCGCCGGCCTGAACGCGAGCAAGGATGTGCTCGCCGGCACCGCGGCGGCGACGGCGGAGCGCACCCGGGAGCTGGCCGGCCAGGCGGGCGAGAAAGCACGCGAGGCCGCGGCCGAGGCGGTGGGCAACGCCGTCGAGGCCGGCGAGGCGCTGCAGGAAAGGCTGGAACGGTAGGTCGGCACCGTGGCAGCCGCACCGGCGTTGCGATGGACGCTGGCGGGGGCGTCGCTGAGCTGGGCGAGCCTGCTCGCGCCGCCGCTGGTGCTGCTCGCCTGGCTGGCCGGCATCCCGGCCTGGCCCGGCCCGCTGCTGGCGGTGCCGCTCGCACCGGTCGTGTTCGGGCTGATGATGCGCGCGCTGCGCGGCGACAGCGCGGTGCGGCGCTGGTGGTGGATGCAGGCGCTCGGCCTGGGAGCGCTGCTGGCGCCGGTGGTGCTGGCGGGATTGCCGCTGCGCGTCGTGCTCGAACCGACGACGCTCGGCACGCTGGTGCTGTTCGTGTGGACGGGGCTGGCCGTGCACGGTCATCGGCGCGCGCGCCGGGTGCACGAGCACCGGTTGCAGCTGGACGTGCCGAACCTGCCCGGCAGCGTACGGCTCGTGCAGCTGTCGGACGTGCACATCGGTTCGCGACGCCCCGAACTCCTGGATCGGCTGGTGACACGCGTGCAGCAGCTCGATCCGGATCTTCTGGTCATCACCGGCGACCTGGTCGACGCCTCGGACATCGAGGACGATGCCCTGGCCTCGCTGGCCCGGCTGGGCATGCCGTGCCTGATGTGCCTGGGCAACCACGAGCGCTACACGGCGCTGGACACCACGCTGGAACGCCTTCGTCGCGCCGGCGTGACCGTGCTTCGCGACGAGCGCGCCGTGCACCGGGGCGTGACGCTGATCGGTCTGGACGATCGGGACCGGCCGGATGCGCTGCCCGCCCTGCTGGCCTCGCTGGTGGAGCCTGCCGATGCCTGCACGCTGCTGCTGTACCACCGTCCGGCCGGCTGGGCCGCCGCGCGCGAGGCGGGCGTGCACCTGATGCTGGCGGGCCACACGCACGCCGGCCAGATCTGGCCGTTCGGGCTGGCGGTGCGGCGGGTGTACGCCCAGCTGGTCGGACGATTCGATGCCGACGGTTCGACGCTCTACGTCTCCCCCGGCGCTGGCACCTGGGGCCCCGGGTTCAGGCTCGGCACGCGCTCGGAGATGACGCTGATCGAGCTGCGCGCCGCTCAGCAGACCCCGGCCGACAGCACCTCGTCCAGCCCCTCGGCCAGGCGTTCGATGTCCGATGCCGTCGTGAAGTAGCCGGGCGACAACCGCACCGCGCCGCCGGTCTCGATCGTGTCCAGCGCACGGTGCGCCAGCGGCGCGCAGTGCAGCCCCGCCCGGCAGCAGATGCCGTGATCGGCGTCCAGCCGCTCGGCCAGTTCGCTCGCCGCCATGCCCTGGACCACGAACGACAGCGTGGCGACCCGCGCCGGCGAGCGCGCACCGCCCAGCACGCGCACCGCGGGATAGCCGGCCAGCAGCCGCTCCAGCGCGTTCACGTGCGCCATCTCGACCGCATGGATGTGCCGCATGGCGCGATGGCTGGCAGCGGCGTGTTCGACGCCATCGGTGCGCTCGGCCAGCTCCAGTGCCGACTCGATGTCGGCGGGCAGATCCAGGTCGTCCCACGGCTCGGGCACGCGTTCGAGCAACGCGCGACCGAGCGCTCCGAACCACAGCTGGGCGGCGAACAGGCCGGCGATCGCCGGCGCCGACAGCGTGCCGGCCTCCATCCGGAACGGCCAGGCCTCGGGCTGGAAGGGCGACGCGGAGTCGACGCCTGTCCCGCCGAAGCGCATCGGGGCGAGCTGGCAACCTTCGGCAACGATCAGCACCCCGCTGCCCATCGGGCCGAACAGCCCCTTGTGCCCGGGACAGGTCAGCACGTCGATGCCGGCGGCATCCAGGTCGATCGGCATGACGCCGGCGCTCTGGGCGGCGTCCACCACCAGCGGCACGCCACGCCGCCTGGCGATCGCACCGATCGCATCGATCGGCTGCACCGTGCCGATGACGTTGGAGGCGTGGTTGACCACCAGCGCGGCGGTGGGCTCGGCGAGCGCGGCATCGATGGCGTCCGGCGCGATGTAGCCGTCCGCATCCGGCGCCACGTTCACGACCTGCACACCTCGATCGCGCTCCAGATGGTTCAGCGTGCGCCACACGGCATTGTGCTCCAGACCGGTGGTGACCACCCGCGGCGCGTCGGCGGCCGGGTTCGGGCCCCTGTCGGCCAGCTGGCCGCCTGGCAAGCCGCCTGGCAAGCTGCCTGACAGGCCGCCGAGCAGGCCGGACAACGCGATGTTCAGTGCCTCGGTACCGTTCTGCGTGAACACCACGCGATCGGCACTGCCCGCGTGTCCGAACTGCACGGCCAGCAAACGCCGTGTCTGGCGCACCAGCCGGTCCGCCTCGGCCGCCAGCGCGTGTCCGCCACGTCCCGGGTTCACGCCGATCCGGCGCGAGAAGCCGTCCATGAGCCGGTAGACCGACTCGGGCTTGGGCCAGGTCGTGGCCGCATTGTCCAGATAGACGTTGTCCAGGTACGCATCGTCCTGGCCCGGGGAGTCGTGCATGCGTTCGATACCGGCTCGTCGACGCAGTCAGTTACGGGGCGCGGACGATTCCGGGTCGTCCAGCTCGTCCAGGTCCTGCAACTGGTCGAGTGGATCGTCCGGCTCGTCGTCCTCGTCCAGCAGCAGCTCGTAGCGATCGCCGTCGGGCCCTGCGCCCTCGTCAGCCAGGGTAGGGATCGATTCGCCGTCCCGTTCCGCCTCGCCCTCATCGAACAGGCGCACCGAGGCGAGCAGCTCGCTCAGGTCCCGGTCCCTTTCCAGCGTGGCGTCCGGATCGATCCAGTCGTCCTCGTCGGCATCGCGCGGCCCGGCCGCGAGCGCACCGGCACCCGACGTACCGTCGGCGAGGAGCGAGCGGCCCTTCATGCCCAGGTCGATGTCCGCGTCGGTCAGCGTCAGCGAGCCGAGCGTGGCGTCCATCTCGGCCTGATCGAACTCCTCGTCATCGTACGATCCGGACTCGTCGTGCGCGTGATCGCCGGCTGGCCGATCCATGTCCTGCGGCTCGCCTGCCAGCGCCTCGCGGGCCGTCAGGGCGGCCGCCGCCGCGACCCACGGCGAGTCGCCGGGCCCCTCGTCCGCATGGCCGTCGTCTGTCGCCGATACCGTCGATGCCGTGGCCCCCGCCGGGGCCGGCCCGCCACGCGCCAGCGCCGTACGCGCCGCGGAGGGCGACCCGGCCGCTCGCAGCGGGGCCTTGCTCGCGGAGGGTGCTGCAGGCGCACCGATCAGGTCGACCTGACGCAGCATGCTGATCGGCAACGCGATGAACAGGATCCAGAACAGCTCGCGGTTCACCAGGAAGCGCGCTTCGGAGTAGTTGCTGATCAGGTAGGCCACGCTGAAGGCCAGCACGAACAGCACGCCGGCCTGCTGCCGCTGGTACTGACAGTAGAAGATCTCCACCAGTTGCTGCACGACCATCAGCAGCGCCACCACCGCCAGCGGCAGCCCGATCTCGGAGGCCACCTGCAGGAAACCGTTGTGGGCGTGGTGCACCGTCCAGGTGAAATCGGTCAGCGATTCCTGGATCCAGCTGGTCTGCTCGGACGGAAACCACAGCACGCCGTAGCCGAACCCCGTCACCGGACGCTGCATGATCAGCTGCCAGGTCTGTGTCCAGACCTCACCCCGCCCGGTCAGGTCATCGGAACGCCCGACCAGTTCGGCACTGGGCAGGTTGGCCACCGCGAAGGCGGCCAGCCCGCCGACCAGGACCGCCAGCACCGCCATGCGCACGAAGCCGAGCCGGAAGCGCATCGCGATGAACAGGTACAGCGACAGGGCGCCGGCCAGCAGCATGACCAGCAGCGAGGTCGCCGAATGGCTGAACACGAGCAGGCCCAGGCACAGCGCCGCCATCAGGAAGCACAGCAGGCGGGTGAAGAAGCCGTTGAGCGAGTCGCTGAGCGCGACGTACAGCAGCACGCCGGTGGCGGCCCAGAACCCCAGCCCGTTCTTGGTGGTGAACACGCCGCGCCACACCGGCGTGCCGGCATAGTCCTCGAGGCCGAACCCGGGCAGCGCCAGCGCCGCGCCCACGCTGGCCACGAACAGCAGGCCCAGCACCACGCCCATCACCCGCAGCGTGGTCAGGAGCGGGACGGTGAAACCGATGTAGATCGCGATCAGCGTCGAGCCGAGCAGGTGCACGGTGCGCTCCAGCGACAGGCGCGTGTCCAGGGCCCAGCCGATGGAGGCGAGCGTGCCCAGCATCAGGATCACCAGCAGGATCCGGTAGCGCACCAGCCAGGACAGCCAATTGACGCCGTGTCCGACCATCAGGCCGACGAAGGCGGCCAGGTACAGCGCCAGCCACAGCGGCGTGATGACCGCTGAGGCTGCCGGCAGGAAGAATCCGAGCCCGTGCGGCAACGCGCCGGTACCGAGCAGGATGGTCAGCATCAGCAGGGAAATGCCGATGAAGGAGGCACGGGTCAGCCCCGACGGATCCGAATAGGTCGCTACGCGCACGAGGGCTCCTTGGTCATCGCGGCATGATAGCCGCTCAGCTGCGGCCGTTCCCGGCAACCGGTCGCGCCGCGTCCGGTCGAAAGGCCAGTGCCTCGGCTATATCGGCACCGATCAGCGCGTCTCGATCGGCAAGATCCGCGATGGTGCGAGCCACCGCCAGAATCCGGTCGATGCCGCGCCGCGACAGTGCCAGCCGCTCGACGGCCGCGTCGAGCAGGCGTGCCGGCGCGCCGTGCGGCGGTACCAGGGCGCGCAGCGCGCGGGGCGCCAGGCGTGCGTTGCAGGCACCCTGGCGCCGGTACTGGCGCTGCGCGGCCACGCTCACCCGCGCCGCGATGACGGCGCTGCTCTCCGGCATCGCCTCGCCGGCGGCCAGCTGCGCAGGCTCCCGCCGCAGGGCGACCACCAGATCGATGCGATCCAGCAGCGGCCCGGACACGCGCGAGCGGTAGCGGCGTATCTCCTCGGCACCGCAGCGGCAACGGGAGGGCTCGCCGTGGTGGCCGCAGGGGCACGGGTTCATGGCGGCCACCAGCTGGAAGGTGGCCGGGTACTCGGCACGCCGCGCCGCCCGCGACACGCAGATCGTGCCGGTCTCCAGCGGTTCGCGCAACGCGTCCAGCACGCGCCGCGGAAACTCGGCCAGCTCGTCCAGAAACAGCACGCCGTTGTGCGCCAGGGAAATCTCGCCGGGGGCGCAATCGCGACCGCTCGTGTAGTATCGAATAGCTGCGACAGCCGTTTGATACGGAATGCGGGTTCCAGCGATCAAAGAACCCCAATTGTTGCGACCAAGTGTACGCAATAGGTGCGACGAAACCGATATGAGACCCAATTTCTGCGACACGCTGCCGACCAAACCGGCACGCGACATCAAGGCAACCTGGCGTAGCGTCTCCGGGCGCTACGCCTTCCGAGGCGAGTCGTCCGTGGGCTTCGAGTCGACGTTGGAGCGCGACTTCATCATGCGCACCGAGTTTCGCGTCGACGTCCAGGACATCGTCTCGCAGCCAGTGACGTTGTCGTACTCGATGGCGGACAGCCGCGAAAACAAGTACACACCCGACTTCCTCGTCTACTTCCGGCTCACCGATGAGCCATACCCTCTTTATCCCCGTCCCTTGCTGGTCGAGGTCAAGCCGTACGAGGTATGGACCGAGGAACTCGACGAGTTGCGGCCCAAGTGGAGGGCGGCCATCCGTTACGCCCGCGAACGCGACTGCGATTTCCGCGTCCACGACGAATCACGGATCCGCGATCGGGCGCTCGACAACATCCGTCGTCTGGGGCGATACCGCGTGATGGACACGCCGGAGGACGAGAACCGGTGGATCCTGGACCAGGTTCGAACAATGGGCGGCACACCGATCCACTACCTCATCGCTCGACACTTCCCAGGTGAGGACCGCGGCGTCGCGACCGCCCGCATCTGGCATCTGATCGCCACGCGCCGGCTCGACTGCAACGTCAACGAGCCGCTCGACGAGTTCACCGAAGTGTGGGCAACAAGCAATGACTGATCGAAACTACGGACCAGTGGACCCGGACTTCCTGCCGGTTCGCGCACCGGTTGCCATCGCGGTCGGCGCCTTCGTGCAGTACGACGACACCGTCTACCGTATCGAGCAGCTGCTCGATTTCAACACGGTCATCGGCACGGCAATCGACTCCGGTCGCAGCAAGCAGCTGCGGATCCCCGATCTTCGTTCGCCGGACGACGACGAGTCCGCTCTATCGGTTGACCTGCCGGCGATTGCCGACGACGACTGGCGTATCGCCGAGTCTCGCTACGCGGCCATCAAGCAGTTCGTGGGACGTCCGGCCGTCGGCCGCAACGAGATGGACGCCCGAGCCAAGGAGGTCGGCAGGGACACCGCCACGCTCTACCGGTGGCTGAAGCTCTACCGGGTCCGTGGGATGAAGAGCGATCTCATCCCCCGAAAGCGCGGCTGGCAAGCCGGAGTGAGCAAGCTGTCGCCTGCAGCCGACAAGATCATCGAAGAAACCATCGAGGATTTCTTCCTGACTCCCGCTCACCCGAGGATCGTCGAGACCGTCACCGAGGTTCATCTTCGCTGCGACGCCCTCGGGATAGAGGCGCCGAGCGCCACGGCCGTGCGCCGACGCATCGCCCGTGTATCGCAGAAGGTCAAGCTCAAGCGTCGGGGCTTTCGGAATCAGGCGAGCAAGCTCTTCGATCCCTCGCCTGGTCACATACCGCATGCCGACTGTCCGCTCGACATCGTCCAGATCGACCATACCCCGGTCGACATCGAGATCGTCGACGATCTCGAGCGGCGACCGATAGGCAGGCCGTTCATCACGATCGCCCTCGATGTCTGCACGAGCATGGTCACCGGCTACTACCTCTCTCTCGACGAGCCATCCGCCGCCTCGGTCGGTCTGTGCATCGCCCACGCGGCCCTGCCGAAAGAGGACTGGCTGAAGCTCCACGAGGTGGACGCCGAGTGGCCCACTTGGGGCTTTCCGCGGACGGTGCATGCCGACAACGGTTCGGACCTGCGCTCGTCGAGCGTCATGCGCTCCTGTTCCCAGCGCGGCATCCACCTCGAATACCGCCCGCTCGGCAACCCCAAGTACGGTGGGAGCGTGGAGAGTGGTCTGCGCAGCCTGCTCATGGAAATCCACAGCCTGCCGGGCAGCACCTTCTCGTCGGTGGACAAGAAGGGCGAGTACGACTCGGCCAAGAACGCCGCAATGACCCTATCCGAACTCGAGGGGTACATCGTCGAGTGGTTGACCACGGTCTACCACCATCGGCCAAACACACGCGATCGCAAGTCGCCGCTTCGAAAATGGAAGATCGGCTTTCTCGGCGATGCCGACAACCCGCCGCGCCCGATGCCCACGCGCCCGACCGATCGGCTGGGTGTCATGCTCGACTTCCTGCCGATCGTCGAACGTACCATCCAACCCATCGGCGTCGCGATCGATGGACTCACCTACTACGACGAGGTGCTTCGGGATTGGATCGGCGCCAAGGACGAGGCGTCCGGAAAGACGCGAGAGTTCGTCTTCAGGCGCGATCCTCGGGACATCAGCGAGATCTATTTTCTCGACCCCAAGCACAAGAGGTACACCACCATTCCGTCCGCCGATCTCGCCTTACCCGCGATCAGCCTCTGGGAACACCGCATCGTCCAGAAGATGCTCCGCGACGAGGGACACGCGAACGATGACGGGCCCGCACGACTTCGCGCGATCAGACGACTCCGGGAACGAAAGGACGAGTCCGTGGCGACGACCCGGAAGGCTCGCCGAACGCAGCAACGACGCAAGGAACACGAGAAGAAGACCTCCCCGGCGGCGCCACTTCCGGTCAGTCCGACACGTTCACCTGTCGCGGACGAACCGATCGATGACATGGTCGATGGTCCGGTCGGCACGTTCGAGGAGCTGTCATGAGCGATTCCGATCACGTTTACAAGGACTTCCGGCATGTGCTGGATCTGCCGAACGAGAAGCGAATCCTCTTCATGGAGGAGGATCGTTGGATCGGCTACGGGGGGGCTGTGCGAATGCTCGACCGTTTCCAGAGCATGATCGACATGCCCCGACGCTCCAGGATGCCCAACGCGCTCCTGGTAGCCGACTCGAACAACGGCAAGACCACGATCGTCGATCGACTATTCCGGACGCTCGGCAAGACGTCCCGGACCGAGGAGGGCGAGTCGGTTTTCCCGGTGATCGTTGCCGAGGCACCGTCGAGCGCCAGCGAGAAAGCGCTGTACTTGGCGATCCTCCACAACTTCCTCGACCCGCATCGCACGACCGACAGCACGGACAAGCTTCACTACCAGACGCTTCACCTGTTTCGCACGTGCAACGTGCGCATGCTCGTCATCGACGAGTTCCACAACCTGACCGACGGCTCGCCGATCAAGCAACGAGAGACGCTGAACGGGCTCAGGCGCCTGTGCAACGCGGCGCAGGTGGCGATCGTCGGCGTCGGCACACGCAAGGCCGTTCGCGTTCTGGCTCGCGATGACCAGTACGCCAGTCGCTTCGTCACCTGGAGCCTTCCCCTGTGGAAGCCGGACCGCGAGTTTCAGACCCTGCTGAACAGCTTCGAGACGTTCCTTCCTCTCAGGCGTCCCTCGAAGATCGCCTCCCGCGACATCGCCCGGCGCATACACGCCGCATCGCAAGGCAACCTCGGCTACATGCACGAGCTTCTGAAACGATGCGCCACCGAGGCGATCCAGACCGGACAAGAATTCATCGACGAGGCACTCGTGGAGCGAAACACATGGCGGAAGAACGAGAATGGCATCCTGGAGCACGAGGCCTGACAACGCACTGGTCGGCGCCAGCTCCGCTGCTTCCCGACGAGCTGCTCTCGTCATGGCTCGTGCGCACCGCACGTGCTGTGGGTTGCCCGCCTCTGTACTTCACCGACTACTACTGGCCGAAGTGGCGCTGCTGGACCGTAGATCTGGATCGGTGCATCTCGGACGAGCGCCTCGCGCACATCGCCGAGCCGAGCGGTATCCCTCTCGCCGTGCTCCGTCAGGCAACGCTTCGACCGCTCGCCGCCCAAGTGAACGCATCGGCGCTTCCGGTACGAGGTCGATGGACATGGGTAACCACGACCGGGGCGCGGAACACGAAACGCCGGAGCGGGTCGCAGTGCTGCCCATCGTGCCTCGCCGACGGCGCCCAGCCGTACTACCGACTCCAGTGGCGGTTCGCGTGGCACACGGCCTGCGAGCGCCACGGCAACGTGCTACTCGACCGGTGTTCGTCTTGCGACGTACCGGTCGAATTTCATCGGTTGCCAGCGACGGCCTCGACCATCGCGCAGTGCGCGAGCTGTGGAGCGGACCTTCGTCGATCCAGCACGGAACCTGCCTTGAAGAACGCACTGTCGTTCCAGCGGGAAGCCGACAATGTCCTACGTAACGGTGGAGCCATACTCCTCGGGCACGACGTTTCCATCTCGGAGTGGTTCGCGACGAGCGCCTTCTACGTCGCGCTGACTCGCTACGCCAGCCAGACGCAGCTCGACTGCCTGAAACGACTCTTAGCCGCCCTCGGCGCATCCATGCCCCGGTGCAAACAGATCGATCAGGGCGTGGAACTCGAGCTGACGAGCACGGCGACACGTCAGCAGCTCTTCTCGTCGGCCTGGTGCTTCCTATCAGCAGATCGAGATTCTCTCGGGCGGGCATTGATCGAGTCGGGCACCAGCCGTCAAGGCATCAACCCGGGCAAGCGTCCCGTGCCCGGACCACTGGTCGAGATCGTCGACGCACTTCCCGACCGGGCACGAGCAGGCAGAAAGGCGACGACGTTGCGCACGAGCGGGCCGAAAGGCGACCGATCGATAGCGGCGAAGATGGCGCGTCTCGAACGTCGCCTTTCGGTGATCGATTGATGTCGAACTCGCACGAGAACATCGACGAGGACGTGCTCGCCGGTGACAAATGCGTCCGGTGCGGGCTCTCACTGGTCAGGATCTGGCGTGTCGAGCTTGAGAAACCCTACTGCCAGCGCTGCTACCAGCATCACTTCCAACCGCGCGAATGTCCCGGCTGCGGACGGACAAAACTGCTCGATCGCGAACGTAAGACCGCGGTTTGCCGCGACTGCGAGAAGGCGAAGCCCTGCGTCCGATGTCATCGCACAGGGCGCCCCCTCGGCAAGTTGTCTCGGTACGGCCCGGTCTGCAACTCGTGCTACCCCACGTTCCGATCTCCCGAGTCCTGCCAGCGGTGCGGCAGGACGACGAACCAGCCGGCGAACGTTACGTGCGGCGACCAGCGCTTGAGAGTCTGCCCAAGGTGTGCAAACGCCGAGACCCACGGTACCTGTCAGGCCTGCCGGCGTGCGCGAAAGCTGCACGAGGGACCCGACGGGCGACGCCTCTGCAAGACTTGCCTCGAGGTAGGCACGCGCACGTGTTCGCAGTGCGACAAGGAGATGCCGGCTGGTCACGGGCGAACGTGCGAGAACTGCTATCGAAGCGACCTTCTCGATCGGCGCCTCGCGATCGGCCGCAGCGCCCTGAGGTCGGAGCGCTTGTCCGAGGCCTTCGTGGCATTCGGTCACTGGCTTCGAGAGGAGATCGGCGCGTTCAAGGCATCTGTGACGATCGACGATCATCTGGGCTTCTTCTGTGCGCTCGATGCGCAGTGGAGTGCCGTACCCAACTACCTCGAGCTCGTCGCGCATTTCAAGGTCAGCGGACTGCGCAAGGCGGAGCTTCCCATGCGGTGGTTGACGACGACCGGACAGGTCGTGATCGATGCCGAGGAGAAGCGCAACGAACCCGAGAGACGACGGATCCAGGCCGCGCTCGATCGACAGCTACCAGGATCCTGCGAACGAGAAACGCTCCAGGGCTATTACCAGGCGTTAAGCGACCGGCACGAGTCGGGAAAGCTGTCACTGAGGAGCCTTCGGTTCTCGGTCGCAGCAGCCAGCCAACTGCTCAAAATCGTCAGCGAATCGGATGTTGCTCACCCCGATCAGACCGCCCTCGAGAGATATCTGAAGAAGTCTCCAGGCCAGCGAACGACGATCGGTGGGTTCGTCACCTATCTGCGCGATGCCAAGAAGATCGATCTCACGCTGCCACCAATGAACGCAGGTCGTTCGAAGCTGAACGCGCGTCGTAAGCACGATGCTGAGATCATCGAGCTCGCGTCCGGGTGGAGCGGCAGCGAGAGCAACGTTCAGCGTTGGATCTTCCTCGGGCTAGTTCGCTTCCACAAGCTTTCACGAAACACAGCTCGGCGACTGTCGACGACGGCAAGTGCCGTGCGCCATACCAAAAATTGCTACGAGGTGGAGTTCAAGAACGACGTCTATCGCCTGCCGATCCGGCCACCTCCGACCCGAGGCGCTCAGTCTCATGGCGGTGAATGACTACAGCAACGCGTAGAAGCTTCCGACGTGAGCGATTCAGATCACCACAAACCGAATCAAGAGACGGTACGATGAGTTCTGTGAGCGCAAGCTGTGCGCAAGGCGACTCGTGGCGCAGACACAGCCCACAACATACTACGGACCCCCAACAGATGAGAGAAACACCAACATGCTTCAAGCTCGCCAATGTTGAACAACGGTCTCGACTGGGACCGTACAGGAGTGGTGATAGATGATTGTCGTTCCTCGGTTTGAATCACTGGCCGTCGACGGCTACGATCTGTTCCCGGGAAAGGACGGTGAAGGTCATGTTCAACTGGACTTCCAACATGGCTTGACGGTCATCGCCGGAATCAATGGCCTAGGTAAGACGACGCTGCTGACCCTTCTTTTGAGAATGGTTACGGGCCCGTTCGATCTGGCCGCCTCTGGGTCGCCGGCAAGGTACCAATCCATCTTGCCCGCCGGGCCTACGCGACTGAACAAAAACACGCTTGATTTTTTCGCGCAACGTGTGGCGGATAGAGCGGAGGACGCGGAAGCCACGCTGACGTTGTTCTTCAACCAGCGAAAGATCACCATCAGGCGCGGTCTGGCAAAGCTCGACCTCCGCGAGGTGAAGTCCGCATCCCGCAGGCGTAAAGACCTCATGGACGATCCAAACGAGTCCGGATATCAGTCAGCCATTGCTGACTTGTTCGGAGTGTCCTCCTTCATCGATGTTCTGTTGCTGCTTCACAACATCGTGTTCTTTGGAGAGAGTCGAACAAGCGCGCTATGGGATGTGAACGCTCAACGGCACGTAATCGGCGCCATGGTCCTCGACAAGACCCTTTCAGAGGAATTTCGCAATGTGGCGCGGGCAGTTGAAAAAGCCGACAGCAAGCTCCGAACAACCCGCGATCAACTCAATAAAAACCAAACACGCCTGACAGATATTGAAGGTCGCGAAAGCGCTGCACCGGAGGTTGCCACAAAGTACGCAGCCGACATCCGTTCGCTCAGCACACTTAAGACGAAGCTCCAAGAGTACGAAGCAAGACTGAACGTGGTGGATGACACCTACCAGCGAAGTCGGCTAGAACTCGAGCGCTCGAAGCAGCAAGACGAGTCAGCCTATCGAGCGGTCGAACGGGCGAAGTACACGACGTTGACGAACCTTTTTCCGGCGATGGATACCGCTGCCCGGTTGCTCTTCGCAAGAATTTTGTCCGAAGGTGAGTGTCTTATCTGCGGTTCCGAGGCTGAGGGGAAGCAGAAAGAGCTTGAGCATTTGTTGTCACGGGGTTCCTGTCCTGCTTGCGGTGCCGATCCAGATTCACAAGCGGAGACCGTCCAACCCAAAAGTGAGCTTGAGCAAGTCAGACTTGTCAAGAGCCAGGCGGACGCCAAGCGCGCTCGCAAGGCGCTCGACAAGGCACAAGACGAGTTGAATACTGCTGCGAAAGAACGGACGGGGCTTCTCAACAGCGTACTGAAGACAAGGGGCCGAATCAGTGCTCTAGAGGACTCGGCCGAAGTGCTGAAGCAGCTTCAGGCACCCGAAACCGAGAGTGTTCGATCGCTTCGATCTTTGGTCAGTGGTCTGGATGCAGACTACAAGCACCAGCGCAGTACATGGAACATAAAGGTCGAACAATTTTCGACGCTACTCGTCTCGGTCCGCAGGAAGGTCGATGCGGTATCGGATGAGCTCTCCGAACGTTTCAGCAAGTACATAGCTGACCTGTTGTCTGAGTCTGCCAGCTTGACGGTATCGAAAGGAGTAGCCAAGATCGGACAGGAAGGGGACAGCCGCTTCGAGTTCCCTGTATTCGTAGCGACGATGAGCGCGGCCGCTCAGCCCGGAGAGACAACGCGTACAGACGAAGATGACGTGTCCGAATCTCAAAGGGAACTCATCGACCTAGCATTCAGACTGTCGCTTCTCGATGTTCTCGTTAAGCAAGGAGGAACGACGTTCATCATGGAGACGCCGGAGGCAAGTCTCGACGAACTGGCGATGAAGAGAGTCGGAAGAACACTCAACAACTTCTGGAGCAAGCCGGGACACCGGCTGATCATCACCAACAACCTGACGAACACCGACCTCGTCTCTGCTGTGCTTGGAGGCCGAGCAAAAACCAAGCGAGCTAACGAGGAGCGATACAAGTACGTCTTCAACCTCCTCGAGCAAGCAGCACCGAACAGAGCTCTTGAACAGAACCGTGACAAGTACGAAGATCTGCTACGCCGTACCGTGCTGGGCGCCTAGCGATGAAGGATCGACAGGAAGACAAGCTTCAATCGGTACGTCAGCGGTGTCGTATCTTGATGCTGCTAGCAGCGCTTGAGCGTGCCGGTGTAACGCCGGCCTCTGCTGAACGACTGCACGCCTTTGCCTACCTGGCCGACGTCCTGAGTCCAGTATGGGGACTAAATCCGCACGAAGACGTGGTATTCAAAACGAAGGAGGGCCCATACTTCGTTGATCTGCAGGAGCAACTCGATCATCTTGTCATCCTCGATTTAGTCCACGTCGAGAATCTTGGCTACAAGGAGATAGGCAAGAGCATTACGCGGGTCATTGGCTGGTACGAACTGCAGCTCGCATCTCCATGCCTTACTGACCTTCTCGGCAAGCTGGGAGCCAGAGCTTCAGGAACGCCTATCGACCCGCTAGATCGACTGCTCAACGAATACCTGACAAACCTTGCCAGTGCGCTTTCGACAGTCCCGGACGACGAGATCGCCCTTGCCGCGACAGTCGACGCATCGTACGCTGATAGCAGTCGTGGTTTCTCACAGATCATTGAGCTTAGGCAGCGATCCCGGATCGGTCTGGCAATGCTCTCAACTGATACGAAGGCCAACGCAAGCGTTGCAGTCACCGAGCGTTTCGAGGATTTCCTGCCCGAGGGCTCAGCATTCTCAGCAGCCGAGAAGGTCTACCTGTACGCCTCCTATCTTGGTCGCAAAATGGTAGCGAATGGTTAAGGCCCGCGCTGTGCGCTCAGACGAAGACATCATCGTTGATGTTGTCTCCTCGGCACCTGAGGAACTTGCACCCTCGTTCGCGGACTCGAGCGAGGTGTTTCACGATGCCGTTCTGGATCTTCTCGAGCACCGATTGAGGGGCAAGTGGAAGTTCGAGGATTCTTCCGCCACCGTCGCCGTGTTCGTCTTTGCCGATACCCCGACTCGACCATTCGGAACAAGAGAGGGCGTTACGCGTGTCGAGCACCCTCGAACTCGAGCGCATGGGTTGTTCGGTCGGATTTTTTTTCTGGACAACAAAGCTACGATGGGATCCTTCATCGACATTCCCGGTGACGAAGGTGAAACATTATTCTGGCTAAGAGAGAATGGTTTCGGTGCATGTTCGGCGGTGTTGGCGGATAAAGTATCTGGCCAGGCGTCTTTGATGCCACGTCTGGATGACACCGAAGAGCCTTTCTACACACCGATCAAACGTGTACGGCGAAAGATTTCTGTCGCGGGCCTTGAGAAGGCGTTGGATGCGTTTCATATCAAAAAAATGCTGACCCCGACGAGGGGTTCGGGGGCTTGGGCGCGTAGTCGTGCTAAGGACTACGTCCCGATCAAGAATGCTGAAATTCATATCCAGCGTCGTCTGAAGGACTATCTTGGAGCTTGGTTCCACGAAAAAATATGGATCGAGCAGGAGGTCAAGACCGACGTGGGAAGAATAGACCTTCAGATTCTGGTGAAGTCCTCGTCAGCTACGCTTGGGTTGGCTTGTTGGGGCGTCATCGAATTAAAGGTGGCAAAGTCATACTCGACTCCGAGAGATGAAGACAGACCCACTTCAAAACTCACTCGCGTCACTCACAAAACGAACATGGACGGTGTCGTTAAAGGCTATGGGCAGGCCGATGCCTTTGCCTGTGATCGGGATGTCAATAACAGCTTTCTTGAGGTGTTCGACATGCGTAAGGTGAAGTCGCCAGATCTTCTGGACGACTCTCGTGCGAAAGAAAAAGCTGAACAGTGCGTCAAGAAAGTCAGAGCGAAAGTGCGAAAAATGTTTGGGAGCTCTGAAGAGATCAGGTAGCTCCCGAACAGCTTACGGCTTTTCAAATACGAGTAAAGATTCCGGCAGTTGGTGTCGACCGCCCTGTTGTGGCGATGCCCGCATTGAGCGGAACTGCTCGGTGTACGAAAATTGAAGCCCGCAAGCTTCGCTGAACTCTTCCAGGATGCTGGCCACTGGAACAACGACACCAGCGTATTGGCTATCTCCCACTACGCAGTAGATCCGCCCGCCGGGGCGTAGCTTACCCGCTACTGATCGCATCACGTCTTGCATGTCGGCGAAGTAGGCCACGATCATCTCTGGTATCGACCTGCTCCAAAGTTCTTGCCGTAGCTCGCATAGCTGCTCGTAGACGCGATCTAGAAGAACCGAGCGCACTGTCGGGTGATCATAGTTTCTCAAGATTTGAACATGACTGCGAAGCGTCTCACCTCTTAGTTTCCGGTTCGAGACTGCTCCTCGCAGGTACCCTAATAACCATAGTTCGACGTTGTACACATCAGTGTAGTCGAAGGAGTTCGGGTAAGGCGGCGAGAAGACGGCAACATCCTGCTCTCCTACCATTTTAAGAAGAGTTCGGCTGTCACCGCGCATAAGCTGGTACGACGGCTCAGCCCGGTGACCGTGGTGACAGATGTCATCGATGGCGGCCAGCACGTTGCGGCTGAAATGGGCGCTGATCATCTCCGGAGTTACCTCTCTGCTTTGCCACTGTCGACGATAACGCCGTCCCTTGCCACTGATGACGACGTTGCTTGCCTCAAGTGCAACGGCTGCCATCAGGACGCGAAACAGTCGGCGGCTTTTCAGATCCTCACAGGCCTCTATGCCATCCAGCAGCCTGACCAAATGGTCGGCTACCTTTCGGGGGAACAGATAGCGTTCCTTGACCCCTGGCTCCACGAACGTTGGTGGAAGGTGTGCGAATGCGCGGCGTCGCACAGACTTCTTCTCGCGCACGGATCTCATCACGCCCGCATAGCTGCGCGTCAGCATCTCGATATCGTAGGACGACAACTTTGCCTCGATGAGATCGGCCAAGAAGGGGTTGACCTCAATGGTCGTTCCATAGCACCCGGCCAGCTGCGAAGCCAAGGCGGTCGTGCCCGAACCTCCAAACGGATCTAGCACCCGACTCACACGACCCTCGGTTTCCGTAATCGCGCGCACGACGATCTCTGGAGCGAAGGCTTCCTTGAAGGGGCGCCAAGCCTGAAACGGCAAGCCTTTCGACTGGACGTTGCTGCTCAGCGGTCCGCTGGCCCTCTCGCCAACCCACTGCTTGACCCCCTCCGGCACCTTCATGGGATCGAGTATGGACCTGATCATCGTTTCTTCCATATCTAATATTATATATGCGATTATTAGCTATGCCAAGCGATACCGACCACACGTTGAGCGAGCTGCAGGAAGCACTCAAGCTGGTGAGCAAGCGGGGACTGGCCACTCAGGGGCAGCTCTCCGATGCGGCAGGGGTGAACCAGTCGACCGTGTCTCTGGCAAAACGCGGGATGTTGACGCGCACCACACACTCGACCAGCACGCTTCTGAAGACGTGCCAGAAGTTGCTGGAGAAACCTTTGCCGATGCCTAGCAGGAAAATAGTTCAGCAAATCAACAACTTCTATCGAAGCGGAGGAACCGAAGCCGAGCTCGAAGCCGTGCTTGTTCACAGCACCAAGCTGATTGGCCGAGTCTTGGTCGATGACGACTGACTCCTGATATGTCGCTCGGCCCGGCCGCAAGGCAGCCCTGTCTGCTGGCTGGCGGCCCCTCCGCGCTCGGACCTCATGCAAATGGGAGCTCTCGTACTCACCACCCCTCCCATCGAACACATCGTTCGGTGGACGGCATGGTTCCGCTGCGTCACGATAGCGGAAGGACCGAATCGTCCGGCCCCGCCCTCCTCGTCACTGTTCGGACCGCAAGCTCATGCAGACCGAGTACCTGTTCGCCTTCGCGCTGATCTTCACCCTCGACTCGATCTCACCGGGGCCAGCTGTGGCTACAGTGATCGCCAAGGGCTCCACCATCGGATTGGCGCGCACGATGCCCTTCATCGCCGGTCTCGTGCTCGGCGAACTGGTGTTGTTCGTCTTGGCGATCGCTGGCCTGATCGCCCTAGCCGTCGCCCTCGGCCCCCTGTTCGCCGTCGTGAAGTGGATCGGCATCGCCTACCTGTTGTGGCTCGCTTGGCGGATGTGGTGCGCAACGCCTACCGAGGTCTCGGCTTCCCGAGAGTCCGGCGAGGGGTGGCGCCTGTTCGGTGTCGGCTGCCTGATGCCGTTCGGTAACCCAAAGGCGATCGGCTTCTACGTGGCGTTGCTGCCAACGATCATCGATGTCACCGAGATCACTTGGCAGATCGCGGTGCCGTTCAGCTTGGCCATCAACGTGGTCTGGACGTCGGTGCTGGCAGACTACACGGGGTGCGCAGAGCGGGCGAGCCACCTGCTCTCCGCAGAATCCGCCCGGCGCTGGCTGAACCGCTGTGCCGCTGGGGCGATCGTGGGAGCCGCGGGCACGATCGCGGCGCGTCGGTAGGGACTCCGTTGAGCCGCCCCATGCGTGCCTTCAGCGCGGTCCTCGCATCCGTGTTCGCTTTGTCGGCTGGGGATGCGGTTATCAAGCTCACCAGCGCACGTTTCCCGATCTGGCAGATCTACGTGCTCCGATCGCTCCTGGTCGCACCGCTGGATACGCGAGATGAAGCGCGGCTCTGACGTACGCACAGCCAGTTCAGAGAAACCGAAATCAGCCCACTTTAGGACGCACAAGGCGGCGACTCAGCTCGATCTGATCAGTCGGGCTGTCGAGTGATGGGAACGAGTTGACGAACGAAGATCGTCTCCAATGTCGCAGGCGTCGCCTTGAATTCGCTGTTGCGACTGGCATGCTCCAGGCCGATCTCGAGACCGTACTCGTGGACAAGATCACACACCTCGGTCTCCGTGAACGATAGCGATCCATCGCCCGAGTCACGTCTAAAAGTGAGAATCTCCAGAAGCGCTGATACAAGTTCGGCGGCGCCCGGGGACTCCTCTGTCGGCTCCAGATCGAAGTCCGCCGAAGCCTGAACGAGCAGCGTGTGGAGCCACTCGTCCGACAGGTTGCATGGCAGACAAGCCTCCGCTCCTCGCGACAGCACTTCGATCTCGAATCGGGTGAATTGCTCGGACATCGCGATCTCCGGAGTAGCCATCGGTACGAAGGCGACCGACATCGAAGGCTGGGCAAGAGCCTCGAAAATGAGAACTATAGTCCGTGGAACTATAGGCGGCCTCTCGGGATAGTTCTACCCTTTGGGGAACGGACTCGCCATGAGCGACGAGAGGGTTCTCGACTTCGGCCGACGAATCAGGATGATCCGCAAGTCCAAGCATCTTTCGCAGGAAGGACTCGCAGCGCTCGCCGAGCTGGATCGCAGCTACATGGGGCACGTGGAACGTGGAGAGAAGAACGTCACCATCCGGAACGTCTTCAAGATCGCCGACGCTCTCGATATCCGCCCGGGTGAGCTATTCGAGTAGAGTCGTGCCATCTCGATACGCGTGGTGCTTTCCCTGTCGGCCGAGAGCGTGATCGCGTCAGGCGCGTGATCTGCCGAGTTTCACTGTTCGTAGCGCCGGATCGTGCGCTGCTCTGCGCCTCGACCGAGGCTACCGGACACCGCTCGACGTCAGAACGTCGCAAGATGATGGTACGCACCATGTCATCCTCGACGCGATTCCACTCGCTATATCCGGATTAGCGAGGGAACGCCTGTCTGCAACACCCTCCAAGACGGTGCGACAGATCGTGTTGGGCCGGGTACCCACCGCTCAGCTCCACACCCTCGCTTCGGTCATCTGCGTCTCCAGCTTGAGGACCGCACGTTCGAGGTCTCTTGTATACCGAGTATCCCCTTTTCCTCTTGCCCAGTGCGAGAAGGGATGGGAGTCGCCCGGAAGGTTGTTCATCAATAGATTCCCGATCACTCCGCTGACAGTGTGTAGTCCGAGCAGAATGCCGGCCAGCCATTCCGCCATGGACTTGTCGTTCAGAGATTGTCCGTCCTCGAGGACGAACACGAGTCCGGCAAACGATTCCCTAGTCCCAGGCCGCTTCTGGATGTCGATGAAGTGAAACCACGTCTCGTTCTTTCGCATGCGAAAGACGAGTGCGCATCGGGGGCCAGAGCCGACAGACGCCCACGAACGGGTAGCCTTTGTCTTCTCGTCCTCATCGGGCGCCGGCGCCGGCACGAGAGAAATGAATCGGGGCTCCTCTTCATCCGTGTAGCCGCTGCCGGTGTATAGCTGGACTGCATCGAACCGACTCTCCACATTCGCTACTAAGGCGCGCGCGGAGTTCCAAAGGGCGTTCAACGGACCGACAGCCTTTTGCTCCTCGACGGACTTCGCGCTGATCGTCACCAAGCCAACGTTCTTGTCGTGACTGACCCCTCCGGTCGGCGCGCTCTTCTCGGGGCGTTCGGCTTCGGTTCGTGGGGCGGCCGACGTCGCGGCCTTGTCCCTGATGACCTGCCTGATCTTGCGTCTCTTACCTATAATTTTGAAGTCCGCGTCGGCCATGTGCAGACGCGACTTGACCGTGCGCCCTGGCGACGTGGTGCTCGTGATCTTGATCAGCTCAGGCTTTTCATCGCCATCTTGCTCCTCGATCTCTTCGCGCTCGGGTGAGCCTTCCCATCCCTTCCCCTGTCCATCCCCGGAGGCCTTTTCCCTGACCTTGTTCGTATTAGAGAGGTCGGCGACGATCTCGGAGCCCTGTGGCTCCTCACATCCCACGATGCAAAGGCCGAGGAAAGAGGTATCGCCTTCCAACGGAATCCCGAGCACGTCGATCTCCGTCGTTCCCTGGAACCAAGGGCTAATCGGCGGCGAGAACGGACTATCGCGGTTCCAGGCGGGTAGTCGGAATTCCGCAAAGCTCTGGTAAATTTCCTTCGACACGGCTTTCGCATACGGGTCGTTCTTCAAGCAAGCGACATAGACGGCGTCGTCGATTTTGAGCCTTTTGCCAAGGTGAACGCCCCACTTTACGGCTGCATCCGGGTGTACCGGCGTGGTGTACAGGCGCTCTTGCGCGCCCTTCTCTCCTCCCCAAGGGTACGTCGTCAGGATGCGCTTAACTTCCTGGGAGCGACCGTACAAGCGGGAGAAAAACTCAAGCGAAGGAATGGACAGATAGCCGCCGCCCGAGCCTTCCGACGCTTCGATGATGGGAAACTTCAGGTGTCGCACTCGCTGACTGCGATCGTCATTCCGGTCGCGCTCTCCACAGTCGCCAAGCGGCCAGGACTCGTACGGATAGGGCGCTTCCACGACCTCCTCATGCAACGTCTTCACGAAGGCCGCCCGGCTCCACGTGCCTTCGGTGAAATCGACCATGAACCTGCGAAGCACCATCCTTAAGCGATGAGTGATGCGATTGCCTTCGACCACGGTGCCGATCTTCAGCTGCCCGGCGAGCTGGATTGCGATATGCCGATACACGACGTTGTCCGACACCGTATCGCCCGAAGGCCCGTCCCCGATCAGCCGCCGAAACTCGACCCGTACGTCCGGTCTATGGCGTTCGTTAACATTTTTGATCAGTCCGGCGAGGGACCAGACGATCCATCGGTCGCCCGGGCGGAACGGGGGCGGATCTATCTGGAACGTCGATACGACCGGGTCGATGATGTAGTCGAAATGCAAGGGTCTCGACTCTTGTTGTCGGCGCGAGTCCAGTCATTTTCGCACTCCGGCGCACCGTGCAGGCGTTCTGCATGCCGTGGCTAGGTTTAGGCACCATCTTCGTCAACGATTCGACGCTGTCGCAGCAAATGGGTTCTTGTCGCAGCAAATGGGTCTTCCACGAACCGCCTCCCACCAGCGCCGCCGCCGACGCGGTGTGATGAGGGCTCCTGAACGCGCGCACCAGCCGCTCGGCAGGCTCGCCCGGCAAGCCCGCCACCGAACGGATCGAGGCCACCTCCAGCGCCTGGCGCTCGCTCAATGGCGGACAGAGCCCTGTCAGCCGCCGCGCCAGCATCGACTTGCCGGTACCCGGCGAGCCGTGCAGCAGCAGCGCGTGGGAGCCTGCCGCCGCGATCTCCAGCGCGCGTCGGGCGGCGTGCTGCCCGAGCACGTCGCTCATGTCCGGTGCCGGCGGCCCGCCAGGCGCTGGACACACGCGTCGGCCTGACCGGGCCGCCCGGGCTACCCTGGCCGCAGCGGCAGCGCGCACCCGGCGCACCTGCGCGCCCGGCATACCGGGTCGCCCTTCGCGCAGCGCCGTCACCGCACCGTCGAGCGAGCCGGCCCAGCCGAGCAGCGCCGTCGCGGCCCCGGCGGCCTCGTCGACACTGGCTTCCGGCAGCAGCAGGGTGTGCCCGCTGCCGCACAGCGCCAGCGCCACCGGCAGGGCACCGGTGACCGCGCGCAGCTCGCCGCCCAGCCCCAGCTCGCCGATGACCACCGTGCGATCCAGGCAACCGGGCGGCAGCTGCCCGGTCGCCAGCAGCAGACCGAGCGCGATCGGCAGGTCGAAGCGCCCGCCGTCCTTGGGCACGTCCGCCGGCGCCAGGTTGACCGTGACCTTCACCTGCGGCACCTGAAAGCCCAGGTGCGACAGCGCCGCCCTGACCCGATCGCGCGCCTCGCGCACCGCCGAGTTGGGCAACCCCACGATGGACATGCCCGGCAATCCGCCGCCGATGTGCACCTCCACGGTGATCGGGCGTGGGCGCACGCCGTCCAGGGCGCACGAGCGCACGATGGCCAAGGCCATGGGGAACCTCCTTGTTCCGGGAACGTCAGGACCGGAACGCTAAACCGGCGGAGCGTCCGGTGGCAAGGGCCTGTGAAGGAATTAAGGGTACATCCTGCCGGTCCTGTGCGTTTGTCCCGCAAGGCGCTGTGAACGAGGGTAGCAGGGCTACCCTCGCGGTGAGGGCGTGGGTGGCGATGCACAAGCTCGGCACGCGTGGCCCGTCCGGCGACGGCGCGCACCCGATCGTTCGAGGCTTGCCGTCAAGTGCTCATGGGGTGTCCGGGGAAGACGTCGAGCACGGCCGTCATGCCGAACCGATCATGTCGCCAGGCTCGGCGCCTGCCGAACGAGTGGGTATAGGAAGGATAAAGGGCGTTCTGTCTCGGCCTGGAGGCGCCGTCGTGGCGCTGTAGCGCGCCGTGCCTCTGCGCCGCCCGCCTGGCGGACGACGGCATGCCCTCGGAGACGCTGCTGCTGGAGTACGCCGTCTCGGAGCGCCGCCGCGCTCCGGTCCCGGCGGCCTCTTCGGCTGCCTTTCTCGCCGCTTGCCTGCCGCACCTCGCCCAGGCGCGACGGCTCGCTCGCTCCCTCGCCGCGCTGCACGCCCGTGACGACGCGCTGCGCCGCACGCTCGATCGCTTCGACACGGGCCTGTTCGTGGTTCTGTCCAACGCGGAGCTGCTGCACTGCAACCGTGCCGGCGCGGCGTTTACCGAACGGGCCGACGTGCTCGCGCTGGACGCCGGCGGCAAGCTCGTCGCGATCGACCCGACGGCGGCGGACGCGCTGGCGCGGGCGATGGATCGCGTCGCGACGGCGGGTGCGTCCTCGCGGGACGGTACGGAAGAATCGTTGCTGCTCGGACGGGCCGGGCGCGCCTCGCTGGCGCCAACGGCAGACCCGTGCTCTTGCCGGCGCCGGGCTCCGCTCGTAGCAACACGTCACGCGTCGACAAGGCCTTGGCAATGTCCTGCGCGTAGGCCATGACCGGCAGTGCGGTGACCGTGTCGGGCAGGACGGTGTTCACGGGATGCGTTCTAATCGAAGGCGACACGCAGCCCCACATGCCCGGTCGAGCTATCCGCGCGCACACCGGTTCTGGCCGCAATGCGGTAGCGGTAGCAGTACGAACGGTGGCACAGGTAGGAGCCACCCTTGAGCACGTGAATGCCCTCCTTGCGGCTGTCGCGCAAGACGCGCCTGGCCGTCGCGCCATTCGACGGTAGCCGGTACAGGTCCGCACACCATTCCCAGACGTTGCCGCTTGCCTGATACAGGCCGACATTGTTGGGCGCGTAGGACTGCACGGGCACCGTGCCGGGACAACCGCGGCCGGACGCGTGGCGCTCGGGGAAGGTACCGCGCCAGATATTGCAGGGCAGGTCGTTCTCATCGGGCTCGGCCGCGCCCCAGGGAAAGCGAGCACCGTCGATGCCGCCCGCAGCGGCATGCTCCCATTCCGCTTCGCTGGGCAGCCTGCCACCGCACCAGCGCGCGAACGCATTCGCATCGTTCCACGAGACGTGCGTGACCGGATGTTGCTCGCGCCCGTCGATGCCGGAATCGGGGCCTTCGGGATGCGCCCAGTCGGCGCCATGGATCTGGTGCCACCAGGGTGTGGCCGCCACGGTGCGTGCAGCAAGCCCATCGGGCACGAAATCGGTGAACACCAGCGACCATCCATAGCGCTCCGCGTCGGTTCGATGACCGGTTGCCGCCACGAACGCAGCGAAGCGTTGCACGGTGACCGCGTGCGCATCCATCCGGAACGGCTTGAGCCGTATGCGTCGCGCCGGGCCTTCGCCATCGCCGGGCAAGGCCGGTTCATCGGTGCCGAGCTGCACCCGCCCACCCGGCAGCGCGACCGGCCTGCCGCGCATGGCCATGCCCGCTGCCGCCCGCACCGTCGAGGCGGGCGACACGGGCAGACGTTCCGCCCTGCCCGGGATGCAACAGCCCGGACCGGTCGCTGACGGTTCGGTCTCACTCATACCGGTTGCGTTCGGGTGCAGGATCGATCCAGCGTAGCGGTTCGGCCGGCCGGGTTGCACCGACCCATCGCCGCATGAGCGCATGGCGCTGACGCTGCAACGCCTGGCGCTTGCTGTGGAGCTCGGGGTCCCAGCCGTCGAGAACACGCGCCAGCAGACGTCGCCGAACATCCCCGTGAGCCGGATCGGTAGCCAGATCGACAAGCTCGTCCGAATCGGTGTCGAGGTCGAACAACTGCGGCGGGTGCGCGTCGTACCAGACGAGCTTGTAGCGTCCGATCCGCACCATGCGATGGTGCAGTGGCGGCAGGTCGATGTTCATGAGTCCGCCGTGGTACTCGGCGAACACCTCGCCAGGCCAGCCGGCGCACGCCTGGTCGCCTGACGCGATGCGCAGGTCACGTCCGCACATGCCGGGCAGGCGCTCGGCGCCGCCCCAGCCGAGCAGCGTCGCCGAGAGATCCAGCAAGCTGGTCACACGCCGGTCGACCCTGCCGGCAGGCATGCCGGGGCCCCGGCAGATCAACGGTACCCGCACGCTTTCGTCATGCATCGTGCTCTTCCACCACAGTCCGCGCTCGCCAAGGGCTTCGCCATGGTCGGATGCGTAGACCGTGACCGCACCCGGCGGCAGGTGTGCATCGACCGCATCGATGACCTGGCCCGCTAAACGATCGATCATGCGCACAAGGCCGTGATAGGCGGTCCGACTGCGCTCGAAAGCCGCGTCGCTCAACCGCTCCAGCCGGCCGGCCGCGCGCCAGTCGGCGATGGCCGGATGTTCGTGTGCCGCGACCGGCAGGCGCGGCGCAGAAACGCGACCCGCGAATGCGTCGTAGTCCTCGGCGCGTGCGATGTACGGTGGGTGCGGGCAGAACAGACCGACGACCAGAAAACCGGGCCGGCCGGTTCGGCGCCGCTGTTCGGCAAGCGTACCGAGCAGTTCGCAGGCGCGCGCGGTGACCGCCTTGTCGAACGCCTGATAGGACGTCTCGCCCCGACCGGATCCTTCGAGCTCCGGGCCGCGATTGCCTCGCGCCTCGCTCAACGGACCGATATCGGGTGGCCCGGAGCCCGGCCAGTTCGGGCCGATGTCCCCCAGCGTTCGCTCGCCGAAGCCGTGCGTCTGATCGGGTCCGAGGAAATGCATCCGTCCCACCAGGCGACAGTCGTAGCCGGCGGCGCCGAGCGCATGCGCGATCGTCGGCACATCGCTACCCAGGCAGTCGTCGTTGGTCAACACCCCGCATTGGTGCGGGTGAAGGCCGGACAACAAGGCCATCCGCGACGGCACGCACAGCGGCGATGCGCAGTGGCAGGCCTCGAAACGGGTGCCCTGGGCGGCCAGCCGATCGAGCCGCGGCGTCTGCACGGCCGACGGCGCTTCAGGCGCGCCGGCAACGCCGAGCATGCGCGCCGCGTGCTGATCGCTCAGCACGAGAGCGATGTCGGGTCGGGTGTCGGTCACGCACTGCACCTCACGTCGCCGCGCAGGATGCGTATCCCAGCAAGCCGATCAAGGTGATCGTGCCGTTCAAGCCCGGCGGGCGGACCGACACGGTCGCCCGGCTGCTCGGCGAGAAGATCCAGGAAAAGGGCTGGCTCGAGCAACCGATGGCCGTGGTCAACGCCGATGGCGGCGCCGGCGCCAATGCGGTCGCACAGATGCGCCGCGGCGATGCGGATGGGCACACCGCCGTTCACTGGCATCACCAACTGTTGATTTCGATCGCCATGGAGCTGGGCGACTTCGATCTCGACGACTTCCGCTCAGTGGGCTACACCGGTGGCGGCAGCCCGGTCTGGGCGGTGCGCGAGGACGCACCCTACGACACGCTGGAAGAGCTGATCGCTGCCCTGAAGGCGGAGCCGCGCAGCCTGATCGAGGCGGTTGGCATCGGCACCATTCCGCATTTCGTCGGCGCCATGCTGGCCAACGATGCCGGTTTCGAAACGCGCTACGTCACCGCCAACAGCGGTGCCGATCGGCTTCGCCTGCTGCTCGGCGGCAATGCCGACATCGCGTTGTTCGCCGCCTCCGAATTCATCGCGCAGGGCGACGGACTGAAGGCGCTGGTCTACTTCGGCCGCGAGCGCCTGCCGGAGCTGCCGGACGTACCGACGTCGCGCGAACTCGGCTACGACGTCGGCTGGGCCAACCCGAACTGGTGGCTGGTCCCGGCCGACACCCCGGACGCAGCGGTCGAGGCACTGGCCGGCGCCCTCGAGAAGGCGATTGCCGACCCCGAGATCGTCGACTACTTCACCAGCAACACGCTCGAGCCGTACTGGGTCGATGGCGAGGCCGCGATGCAGGATGCGTCCAGCACGCTCGAAGCCCTGAAACCGGTTGCCGCAGCAATGCAGTGACGCCGTCACCCTCGTGAACCGTGCCGCGATCGATATCGCGCTTGCCGCCGCCGTGCTGGTCATGGCGGCGGCACTCTTCACCGGAGCGGCCACCCTGCCCCCGCCCCGGTTCGAACCGCTGGGCTCGGCAGCCGCACAGCGCATTCTCGGCGGGCTGCTGATCGTGTTCGCAGGCATCGTCGGTGGACGTGCACTGCTGGCGCTCTGGCAAGCGCGCAAACACCAGCCCGACACGCCTGCCCCCACCACAGACGGCAGCGACGACGGCAAACCGATTCGCACGTTGGTCGTGCTCGGTACGCTGTTGTCGTACGTCGGCGCACTGGACGTGCTTGCCTGGCCGTTCGTACCCGTGACGACCGCCTTCGTGGTGGTGCTCGGCGCCACGCTCGCCTCGCCCCGGCCTCGCACGCTGGCGGTGTTCGCAGGCTACGGCGCGCTGCTGGCCTTCGCGCTGCACACGGTGTTCACGCGCTTCCTCTACGTCGACCTGTGAGCCGGCACGATGCTTGACGCCTTCCAGCTGCTGCTGCAACTCGATACGCTGCTGTTGCTGCTGCTCGGTACCGCGCTGGGCATCGTGGTCGGCGCCATTCCGGGGCTGACGGCGTCGATGCTGATCGCGCTGACGCTGCCGCTGACCTTCCACATGGATTCGGTCAACGCGGTAACGCTGCTGATCGGCGAGTATGTTGGCGGCATCTCCGGCGGGTTGATCACCGCGATCCTGCTGCGCATGCCGGGCACGCCGGCATCGATCGTGACCACCTTCGACGGCTATCCGCTGGCGCGGAACGGCAATCCGGAGCGGGCATTGGCCCTCGGCATCCTCGCCTCGGTGGTCGGCGGCGTCATCTCGTGGGGGTTCCTGGCGGGCATGTCGCCGGCGCTGGCGCGCTTCGCGTTGCAGTTCGGACCCTGGGAGTACTTCGCGCTGGTCATGATGGCGCTGGTCATGCTCGCCTCGCTGACCCAGGGCTCACTGGTCAAGGGCCTGCTTGCCGCCACTCTCGGCATGGCATTCGCGTTACCGGGCATCGACAGCTCGATCGGCCAGCAACGCCTGACGTTCGGTTTCGACGCGTTGTTGTCCGGCTTCGGCCTGTTGCCGGTGCTGATCGGTGCCTTCGCGATCAGCCAGATCCTGCGCGAGGCCGCCGCACCGATACACGCGACCCGCCCGCCTGCCATCGCTCGCGCTCGCCTGCCGGTGCACTGGTCCGACGCCCGTCGGCATGGGCCGAACATGATTCGCTCCTCGATCATCGGTACCTGGATCGGCCTGCTGCCGGGCATCGGCGCGAACATCGCGGCGCTGGTCTCCTACACCACCACCCGGCAACTGTCGAAGGAGCCCGAGAAGTTCGGCACCGGGCACGAACCCGGCGTGGTGGCTGGCGAGACCGCCAACAACGCCTCGATCGGCGGCGCGTTGATTCCGCTGATCACGATGGGCATTCCCGGCAGCGTGACCGAGGCGATCCTGATCGGCGCCCTGACCATCCACAACCTGCAACCGGGTCCGTTGCTGTTCCAGAACGCCCCCGAGGTCGCCTACGGCATCATTGCCGCCTACCTCGTCGCCAATCTGATCATGCTGATACTGATGTGGAGCGCGGTGCGACACATCGCCGCGATCACCCAGCTGCCGCGCTCGGGCCTGCTCGCCACCATCCTGGTGTTCTGCGTGATCGGCTCCTACGCGGTCAACAACAGCTTCGTCGACGTCTGGGTCATGATCGCGTTCGGCGCCATCGGCCTGATGCTGGAGCTGGCGCGCGTGCCGCTGGGTCCGTTCGTGATCGGCTTCGTGCTGAGCCCGATCGCCGAAGAGCAGCTACGTGCGTCACTGATGATGGCGGACGGCAACGTCGCCGAGATTCTCGGACGCCCTTACGCGCTGGTGTTCCTTGCGCTGGCGCTGTTGACGCTGGCCTGGCCGGTGATCGCATCGCGCATGGCGCGCCGTCGGCACGCTGTATCGTCCGCGCCATGAGCAGCCCGGCCATCACCCTGGATTTGCCCGCGTCCGGCGAGCGACGCTATCTGTCGATCGCCCGCGATCTGGCGCGCGCCATCGATGCCGGCGAGCACGCCTCGGGCGATCGCCTGCCGCCCGAGCGTGAGCTCGCCACAACGCTTGCGGTCAGTCGCACCACGGTGCGCGAAGCGGTGCTGGCGCTGGAGCTCATGCGCTATGTCGAGATCCGGGTGGGTGCCGGCGTCTATGTACTTCCTGCGAGCGTTCGAGCGCTGGAGGGCGGGAATGCACGCCTGCCCGACGAGAGCGGCCCCTCCGAGATCCTCGAGGCGCGACGGCTGATCGAAGGCCAGACCGCCCGCCGCGCCGCGGAACGCGCCAGCGAATCCGAGCTCGATGCCATCGCCGCCTCGATCGAGCGCATGCACGACGCGCTACGCGACGTGCCACGTTTCGATCGCGCCGATGCCGAGTTCCACACGCTGATCGCACGGGCGGCCGGCAACGACCTGCTGGCAGGCTATGTCGAACACCTCTGGCAGATGCGTCGCGGCCCGCTGTGGGAGCGCTGGTACGGGCAGACCCGTCACATCACCAATCGGCGTCGCTCCATCGCCGACCACGAGACGATTCACCAAGCGATGCTTCGACGCTCCGGCGATGCGGCGGCGACCGCGATGCATGCGCATATCGACGTGCTCGACGAGCGCTTCTTCTCCCTGAATCTTTGATGCAACCCAGGACGACACGCGCATGAGCGAACGGCCCGACATCGTCGTGATCATGACCGACCAGCAGCGCTACGACACGATCGCGGCGCTCGGTGCATCGCACGTGGACACGCCCAACATCGACCGTCTGGTCGAGCGCGGCGTCAGCTTCGATCAATGCCACGTGACGGCACCGAGCTGTGTTCCCTGTCGTGCCAGCCTGTTCACCGGCTACTACCCGCACACCAACGGCGTGCACGCCAACGGCCAGGCCTGGAACCAGACCTGGGTGTCACGCTTGCAGGAGGCCGGCTACCTGACGGTCAATATCGGCAAGATGCACACCGTGCCCTACGATGCGCCGGCCGGATTCGACGAGCGCTTTGTCGTCGAGAACAAGGATCGCTACATGGACGGGCGCTGGTTCTTCGACGAGTGGGACAAGGCGCTCGCCGCGCATGGCCTGGTCAAGCAGCAGCGTGAACTGTACCGGCAACGCGACGACTACAGGACGGCGCTCGGCGCGTTTGCCTGGGAACTGCCCGAGCATCTGCACTCGGACGTGTTCGTCGGCGGCATGGCGCGCTGGTGGCTCGAGACCAAGCCGGTCGAGAAGCCGCTGTTCATGGTGGTGGGGTTTCCGGGCCCGCATCCCCCGTACGATCCCACGCCCGAGTACATCGATCGCTACATGGACCGCGATATCCCCTTGCCGCACGTCAGCGACGAGGAGCTTGCCGGACTGCCGCCGCCGTTTGTCGAGAAGCGCCAGCACGATGTCCACGTCGA